>Ga0179593_1343952_pt1 | contig 10990 bp, 13 predicted proteins | sample CZODoug2_1_08_16_FD_185931 | JGI IMG/M metagenome (GOLD analysis project Ga0179593, IMG submission 185931) | Vadose zone soil fungal communities from Angelo Coast Range Reserve, California, USA - CZODoug2_1_08_16fungal (PacBio error correction) | ecosystem: Environmental > Terrestrial > Soil >...
GCAATCGCGTGAGTAAGTCAGGATACTGCATCAGTGCGCCGGCATAAAAAGAAAAAGTCGACATAGAGGGGATGGGCGGCCGCTGGCGGCCTGGTGTTAAATGCCATGTTCTGTTTCACCGAAAGTGGGGTCGGGGCACTGTGGTTCATAGGTCAGAAGGCCCCGAACAAACAACGGGCAGAAAACCCTGCAATGATTCGGTCGTAGAACGCAAGAAGGGGAATGAGGTGGAGTGTTCGAAAGAGGGAGTGAAAGAGGCAGGATACATTCCTTTCAAAAGGTTGGGTGGCGATCGAAGTACGGACGTCCTGCAGGATAAAAGGGGTGAATTGGCCGAATGTGGGAAATCTAAAATGGGGGGTGCAGTTATAATCTGACTTTACGAAGGCGATTGGAGGTTCAGAGAACGCCAAGATTGCAGGGTCGAGGCGGCGGTCGTTCGCGTAAGACGCCGTTATGGTAATAGCGTACGAGGAACATAGGAAACCTCATTTCTGCTAGGGCGAAAACGCAAGTCGTAAAAGGCATGTTCGGAAGCCAGACAAGCGACCAAGGATTTTACAGGGGGTCAATGGTCATATGGGGCTTGGTCCAAATCGTGAGTGGGAGAGTACGGTCGGATAGTGGACAGGGATACCCTGGGGGTTGGATGAGGTTGAGGCGGCGTGTGAGGGTACCTGAGGACGAACCGTGGACACAAGAAGGGAACGAAAGGGAAATGGGAAAACTAAATGGCCGCGAGAGGGGGGGAAGCAGGAAGACGGGAGGCGGATACAAGAAATGGAATAGGGCGGGAGGAGGAACAGGTGCCGACTGGAAATATGTCACCAGTTGGGAACATAGAGAGGGTTACGAAGAGAGTTCTGACAAAGAAAGAGAAAGTTGGAGACAAAAGGCCAGGTGAGGGCATGAAACAAATCAAAAGGGAGATGCAGACAAGATGTAAGTCCATGCCTAGGCAGTTACTAAGGCCAGATAAGATAGTATCTTTTGTCTGTGGTACGGTCTAAAAGAGCTGCTCGGCTGCTATGTGGACGGCAAGTTGGGAGGACGAGCCTGGGAAACATATACTTTATTGTCGGTTGCTGGACAGAGACATAGCAGAAAGGATAAAAAAGAATTGACTCAAACTGAATGGGACTGAAAGATTGTGGGAATCATAGAAGCTGTCTGACCTAAAAGGAAATCCTGCAACGGCAGGTGGTCGAATTTATCGTAAGCGTACTTGGCCATCAAATAGCCAGCATCTGTTGGGGAAAAGCGATCCGACAACAAACGGCGACGCCTGAACACACGACTATACATAAGAGATGGAAATGGAAATAAATAACAGCGTGGTCGTTCACGCATCTGGAATACAAGCGGAAACCCTCTGCCAGGTGTTCGTATAAGATGCATGAAAGGAGGTGGAATGTCTAGCGGCGCCTCCCCAGGGGATAGACGAGAAGAAGAGCAGGAGAGATGTGAGGGCGTAACGGGTGGCAATGTGACTCTGCCTAACGATCACATTGCGAGATAAGATACATACAAGCAGAAAAGCACACTACTTAAGAGAAGAGAAAAAACCTTTACAAGGGGAATTCAAGTAGGTAACAGAGGGGGGGTGTAATGTTATGAGTTAAGGGGACTAAGGGATGTATTTTGGTAAACTATTTTACGTGAAGGTTAATGTAAAAGTTGACTGGGTCGGCAAATTACTACACGGGAATCAGACAGTATACGCTCGACGCAGGAACATTAGTTCCTTTGTTACCGCAAAAAAGGTAAAAAAGCTAGGTAGGTCCAAAGGGTACGCCGTGCAAGGGGGACTTACGTCGGGACTCGTCGGGGGTGGCCGGATCCGAGGAACAGGATGTGAGCAGCGGTTTGAGGACACGCTGCTAGAAGTATGTACATTTGTGAGACGAGGATAATGTTGTTAACGATCTCAAAAAACAAATTGACGAATAGAAAAGAACCTAAACAACGGGGGGAGCGGACTGGGAATGATAACAACCGGGTAATCAGATGGCATGCTTGCCGGAATTTAAAATCTCCCAACGACCGCATGGCTTGAACGATCAGGCGATGATCACCGCCCACGAAGACCTTGCCCAAAGACAATAAAGCGGGTGGCGGTCTAAAATGAAGGACAAAATTAAATTCAAGGAAACCCACCCAAAGGCAAAAAACAAAACAAAGACCCACGCGTAAAAGAATCTGAAGAAGACCCAAAAAAAAAGGGGGGGCAGGTAGGAAAAAACGACAGTGGGGTGGTTGAGGATACAGGCTTTGGACGCGGGTCACCTGATCGGGCTGGGGAACGTCAGCAATGGTGCGCACGCGAACGTGAAACAGAAAGAAGGGTGAAATCGGACGGCCAGACATTTCACGACCAATGCGGACTGATCAAAATCGGTCCGATTTTGGTGGACGAGTTACTAAAGGACTGGGGGTCAACGTTGGGAGCAGACCAACGGGATCAAATGCTATCCTGGAAGGGAAGCCGGATCTAATCTGACAGTCGAAGAGCAGCATCGGCTGAGTGACCAGCTGGAGACGGATCTACAAGGCCTCAAGAGCGGCAGCAACCGTGAGCGTAGGGCGCGTTGGAGTCAAGGGGGCCAATGTCTGGCTCGCCTAAGGAGGAGAAACTCAGCTGGCAAAAGGGGAGCCAAAACAAGGGGGCGAGTAATGGGTACGGAAGACGCCGTAATACCTCGAACAACATAACCACGTTGGGCGGCAGAAATGCCGGGGGGGATCCTGAAGTAGTCTCGTAAAGCAAAGAAGGGAACATCCATTTTCGACTGTCGATGAGCTGGGAACGGTGCCTGGAAGAAAAACCGCAAACTTGAAACTCAGCCAATGGGCCCGGCCCGCAGGTGACCCTGTTGCGGCCTAACCTAAAAAAAAAATACCGAGCGCTGAGAATATATGTAGTCGGGCGACAACCCAGAGGTAAATAGATTAGGTCGGCCAGGGGGCGGAGGTGTGGGAAACTGACGGTGACAAGGACCGAGGTATCTAAAGAATCAATGCAGATCTCATTGACAGGGGGAACTCCCAAGGGAAAATCCGCGTATGGATCGTACGCATTGGGGGGGGAACCGGAAATCAAATCGAGGAGATAAACTCCAGAGACTGTGGTACAGCAAACCCCGGGACGGTGAATGGAGATTAGCTGCGGAAAACACATGATGGTGAGCATACACGGAAAGGACAAAAGAAGAAACTTCTTCTATACCTGTCACCCAGTCATTCGTGGCCGGCAGAGCTTCATAGGGGACAAGAGGTATAACGACTTGAGAGGCACTCTAAAAATTCCGTGTATGGATGCTATCGAAGGGACTCGGAGTGAAAAAATGTGGCTAGCAATTTCAGCAAAAAACGCTTGCTGCCAAAAAGCGGCAGCTTCGTGTATCGGTGACGGCACGAAACTAGAATAAAAGAGAGAAACAAACCGACCCCGTCGACTATAACTGGGAACTAGGCAGTCGGACGCTTATCAGTGGAATGTACAAATAAACGAAGTCTCAGGACGCTTCTCGAAAGGGTAGAGAATACGCGACACCCAGGAGGGATTGAAGAGAAAAAAATAGGCACTCAAGCAAGGGGGATCCGAGACGCGGCTGTAAGAAACGCTCTGGACCTGAATGATAGGGTTTGACAAGAAGACCGAGGAAAATACCCGAGAACTAAGTGGGAAAACGCGGGGGGGGGATGTCGAGAACAAGCACCACGGAGACCTGAGGGGTTCTCTAGACGGAAACAAGTTGGAGACTTTTGGTTTCGACACAGCGGAAAAGCAGAAGTTAACATGGACTTTGGGGGGGGAGGAAAATGGCCACTAAGAAAACTTTCCGTCAAAAGCGCAGACCGTATGCAGGATTGGAGGAACCGCCCAAGAAGAAAAAAACACTAAACATTGGGAACACACGAACGAAACGAGGAAGGCTAGGTCGCGGGAGGGGTTAAAAAAACACCCCGAAGACGATCGAACACCTCCTGCAGTGGCTTCGCAGCTACGGGTGGGCACCGGAGGTTTCTTGGTCGTGAAATGAGACGAAAAAAGTACGGATGAGTGAAGGTAATAAGGCCCTTGAGAGGGAATCCGCTGAGGGGGTATGGAAAGGGCCGGCGGGATAGGAACCGGATAACACACACATCCTCCGTGGACGGGGGTCTGGGGTGAAGGGCCAAAACAGGAAAATTAATCTCAGGACAATATGGGAGGAAGCTTTCGAGGACTGGGGACGAGGGTCTGGGACAAGCAGCGCAGGGAAAATCCGAAGCACCGATGCCGCGGGGTCCAAGCTAAAAAACCTGGCCAACGGAAGGCGGTTGGAAAATAACCTAGTAAGAAGAAAGGAGAGGGCCGTGATAGGGCGCAGTCAGAGACAGAACGAAGTCGGGGGACTGGCGGGGAATTACAAAAACGACGCTGGCAGGCTATCATCAAGGTCAGGAGCAGAGGGCGGGGAAAGACTAAAAGGTAGTCGTACACAGGGTAGTAAAAAAAGGGGGGTAAGTGGCCGCAGACAGGATGACAGACGCCGGAATTACAAGCGAGAACCAAGATAAAAGAAAAAACTAAGCAGAAAAATGGAGAGGCAGTCACCCATGCACAGCACAGAAGAGGAAAAGAGAATCCTCCTGGCTGGAGAACGAGCTCTGTACCGGTGGGGGTGCTGGAGGTCGGCCGTAGCCGCAAAGAGAAACAAAGGAGCTGGTGGGACGATAAAGGAAGGTGGAGGACCCTCAAGGGGGAGAAACGACTCACGGGAGGAGTAAGAAAGGGAGGGGGGAGGTCGGTCCAGATTCTTCCTCAAAAGTGTTAAGGAGGACAAAAAACCAGTTCGGGGCCCTCCGTTCCATTTAAAGCGGGAAAGGAAGTAGGAGAAAAAAAACATCTGGTACATGCCGGGGCAGGCACACAAGTTAGCCATCAAGCAAAGGTTAAAAATAGTGAGGACAGAACTCACTGAAAAGTCTTCATGGGAGAGGGGAGTTTTAGGTCCAATTGGGAAAACGGTAAAGACGGAGGTAACTTTCGTTTCCAAATCAACACCGCCTGGGGATGCACACGGATATCAGGAGAGATGAAAACGCCGATTGTGAGGTTCTACCAAGGAAAAACGATCCAAAAAGGTAGAAAGAGAACAGTGGGACTGGCGACAGGTTTGGCCGTGCGACACAAAATGGACCGGTGTGCCCATGGTTGAGCGCAGCACTCAAGGGGGTCGCAAATGCTTCGGGAGTCACGAAGTGACGGTGCGCTCAAACCATGGGGCCTTCCAGTTGGGGGGATAAATTCGTCCAGATTGCGCAACCGTGGGTCAGGGGGTTAGGGAGAAATTCCGCAGAAGAGTACCGTAAGGGAGACTGTGAAGTGGAAGATACTTATGAAGTCCGACAGCAGAGGTCAATCCAACAACCGTCCCTTTTCGGACTGCGGGCTGTAGGCGGAATCCCTGAGGGGTAAGGTGGTTGACAAAAGGGCACGGGTCAAGGAAACAAAGGGGAAGAGGGTCCGAAGGGGTACATAGTCTTCGTATTTACTGGGGACGCCCCGTCTCCACAGTCAGCTCGGTCCGCAGTCATAGGGGGTCGAAGAACAAAGTCTAGCCCGAGTACGTCCGCCTAAGAAGAATCTGAAGGGCTCCTTCCAGGACCGGTAGGAGTTCAAGCACCAGGAAAAGCAAATAAGGGCGGCCCGGCTTCTAGTCAAGGGGTCGCACATCACCTCCTTCCATGAACACATTTCGGAACCCCGTCCGGACGAGTCAGTCCTTTGCCTGTTTGAGTCAAAGGCCGACCCTCTATCCCGGCAGAGCTAGAGGAAAAAACCCCAAATTAGGAGGAGGAAGAGAAATATCTACTCTGCCGGAGATCTTTGAAGTCGGCAGCCCTTAATAAAAAACATTAACGGACTGGTCCCTCTAAAAACCTTTTTGAACACGGAGAGGAAGGGGGCTAAGGCGCCAGCCTGTGCAAAAACTCCAGACGACGGATAAGGGGCACTGTTGCTGACAGAATAAAAGGGGGATGCAGGACAGGAAAGGGGGGGCGGCAATTGTATGTTGAATAAGTCAGGGAGGCGTAAAGGTGTCCATCGGAATGTGAACGGCGACACAAGAATTAACGTGGGGCGGCGGTCCCGGGAGCGGAGTGGGGGAACTTAAGGGTACAGCCAAGCCGACTCCGCCAGGGGGCTCTTTACAGGGGAGGTTTAGAGAAGAAGCACCCCGTGGAAATACCGGGTGAAGGGCAAGGGGAAAAGGGAAAACAACTCATACAGAAAAGTTTGCAAGGGTTGAGGGATGAAAAAGGAATTGGTAACCGTAGACTCCAGTAAAACCGGCTCAAGCTAGACGGTACAGAACGAAGAAAAAGCAGGAGAAACTGGGGGGAACAAGTGAGCAGATATTTCCGGCCATGGAGCGCACAGGGGCCATGAGGCCACTCAAGGGCATTTCTCACCCACAAGATGGAAGGGGGCGAAAGAACGTGAGAGGTGGCTCCGGAAATTATAGTCCACGGCAAAATTGTCGCACGTTAACGGCGGGCGAAAAAACAACGGGTGGTAGGCGGTTACAAGACAATGCATAGTAGGAATTACGAAAAAAACGGGTCGGGTAGGGACAAGCACATTCCCGTTACGCGGTACATCGTGTCATCGCCAAAACACAACGCTTCTTAACGGCGAATGGGCAAGAGCCACGATGCCCCGAGGCTGACTTCAAGGGCACGGGTAAACACCTGCGAGACCGGAGGTTCAAATAAGTCGAGTGCCAGGCCTACTTTCCTACTGGGAGGCAAGGATGGGACGACTAGCGGGGTACGGTAAGGGTAACAGCACAGGCAATGCAGCACCAAAGTGCTGGCTTCAGGTCGGGCTGGCTCAGGACTGATCGAACACAGGGGGGTACGACCAGCAAACAGGAAAACACCAAAAAAAAAGACGTTTAAAAGAAAAGAAATGCAGAGGAGGAGGCCGGTGCATAAGAGAAGGTCGAAGGGTAGTTCGGGGGGAAAGCCTTGGTCGTCCGCCAAAACTCTCCAGGGAAGGAAAGATGTAGAAGCGTCCTGTGTAAAGATAAGAATGAGAAGTCCCCGCCTGGCGTACTGCCGTTCCGCCTAATGAACTGAAGAAATAGTAAGTTTGGGGGGGAAAAATACACCGCGAGTTCGGCTGCCGAAATCAAAAAGGACAGATAATTCTACTATGGGGGAAAAAAGGGTCGGCGCATAAAGGGGGAGGGAAAATTTCTCAGGGGGGGACAAGAGAGCGGCTGAGTTGAGGGACTGGGGAAACCATTAGGAAATGGGCCCAACCGGAAAAATCGAAGGAAGGATTGGAAAAAAGACCTTCTTGCGGAAGACTTTAGTCAGGGGGGGAAAAAGCAACGAAAAGATATTAAAAGTCGGAGGACAGGCCGCCAGGAGCACCTTCCCTGACCCCGGGCAACGGCTCGTCGAACTTGGAGACCCCAGGACGGGGACGGCTCGTGCGAAATGGACCAAAAGAGAAGACTACTGCAGATAATCGGGGAAGGACCGAAAGGCGCTTGACACGGAAACCGGACATGAGGACATTTTCGAGGTGGGGGGGGCGGACAAAAGTTGGCGTTTGAGAGGTGACCGGAAACGTTAAAACTGACCGAAGAAAGTGTTGAGGCGTGACGGATTTGGAGGAGGGGACGTAGCACCACAGTCATTTTTACGGAACGAACGCGACAACACGCTTTAAACCCAACTAGGCTCCAAAGGGGGGGGGGAATAACTATAAGGGGACTCAAGGGCGATATTCGACCCCGCCGGTAACATAGGCGTCCCAGAATGGTTGCTTGAAGCAAGGGGAAGAGGTGCACTTCATTCAGGGTAAGGAAGGGGTGCCGGACCATCAAGAGAGGCAGAAAGCGATGTGCAATAAACTTTATGAGGGAAAGTCAGGGGGGGGGAAGAAGACCGCACGGTAAAGCACGGGGGACTGGTAGAGCGCCCTCCAGACTAACAGGATTATATCTGCGGAAAGGGAGGCTTCGACTAGGCATGACTGGGACAGGGGGAGGTGACAAGAAAAAACAGCCTTCGTCACTCAAGAAAGCGGAGTAGGGACTTAGTAAGAGGGAGCCGCCCGATTCCAACGGAAGATCGGGCAAAAACGAATCAAGTCCGTAAAAAGGAAGAAGGCATGAAGCGCATGACAAGGAGGCCTGAGAGTCAAGCGTGTGATCGACAATGAAATGTCGTCAACTTGACGGATGACAAAGGTGCCCCCCAGCTAATAGAGGAAGGGTCCCGTAACGGGGTCGTAATATCCTATGCCAATTGAAATGGACGGGCCAATTTAAAGAAGAGGCGGACTAGGGAGGTCAAGGGAACTGCTCGATAAAATGGATGCAATTCCGAGTACGGCAAACCAGGTGCAAGAGAGATTGAACCCGGTCGCACAATAAGCGTCCAATTTGGAGGCAAGGGACTCCGGAAAAAAAATCTAAGGATCAAACGGCATGCGGTAGGTGGCTCGGCTGGGAGAATCAGGCTTGCGGGAAGGGGAGGAGAGCGGTCGCTGTCAAATCGACCAAGACCGACAGCGGGCGAAACTGCCGCGGCAAATGAGACCTCGGAGATGGGTAATGAGCTACCAAGTCGGGGACTAGTAAAGGAAGAGCTGAAACCAAGGACTGAAGAGGATGAAGGAGAAAAGGTGGGCCGGGACATCTGGATTAAAAAAGGGGTGATGCTCATAAAACGCAGCCTCAGATAGGTCAGGAGAAGGGCGGCCAGTACTTACAGGGCGGAACAGGAAAAAATGGGGCGGCTCTTACTTAAAAAGCTCATGCTGGGGCTCAAAAGCGAGGGAGTCAAAAGGCGACCTGTGGTAGAAAAAAGTAAAGAGGTAGCATGCTACAGACAGAGGGACCGGAAAGCAAGCTGGGGTTGTGGGGGATCGAGAGTTGTGAAAATTACTGTTCGTGACAGCCTAGTGAAAAACAGGTCACTATCTAAACTGGGGGAAACCAGAAAGATAATCATGTAAAAAAAAAATCACAAAAAGACGGAAAACAGACAAGAAAACGATCGGGCGGATCAGTGGAACCGGCATGAAAGTCCGAAGCGGTTCTGGGGTGGGGAGCGGGGAGGTGGGAAGCCTGCAGGGGGGGGGCGGGTAGGGGGGGACCCATGCACGAGACCACTCATTGTTATAAGTGGGGGTGGAACCAAGGGTCTTCCTGAAAGGACGGGAACATCAGGGGGGCTATTGACTGACACATTAAGGAGGAAAAAATCTACCAATCGTGAGGTAGGGGGAGGGGGGGTAGAAGAAAACGAATAGACTCTGGAATCCAAGAAGGCAGAAAAGGGAAACGCAGTACACCTGAGAAATGCACAAGGGAAGTAGGAAAAAAAGGGCCGGGGCTCCCAGAAGCCATCCGTTCGTCTATATCGAAAACTAGTAATCTGGGGGGGGAAAGTCCTCGAATCTGGTAAAAGGAGCAGTAGCGTCCCCGGGGGTGATTCCCAGTGTCTAGGGGCAACAATTCAAAAGTTTTTGGGAATCTTATAGCAGTCCAAACTCATGCATGACCTACAAGACGGGAATCTTCACGGTCACAAAAAAAAACAAAAAAAAAACGGGGGGGGGGGGGGGGGGTTCGAGGTAGGAAGCGCGTCATTCAAGGGGGGGCCGTAGGAAGGGCAGTTGGCCCAGACCAGAATAAAAAAAGAGACTGCACTGAAGAAAAAAAGAAGAAACTAATCGAAGGTAGAAAAAAGCCACGAAGTCAACTGTGAATTCTCTCAAACTAAACTGACGGACGATAGAGCAGGGGGGAGAACACCTTCGGGACCTTAATGTGTTGAGAGGAGGGGTGCAGAGTGGTAAGCTCAGGATCACAAAAGATTGCTGAACATTTTCAACAGGGGTTGAAAAACTTCCAGAAGAGAAACACCCATAAGCTGAAGTAGCGAGGAGGATCCTCCTCAGGCAGATACTAAATGTAGACGTGAGATCGATCTCGGTCACGCAAGACGAGAACTGGTACCGGCGGAACACGAACTCCACCAAAGACTCCAACGCGTAAATCTCAAAGTATACCATAAAGTAGAGTGGGTACGAGTCTGCGGACAGTCTTAGACGCCAGATGATTTGGGGGGGTCTAACAATCTATACAAAAGTACAGCTAAACAAAGAGCGGCGATTAAGACAGGGCACAGACAATGCTCGACAACTGGGCAGTCATGCATGTAATTAAGAAAGAAGTTGCGGAGAGGGGGGGTTCGGATCAACCAGCGGAGAACCTCCTCAAGGAACCCAGAGGAGAGTAGGGACAGTTACGTCCAGCGGCACCTTCTCCGAAAGCAGGGGCAGGGCTTCGATTGCATCTACCGCAGAAAGCAGGACCGAAGGAAGAGAGGAAAAGGGAAAAATCCCCATGTAATGGGACGTAACTGGCGCGAGTGGCTAAAACATTGAGCAGCGTCCGACAAAGATGTAGGTCTTCCGTATCCGGACGGAGGCAAAAGAACTGAATGGCGAAAAAGAGGGAGGAGGAACCAAGCAACTGGGGGTGTCGACACGCACAAGCGCCTGGGGAGTACCGGCAGAGGCAAGGAACAGTTTGTTTCATCAGGGAGGGGGCACTTCCAAAAGGGAAGGACTTGAAGCAGGAACGTGGGAACAAAGTGTGGAAAAAGACAGAAATCCATCGTGACACCTAGGGAGTAACACGGTTCAACTTGCCGGGGGAAGAGAAGTACAAATGGTAGACGCACACCGACCCATGGTGTCCAGGAAAAAAGGGGGATTAAGTGGGGGGGTAGGGTGGGGGGGGGGTGGGTTGTAGGGGGGGGGGGGGGGGGAGGGGGGGAGTTGGGGGGGGAAAACCCATCCAAATGCTGCTGAAGAAAGAAAATGCAAAAGAAAAACGCCGGAAATGGAAACCTATTACAGAAAGTCAAAGGCGCATGAATGGGACACGATGCGCCAGCGGAGCTAATAAAA
>Ga0179593_1404743_pt1 | contig 10990 bp, 17 predicted proteins | sample CZODoug2_1_08_16_FD_185931 | JGI IMG/M metagenome (GOLD analysis project Ga0179593, IMG submission 185931) | Vadose zone soil fungal communities from Angelo Coast Range Reserve, California, USA - CZODoug2_1_08_16fungal (PacBio error correction) | ecosystem: Environmental > Terrestrial > Soil >...
TAGCAGACTTACCACCAAAAAAAACGAAACCTGTTGGAACGGTTCCTCACCGACAAACAAAGGACTCCGCAATGGGGTGGTCAGGGACCGTGGTCCTGAGGACGTGCCTGGTGGGGAAAGGGAGGATGTTATCAGTAAATTCAAAGGGGCAAGGCTCGGGAGAAGATCAGCGTTTATGGTTCAACAACGGTGTTCTGTAAGGGGAAAAACCAGGAAGGGCCGAAAAAAGGGGGGGGAGGGTGGTGTGAACACGGAAAGAGGGAAACAGAGTGATAGAGCGGGGAAAGGGGAAAAAAAGTAAATGTGAGCGGGGTAGTTGTTTCAGAACGGAGGCGGGGGGAAAAAAAAAGGGCGAAGGAAAAAGCAATACATTGGAAAGGGATTGCGCAAATTGCAGGGGGACTAAGAAAAAAAAGGAGAAGAAAAGAAAAACTTACTTCAAGGAGTCCAAAGTGCTTGGAGAAGAAGACTGCCTTTTGGGGAATTGGTTCAGCAGGGGATAGTAGGAATGAATACATGGGAACGGCGATGTGGGAATAAAAGAGCGTGACTTGAAAAATGCACCACCTTTGTTTAACGGGAAAGGACGGGGGGGGGGGGGGAGGGTGGCCGACAACGCGTGGGGTTGAGAGGGGTGCTCAAAAACAGAAAGGGGATTAATTGGAAGGAAGATGAGATGGCGCCCTAAAGCCAGCGAAATTGGTGCTGGCAAAGGGAAAAAAGGGAGGGAGCCTGGGGCAAAGTATGAGACGGAAAAAAGAAAACAAAAACGCCTGTGAGGAGGGAAAGTTGTCACAGGGAGGGGGGGGGAAAAACAAACTTGTTGGGGAAGAAGAGGGCGCCAAAAAAAGAAGGGAGAGGAGGGGGAGCCGAGTTTTGAAGAACCGGGGTGGTGAGGGAGGGAGCATCCATCGAAAAAACAGGCGTTGGAAAATCAACGGCCGAAGAGCAGTGTCACGTAGAGGTCGGCAACGGAAGGGAAGGGGGTCACAGGGTTCCAACACCATTGGGGTAAAGGGCAAGGAAAACCATCAGAAATGCCTGAACGGGATTGGCCCCGAGGGGAAACATGACGCACCGCCTCAAAGGGGGTACGCTCCTGCCGCCAGGCTAGGGAAGATCAAAGTGAAGGGGGAGGGGGGGAGACGGGGGGAACCGCTTTGGGGAGGAATGAGAGAAGGGGACAGGTCCAAGGAAAGCGGGACTGGGGGCGCACAAGCAAGCCATCTTCTATCACAGCAGTGCTCACTGGGAATTAAAAAAATTCAAGGGGGAAAAACGGGGAAGGTGTGGTGACGCCAAGAACGAAAGGAATCAAAAGAGAGGGTTACACGGGGGAACGGATCGAAGGAAAAGCATCGTTGCCAAAACCAAAGAAACGGAAGAAAAGGGGGGGGAGAAGGGCCCAGGTTTTAGAGAATGGCATGGTTGGGTGATGACGGCAAGATTCATCGGAACCACAAACCAGGGAACTCTCCCGTGGAGGGGGGGGAAAGACCCCCACGCAAAGATGCCAGTTGTGGGGGGTGTGGGGGGAAAAAAGGCAACTAAGATCAGCGGCGCTCGTAGCAACCTTTATCGTAAAACCTGGAAGAGGGAACAGGACGCCGGCCAACAACAGGTTCCGGGGGAGGAAAAAGTCCAAGATTTAACAAAGGTCAGGGTGGCTGCGGGGGTGGCTGCGAACAAAAAAAGACAACTCCCAATCGGAAGAGTTGTAACAAAGAATAACTGAAAATGAGGAAGGTGTTGTGGCAAAGGGGAAAGCGGAAGTAAGAAAAGACGTTGGGGGCACTGCGGCCGGAAAATTGGTGGGACCCTCCACCGGGAGGGAAACCGGGAGGAACCGGGTGTGGGGCCAACCCGCAACAAAAGAGGGAAGATATGAATTGTAAGCCAGGCTCTCACACAAAAGGAGGGAAGGAAGGAGCAACTGTAAGCTAGGGTTCTTGCGGGCCAGTAACGGGTGAAACAGGCAACAGTTGTGCAAGGGGATCCCTGTCCATTCGGTAGAGGGGGGGGGGGGGGGGGGGAAAGGAGCAGAAAGGTTGAACAAAGGCCGTGTCTTGCACTGAGCAGCCCCTGCCAGACATAGTTTTAGGGAAAGGGGGTGGCTGAGCGAGGTGGGGGTCCAAGAAAACGAAGAGATCAAGGCGGAGCGAAGACCTTCTGAGATTGCAGTGCAGAGTGGTTGGGAAAGGGCAGACGGCAGATCAACTGGGCGCTGAAGAAATATAAACGAGCGGGTTTGAGGGGGGTAAGAATACCTTTGGTGACCGCAAGAGGTCACGAAGGGAACTCGAAAGGGGGAAAAAGGGCACCCCGCCCGTGTAAAAGAGTGAAAAAGCCAATTGGGATGCTGGAAAGAGGGTGTGGGGGCCAGACCGACTGTATTTAAGGATAAATGGCTCAGGGCTGGGAGAAAAAAAAGAACCCAATGGTTAATAACAATGAAAAAACCGAGAGGACCAAAGAGGGAAAGGTTTCGAAAAGGGGAGGACTTTGAGGCTTTGAATTGAGGGTACGCGAAGGGGTCCGACCTCAATCTTGGGGGAGGAAGAATGATGTCGCATGCAAAGAAGTGACAACACCATAAGTGGGGAAAGGAAAAGAAGCAAAAAGAATGGGGGGACGTGATCCCACTTTTTAACCAGGAATAACCGCTGAAAGCGGGAGAGGTGGAAGGGGGGGAGGGATTCCACATGGCGCAGGGTGTTGAGGTAGGAAAAGTCATGGGTAAAAAAGCAAAACAAAAAAAAAAGCCTCCACATCCGGCACAAAACACAGTCCGCAATGGGAACAGTTGTTTTTCGAGCGCCGGCAGCCAAATTTTGGGGGTAGCTCCCACCAAAAAGGGCAGGTTGAGGGGGGTTGAGGAAGAGGGAAACAAGCTAAAAAAAAAAGGAATGGAAAACCGAACGAAAAAAACCGGGGGGCACCTGTTTACCAAGGGGGGAAGGAATGTAAAAAAACAGTTTGAGGGGGTGGCCAGCTGGGGGAAAAATCCCACAAGGAAGAATGGAAGGACCAGTGTGAAAAAAACCGGGGGGGACTGGGAAAGAAAAAAAAAAGCCTGCGTATGGGGAAAAATAGTCCAATGCCCGAGGACGGGGACGGGGGGGAGGGTTCCAAAAAGGGGACCTGCCGAAGGGGAGGGGAAAAAAAGGACACACAAGGGGTGGGAAGAGTGGGGCAAGAAAAAAAAAGCTGAAGGAAGTCAAAATCCTTCTCCATTAAAGAAGAAGGGGCCATTGCGGTCAATCACAGTGCCAAAAAGAACAAAATCGTTCGGGGGACCGTAAAACACCGACGGGCGAGCCGGGCCAAAGTCAAGTTTATCCGGGGGGGGAAGGGGAGGGAGGGTACAGTATTAGCCATAAGCGTAGGGACACCCTAGTTGGGAGGGAACGCGTGTCCGAGTTACGCACCTTCACGGCGGCTGTCAAAGGTGGGGGGGAAATTTGGAAAAATCACCAAAGAAGAAAAAAAGGCACTGACTGAAGATCCCGTACTTTTCGGGGAGAACCAAAGCGACCAAGGGGAGTCAGGGGGGGGACTTTAGAGTGGACAGTTTCGTTCTGCCCGGTCAGAGCAGTCGGGTCAACTTAATTCCTGTGAGCACGAAGAAACCAGAAAGAAAAGTTGCGGGTGTAAGCGGGCCGATATTTTAAAGCTCGCCCTCAAGGAGGAAAATCGGGGACTTGAAAAGAGGGAAGTCCGACGGACCGCGGACACTGGCCCGACACCTAAAGAAATTTTTAATAAGAAATCGAGGAAAAGCGGAGCAGATGGGAGCGGAGGTTGGGGGGGGTGGGTGGGGGGGGGGGGGGGGGGTTGGGGGGGGGTGGGGGGGTGGGGGGGGTTGGGGGGTTTTGTTGGGGGGGGGGGGGCGGCCGGGTCAAGACGAATAATAGAACCAAGGCGAAAGCGGAAAAAAAGAGAGAGGGGCCAAAAAACGATGAATAAAAGGAAGAAAGATCTCTCAAAAAAAAAAAAAAAACAAAAAAAACCCCCCCAAAAGTAAGGGGGGGAAAATATATAAAGATAAAGAAAAAAGGCAAAAAAAAAAAACAACCAGACCGTGACACGATCAGAACTGGGGGGAAGCTGGAAAAGCGTACACAGGATCGGGCCGCTGGAAGCCGAACAAGAATGAAAAGGGGAAAGCCTGGAACGAGGCGGAGTAACTTCTGCCGAGGGAGAAAGCTCCCGCCGAGCCGTATGGAAGCAGGGGGAGGTAAAGAGGGGAAAAGAAAAAGGTTATACACGCAATGCCCGGGAAGGCGCAGCTGAAAATAAATAATTCAACCGCACCAGGAAGGGAGGGGGAGGCCCTCCTCATAGCCGCACTGCTCGAACAGGAGTACAAAAATTGCCACGGCCTCAAGGGCTGCATCTTGTGCGGGGAAAGAGAGAACGCAACCAAGTGGTAGCCTGACAGAGGAAGGGAAAAGAGGCGCGGGGGGGGACTAAAAATGCTATTCCCACGCGAACATCACCGCCGTGCAGGGCGAAAATCCCTCAAAGTCAAACCAGAAAAGAGAAAAGGCAATCAGCAACCTCGCAGGAAAGCCTACAAAGAAAGCAGCGCCCAAATTAACTCAGAGGAATGGCCGAAACGGGGTTACTTTCCCCTGAGGAAAAAAGGGGAGGGGGGGACAAATACGGACCAGACATGGGGCAAAATGATAAAAAAAAAGAGGTCACGAAAAATCAGACAGATCTGTGCAAGTCAAAGAGGCTGAGGACCATGAAAAAACTAGTAAAATCCACGGGGAAAAAAAAAGGAAAAAAAAGGGAAGACCCGACTTCTCTGGGGGTCAGACTTACATAAAAAGAGGGGATGGGAAACGGGGGGAACATCACAAACAAAAAAGTTGAAAGCGGTAAATCTCAACGGTGGAAATGAGAACGGAAAAAACCCACCCTGCACGGGGGGAAAGGGAACTGGAAAGGGAAGACCAACCAGGGCGTTTCCGGTGGTTGGGGTCAGGAAACGGGGGGGGACTGGTTGGCACCCACGAAATGACCACCCCTCAAAAAAACAAAAAAGGGGCGGCCAAAAAAGACTGCCTAGCTCCCCCACCGAACAACTTGACCAGAATAAGGGAGGGGGGAAGATGGGATTTTCTTAATTTGGACGGGCTGGACCGCAAATCGGACCAAGGACGACCATGCAGCATCTCACACCTTAGAACCCTTCGAACAGGGAGGGGAAAGGAGGGTGTGGTAAAAGCGGTTTGGGGGGGAATCACGCACATGCCTAGAGGAAAACAGAAAAAAAGTCAGGAAGAAAGGAAAGAAGCTCAACGAGTGGGGTTCACCAAAGGACGGTTGCATACGGAAGAAAAAGAAAGACTTCCCGACCACAATTTTGGAGGGGGGGAGACAGCGGGGGGCGTACAACACCCTCAAGGGGGGAAAGACCTCAAACCGAAGAACGAGACATACAACCTGAGGTGAACCGCTAAAAAAATTTTTATCTCGTGGGGGGGGGGGGAGGGGCGTACTGATGAACGTTGCCATCGCGTAAGAAAAGAGGAAAAATGAAAAGTTCGGTTTGGGGGCTTGCAAAAGGGGCGAAATATTGAGAAAAAGGGGGGGGGGGATTTGCACATGTGCGATGCAGAAGACCATCTTTTGGAACGATTGAAGAGTAGGAAAACCTGTCTGAACAAAAGGTTACAAAAAACCAAACCAGATCGGCCAAAGAAAATGGGAAAGATCAATTCTTGCAAGCAACTAGAGAAAACAGGGAAAAGAAGCGAGGGGAAGTGCTGAAACGCAAGACGCCGAGATAGCGGCGCGGGGCATCATCGCGATAAACAAGGGGAAAAAATAAAAAAACCAGCGTATGAGTCAAATGGCCTCCACCTCAAGACAAGGCACATGGGGAACCGGCAGTGAAAGGCAAGTGAACAACCCGAACCTCCGAACGAGATTCAGAAACAAAAAAAAATTCAAGGGGAGAGGGACACCGGACCAGAGGCCGTATAATCTCGGCAAATAGACAAAAAACTAAATTGGCGGACAATTAAACGAAAAACAAAGGCAAAAAGAAAAAAAAAAGGCTACCCAGATAAGGGGTGAAACCAAACCGGCAAAGAGGCGACCGGGGGAAGAAAAATTTTCCGCCGCAATTGGAAACTTCTCCCTTACAATCAACTCCAAAAAAGGAAACACACAGAGTATCCAGCGCGTCCAAATCTGGCTGCTACAAAGCCTAACGTGTCGGTATAGTGTCTTTTTGTTGGTGGGGAAGTTCATCCTAACTACACGGTTGTGCAAATTCGTTTGGAATTGGGGAACCTTGATTCGAAAGTAAGTTTCCCTAGCCCAGGTTTAGAGGTGGCGGACGAAGTCGCCGGCCCGGAGGAGGGGGGGGGGGTGGAGTAAATAAAAAAAAAAAACACAAAGAAAAAAGCGCACCGTGGAGTTGATCGAAAGAAAATGTGGGCTCTGGGGAATTTCGCAGAGGGGGGGCGTGTCAGTAAAAAATAAAACAAACCAGGAAAAAAAGTCAGATCTTTCCAAAAGGAAACCGACCGGGGGGGAAGGGGCTGCGTGGCTGGCACGATGAGCAAAGGGTGGGGCGGCCACGCACAGTAAGAGGGCGGGGGAAGAAAAAAAAAAAATGCTTAGGTTTCGGGAAAGAACGGCAACAAAGCACTCCCAGTGGGCCGCCGTGAGACACGGAACTGAGAGAGACAATCGGGACTAAGGTGGGAAGGCAATGCCACTGGAAGGGACACTACTCCGGAAACGTGCGGAAGGGGTTTTTGACAGGAAAAGAAAAGAAAAAAGGTGCCGCAGAAGAAAAAAAAAGGCCACGGGGGGGGGGGGAAGTCGAGATCAGACATACTCCATCAGAAGGAGAGGGGGGGCGTCTTCCAAGAGGGGACACCATTTCAGACGGAAGAAAGAGCCTTAAAGGAGGGACGGGGGAAAGGCTGTTGGTCAAGGAAACCCAACATCAGGCGGGAAAAATGATTGGGGAAAAGGACCGTAACAATCAAGGCCAACATATAGGGATGGGTTGAGGGAAAAAAAGGGGGGTCGTGGGCAAAAGATGGGAAAACTGACCTCCGCAGAAAAACGCGGGCCAGGGAAAGGGTTTGCAGGGGGGGGGGCCCGTAAAAAACGAAGGGAACTATCTAATCTGACCAACTTTTTGGGGAAGCGGAATAAATTGGGTTGGGAAAAAGCGAACCATGAAAGGCCACGAAAACAGGTGCGAGGCGGGGAGGAGGTGTCACTTGAAGAGTTGACTGCAACCGTCAAGGGGGGTCAGCCTACATAAAGAAAGATGAATCTAGTTAGGAAATTCAGAGGGAGTGAAAAAAAAAAAGCAACTGTTCTCAAAGCCGCAACCAAGCCATAAAAGTAAAGTGTAGGAAAACACACATAAAAAAAAATACAATGAAAGATTCCTTGCATTGGAAAGGGGGGGCAGAAAACGTAATTACTAAAAAGCAGCGGGACGTTCAGCGCAGCAGACACCGCAAGGTCCCATCGAGGTGCGGAAATTCTGAAAAGAAGAAGAGGGAAGGAAGAATAAGGAACAACAGGATGCACAAAATTGGCTCGGAAGGAAGCCTTCTGGGCACGATTCAGGGGCTAGGGGAGCTTTATAGCAAAAGAAGGAGAGGAAACCTCCAGAACATCATTGAGGAGGATAAAACTAAAAGCGGCAAAAAAGAAGAGGAGAAGAACAAATCCGGGACTTCCCTCTAAGGGGGCGAAAGAGGTGTTGTAAAAGATGGACCTGATACTGGGAAAAACAAAGACCACCGGCCCCTTCCGGGCAAATCAAATGAAATCCTACGAACCTACCATAAAAGCTATCTCCCGAGCCGGCCCAACACAGGGGACTATCAAAAGGCGAAAAAGGACAAAGCACGATCAGTAAAAACACGGTCAACGATCGCGAGGAAAGAGGTGAGCCAAAACGGTGGGGAACCGAAAACATGAAGCAGCTGAAGCGTTTTTTTTAATCAAAGGAATAGGGAAAAAAATCAAAATTAAAGTAGGGAGAAGAAGAAGAGAGGGGAAAACACCATCACAAAGTGAAAGGGGAAGGGGTTTACTCGATGACCCTTTAACCTCGGGGAAGAGTGGGGGCAAAGGGTGGGTCCTGCCAGGGCCTGACTTGCGGTGGTTAGTTGCTAATTGAGAGTAGGGCGCCGTTCAGGAGAAGACTAGGGGCTCGTTGGATGGTCATCGTAGGAGGTGGTGAAGTGAAAAAAAGAAAAAGGGGGGGGGATGGGGGGGGAAAATTGAGACGGAAATGATTGAAAAAGGGAGGCTAAAAAAGGGGGAAGGGCCGGACGCGGTCGTTGTTCAGAACCAGCTCTTGATTTCTAAGTCCTAAGGAAAAAAAAGATGACGCAGCTTTTTGGCAATCGTCAACCGAAGTAGCCGGAAAAAAAGAAGCAAAAGGTGCAGGGGAGAAGGAAAAGGGCCGTTGGGGTTTTTGGTTCATCGGCTTCAACGGCTTATGGGGGAAGAGAAAGAACGACCGCTTCTGGCCAGGGCAGAAGGTGGAGAGATCGGCAAAAAAAAAAAAAAAAAAGGGGGCCTGTCTTTCAGCCGAGCACCACCTTTGGGTCAGCAAAAAAACAAAAAAAAAAACACGGCCTCGGGAAAGGGGGGGGGGGGGAGTGAGGGAAATCAACTGGAGCGGGGTGTGACGTGCATAAGAGGGAGGGCCCAGTGGGTGCCAAGGGGATGAAGATGGCAGCAAAAGAAAAAAAAGCAGGAAGGAGGGAAAAGGCACTCGTTTGCAAGTGTTGTCGCAAAGGGGGTGCGGTTAAAGGAAAAAAATCAACGAAACCATACCGCCCCGATCACAGGGGGTGGTCTGGCGGACCTTGTTGGAAAGGGGGGAAGCGGTCAAGAGGGGGGTAAACGCCGCACTGCGCAACAATTTGAAAAAAAGAGTTTTACACGAACTCCCACCCCGACGTTGGGTGAAAAATTAAAACCGGAGGTCACAGAAACCAGTCAGGGACCACGACAGCCGGCGTGGTGTCAATTAAGAAAAAGAAAAGTCTATCGGCAAAAAAAGGGGGAAAATCGTCAGGATCGTGACATCAGGACATACTAGGGGTAGTGCACGGACATTTGGCCAGCACCATAGCTTAAGAAAAAAAAAGGGGAAAATGCGTTGTGGATGACGAACTCCTAAGCAGTGGGCATTCGGGGCGCAAGGCTGCTCCTAAAAAAAAAAAAAATTCGAAGAAACGTGAAGGGGGGGTGGCAAGGGTGCTACAAAGGGGGGAGCCGTGGGGTCGAAAATTATTAGTGCAGGGGGTCGGCCCCCAAAGGAAGGTTCCGCAAAAAAAGAAAAGAAAAGTGTCGATCCAGCAGGCGCCGGGCGGGGCCAAACCTGCGGGGAACCCCGGAGGTGGTCCTCTTAAACGAACACGAAGAATCTTAAAGGAAGAGTTTGAAACAGGGACATATCGCAGCACAACTGGATCGTGGAAAAAAAAAAAAAAAACAGAAACTGAATTGGGAGAAGGGAGGTTGGTAAAAGAGATACAGTGAAGGGTTGGTGATGATCTAAAATAAGGAACCCCCCCAACGGGAAAAAAGAAAAAAATAAACAGGAAAAAAACATGCCCGCCGCACTTGAAGGATCAAAAGGAAAACGCGGTATTGCCGTGTTGTAAAGAAGAAAGGGTAAGGGGAAGTCGAAGGAGGGGAAAGAACCTTGGGGGGAATCCGCATCCCGGCAGCGCAGGGAAAAAATGGAAAAAGTTTGAACAAGGAAACGGGGGCTCCCATTTCCACGAGGGTGAAACATTGTCGTGGCCGAAGGGTTAAACTTGCGACCGGGAAAAAAGGAAAGCCCTAAGCGCCAGCATTGTAGCTGCTCAAGGGACCTTATAGAGGAGGCACTTAAACGGGGGGTGAGGTAAGGAAAAAAGTGGGGGGGGGAACGGGGGCTGAAAAAAAAGAGGGAAAAAAAAATCCTGAGGGGGAAGCGTGCCAAAATGGGCCCGCAAAGCACAAGATAGACAAAAGGAGCGTTGGTTCGCAAGGTCACGCGTCAAACATCGCCCCAGAGGGGAACGATATTGGGGGAAAAAGTGGAAAATCGTATGAACAGCAGCAAACGACGCCGGTTTCTGGGGAAACCTTGCTTCGGAGCGGGGGGGGGAAAAAGAAAGTGGCCAACAATGAACCGGTTGTTTTTAACGTGGACTTACTGGGGGAAACGGCTCGCAATCATCGCCTGTGGTTAAGTCCCGGGTGAACGAACGCAATGCTGGTCACATATCACGAGGGCGTCCAAGGGGTCGCAGCCACTTCTGCGAGGGTCAAAAGAAAAGTTAAACAGAAACAGGGGGGTCGCGCTAAACAATCAGGCGCCGAAGGGAGGAGAAGAGTGGGGGGGGGGGTAAAGAAGGGGATTTGTTTAGAAATATCCAAAAAAAAAAAGAAAGGAAACTCGAAAAAAAGGGCACACTGCACCAAGGGGGCAGCATGAACAACGACAAAAAGAAGGGGGAGTGATGCGAATCTGTCGGAAAGTCCTGTGCAGCAACGGCACCCGAGAAGAAAAAAGTAGAACCAAGGAAAAAAAAAAGAAGAGGAGCCACGCCAGATCCCGGGACATCGACAAAAATAGATCATAGTTAGCTGCGAGGGGGGGGGGGCGAAAACATGTCGGGTTCTGCTTGAGGCTGGAGGGGAATACGTTACTAAAAAAAGGATTAAAAGCAAGTTGGTCAGTATTGATGTCGCCGGGAGGTGATACTTTACCCAAACCAGAAGGTGAGCCAATTCGACTGAAGTGACGTCAAGGGGGGAGAAGGGGAAGTGTGACTGGGAACCACAACCGCACACTTTACACTCCCCCCGAGTTAAAAAAACGGGGGGGGAGACAAAAGGGAGAGTTTTCTGCCAGGGACGGGGGAAACCCCTGTGTGAGAGAAAGGCAAAGTTCAAGAAACCAGGGGACATCCACCCCAAGCAGCCATCC
>Ga0179593_1421529_pt1 | contig 10990 bp, 13 predicted proteins | sample CZODoug2_1_08_16_FD_185931 | JGI IMG/M metagenome (GOLD analysis project Ga0179593, IMG submission 185931) | Vadose zone soil fungal communities from Angelo Coast Range Reserve, California, USA - CZODoug2_1_08_16fungal (PacBio error correction) | ecosystem: Environmental > Terrestrial > Soil >...
CTATTTGGCGATCTTCCGGGAGGCTTTCTTGGTGGCGGCCAAAGAAAAAGAGGGCGCTTTGTATAAAAAAAGACCTAACGTTCGGCCGAGTGAGGGAAAGTTGAAGGGGGGCATTCGGGAAAGGGCCACCGCTCACTGAGAAAAGGGGTGTAAACAGAGAAATGGTCAAACCTAAACGAGACCTGCATCAATTCCTCGAGCTGTGACAAGATCCCCTTTGCCCGCGATTAGCGCGGAGGGGAAGAATAATGCTGTTCGGACCGCATGCATCGATGTCGAGGGTGGAGGCAAGCAGAAAGCGAGCGGGCTATGAAGCGGGGATCTAAGATACGCTAAAGGGGCAGATCGTTCGACGGGGAGCGGTCGTGAGAGGGGAAGGGTCGGAGAAAGACACTCGCCCAATCAGCGGAAAGGTAGAAGGGCAGGGCCGGGTGGCCGAGAGTTGATCATTCACGTGGTGAAAGGCGACGTTTGTGGAAATTAGGCAACAGAAATGAAAGAGACTCTTCATACGATCAAAAAAAAGAAAAAGGCGGATGGGGAAGTGTGACGTCGAGAAGCAAAGCGGGAGATAGCGTCCCTCGGGGACTCAAAGTGGGAAAGGGGGTGCTGCTATCGGAGAGGCGGGGGAGGACGGAAGAAGAAATGGTAGTAGGAAACTAGAGGAAATTTATGAGGTACTCCTCAAAAAGGTCGTCGGCACGCATCAGAGAGGGGGGGCCGATCACTGTCCTTACTTGAGGGGCGAATACGAGGGGGGGTTTTTTGCCCGAAACCCATCACCTCAAAAAGGAATCAAGAGGATGGACCGTCGACTAACCATGTGGCCTACGTGTTCGGTTATCAAGTGAGGTTCGTTTCAGGGTATAAAGAAAAAACTTAGAGCACCTGCAATGTCTAGTCCGCGGGAAGGCGAAGAGAGGAAACTCGCGCGGAGGGGGCAAGTTCAAAACGGGAGAATTAATCCATACCGAGTTGCGGAGAGTGAAAGTGAGACTCGGCGTCGGGCCGCCAGCTGAGGGAAGGGGTGAAGTGGCCTACTAACTCTACAAATGAATTCGAGGAGCTTCACTGGAAAAAAAGTCTCTAGTCGTTAAAAAAGGTCCCATCACCTCATCGCTAGACACAACATAAGCGAGGAGAACATAAATTAAACTTCAGGTGGCAATAAGGGTAAAAAGTCAGCAAGAGGGGTAAATCTTCGGAGGCGAGATCGCTCCTTGACCGGGCTCGAGGAGGAGGCGTGGATATGGATGGCACGAAACTCTAAGGGAGGGGACTTCCAGGGGAGGGGGGAAACCGCAAAACCACGCGGACGGGTAGGTTGAGCTTATCTAGCACGACCGCCGGGAAGGAACAGGGGGCCTCCTCGGGGATCTCACCCATCTTTGGGGGGAAGGGTTGAAGGGGAGACCAGGGTCGCCAGGCAAGGCCCGGTGATCTCGCAAAAGGATAAAGACTCGACCACGGGAGATACGACAAGAAGACGAACGAAAGCGGGAGCAATCGCCGCATACAAATCAATAGAAAAGAAGCGACAAATCGAGATGCAAAAAACGCCCGGTCGAGTTCGTGTCAAAACAAGACATTCCCTCCTCACGAGCGATGGAAAGAGGGGGGAGAGAGGGCTGGCACACCAGGCGGGGGGAAGGGGAACACGGGGGGGCATTGGTCGATCTCTGAAGAAGGGCCTGACGTCGAGATCGTGGAGAAGAGGAGAGATCCCAAACAGCCACGCGGATGGGCAGCATGGTGGGAAAAAGGAAAAGGGGGGGGGGGGGGGGCAAACCGCAGCGCACCGCGGGGGAAGAACGGGGAGAGCTGCAAAACAGGAGGTGTGGGCTAAATAAACAAGTCGCAAGCATGCGCGAGAGAGTGTGAGGGAAAATCTAAAACCGCTCTCCAGCGCACTTTCAACTCCTGGGCGCAGAGGAGAGTGAACGAGGCATCTGAGCATCGGCGGGCGGGAATGAAAAAGCCATGATGCAGGGGTGCTGTGAGATCAAGAAACAGTGGGGAGCGCAAAAAAGGGAAGGTAGCGCCTTCACAAGCTCGAGGGCGGAACAAGAGAGAGCTCTGCAGACAGGAAAATCGATGAGTAGAATGGCGCGCAACCGTATCGGCAAAGAAGTCCTTAGTTTGGCTTCAGCAGCATCCCGCAGATAGCGAGGCAGAGGCGGGGACATGATCGAAATAGAGGCTTCAAAAGCGAGGGGAGGGAAACTTTGAGATCGGCGGCCGAGAGGCCACGCGCAAAAAAATGCCCGGACGGGGGCTTGTGACGGTGACTGGATCGAAGAGGGGAGCCTTGGGGATTGCAACCAAGTGAAGGGAGTTCAGGAGACTCCGAGGGTTCGTCCCGAAGAATTTAAAGTCCGCTAAAGTTCCGTCTGAGAGCCGTCACCGAGAAAAATGGGGTGGCATCGCAAGGCGTTTTGCACGAGGGGAAACCTCACGGGGCGTGGGGTAAAGGCATTAAGTCATCTAAAGCCAAACAACACGCTATGGAAAGAAGTATGACTTCAGCTAAAGCCGCGCGTTTAAACAAACTGCGGAAAAAGAAGGGCCCATACAAAGGAAAGAGGGGGGAGAAGGTCAGTGCGCGCGATGAAAAAGCGCCGGAAAAGGAAAAGAAGGAACTTCGGGGACCCGAAACTAAAACTTGTGTCACCGAGTTTGCAACCCCCAAGGAAACCTTGGAGGGAAACCGCCAAACCCGATCACTGAACCGGGGCAAAAACAGCCACCCGTCATAGGAAAAAGTCTTGGAGTGCCCTTCTCCCCGAGTCTGAAAAACGAAGCAAAAAAGAGATGAGCTGCGCACTCTCTATGGGCGATCAGACATCTAGAACGCCCTCATCTGCGGGATGTCCAAACGGCCAGCCGCCTCTGTCGGTTTGCGGGGGGGACAATGCGAAGGACGCCTCCAAAGCGAGTTGTACTGGGCTGCATACTGAACGGGGGAAAAAAAAATCCGATGGCCTCGAATAGGAACTAACTGATCCTGAGATCACTGCAGGGAAGGGTGAAAAAAGGCAGGCACGACCTGGGCAATGTAGAACAAGGCCAAAAAATCGTGCTAACTCGCCTCGCTGGCCTCCAGGGGGGAAGGTAAAAGGGCGAAAGAGGTCAGGGGTTGCGCCTGGCGCGCGCAAAGAGGAAATACCGTTAAAATCCTCGCGCCTTGGTCCCAAAAGGGAGAACACGCCGCAGAACCCTGCGGGAGGGACCGTGCACCGGGGAAAGAAGGGAGGCCTTGGAAAACTCGATGAACAATTAAAGCTGGAGCGGGGTGGAGTCGATTCGCAGTCGGATCTGAGGCAAAACAGAAAAATCCCAACAAAAAAAACGAAGCAGAAAAAGGACCACTTAACGTCTGCTCTACTAATCCTCCGCCGGTCTAAATCGAGAGGGTAATAGGGATAAAAGAGGGCCGAGATGGATGATCGTTCCCGCGGTGACACCTAACTGCGAACAGCGGGGGAAAGTGAAAGAGAGAGGGCGCGGATCAGGTGGAGGGAGGAAAATGATTGCGCGATTGAGGATCCGGCATCGGGGAGTGAGAGGCTCGTGGTGGTAGGAACTCGAGAGGGGTGGAGACACCTAATCAGGCGCCTTTAAATGGAAGCGGTGCAACCAAAGGGGTGAGAATCGATCGGCTCCAACCGCAACCCCGCGGAGGGAAGAGGATGCTCACCTCCCCTTCGCACTCTGGGATTGTGAACCCGCCGCTCGCCGTGCTCACGAGAGAAGCTGTTCGGGATACACTGCCAAGTCGCCGCACATCCGTAGGACATTGGACTCATCGATTACTCGAAAGATGACGAGGGAAGACGGCCAGGGATCACGGACATCGAGGAATGGGAAAGGGCAGCGGCCGGCGGAGTGGTCGCTCGAGAGGGGTTGTGCTAGAAGTCGCCACAAGACTACGCCAATACGGTAAAAACAACTTCATGGTGTCGGTTACGGTGGCATCGGCCAACGCCATCATCTCTCAAGATACCCGCGAATGGTTAGCATGCAAGCATACGAGAAAAGTCGGGATGGATTAGGAAGCTGAAGCTTGGAAACACCGAGACGCGGAGTGAGGCTATCAACCCGCGCGGAAAAAACTTAGAATTTCTCGGTCAGTAGGCGTCGTTTAGAAAAAGAATCGGAAAACCGCGATCAACGAAAGAAAAAGGAAGCCAAGGGGGTTCGACAGCCTGATTGATCGCCATCAACAGGTTTGAGGGGGGGGTCGTCAACACCGTTCGAAGATTCAAACGTTCAGGGCCGGATGGCGCAAAAACGTAGGGAGATTGGCCCGAAACCGTGAGAAACGGAGCAACTCCCAACGCATTGGACTCGAATAACAAAAAGTCGGTAGAAGCTCGGCGCAGAAAAGCATAAAGAGCACTAGAAATGTGTCGGGAGCACGGGGGGAAGGCGATCAGTCATCGGCACTCACTAATGGAGAACGAAAAAATCGGTTCAGACCCGGCCTCGGGAATCGATGACGCTCGTCATGCTGCGAAAAAAGAAAGGGACAACATGCTCACGCTGACATCCACGAGGTAAGCAGAAGGATGTTCTTGAACACTGATGGGAGAAAGGGGAGTATGGAAGCAAGGCGCCAGCCGACTGACAATCGAGACGACATGAGCGGGGGAATTCACTTGAGGACAATCGCGAGGCGAGACGCTCATTGGTTCGTAGTGCTACACAAGCGGGCATCGAAGATCATCGGCTAGTCCTGCATATGCTGTCCCGTCATCGGGGGGGGGGGACCGAAGGCCACGCATACCGAAACCGTTATGAAATTCTTCCAGGGGAGGGGCGCAAAAATTCGGACCCACCTATCACTCGGATATCTTCAAGCGAGGAAAACGAAAAGCAGAATCTACGCGAAGACCCTTTCTGTCCGAACAACTCGGCCTGCGTCTGGAAGGGAAAGAAAAACGAAGAATTCATCCCCCGAGGATAAGGACTCTCAGGAAAAAAAAAAAACTGCGTAGTATAAAGAATAGATATGTCGCCGGGATCAAGGTAGATTGGTGGGCCTGCCGACGCTGCCTCTCAGTTTGTACGAGAAGCGGGTCTGCGCGGTCGATGAGATCTTTGGTGAGGATCGGGGGACCCGCTCTCGATGATCTTGGGGAACTAGATGTCACGAACCCCTAAAAATCACTTCCCCGAGCTAGCTGGTTCTGACGGGTGGCCTAAAAGAGACGGGTTAGGGAAAAAGCAATAGAGGCGTCGCGGACCTGGGGCGATGAAAGTTGTGTATAAAAACGGTCACCACGCGGTAAACGCGCGTACGGCCGTCAGGGGAAAAGATAGGGCCGCAGAGGTTTAACGCGGCAACGGTGTCAAAACGCCGCTCGTGCTATATCATTCCCCAAGGGGGGGAGCGTGCGCGATCGGGAAAAACGAGCGTAACAAGGCGCCCTGTTGAAACAAAACTTGATTGGTTCCGTAGGAGGAAAATAGAAAATGCTCTTCACGTCACACGAGGACCCGAGGCTTGAAGACGATTCGTATGATCCTCCGGATGAAGCTTTCGAAAAGGACCCTCGGCGACGCCTTTAGCGGGGCGTCGGAGGGCTTCGCTAGGCGGAAAAGCGAGAGTAACCGAAAGTCACCTGTGGTCAGGGGACCATGCGCCGAAAAAAAATGGCGTAGTCTGCTCAAGGGACGTCGGCGATCATCACCTGTTTTGCAAAAAAAAAGGCCTTGAACGCGCGCATCGAGTTGGTTCCTAAACCGTACAAAACCCCAAAGCAAACAAGGAGGGAGAAAAAAGGACCAGGAAAAGCAGTCGACGCCATGTGGCCAGTGAAAAAGTGGGGATCGCGGTTACTTCGGGAGTCCTTGTGTAGCAAACGAAAAGAAAGTGCGGGCGAATTCGTCCCGGCTAAGGAAAGCCCCTCTGCAAAACGTGGCGTGCAAGCAGTCAAGAAAGCAGCACAGGTAAAATCGATTGTTCGGTCGTTCTGTCTTGAACTCAAGAAAGCCGCTCTCTCTTTAGCGCCTTTGCTAAGCAAAGGACGCTACACCCAGAATATCCGAGCAAGGGTAAGGAGCGAAGTCTGAGAGAGCAAAAGGACCTCCTCTGACTCCTCCTCGAGTGAGAAAAAGGACTCGAACGCGAGCAGGTTTCTCAAGGGACAACGAGGAGGGAACGAGCAGCTTCCGAGTAATCGCTTCACAGAAGATGACCTAAAGGGCCACCTTACGAGGGCGCGCGGGGCGCGGGAGGGGAGGAGCGGCGAACAGCTCCCGTCACGGGGAGCAAAAAAAGAGTGCAGATGCACGCGAAACGCGGCCACAGCGGGAAAGGTTTAAGAGAAAATCAAAAGGAGTACAGACGTTAAGGGGGGTATTGGGAAAGCTCGACAAAAAAAATTGATGGACGCTCGGCTCCAATGCGACACTGAGAGGAGCTACTTTTACATCTCATCTACACTAAGAAAACACAACCGGTCCGTATCTAAAGCGGAAAAACTAGCAAAAGCTCGATCAAAGTCCGCGAACGATGATGCGCACGTACGGGCTCGGCACCGAGTGTTCTTGAAGCACGATAAGGTACATACGCCGATGGAACCTACAGATTTAAACAGGAGAGGCCCAGGGAAGGGATGAGAAAGCGGGGGTTTTTCGAGCGTTAAAGGAAGAACTGCTACTATCGGGGAAACTGTGCTCCGACCAGAAAAGCCCAAGAGACAAGGGGGGGCGTCGTGTTGAAATAAGAATATAAGGACCTCGCACCGCGTATGCCCTCTGCTGCGATACGGAGGGGCCATACCCGGCACGAAAAAACTGGAAATTGACTTCTTCCGACTGCTGGCCCTCGCACACCAGGCTCCCGAAACAAAGAAGATATCGACGGAGAAAAGGGGTACAGTCAGTCGGTCCCTAGTGAAGGGGATAGCGACTGATCTTTTGAAGATTCCTTCAGGTGCGTGCTGCTGGTTTCCACCAGGTTCCAGTGATTCGCCGAAACTTATAAGGCGGAGGAAAGAAATTCTTCGTTAAGAAAATCTCGCTAGGCAGCACAATTAAACTGGGACGTCTCTCTCGCGCACGGTGATAGAAACGATAGAGGATGACCCGTCAGTCTCTGAGCAAAAAGCACTGAAAGGAAAAAGGCTTCGAAAAAGGGTGCTAAATGATACTACCCTCGATGCCTCTGTCCCGCGCTAAGGGGAAAATCAGTCCTGCTCCGAAACCACGCAGAAAAAAAGAAGGGAAGGGACTGAGGGTTCTTTGGTGCGTTATCGTGATCTGTTGATCCCAGGGAGAAGGTGAAGTTCAAACTCGTTTTAACCCTTGTGGCGGTTCGATTCAACGAAATAAATCTTTCGGCTTGGAGCGTGACGCGGCTCACTCGAGAAGGAAAAAGAAAAAGACGCCTCCCTGCTTTTGAGTGAGCGCAAGGGATTTTGCAGGGACCGCAAATCGCGGAGGTGCGTGGTAATGACAGCGCATGAAGTAAATACAGAGGTAGGAAAGAGATATTGACTGAAGACGCGGGAAGACAAGCGCAATCCGCGAGGGGCATCGCAAACACAGCGACGGCGCTGTCCCAATCGGCAACTATTGGATTCGTGAACGGGGGGAAACGACGCGCGCGGCTAACAAAGACGCTGGGCGGACTCACCCCGAACCTCGTAGGCCGCGGAACGTGTCAGAAACAAACGGGGGGACCCCACTCCCCGTAGCACCTTACACAACGCTCAAAAACACGGGACCACCCTCCACCCAGGAAGCGGAACTAAGCACGGGGCGGGGAATCGTCGGCCGGGACTGATTCTTGAAGATCAGAGAAAATCGCCGGCGTCGGCCATCGCTTCAAATTTGCAGCAAAAAAATCGCTAAATCTTAGAATGCTCGAGTAAGAAAAAAAAGGAAGCAAAAGAGGAGCTGGCGAGACCGTGAGCTACGAATCCAAAAAGGGGGGAGGATTGGGGGCGCCGAGCGCAGGAAAAAGATCCGCGACCGAGGACTCGGGTGAATGACGCGCTACCTGAAAAGAGATCAAGGTGAACGACGGCGACCAGTACGCAACTCTGCTCACGAAGGAAATTATGCCCCAATCGTGCTCCACTCCGCTGGCCTACTCCCTTCTCCCGATAAAGAAACAATCGGAAAGGGGGGCCGCCGGGGCCCAGACCTGAGAAAAGTCCTTCCTCATCTCGTCCACGGTTAGGGAACCGCAGATCTCCTGCGCTCGTGCCATCGTTGGAGGGGGGCATCCCCTGTATATCTTCCGTTCAACAGAGATGCCAACGAACACGGGGGGGAGACATTTGTTATGATCTCGAGGGCGAATTACGGCAAGGGGTAACGCACCTCCGTTGTACAAATCAATCGAAAATCTGAGGATCGACTGAACTCCGAGGAAAAAAAAAAACCCTCTGGAGGGAACATAGATTGGTAACCTGATGTGTCCAGCGGGACAAAAAACGACCGCGCGCACGTGCGCAGATCCGATTGGAACGGAAGACCGGGGGAGAAAATAAGGGGTTAGCGATTTCGATCACGGAAGGTTGGCGAGGGAGGCTATCTCGTGTCGATGAGCAAGCAAAAAAAGCGGCCATCTCAATCAGTGGCGCCTTGAGATGAGAGACCCCATAAAAAACAACAGGGATAGCCGAGCTGATCACGTCAAGAAGCTCGAGAAAAACCGCAAACTTCACCAGCACGCTGGCGCGACAACCAGCCGCGAATAGCGCCACGTGCTATCACGCGCAGTGTTCTGCGCGCAGGAAACCGCGCGCGCCGGACGTAGTAGCCGAAATGTGCCCAGCGTCTCTCAGTCTGTAGCTCACGAGGGGGCGAGGGGAACTAGCACTGGAACGAGCTACGATGGGAGATTTCCCGGAAAGAGGGGGGGCTGCAGAAAAGAGTAGGTGCTGTTTAGAAGTCGCCAACACTAGCGCCTTTGGCCAACGCAGAGCCCATGTTGTCCGCGGTACATAGGCGGGGAAACGCCAGCCCGTCGCTCGCGATGGGAGCCAGAGGGTATGAAAAGAAAAACGCAGAAAGGGTGAGGGATTGAGTCGTCGCAGGCTGCTGAACAGCCGAGCGCGTTGCGCATGAGTCTTAGGGGCAGGATCGACTCGAATTTCAGCGCTAATGCCGTAGGTCTACAAGGGAAAAACCCGAATCAGCATACAACGGGGGGGGGAGAACGACACTAATGCCGATTGATCCAAAAATCTGGGGAAGACAGAGGGGGGAGTCGGTTTTGCAGGGGAAAAAAACCGTTCGCACCCTGAGCAAGTCCGTGATGGAGGGACCCAAAAACCATCAGGGCGGGAAAAAGAGGGGGCGACGACCGTTCCCTCGCGCAGCAAAGGAAGGGGGCAATGGTTAAGAGAGCACACCCCCGTGGGGGGCCAGAAATGTCACGACGACCGGTGAAAAGGCGAGACAGGGATTTCCTCACGCATAAGCCTCAGCACGAACCACAGAAGAAAGGAGTCGAATGTGCACTGGAGTCGTACATCGGGTATCGGCACCATCTTCTCCTCGTGGAAAGACCAGGGAACCTCCGGCGTACTGATCGATTAGCAGCGCAGGGTGCGGGAGGCGGACATAAAAAACTGGGATCACGCTCCTGGGACACGAAAAGACACAAAGAACGTCCTGATGGCGAGATAGAGCACGATCGAGAAACAAGAAGAACCGTGCCCTATCGAGATGGAGACTATGAGCGTATCATTCCGCGTTGCCGTCACAATCCGCGGGCAAGTGTATAACACAACAGACAAGGGGCAGAGGGGCGAGAAAGCCTCAGATGCGGGTACTCCGGAATCGTTAGGCCACTGGCAGAGGAAGGGCCCCTCTCGAAGGGGGGGAGGGTGGCCGGCGGACATTCTGTCTCAACACCAGAGGAAGCGGAATCGATATCCAGAGAAAACGGACAGCATCGCGCGCACAGCTTGACGGCGAAGGACCTCACCACTGCGCGAAAAAGGCCAAGAAAAAACAATACAAAAAGGGTAGAGTCTTCCTCGCTAAACTACTCAAGAGAAAGTTATAGTAGATAAGTTGCGCGGGCATGAGGTTAGGGAACTGGTTGTACTGACCCTGCCGTACTCTTAACTCTTGTGGGGTCGGACGGCCGGATCAGATTAATAAGGACGGGTTGGGTAGGGAAATAGCAGCCGCTACTCTATGTGACGTGGTTGAGACGAATGAAAGAGCCCAACACGAGACCTTCATCACGTAGAGTAGCGAACCAGGAAAAACTGGGGAAAAAGGTAAACGTGCTCGATTAGTTCCCAGAAGGGGGCATTAGGTCGCGGACCGCTCTATGCTATAGAGCAGATTGTGTAAGAAAAACAGGGGCCCGGCACTCGCTAGCTTCGCGTTACGGAGTTCACCGATATAGAAGAATATCTGTACGCCGAAGGCAGCGGTTTCGGCGGGGTCAGAACCATTCGCCCCCATCAGCGAGTAAGCTTGCGTCGATACGCGGGCCGAGAGACGGGAGGAGTTGTCTCCTTGAATTTTGGTCAATGAGCAATCACTACGAAGAAGGGGAAAAAAGAAGGACATCGATCACTGACCCGATGTTCTTGACCTGACAATGAGCACGATGACGATGTCGACACCCACGTCGGAGCCGTTAGATCGTGCTGGAGGAAGGGAAAGACAAGATGGAGATCGAGTCAACGAACATCTCTCGCGAATTGACTGGTATTGCTGGGAGAAAGGAAAGGTTGGGGGTTGGGGGTCAGGCCCGGCACCGAGCAAAGGGGGGGAGCCTAAACGGTCCTTGAACGCACGCGAGAGAGCGGTTGAACGAAAAATGAATTAGCACTCCTCGGCTTCATAACCGAGAAAAGGGTCACAGCTTCGTGTCGTTTGATCGGCGGTGAGCTGATCGGGGTCCTGTTTAGAACGACTCCTCGGTCGCCAGAAACTTAGGGGGAAAAACAAGAACTCTGCAAACCTCAAGCGATACGGGCAGCTTAAGCAGCGCGGAATCCTCACGACT
>Ga0179593_1499361_pt1 | contig 10990 bp, 11 predicted proteins | sample CZODoug2_1_08_16_FD_185931 | JGI IMG/M metagenome (GOLD analysis project Ga0179593, IMG submission 185931) | Vadose zone soil fungal communities from Angelo Coast Range Reserve, California, USA - CZODoug2_1_08_16fungal (PacBio error correction) | ecosystem: Environmental > Terrestrial > Soil >...
CGAGGGCAGGAATTCTCCTATCTCGAGTAGTGCTTTTGTCGGGGTCGCGATGAAGACAGGAAGCAGAGTATTATCAACAAGGAGGAAAAAGGGATGACTAGTCTCCTGAGAGACAGACGGGGGAACGAAAAGCACGTCGGATTGTAGATCCATCTGCGGGTCATGCACCTGAAAGTTGTGTGGCGGGGAAAGTGCAGAGATCTGATAAAAAACGTTGACGATGGGTAGGGCCGGGGTACTTAATCCTTTCGCGTTTCAATTAGACTAGAAAGACAAAATGAACAGAAAAAACCTATACCCACCCATCAGAGAAATCCGGGAATAACTGCAAAATCCCTCTATATGGGCGGAATACAAATAGCATCGGGTAAAATGGGAAGTGTTCAAAAAGACCTCAGGAACAATGCGAAGGATGGCCCCAGCTAAGGCCATCGTTGTTAAGGTGGAAAGAGAACTCTTGCGTTGGAACCGTGGATAGACGTAAACGCAGGGAGATGGGCTTGCAAGGGAAATCGATAAGGGGCAACAACTCTTGTGTAAGGTGCCCAATCCAGGTCTTTCCCATAAAAAACTAGGACACTGAAATAAAAGGCGCCTGAAGGCGCACGATGGTACCTCATGCTAGCAAAGGAGAAAAGACAATCTGAAAACGAGCTGGAAAAAAGGGTCAAAGCTAACGGCCGCGACACCCCTCTTCCGTATCAGGTCAGACAAAGGGATTTAAAAAATAAACGTATAGTTCACTTGTGTTTCGCGCTGGGAAGGAACGCGCCTCAGTTCTAAGAAAATATTAGGAACAAGTGCAAAGAACTTCTTGCGCATGCATCCACGGACCATTGAAGTTTGGGGGAAAGTACTTTACGTGGGTGTGGCCGGGGGGGAACTGGTTGACCTACAAGCTTGACAGGGGGGCATAGGGGACAGCCTCAGATCCATGAACAGGGAATGCATGAAAAAAAAAGAAAACGAAAAGAGGAAGGGAGCAGCCCGATTCTGCACAAAAGAGTTGTCAAAGAGAGAGATGAGTACTGGAGCAGGAATCGGGAGGCAGGTTGTTTTAAACGAGAAACAATCCGGGCGAGAGGGCGCCCGAGGAGAAACTCTGGTAGGGAAGACATCTTAACAGACACGGCAACCAACAAGAGCAGACTCCATCTCCCTCCAAATTAAGGCACGGATGAAAAAAGAAAAGGGGGGGAACTTGGCAGAACTTGAAGGTTCCAGGCGGCGCATCCGGCGAGAGGAACAACAAATCGAAAAAAATCTCGGACAAAGAGAAGAATGGGCTGCAGAGGAGACCGGGAAAGGACCGGGGGGGGCGATGTGTAGAAAAAATCTGAACGGCCGAGCGGCGCGGCCGATTTCTTTCAAAAAAAGGGGAGCTCATGGGGTAACCATAAAGGGTCTCCGTTCAGTCCCCGGGTATGGAAAAAAATTCAGGAGGGGGAAGGAGTGAGGGAAAGGAAGGGCTTGTTGATTCTAAACAAAGTCCGGAAGGTCAGGGCGAGGCAAGCCATAGTAATTAGGACCTCAAGGGAAAAAAAAAAACGTCTTGGTCACAAAAGACAGGGATCGAAGTCACTTTAAAACAGATTTAAGGTTTAGCCACTTTTGGTGTCAAGACCAGTCGGGACTTCATATTGCTGTTCAGTTAGTTTAGAAGGGGACTCAAGGTAAAAGCGGAAGATTGGATGTCGTCGCTGGATACTCACGAGGCTGGAAAAGTCTGGTGCAGGCCAGGAGATACTGTGATTGGGGGATGGAGAGGGGTGTACCGAAATGTGTTCCTGGGGAGCGATACTAGGTACGCGACGTTAAAAGAGGAAAATTTATTCATCCAAACAATAGCTCAATCGGAGTCAACTCGATCGGGGCGCATGACTACTAAGAACCTACACCAAAATCACAACTTGAAAGAGAGACAACAGGGTAGTCTCAGGATGGAACGAGGGGGTGGACGCCGGAGAGTTCTGACAATAAAAGCCGCGAAAAGAGAGGATAAAATTGGGTCAAGTTTATCTAAATAGTTCTTTCATCGAGGGGATAATGGAAAAATAACAATTAGAGTAGAACGAGTCTCATCTGAACTGGACGCTTCCAATCTCAATGGGAGGTGCAGAGGGGGAGAAGAAAAATTCGACCAGACCGTGGAGGCGGTTGGGCGCCAGGAGTTTTAAGAGACACCAAAAGATGGGCAATTCAATCTAAAAGAAACTCACTCTTCAAGAGAATCCTGTCCGCGGCGCCTAAGTCTTGATCGGGGGGAATACAAAAAACTTGACGGATTCTCAAACGACGGAAAATACCGAAAAAAGAGAAGATTAACCCGGCCTGCTTTACGTGACGGGAGGGGTGTAGGTTTGTATCAAAGAAAGCACAGTTGGAAACGAGGACGTCAACACCCTTGAAAGGAAAAAGGGACGACTGGAACGGGACAGCGCGCGTAACGCCGGGTCATCGTTCATGTTGGGACGCGGATTTAAGAAAGGGGGGGATCAGGGAAAGAAGGGGGAGACTACTGCTCCGAGGCAAGATAATGGTAGGTAATCGAACCCAATAACAGAAATACGAAATGTGAGGGAGCGGAGGAAAAGCACAGTTAAGCTGCTCCACATCAAAGGAGAGTTTATTAGCAAACCTCAAATAGAAGGCCATGAAGGTTGGCCAGGTATTTAATGCGATGAAATGCAAAAGAGCGGTAGAATGGAATGATAATATTCTTACTGGGGAAATAACTTCAACAAAAGAAGGATTTAGCCTCAACACAGGGGCGGACCCATCAGAACCTCGACTAGGACGTGATGAGGAAATGCCATCCATGTCCGTGGCGCGAACTGAAGGCATCAAGGATCCATCATCGTAAAATGTGATGCTCGGCCCTTGTTTACTCAGAAAAAAATTATGAATGCTCAGAACAAAAACCAGGAGGGGAAGATGAAATGTAAGGAGTAGGAATTGGCTAGATACTCTTTTATCTTAGATTAAGCATGATCCAGAAGGGAATTCAAACAGTTAAAAACTTATTTGAATAATGGCCAGGCAGGCGACGCAGGGGGGATGCAAGCACAAAAGCAAGGGTCACTCACGCATCAATAGGTGGTGTACGGCGCGAACTTTAAACGTGAGCCGAAGAAGAAACGCCGCCGCGGTCGACGCTTCCGGCAGAAAACATGCCTAAAAGTTATAGGTTGACGGTCGTTGGTAAGTGGGGGTTAATCAAAGCAACAGTATTTGGGACGAACTCAAAACCTTCACGGAGGCGGTGGCAATGGGGACGTCTAAAATACTATAACTGATTCGAAGGAAGTTAAGAAGAGGGAGAGGGTCTTAGAGCATCAAAAGAAAAAAGGGGGAAAAAAGATGGGAAAATGATGTAACTCGGAGGAGAAAAGTGGGGGGTATCAAGACTCTCCTCATCGCCAGGGGGAAGTAACATTACAGAAGAGATGAAAGGGGAATATGCCTTCTATGTCATTCAAGGTATAGGCGATGGTTAATCCTTCCGTCTCATGCTATACAATGGTTGGTAAAAGAAAGTCTAAGGAGACGACCATCTGAGAAAATAAAAAAAGGACTAAAAAAAAAAAAAGAGCACGCCAAAGAGAAAGGGAATTTTAAAGAAGGTGGGGGTGACATCTGTATCCAAGAAGTTCGTTCACGTGGGGAAATGAAAGTTCCTGCCCAAGAGAACTTCCGAAAAAAAATGTGAAAAAAAGAGGGGGGGGTGGAGAGAAGAAAACCAGCCGCGTGCCGGGGGAGGGCAGGCGACAGTCTCCCATCGGTTGAACAAAGGACAGACGGGGAGGGTCCGAAGAAGTGTCATAGGGAGGAGCAGGATCGGGAGCGAAAGCTAATTCTCGCGTGAGACCGCAGGAAGAGAATCACTTCTTTAGATCAAACCGCTCTGGTAAAAAAAAAAGACAAAGATCAAAATACAAGGGGGAGAGGAATGAAGGAAAGGAAGCACTTAAAAAAGCTTACGCCCGGGAAAAAGGCCAATTGTTCACGTGGAAAACTTTGCCTCATGGAAGGGTCGCAACTCCGCCTCTTTAAAACCTAAGTTTCAGCAGGCGTCTTATCACCGGCTTAAGAACCGCCAAGCCACTATTCACTAAGAGAAGAAACTTTGCTGAGAGGGGGCTCTTAAAAGAGTCAGGAACGACGGGGGGGGAGGGGGTAACGGAACTAAAGGGAAAAGGGTGCGTGAGGGGCCCCTAACTCTTGGAAGAACTATGACCAGAGTCCCAATCCTCTCAACAACTATTAGTATTAAAATAGATATATTGGAGGGGTCCGTAGATAGTTCAAAAAGAGTTGAAGAAATAAGACAGGGGATCAAAAGGGGTTCGAAACATTCCCCAGGGAAAGGGGTAACAAGAATGGAGGAAAAAGAGGATCACCCAGGGGAAAACCTTCAGGTCAGAGAGGGAAAGGGATCTTTTAATCTCACAGGGTAAGGGCGCCTGCTGAAAGAGAGGTTGAAAAGGATGGGGCCTCTAGGCTCTAAAGAAGGTTAAGGGGTCTGAAGTCTGGCGACAAAAAGATCTTGGAAACGAGAGTGACAAGGAATACTTGACTAGGAATCCTTTGTAGATAGTTGGTTGTCTTCTGAAAAAGTGTGGCTGGGCCGAAGAAAGAATCTGAAAAAGTTTGGGCTTGTCAGTATGAAACTGGTAGAAAGGGGCGCTATACTTAAACCGCAGAGCATCTCACCTTCTAGCCTGGCGTAAATCCCCCGTGAACTGGGTGGTCCACAGGATTGGATACAGGGATGCCACGGAGGGAGAGCAAGCTTCAGGGGGAGGGGAGAACACCATATTTGTGGGCCACCTTGCACCCTGGGGGTTTCTAAGGCCGCGTCTATAAATTTGGTAGGAAGGAAAATGACCAATAGTTGGTCGGGGGCCAAAAAGTCTTTTTGGGAAAAGGGGAAAGAGGGGGAGGTCGAGTCAGGGGGGTCATAAAGGGGGGGGGGGGGAGGGACGAGCTGATGGTTTCCTTCTCGTGAAAAAGTTATAAAGGGGGGACACCTGTCGAGATGAAGGGAAAGAATGGGAGGACCCAAGACTAGAAAAGGTAAAAAAAGGAAACGGAAAAAACGCAAGGAAGAGGCTGGGGGGGGGGGACTAAAAGCTTTCTCCTTTTGCCAGGGCATCTAGTGAAGAGCTCATCAAATCGTGGCTACATCTAGTCACATGTTGGCCCAATTGGGGCCTTTGTCATGGGCTGAAAGGGTTTCAATTGGCAGGAGGGTCGCCTCTTCTTCACCGGGGAAAACCGAGAAACCGATCGGTCACGGGGGAGGAGTAGGACATTGCCATGGGGGACTGTGGAAGTGCGAACAAAAAAAGAGGGAAGAGCGGGGGGGTCGCCTGAAGGGAATGAAAAAGACGAAAAGAGGTGGTAACTACGTATGCACGTCGACGAGATTTTTTGAAGGGAGAGCTATCATTAAAGGGTCCGGCGGCCGGAATCCCATGAGTCGCGGGAAAAAAGGGGGGGGGCTTGATCCTCCCCTCGTCAACACTACGATGGAAGGGCCCTGATCTTCATAAAAAGACTTTTCTACTGGGGGACGAGTCAACGAGCAAGCCTTTCATTCGATACAGATCAAAAAGAGGAAAGAGGAAGGGGTGAGAAGACCCCACTAGGTATCAATTAAACACAAGGGGTGGGGCGGGGCTGAGAAACAGGGGCATAAAGGGTTTCCCTTCAGGGAGCGAGCTATAGATTAAAGGACTCGGAGGAAGTAGAGAAAAAGAAACCGCACTGACATGAAAAAATTTTTGTGGGTTCAGAAAAGAGTAAAGGACGAGGCCAGGGGGGATAGGAGCCGAGGATGAGCAGTTTCAACTCAAACGGGCTTTTTACGGAGGGCACGAGGGAGGTAGGAGGGGACCGGGGAATTAAAAAGAGGAAGAGGGATAAAAAAAAAGATGTAAGGTCAGCGCTGAAAAAGACGAACGGGCACCTAGCCAATCGACGTTCGGTGTGCGTCACTCGAAAATTCGAAGGGATGTGTGGGCGACATAGAGGACCTTAGGGGAAAGGCCCATAGGTCGTTAAAGCGGTCTTGGGGTGGAAAGGTAGGGGGTAGCAGACATCAAGAAAGAGAACCGCCGATGTAAAAGCCGTTCGCATACATTAAATGTTCCAATGGGGGGGGGGGGGAGCATCCCAGCTAAAGGGAAGAAGAGAAGAGCCGCAATTCCGTCCCATGCGATGCAACAATTCTTGGCCGTAAATGGTTGGCGGGAGTTCCAACGAAGAAAGGGAGCTGGGAGGCAAAAGTTTGGGACCCCGAAAAAAGGTAAAGAAAAAACCTGGAATCCGAAAAAGTGTTTGCGTGTAGGGTCCGGCCGTTAAGCACGACACAGAAATTTTCTGGAAACCGCTAACACTCGTGTTCAGCGGGGCGCGGGGATTGAGGGAGGGGAACGATTGGAGGGCAGTGCGAAGAGTACACAGGAGAAGTGGTGGCGCGGTAACACGGACGTCAACTTAAAACCGCCGGGCAACAACAGGCAGACTCCTCGGGGGGGGAAAGTAGCAAGACGCAATCAGGGGGGGAGGGCAACTGCTTGACTAAGAATATTAATTTTAAATGGGGGCATATTGTCAAGACGTAAGCTGGTCTGGATGACCCCCTAGACAGAGAGGGGAGGGCGATTCAAAAACGGCGTCCGCTTAGCATCCAGCGTTCACGGATCCGAGGGAGGCTGAGGTAGAATACCAAGAGGGTAGGCAAGGGAAAGGAAGGGGGGGGGACTTCCGTCTTGGGCGGAGAGATGGACCAGGAGAGATGCGAAGATTAAGTAAATACAGAAAGGGGATGAGGAAAGGAAAAAGGGCGAATTTTCAAAAACATTTCTATCAGTCCCAGTAACGTCACGGACAACAGAGGCCAAAAAAGAAAATAAAGCAGAAGGCCTGAAACGGAACTAACCTCGATGGATATGAGAAACCAACACCGCAAGGGATCAATCTAAAAGGGGCATTCATGAAGGGGAAAGAAAATCAAGAAAGCAAAGGCATTCTAAGGATGCCTAATGGGGAGGTAAAAATTCCATGAAAGTTGGGAAGATATCCACGGCTTGGTACAGCGTTAAAGACGATCGTAAAGCACTGGAAGATGGGGGAGGAAGGGGGGGGGGGAGAAAAGACGGGAAGGAAAAACAACGCTTGCTTTTCCAAATAAACCAGAAATTTTTTTAAACCCCGAAAAAGAAGGATGTCGTCAAGGGCAATACACACTGCGAAACGGCGCACGTGGTATGTAAAGCCGTTATAACCACGTCGGAAACAAGATGGGGAAGAAGAAGCAGAGGAAAGGGGGGGGGAAGAGGGAACCGAAAACCCGCTGCTTCTGAGCGTGCGCTCCAGGGTTAACAGATAAAAGAATACTTTGAAAGATTTTTGTCCTGGGAGACCGGACGAGAAGAGTATCATCTCATCTTATAAACACGTCGGGACTCAGGCCTCCAATGAATTGAGCGTGCAGGCGATGGAGCTTTTGGTGGGGAAGGGGTGAAAGAGGGGGGAAAAAAAATCTGAAACCTTGCTTTCGCAGAAAAGACCATTGGACATGTGTCGGAGCTGCCGAGTTGCAAAAACAAAACGAGCATTGATTCCTTTAAAAAGAGAGCATAAAAACAACAGGGTTGTGGAAGAATATCTGCTTGCGACCCGGAATCGAGGGGGGGGAGGAGGTTGTTTTTTAAACTCAGCATCAACAAATGAAACTGATCTTGCGGCTGGCCGAGGACAAATGGTCAGGGGAAAAAGAAAAAAAGAAGTGGGGGGGGGGAAAATCACCCGGGGACACACTACCGCCGAAAAATTCAAATGGAAATGGATTACCTCCAATAACCGGGGATCCTCTCTTAATTCTCTTGAGAGTAATCTCGATGAAAAAAAGAAGGAGAAAAAGGATCGAAGGGAAGGTCGAATAATGGAAGAAAGGAAGAGTTGAAAAAAGGACAGGGGAGGAAACGGGTGCCGGGAGCTTCTACAATTTTTGGAACCTCCTTTTATCAAAGGTTTTACCATCATTGCGCCTTTCAACTTCTCTGTGTAGGGTGCCAGAAAAGGGCAGGTGGAGGAGCGTTCACGGAAGTGGTATCCAAATCATCGGTGGGGTCCGTATTCACTTCGGCGACCAGCCCATCTTCGGGGTCCTCTCGGGGGGAGGGGAAGGGGAAAAGCAGGGAGATCAAGTCCTGTAAAACGGGAGGGGAATTTTTCAGAAGTGGATGCAATCCAGTCGCCTCCAAGAAAGGTCTTGCGTTTCCACGTTATTTGAAATAAGAGGGGGGCAAAAGAGACTGAATGGATTCAAAGCGCGAAGGTCTTAAGTCTGTGTCATTCCACTGGAGTTGGGGGGGGGGGGGGGCGGATGGGGGTTCTGTTGGGGAATTGAAGGACTGGGTCTTTTAATCTACTCTACAATTTAAAAAGGTAAAAAGATGGTCTCAAAAGCAGTCAAGGTATCAATCGGGTTCGCGATGAGCTGGCATTCTCGCGGCACCGAAGGCACCCAAAAAAAGGCTAAGGGAAGAATATAAAACGAGACCTAGGTTCAGAACTGAAATGCCATGCAAGAAGAAAGCCACAAACCTCGAAGAACATCTGAGAAGGGGATAATGAAGCTTCAGGGTCTTAAGAGAGTAAAAAATTGAAACCATGATATTATGGGGCGAAAAAGGGGGTGGCAGAAGTGACTCGGCCTCGAACTGGCGGGACGGGGCTCAATAAAACAAACTGGCTTCCGTCTCACTGGTGAGGCGACGGGTGGAAGAGCCGGACAGGATGTTACACATGGCCAAGAGGAAAGGGGCCGGCAAAAACTCTTCCAGTAATCCAAGAAATCGTCACGAATAGGGAGGCAAGGCGAGAGGAAAAGGATACGATCCCGTGTCTGAGATCTGCTGACTGGACACCGTACCTCACACAGCCAGGGCCGCTTAAGAAATCGAATCTTTAAAGGTGCGGAGGGGAACACAAGTGTTTGCAAAGCTAACCAAAGCAAGCATCTTGTGAACGCAGCAGGCCACCGTTAACTACCGAGGGGAAGGATGTCCTGTAACTGAAGCGAAAGGCCGCAGTCAGAGGGGGGCGTGGGATTCCCATGGACCGGGGTGATAGGGACAATTGATCTAACGTCCTAAAAAAAAGGTTGTCGTCCAGGTCATTATTGAAAGGAGAAAGATGAAACAGAAAAAGAGAAAAGTTTCGTCTGCTGGCCAATCAAAGTGAATGTACCGCTGCGCACACACAAAACGGAGATGGGCATGTGCGGAACCGAGAGGGTCAGAAAAAGGAGAAAGTGTATGGAGGAAATACAATGAAGGCGGGTCGCTGTATCCCGCGCAGAGCATGGTCAGGCATAGAAGTGCGGCGTGCAAAACGGGAAACGGCCCCAAAAGGGTTTCCGACCGCTAAGCAATCAGGGAAGCCAAGCTCATAAACTGACGCCGCGAAAGTGTCGAGAACTGTCCAACTCCTGCCGTGGCAGATAAGCAGAAGGAAAGGAAAAAGCAGGATGATTATCTAGACTGCAACCTCTCATACAAAATTGGTATGAATTGCTTCAAGCACAGCACAACGGTCACCTTGACACTGTTTCACGTAAGGGGAACAGAGGGCGAATGTGGCTAGGAGAAGGGGGGAGCTGAGAAAGAGTATCACATTTGCCTGGCAAAAAAGTCAATACAAGTCGGGGCGGGTAGAGGGAGGAAAATGGGAAAAACAGAGTCGGACCATAAAGCATCAACAATGGCAAACACATCAACAAGGGCAATGCCGGGAGGGGGAGGGGGTACGGGGAAAGGGCGACCAAAGCAGTAATGTGAGAACACAACTCCTCCAGGCGTTAGACGCTGACGGAAAGGGGACATGGACGGATTACAAGGCTAGAGGGCGTCTGGGGAGTGGTGTCGCAGGAAAAGGGAAAAACGTAATAAATGGGGGGGGGGACAAGAACTCCAGGACGTCCCACTTCCATTCATGGACCTGCCGAAAAAGAGAGCGGGTTATGCCGGTGGGGGAATAAGCAAATAAAATCTCAATAAATCAAATACAGTAAAAGAAAGAGGGAAAAGAGGGAAAGCGGCCACTAAAGTGGTTATGCCTCAGCTCAAGAAGATCAGGCATGCCAAAGTAATAGGATAGTCTTCATAGAAAAAAAAAGACGCATATGAAGGGATAGCTGCGGGGGGGAGAACATCTTGTAACAATATGGCTGCAAAGCGCCAATGGGTACGGGACAGCTTCAAATTCATCGAGCAAAAAAAGCGTTTTCTAGACTAAAAAGTACTAAAAACGACAAAAGAAAAAAAAGAAGAGGGGAGAAAAAAATATTGGGGTTTGTTGGCCCATACGATCAAAGAGAGGTGAGGTCACGGTGAATTATTACGGGCCCAATTAGCTAGCTTCGAATAACCCCGACGGGGGGGATGGACCATAGGGGGGGAAGGATCAGCAGAAACCATCGGTCATCGGGATACAAGGTTATCCCAGAAGGGGACACCCGCAGGGAGTTCCTCCTTTCTCTTCATACTTTGCGCACGGGAGGGAGACGAGCGAAGGAAAAAGGGAGTTTCGATCCACAAGAATTGACCCTTCACTAGATGCTGGATGCGGGCCCGCACGCTGGAAAAAAAACTATCCATAAAAAGGAGAGGACATCGAAGTAATTAAGCCGCGTAAAAGATAGTCGCGAGGGGAAAAAGGAAAGGGGCAGGTGGAAAAGGTGAGCAGAGCAAATCGCCTTCCTCAGGTACAACCTCTATTGCCTCATGTTGGAGTATACCAGGCTGCGCCTCAAAAAGAAAGCACTATTTACAATCGCAGAAGCTCAGATGAAGGGACTGACGACGAGTGCTCTCGCACTTATTAAAAAGATGCGTACAAGAACGTGGAGGGGGAGGAAAAGACAAGCTGAAAAGAGGGGAGGGGAGGGGGGTTTCACCGAAGGGGTCGAGAACCCCAC
>Ga0179593_1556106_pt1 | contig 10990 bp, 14 predicted proteins | sample CZODoug2_1_08_16_FD_185931 | JGI IMG/M metagenome (GOLD analysis project Ga0179593, IMG submission 185931) | Vadose zone soil fungal communities from Angelo Coast Range Reserve, California, USA - CZODoug2_1_08_16fungal (PacBio error correction) | ecosystem: Environmental > Terrestrial > Soil >...
AAAAGAGGAAGAGGAGAAGAGGGCCCGCACCTGACTAGTCGGAGTCCCTCTTTTATGCCAGCGGGGGGGGCTTCAGGCGTAAATGTTTCGAACCCAGCAAGCGTTTTTTTCAATGAGACGAGAAGTTGCCGTCTGGGGGAGGGAGGAGGGCCGCGCAGACGTTTAATAGGGGGTCGGGGCCAAAAAGACCGAAGGGCGGAAAATGCACGCCATGCAAGCACGATGAAGAAAGGGGAAAAAAGGACCTCGTTCATTTCCGAAGAGTCTCCCAGCTTCAATCAAGGAAAACGACCTCGCTGCGAGCAAAGAAAGGAAAAAAAAAAAAACAAAACGGAAAGGGGAAGGCACACTAAGGCCGCAGTGAAAGGTCGAGGGCGGGGTGAACATCAAGAGCCTGCGCATGACGGGTGTGTTCAAATCAGAAAACACAAACCTCGAAGGGGGAAAGGGGGGGGTTCTTGGGAGGAGGAGTTACCAAAAAATCAGATCAGCGCTAGAAGAAATCCCCAGGAGTAGGGGTCTCTTTCCTTTTGGGGTGGGGAGAAACTCTATCTTGCAAGGAAAAAGAGCTTTGAGGCGCGCCTATCTCAACGCACTTCGCCAGAAAAAGAAGAAAGAACCGTCGCATCATCCAAAAAAAGGTTTTCTCTTTTCTGGGGAAAGGAACATTTTGGAAAAAGAGGGGGAAATGTGGGCCAGGATTATGATTTTTGCGAGAAAAACCGCGACCTTGGAAGGGGAAAGAAGACGCGCTCTTTCCATTAATAAGAGAGGGGACGCTTCAGGTCTAAGCTAAGTTGATGAGACAGCCGGTGCGACAATACCCTCATTCAGGGCAGGAGGAAGGGGACAATGCCGTATAGCGTTTATGAGAAAAGGAGGTTATCTATTTTTTAAGAAAAAAAGCACAAATCGCTGCGATGAGAAACAAAGGGCGGCCTTGAACTCACTAAAACGCTCGGGGGGAAGAAAAGGGGAAGACGGAAACAATGGCTCGCGGAGAGAAAAATCGCCCCCTTTACTAATTTTTTGGAGGGAAAGGGTTCACCACCTGCCGCCGAGGAAAGGAGAACAGCTGGGGGAAGCGCGGGGCTCCGATTATACAGTTCTCTCAGCGCGCAAGAAAAGAGCAAGGAAAAAAAGAGATAATTTGTGGCATCACCAATAAAGGAGGGGGTCAGGTCCACATTTCTTCGAGGGAGAAATGTTCCCCAGAGAAAAGGGAATTTTTAATAAAGGTCATCCTATTCTACTGTCACGGGAATAGGAACCCAGGCATGAAAAATGGAATCACCGCCTCTCTAAAGACAAAGAACGGTGGGAAGGTGGTTAATTACACCTAAGGAGGGGGAAGCCACCTAAGGAAAATTCCATTCAAAAAAAGCCGTCAGAATCTAAGGAGAGCTGTCAAGGTTTCAATCACCCGGGGGGGGGTGTGAAAAAAGATGGCATCCCTGAAAAGAAAGCGAGAAGGGGGCCCGACCAGGGCATGGGTACGCAAGCTGAATTAAAGACCCTTGGAAAGGGGGGTAGGAGCGTGAGGGGGGGAGAATCGCTCCGCTATCCAAGAAGGAAAGTAATTCTCCCGGTTTCGAAAGGAAAAAGGAGGCGGGGGAAAAATTTCGTGGGATCAGAAGCTGCAACGGATCGAACGCGCAGGGGAAAAGAGAGGGGGAAGCCAAATCGTTTCCTCGAAAAGAGGGAGGAAGTTTCTTTTTTATAGGAAAACCGGTAATCGAGCCCCCGCGGCAAGGAAAAAAGGGAGGGGAAAACTGAGGACTTCGGACTCTTCTTCCCGGGATAATTCGGTCTTAAAGTAGCCCAGAGGAAAAAGAGCCAAATGCAAAGAGGAAGAGCACTCCGGCTTCAACCGTTCATTTCGCTAAAGGGGAAAGGGAGGGCGCGGAATTACAAGTCCTGACAATTAGTGGAAGGTCAACAGAGGAAAGGAAAGACTTTCGTCTTTCAGGTCAGCTTCAAAAAAGAGGAAGGTAAACGCGCAATTCGAACGAGAAGGAACGAGGGTCATCAGGGGAGGAAAGAGCACTTGTCCATCGGAGGAAAAACGCTCACAATTCGTATAGTTCGCGGAGGAAAGGGGGAAGGACATGTTAGCCATCATCTCGATGCGGAAGAAGAAGAGAGATGGTCGGATAAAGAAGGGGGGAGGAACGGCTTCATTGGTAGGGGGGAAGGAGAACGCACTCCGGCCTCTTCACTAAGGGAGGGGAGAACTCAAAGCAGGAGTCCGAGCCGACAAAAAACTCCTGCCATTTCATACCCTGGTGCGTTTCCAAAAGGGGGAAGGAAGAAATGAAACGAGCGAGCAATAGGGGAGGGAACAAGGAAAAAGCGACGTCTTAAATCCGTCAGTGAAAGACTGAATTTTCCGCCAAAAGAGGGGAAAGGTGCGAAAGTCTGCTCGTAAAAAAGAGAAGGCGCCCGGGGAAGAAAGAGGGGGAATAAAACCGGGCTTCGACGAACGAAAATCTACCTCGAGGATTGCGGGAATGATTTTCACCGAGCGCCCCGCCTCTCAGACCGGTGCCCGAAGGGAGAGAGAGGGGATCGATGGCAACTTGCGAGAAAAGAGGGAAAACTTTCCGGAATTGGCATCAGCAAAAGGAGAAGAACCGAAATTGGTCAGCCCGTCAGAAAGAAGACCTAGAATCAGGCACGATCACCGCACCTTTCGAAGCTCGTCAGAAAGAAAGGAGCCTTTCACCGAATGGGGAAAGGGAAGAAGAGAAGACAGTTAATTAAGTTCAACCAGAAAAGCACCATCACGATGATTCCGACGATCGCTCCCAGGAAAAAAAAGAGTAGGGGGAAAGATATAGATCGCTGGGGCGCGATCGTCGGAATCAGAGGGGGGGGAAGTGTTGCCGACGCATTTGTTGAACTTCTTCACTGGAAAAGGCGGAAGGATCCTATGGAATCGCGCATTCTTGAGAAGGAGGAAAGGGTGATCGTTGGCCTGAATTGAAAGAAAAAGGGAAGGAACTTCAGAAAAAGGGAACAATTTCCGCGTGATGAAATGTGGACCCCATTCCAGGACAATTTCAAGCTCTTACGAAGAAGGGACCGTTTGTTGCGCGAGGGGGAGGCAACCTGTTCTGAGCGGCGGGGAAAACGGAATGTTATCACGAAAAGCATCCAGCCGGAGGGTATATTTTTCCGAACGCTCGAGAAAAAAGGTGAGAAAAGCGGAAGGGCGCTTCTCGCCTCAGGTAATATTGGGGGGGGGGGACCGATCCTTCGTCCGCAATCCAGGAGGGAGGAAGTGGAGGGAATTCCGGCGGAGAGGAATTGCTGAATACGTATTTACGAAGGAGAAGGCCTTGAGTGGGGGGGCGCCCGAGGATAAAAAATGTCATTTCGGCGGAAGAGGAAGTGAAAGCCATGAGGTGTCGTTCTCGGGAAGGCCACGCGGGAAAAATTATGTGGGAGAGGAAGCGGCCGTAGTGAGGGGAAAGCGCCGCTTTCCATCCAAAAAGCGGGGAAGAAAGCTGCTGTCATGCCTTCCTGCCACCTGGAGGAAGAAAGGGAGCCAGCGGTGCACGCGCAAAGAATTGTGGCTCAGTGGGGGTCGAATCAGGCACAGTTTGGGAAGTGGAAGCCCTTATGAAAGAGATTTTCCGTGAGAAGAAAAGTCGGAATGAAGCAGTCGGACCGCTGATTAGAAAGCGCAGGGAGCAGCCATGGTACGGGAGAATTGTCAAGAAGAAATCGCGCACGGAAAATCGCGTATGAGAAAGGACATGAGCAACGCGTTCGCGTCGGGTTCATGCTGGGCCGAGGTGCAGACTCTGGTACGAGACCCGGGCAGAAGAGGCCGAAAGAAAAAAATGAACAAAACTTGGGAGGGGGAAGCGGCGCTAGGGAGTGGTGCATATAAAAAGAAATATGGAGGTTAGGGAACCGTATTTGGGAAGGAAGTGCCGCTGCTCGTTCGATCAGGGGGCCCAAAAATTTCCGACTAAGGATGTGCGGCGAGAACCGTGGAGAGACCCCATACCAAAGAAGAGGGGATCTCGATCCTTAGAAAAAAACGCTCCGTACCAAATCTGAGAGAAGAGCGACGGGAAGCATTTCCATTTTTCGGGGAAAAGCGCATTTCAACGGCAGGGGGAAAAGCAAGACGTGTTCAACCCAAGGGGGCGCAGAAGAGAGAGGGACGAGATTCTTTCGTCGTGAGGTCATTTATTACGGCGAGTTGGAGGAAAAAAGACGGATTTTTTAAAAAAACCAAGGCAAAAGGATTTATCGTTAGAGGCTGACGGAGAAGAGAGAATGGACTCCTATAGAAAAAGTGACATTCGAAGAAGAAATCTTCAAATATTGCAAGGGAAAAGCCGCGCAGAAGGGGAAAATGACTCCCTGGGGGCGACAAGGAGGAGTTCTTAGTTCCCGCACAAATGATGGGGCGCTCAGGGGAGGGAGAAAAGGCCGTCTCGCGGGACCGAATCATCGCGAAAAAGTTCGCTTCCACGCTGGCGAGGCAGGGGGAGGGGAAAGGGGGGGGGAAAAAATTTTGCCTTACCGAGAGTCACCTGGTTTTTACTCACGAGGGAAGAGAGAGCAGTGTGAAGGGGCACAAAGGACCTCCGCTGGGAAAAAGAAGCAGAAAGGACGAGGATGGAAGTTGGTGCTATGGGCAAGATCACAAGGTTCTGCAAAATTTTCTCATAAAAAAAAAACGGAAAAAGAGGGGTACTGGTCGAATTTGCAACGAAAACAAAGGAGGCTCAAGGGGGGGGAAGCTATCTATACTCGGAAAAAACACACTTCTTCCTGGACCAAAAGAAAGGAGGCAGGGGGAGTTTTGGGGGAAAGGTCCTCGGTCATCGGCAAAGGCAGAAAAAAAAGGGGAACAATGAAAAAATGTTAAGAGAAAAACAGCTTCCGTTGGAGGTTCGGTCGAAACGGTGCACGATGGGGGAGTGCTAATTTCGGGCAGCAAGGTCAAGCGATGAGAGGGGGATTCAAGATAGAGGCGGATGAGAAAACAAGTTCCCGAGGAACTGCAGGACGCGAGAATGGGGATTTGGCAAAGGGGAGATGCCTCTGTTGAAGGTTACGGGGGATACAGAACACTAAATCCTTCGCGTGGTGATTTAATATTTGAACACAAAGGAGAAGGGCGCGGAAGGGAAAAGCCGCCATCCTACGAGAGAAGACATCGGCTGGAGGGGGGGGCCGTTTTGCCCTACCCGGGGGGGGGACATATAATGGATAAAAGAGGGAGGGAGAAGGGAAAACTTGATGGGAGGAGGGGGAGGGCTAAATGAACTATAATTGGGGGGGTTTCCTCGGAGGGAAGGAGGACGGCCTTCCCCTTCCTATCGGAAGTTTAATTCTACGCGCGCAAAAGAGAAAGAAAAGACTGAAACTTAGCAAAGGGAGGAGGGGGCGATGGCTTTCGACACATTTAAGAGAAGCGCAAAAAGGTCTGACCAGCGGACGGGATTGCAGGCAGGGGCTGAAACTGCTGCCGATTCTCAGAAAAAAAAAACGGAGGAGGAGAGCGGGGCACAGTTTCAGAAAAGCAACATAAGTCCGCGGGGAAGGGGAGCCTCATTGCGCAGCGCTAAAGCCCTCGCGTATGCCGTTTTTCGAAGGAGGAAGTCTTGCGTTAGAGGGGAAGCCCCCTGCTTCAATCAGGGGGCGAGGAAGGCCGTAAGGAAAAAAGAGTCAACTGTCGAGTTTCTCAAGCTCTCCGCTCCCTCGCTCGCCAAGAGGGAAAGGAGACCGATCGGGGGGAAGGGAAAAAAAAACTTATGGGCAACATCACGAAGGAGAAACAATTTCAATGATCTCGTTCGAGGGTCTAATTCTCCTGCGCTAGAGGTGGGGTTCAAAAGAGAAATCCCGCCCTACAACCGAATTCGGGTTGAGAAAAGGGGCTTGACCAAGTCATCAGAGCAGCGCGGGGAAGCCTGCAACGCCCCATGAAGGGGGGGGGGGGGGGGGGGGGGGAAAAGGCATTTCTCTGTCCGTTTGGGAAAAAATGGGGGGGGGTCCTCCTCGGGTGGGTCTGGGGGGGGGGGGGGGGGGTGCATTCACCGCTCCTCTACCACGCAGGGGGGGGGGTTTCGCCCGAGAGGCCCTTCTCATACATCAACGACCTAAGGTGGAGAGGGGTGTTCGGCTTGGGAGGAAAAGGGAGGGTCTGCGCATTTTGCGGAATTAGGGGTCACTCCTGAAAAAAAAAAAGTCTCGCGCTCGGTCCAGTAAGAAAAGACTTGCAGTCTATAGAAAAGGGCATCCTGGGAGGAAAATACTTCCGGGCCTTCCGGAAGTCTGAGAGAGATGAGACCAAGGATGTGATCTATTTTTGAAGAAACAAAGGAAAAAGAGCTGCGAGAAGAAATAGGCCGGGTCTCACGGAAAAAAAAAAGGGGGCCTCTGGAAGCCGGCACACTTCTCGAGTGGGTACCCTCGGAGTTTTCGGTAAAGATAAGGGGTAGGAAAAATTTTTTAAAAAGTTGCCGCTGGGGAGAACGCATGTCCCGTTGGGAGGTGGTTCTCCTGATGGGTCGAGCATCAGCAGCAGACAATCTTCATCGGATTTGGGGGACCCCTCCGACCGGGGGAAGCACCTGTTCTTCACGGGATGAAAGCTGCCGCATGAGAGAAGAGCTCCTGCATCTTTGGACGGGCTTCGGATGTATATCTGCCTATCATGATCCCGTCACAGAAAAAAGAAATCACTTATGACCGGGGGGGGGCATTACCCCATCCGAGAGACCAACCCCAAACCTCGGAATCACGGAAAGATTCATTTGAAAAAAAAAAAAAGAGAGGCAATCTACGCTCAGAGACCCAAGGAGACCACCTTGGGTGTGCACACCGGCAGGTTTGCGCGTAAGGTGTCATTCCCTACAGGGACGCATCCTGATGAAGAAAAGAGGGGAGAGCGTTCAGAGGGGGGGGGAAGGGCGCTAAGCGATCCCCGCGGATGGGGCCGGGTCTCCAAAGAAAGAAAAGCCGGCGTCGGAAACTGGGGAAACGGATGAACGCGCAGCGCAAGAAAAAAGGGGGGGCTCCAATCACAGGTTGAAGAGAAAGAAGGGACGACATCATTTTCTTGGTGGCACAGGAAAGAAGTGTTTCGCCGGGGGCACTCTGCAATGAAAGGAAAGAAAAAGGGGGAGACTTATTGAGAAGGAAAAAGAGAACAAAGGGATCCCTTACGTTCTTAAGTACCAGAGTAGAGCCAAGCAAGGAACCACAATCTACTCGCACGAAAAAAGGCCTTGCTGAAGCAGGAAAAATTGTCGCGAGGCGAAAGATGATGTCAGGGGGAGAGGAAGTACGCCGTCCTGACAGGGGGAGGCGAACTCCGTCCAAAAGGAAGGCCTTGAGGAATGCCAAACAAGGATCGGAGGCTTCCGCGGAGAAAGGTCCGAGGAGCGGCAATCTCCTAAAAAGACAGGGCTTCCCCGTCCGGGGAAATCGGATGGGGAAAAAAACTCAAAAAGAGACCCAAAGAAGATGAAGTGAACAGGGTCAAGCTGATTTGATCGCCAGGGGAGCGGCAGTAAGCATGAAGGAGGACTCTCACGGCCGAGAACGGCTTAGGGGTTGATGGTAAAGCTGTCGAAAAAAGGAAAAAAGGGGAAACATCCGGGGAGAGAGAAAAATAATTTTCGTCAAGAGCCTTCCGATCCGACAAAACTCAGAAAAGAAAAGGAGTCCAAAGTTGTACGCCGAAATGAGAAGACACGAGAAATCGGGAAGCACCAGAATCCGAGGAAGGAAAAGACTTATTTCAGGCATATGGCGCTCAGCGAATTTAAAAAAAGTTTCCGCCGATGCTTAAAAGGAAGTGAGTTCGAGAGGAGGGAGAGAAAACGCTCCCGGTTACATCCGAGGGGAACGACCACTCGTATCTGTAGAACCCACACTAGATGATAATCCTCTCCATCCTTATAACAAGGGGGCGGTATAGCAAAAAAAAGGTGCCCGACGCGCTCACAAGGAAATTCGAATAATTCTTGAAGAATCCTCCCACGGAGACGAGGCAAGGAGGAAAGGGGGTCAGCCCGCGCATTATAAGTGGAAATGAACTCATTATCACCCTGCTACCAGGGGGAAGAATCGCGCTTGACCATAGGGGAAAAGCGAGGAAAGTAGCATCTCGCCCCTCAAGGGAGGAACGAAAGGCAAAAAAAGGGGGTTCCGACGATCGCGCCCCTAAGAAAAGTATTAGGTAAAATGAGCGATCGCTGGGGGAAAGGAAGAATCGTGATGGTGTAATACGGGTTGCCTGCATGAAGGGGTGCAAGGGGAAGGAAGCACTGATGGCGCAATCTGGCTAAGAGGGATCCTATGGAAGGCGAGAAGGAGGAAAAAGGTCGCGGGGGTGATCGGGGCCGGGAAGAAAACCGGAAGAACTTCTAAGTAAGGGGGAGGAAACCAATTAAAAAAAATCGCGCCGGTGCTGGGAAGAACAATTTTCAAGTAGGTGTATAGATGAATTCGAGGAACAGACGAGAACGAATACCGTTGGGATGACGGGCACCGGGGGGGGGGGGGGGGGCGCTCCAAAAAGGGGACATCTTTCGAGGAGAATCGCATCCTCGAGGTAGGGGGAGGAAGACGCGGGTCGTCGGGAAAAAAGGGGTTGGGACCCGAAAAAAGGAAGAAGAAGGAATATTTTTACGGCCACGCAATCCATTTGTCTCATCGAGGAGGGAGGACGGCTAGCGCAGGGGGAAGAAGATGGGAGAAAACGACGCATTTGCTCACGTGAAGGCCCGAGGAGTCATTTCGGCGGAAAAACTGGAGGATGTAACCTGGAAAGGGGGGGGGGGGGACCGGAATCACGCGTGGGGGGGGGAAGGCGACTACATTATTGGGGGAAAAAAAAATGGGGGGCTTAGATACTCGCCCGCTTTCCAGACCCCCGTCTCGGAAAGGGGGCTCGTCGGCGAGTACCCTGCCGCGGGGGGGGGGGAGTAAGGTTCCAAGAAGGGGCAACGCGAACTATCCTATTGGGGCTTTTGGGGGAAAAGGGGCCCATTTGCGGATGGAAGCCAGAACCGCGTGAAGTATATTTGGGAAAAGGGGGAAAGGTGCGCGGAGAGTCTGCTCAGGAAAAACGATCTCTGTTTTTGGGCTTCGGGGGGGGGAAAGAAAGGGGGACGGATTTCCTCCTACTACGGGGGGGGGCCAAGGAGTATTCCCGAATCCCCTCGCGTGGGGGTTAACGGAAAGGAAGCCGGCGGGGAAAGATTGGGTGCAGGAGCTGGCGAGGGGAACTTTCTCATAGGGAGGATCCCCTTTCAATAATATTCCAAGAAGAAGTCAAATTCCAGAAAGGGGGGGGAAGGGGCGGTCTCTCGTTAAAGGAGGGGAAACGTCTTTGTTAATATAAAAAAAAGGGGAGAAAGAGTGTCGAGGAAGAGGGAGGGGGGGGGGAGAAAGCGCGAGTGCGCTTCGCGGAAACAGTTCAAGCTTGAAAAAGTTTTTCTTTCCGAGTGCGTGGGAAGTAAAAGTGTCCCATAGCCGAGCAGGGGAGGGAGAGCTTCTAACTCCAAAATGTATCTCTTGCCGAAAAAAAAGGGGGGGGAAAAATTCTCGCTGGGGCAGAGGATTCCATGTCGGGATGTAAAAGGGAAGGGGGCGTAGGCAAGGCCGGTGTGCAAAACAAAAAGGGATTTAACCTGTTACAGCTGAGAGGGGAAACTGCTGCTTTCAAATGATCGGGAAGGGGGAGAAGGCCAGCTAGGTGGCGGAACGAGCAAAAAGGGTTAAGACCGGAAAAAGGGATTTTATTCTTTAGCAAAGAATCTATCATCACTTTGCCGATAGAAAAAAGGACATTAGCAGCAAAGGCTGCAAGTGCAAAGCTGTGAAGTAGCTCGCAAAAAGTACATGGGAAAGAAAGCCCGTTGCCGGAAGAAAAAGGGAGGGTTGCTTTCCCAAATTATAGAAAAGGCTTAGGGGGGGGAGGGGGGCGCTACCTGATCCTCGAAAATCAGGGTAAACGAAGGGAGGAGCAGCGGTCTGCAAGGGGGGGGGGGGCCTGATACGATTTACCTAAACTAGTACTCTCGATAAACTCGAGCAGTGTTCGCAGGGAGATCCAGAGGAAAAGAAGTTGCCCGTGAGGCCGACGATTATTCATCGAGAAATTGGTTAAAAACCGCTCACAAGGGTCTGGGAAGGGGAGTTTTCTATACGCCAGAGGAAATTCGGGGGAGGAAAGGAGGGTTTGGCCTCACATGGGGCAGCGGAGCTAAGAAGAGAAGAAACTTCCTCCAAAGGGCCGCGGCGCGGAATCTGTAAGGAATGTCGCGGTCAAGAGGGACAGCAATCCTGCCGGGGAAGCAGAATTAAAAAAGAAAAAACGCAAACGAGAAAAAGAGAGGTCGTTGATGTTAGGAGGAGAACGGATGGGGGAGGGCGTCTTGAGTGCAGAAGGAAGAATAGCGAAGAAACGATGGCGCGGGGGAAATATATTCTTATAAGGAATTCCCTATAAACTGGCAGGGGGCGAAGACTCCTTGGGGGAGGGGGAACTGGTTCCTACGCACCATAGGAATGTCTTTAATCAAAAAAGGATCCAAGAATCAATCTAAAGAAAAGGAAAAAAAGGGGTGGTGGGCTGGAATCGAAGGTGGAACCAAAATCACGGAGCCCTTCGGAAAGGGAACCATCCTCCATCTCGGGGGGGGGTTCACTGCAGTGAGGACTGGGGGGGGTTTGGGCCCTACCTACAGGGGGGAAAAATGAAATGGGGGGAAAGGGCGATTTACTGGAGGCAGGGAGTTCTCGTCTTAAATGAACAGCCTTCTACATTTTCCGCCAGGGATGCATGGGCGTGCATGACTCCAAGCAAAAAAGGTGCGGAAAAAAAAAAGCAAATCGACGCAAAGAAAGACAGGATAAAAACGGGGAGGGTCGAAACCAGGTACGAGGAAAGGAGGAGGGCATCAATTCTTCTAAAAGGGAAAAAGAGGATTGCAGGAAAAAGAGGGTT
>Ga0179593_1708809_pt1 | contig 10990 bp, 11 predicted proteins | sample CZODoug2_1_08_16_FD_185931 | JGI IMG/M metagenome (GOLD analysis project Ga0179593, IMG submission 185931) | Vadose zone soil fungal communities from Angelo Coast Range Reserve, California, USA - CZODoug2_1_08_16fungal (PacBio error correction) | ecosystem: Environmental > Terrestrial > Soil >...
TTGCCGAACGAAAAACGGCGAGGCACGGAGGAGGGCGGGGAGAGAAAAAAAGGAGGGGGGGAAGGGGAAGGAAGGAAGAATCGTCGCTCAGGGCAATTGAAAACCTCAGACCTAAATACCTGAGCTACAATTCGAAGGATTTATCTCGGGGTGCCCAGGTCATGAGTTGAAAGACGATCGTACGTCTTCCACGGTGACGCACGGTAGAAGTGACGAAGGGAAAAAAAGGGGAGGAAGGATGAGAGCTGGAATTTCACACCAATTCACTTTTGTTGAAATTGCCCGTCCTGCGTCGCCGCTATGACAAGGCCGGCACGCCGCTCCCCAACGAACCCTGGACGCCTGCCAAGAAAAGCCCGACCCAGTGAAGAGGGGAGGGAGGAGGAAAAAAGGGGGGGAGGAACTTCCCCTGCGGCAAGCGCCCTGAAAACTTCTTTTGCTCTATCTGCGCAAAGGACTCTGCGTGGTGCCTTTACGTCAATCTGCGCCCCGTAAAGGTCATCGACCCCTGTCGCGGATCCTCTCACAGGTGAAAAAGAAGGACAGCATCGAGAGAGAGGGGGAAAGGGGAAAAGCGGTTCTCGAGCTTGCCGGCGGCATTTATTTCGGCGTCGCGTCACCGTGAAGGAAGAAACGGCGTCGAGCGCGCTTTTCGGACAAAGAATCATTGGAAAGCATGAAAAGAGAGGAGACGACAGAAAATTCGCGTTCTCTCTCAGCCGAGTGCCCGTTCGCGCGCCTCTGCTCCTGGACAAGGGCCAAATTCCTTAAGAGAGAGGCAACCGTTGGTCGACGGAAAAGGATAAGAGAAGGTTTACCTTCTCATCCCACTGTGAAGTGCTCGAGCACTGTAGTGACAACGCCGCCATGCGCGTACGCGGAAGAAAAGAAAGGAGAAGGTGGGAGAAGCACCAACATTTTCTGCGATATTTTTGAGCGATAGGCCGCCACCGGCGCAGGGGGGGAGGGATAAAAGAGGGAGTGATCCTTCCGCCAGCTTTTGGCACCAGCGCGCCGCTCTTTTAGCCCATTCACGGCTTCCGCGCCCCGCGGCTCGAAGGGGGAGAGAGGGGGGGAAAAGACAGAGAGACCATCCTCAGCTCTAACCAGATTCTGCGCGACAAAACCTTCGTCTTAGCCGACCTCGAGGAAGACTGGGGCACGAGAAAGAAAGGGAGAGGGTTCGCAATTGCTCCACAAACACCTTCTTCCCCTGCAACCTCCGTATACGAAGAGAACGGAGGAAAAAAAAAGGGTGGAGTGATAAGGAATAAAATACATGTTTTTCATGACTAAATGCATCTCCACTTTCTAACACTCCGAAAAATACGTCTTTTGCGTTCGATTTGGTTGCTGCATGCCCTGATGCCCACGAAGGGAGCCAAGCTTCCGGATTTTACGCGAAGCCATAAAAAAGGGGGGGGGGAGAGAAAGAAAGTGTAGTCCCACAATCGGTTTCTTGAGCCTCCACGCTTCCAATCCCCCCTCTTGCTACTCCCGCGAATCCAAAGCAAAGAAGATGAAAAAGAAGGCGTGGGAGAAGAAGAAGAGGGAGAAGGAATCTGGTCAATTGCTTTCTTTCTTCTCGTTCTATAGTCTACCCGCCGTCCCGCTCGCAAGCATGCACTGAACTTGAAACCCCGCCTGGCCACGCTTCCTGAGCCCGACGGACCGAAACTAACATAAAAAGAAAGGAGAGGAAGAGAGAGGATGAATTTCACCTCCGATTTCCCTCCCCGCTTTTATTGCAACTATGCCGCCGTCGGATGCTTAAGAAACTCCCGCCCACGGAAATCAATTAAGTTGCGCGGGTTCATGAAGGAGGTAGGAAAAAGAGCCCCTACAGTCCTCGGCTGGAACACTCGTTGGGGGAGTGCTATGCGTGGTAACGCAGCTCGCTGCGTAATCGCGCAATTCGCTCGGCATGAGTGCTGCTGAAGCCGAAGCGGTGGAGAGGGGGAGGAAAAGAAAGAGGAAAAATGAAGAGTGTTTCCCTGCTCCGCCCAAAACTCCGAGTGTTCGCCGCAATACCAGCCTTCCTTGAGCACTAACACGCACGCAGCACGGAAGAGGGGAGAAAGAGAGTGGGAGGGAGAGGGAGGAGGGAGTCTGGAAAAAATGTCCGTCAACTATGCGCATGGCGCAGCTGATCGCCCGGGCGCGCAAATTTATCGCGGCACGCTCACCTATGCAGGCAAAGGGGCGCCGATTCGAAGCCATCATTTTCTGTACGCGCTCTACTACATCGGTATCGACGAATACTATCCGCTTCCCAGACGACCGCTCTAAACCGCATGAAGGCAGGGGTAAAAGAGAAGGGGAAGGGAAGGGCAATTCTCGCTTTCAAAGCCTATCTCTCAATCAACCTGAAGCCGGCTTCCCCAGCGTTACCGAAGGGAATCGCTCTCACCCACTGGGGAAGAAGAACGGAAGGCAAAGCGATGAAAAAAGAAAAAGACAAAAGCTACGACCGCTCCTCTCCTCCTTCTATGAAAAACCTGGTTCGCCGGTCTACTGGTGGAAAGTCGGGCACCAACGTTACGGCGGTCACGACGCCTCCCCAATCACCCTGGAACAAACCCAACATGCAGGAAGAGACCGAGGTACCAGAGCAGTTGCACATCTCTGAAGGCGGGGTAGCGGTAGTGAAGAAAAGCCGGGGCGGAAAGTAGGGGAAGGAAGAGGGGAAGGCTCTACCTTTTCATTCCATTTTTTGCTTTAATATAACTAGGGCGGACTCGGTTTTGCTAAACCGGTTGGGGATGAATAATTGTAAAGGATGAGCAGGGACCGGAAAGAAGGGGTGGGGTGTCTGAAACCGTAAGGTCAGCCGGGTTCATCAAGGTTTTTTATAACATCACGTCCCGAGGGAGCCTTTCGGCATTTTGAGTCGCCCTTACCCCATTTGGAGCGAAGGCAGGGGGAGAGGGGAAAAAAGAGGAGGGAGAAGGAGTCCAATCATGTCGCGGTGAATCCGTGCTTGTGCCTGGGGTAACCGTAATTGGCGCGTGGAAGGAATCGCTGTTCGAATGCACAACCAAAAAAAAAAAAAAAAAAAAAAAAAAAAAAAAAAAACCCCCCACAAAAAAAAGCGCGTTGCGCAGCGTCGGCTTTTCAATTGGAAACAGCCAGAGTTTTCGGAGGATAAGAGGGGGAGACGTTCCGGAACTGCTTCGCTATGGTCGTCCTCCGTCCCCCCGTCTTCTCGCCAGCCGACCTTTGCCCCTCTTACTGCACAAGCGTCCTCAGCGGCATAACAAAAGAGAGTAAGAGGAAGACTTGGCGTAAGAATACTTCCAGTACTAATGAATCCAAAGCGTCCGTGAAGCGGGTACAAACTGGTTGAAGCTGTCTTATGGCGACCAACGGGGAGGCATCGGAGAGAAGGGGGAGAGGGAAGCCTCCGTCCTATGACCTAAATATTTCGTCTCCGAGGTTTTTAATTGCCAATCGCCTGGAATTTCGCGACGGGAAAAAAACACAGGGAGGATTAGGGAGAAAAATGGAGGGGACGCGCTGTCCCTTCGCCTTTTTTCTAGCGGCTCCCGTCGACGGCCGCAATCCCCAGGGAAAAAAGGAGGGAACACAGCTCGGATGGAAAGAGAACGCAACGAGCGAGAGAAAAAACAAGGAGGGAAAGGAGGGGGAAAAAAAAAGAAGAGGGTGCGTACTCTCTTTCCCATCCGAGCTGTTAAAGAATTTTTCCCTGGGGATGCGACGTCGAGGAGCCGCTGCCAGCCATGAGGGAAAAAGGAAAAAACGGGGGGGAGGGAAGAGAAAAGGAGCGAAGAACCCCTTTGTTTCACACAACCGTGAGAAAGGAGGCGAGTTTCATATAAACCCTCGGCGCCGAAATTTCGGTCATCGGACGGAGGATGTGGAGGAGAAAGGGGGGAGGAAGAAAAAAAAGGGAAAGAGGAGGAAAAGAAAGCTTCACCAGTTTGTCCACGGCTTCACTGTCGCATTTTGGGCTTTCAGTTCGTACTGGAAGTATTCTTCGCCCAGGAGATCGAGAACAGAAGAGGGGGGGAAAAAGAAGGGGGGGACGAGGGGGAGGAAGCGGTGGCAAAGTTCCGTCTGGGGTCATATGCCGGGGGAACGGAGGACGCCCATCGCGAGCCGTTCCGGACCGGCGCACCCAGCGTTACGAGAAAAGCCGGGGGAGGGGGCCGGGGAAGAAAGAAGACGCTGCTGCACCGCGCTGAGTTCGAACAGCGATCCTTCCACTCGCCATACGTTACAAAGGCAAAGAAAAGGAAAAAGGGGGGGGGAGGAGAGGGGGGGGGAATAAATTCGCCTTATTTTTCAGATGACAATGAATTTTCCGGCCAAACTGGGGGAAGGGCGACCTCATAAATGGCCGAAAGGCTCACCGAGGACGGGCATGGGAGAAAAAAGGGGGGGGAAAGGAAAAAAAGGCTTGACCTTCTGTTTTCAGACCCCCACCTAGCTTCCGGAACTGCGAATCATTAAAATTATCATCCCCAACCGAGTTCTAGCCATCCTAGTCTTCCATAGTTCTATTCCCGCAGACAACATGGAATGACAAGTAAACGTATTTGGAGGAGGGAACGGCATCTTGCCCGGCAATCTCGGCCGCCAGGAGGCGGCACTACCCCGCTACCCCCGCCATGAGCGATTGAAAAGGCAGGGAAAAGAGGGGAGAGGGGGAGGAAAGGGAGGTTTGGTTCCAGGTATTGTGGGATGCTCTGTGATACCTCCGTAACCTTTGTTGCCTACTTCCACCATTAGACACCTGCGAAGCCAGGTTTTTCATAGAGGAGGGAGAAAGGAGAGGAGGAGGGGAAGAGGGGGGAGGGGGGGGGGAGATCGACTGGCGGTAATGCTCGTCCCCAGGGAGCGCGATTCCCTTCGGTAACGCTGGGGAAGCAGGCTCGGTGAGAGGAATCGGCGTTTTGAAGCGGGAGAATGAAAGGGGGAGGAGAGGAGAGAAGAAGGTCTAGATTTCTTCTGCATCTGCTCTTATTCTTCGATACCTATGTAGTCGAGCGCTCCCATAACTTGATGGATTCGAATTACACGGCGACAGAAGTTGCAGGAAGAGGGGAAAGCGGGCCCTCGATAAATTTCCGCTCTGCCCCGTGCGATCAGCTTGCGCCATTCGGCATCGTTGAAGGAAATTTGGGAAAGAGAGAAGAAACTCATAAAACTGTCGCGTTTATCTCGTCTTCTAGTTTCTGCGTAGTGTCAGGAAGGGATGGTAGGAGAGAAAAAAAAAAGAGAGAGGGTGGGCGTCTCCGGGAAAATTAATGTCGCGCTTATTGCCTGGTGCCACGCTCCACCTGCGGCTTCAGCAGAAAATTCAAGCCGAGAGAAGGAAAGAAGAGAAGCTGTCTTTACCTCTGCATCTCCCTCCCAACGCGTTTTTCCAGCCGCGGATTTCGGCTTTTTTGTTGAGCGAAGAGTAAGGCACAAGCGAAACGAAAGTGGGAAGGCAGGGGGAAGGGAAAAGGGGAGGAAGGAAGATCGACGGCTGCATCGTTGCCATAACAATCGGGAAATTCTGCTTTGAAATTAACGCCTCGCTGAATAATATTTCGGGTAGGGAGTGTCGGCCGCGGGATCAGGAAGCGTGGCATGCTGGTTTCAAGTTTCACGTGCATGCGGTGAGAGAAAGGCGAACGGGAGAGAGGAAAGAGAAGAAAGAAAAGACAATTGAAAGAAGGAAAAAGGAAAGGAGGAGGAGCTGATTCCAACTCATAGGTAATAGAGTGGTGATTTTTATCTGTCGGGATTAGCAAGAGGGGGATTGGAAGTCGTGGCGCTCCGCACCGCTTTGGGGACTACACTTAATCGCTAAACAAAACGATGCTTAGGGGGGAGGGGAAAAGGAGGAAGCTTTGCCCCCCTTCGGTGGTCCTCATGGCATGCAATCACTCCATCAAGACCCCCAGCCGGATTTGGGCGGGAGTGGGCGGAAAGGGGAGAGGGAATTGCTTCATGCACATGTCGGTTAAGACGGAGCACGCCCGTTTTCTTCGACGGGCTAGGGAGAGAAGAGGGGGAGGTTCGGCACGCCGGTGTTGAGCACGCGAACGAGCGATGGCTCGCCCAGGACGGAAGAGAGCGAAACCGAAGGTGTTCTCGCATCATCCATGTAGCGCTGAGGATGGAGCCGATGGGATTGCATATCCTGTTCACGGAGGGGGAGAGCCGGGGGAGCGAGAAGTGAATTGCTCAAAGAGCTGCTCGCTGGTGCCAATCTTCGAAGGGATCAAGCCGATTGGAGTCAGACAAGCGAGGGGGGAGGCAGAAGAGCGAAAAAAGAGAGAAAAAGGTTGGTTGCTGAGCATCACGTCGAATTGCGGTGGGCTTTCAGCTAAGCTGAAGGGAGGGAGGTTGTCCACTACATTTGCCGAGCTTCACGTTGGGGATAGACGGTACCCATCGCGAGAACGGTGCGCGCAAAAAGGGGGAGGGGAAAGATAGGAAAAGGGAAGGGGGAAGTGTCCCTGAGCAGAGGCGCCGTCGAACGGTCCTCTGCTGCGCGAACGCGAAGGCGCGATGCGCTCGATTTCAGGAGGGTAATAAGAGGAGGGGTGAGAAAAAGAGAGATCGACGCCGTTTTCCTTCACGGTTCCGCGCTCGCCTAAATACATGCCGCCGGCATCTCCGAACGATTTCAAAGTCCAGATAGCCGAGGCGGTAAGGAGGAACGGAGAGAAGAAGAAAAGGGGGGGAGATACCTTCACGTTTCTCATATTTACGTAACTGCCGAGTCCTTTGCGCCAGATTCGAGCAATCCGTTTTTCAGGGCGACTTGCCGCCGGGAAGACGAAGAAACATGTGGGTCAGAAGGAAAGAAAAGGGAAAAAGGGGAGGAAGGGAGGTATTTCAGGGTCCAGGGTTTCGTGTGCGCGGCGTGCCTTCCTTGGTCCAATATCCCCTCCCAGCGGCGCGCCGGACGCATTTTCCACAAACGTGAAGTGGGGAGGAAATAAAGAGGAAGGAAGGGAAGAGAAGGTGGGGGGGAGGCAGGAACGCCCTTAACCTTCCGTACTCGATGCCGTCACCGGAAGAAGGACGATCTCTTTTTCAACTTCATGACCTGGGCACCAAGAGAGAAGACTTCGAATTGGGAGCAGAGGTATGGAGGGAGGAGGGAAGGGACCCTTGCGCGATTCTTTGCCCTCTCCCTTTGAAACTCTCACCCCTAAAGGGGTGATCTACAAAATCACGCGCCGGAAGGTGCAGTTAGAAAAGAGAGAGAAAGAAAGAGAGGAGGGGGGGGGGGAGAAAGAGGAGAGGGGGAAAGGAAAAAAACGTCTTCGTCCGCGTGATTTCTGTACTCCCCCTGTATTTGTTATGAGTTTCCAGGGCGCGGGCAGAATCGCGCCAGGGCAATGGAAAACTCAGAAATAAAGAAAGGGCTAAAAAGGCGAAGTAGGTATTAGGGGGAAAGGGGGGAAGGAAGTTGACAAAGACTATCTTCCTTCTTCCCCTTTGACGGCATCTTTCCGGAGTTTCGCTTTCCGCCGCCAACGTTTTCTGCAGGAATTCGCGCGGAATTTCAAGCAACAATGCACGTGGGGGGGAAAGGAAGGGAAGGGGAGAAGGAGTATTGACCAAGGCCGTCCGCACGCCGCTCCCCAACGAAACCTGTACTCCTGCAAGAAACCCCGAAAGCCATTTTACACGCGGGGATGGAGGGAGGAAAAAGGGGAGAGATTTCCCGGCTGCAAGCGCCCTGAAACGGCTTTCTCGATCTGGCGCAAAGGACTCGGCCTTTACGTAAATATGCGCCAAGGGAAGGTGCAGCGAAAAAACGGCCCGGAAAAAGGAGATCCTTTTTAAGCAGTAACCCCTCCTCGTCTATCTGGACCTTGAAAAATCGTTAGAGAGATTGGAAGAGGGGGGGAGGGAGGGAGAGGAGAGGGGGGCCACCCTTTAATTAAAACTGCTGCGAGCGCGCTTCCGACACCGAAATCTTATTAATACCACCAGGAAAAAGAGAAAAAAGAGAAGGGTAGGAGAGGGTCTCTCTCTCCGAGGCCCCGTTCGCGGCGCCTCTGCTCCGTGTACAAGGCAAAAGGGACCCTTTCGAGAGCGCAAATTGGAAAGGGGGGAAACTCGAGAATCGATGGGTACCGTCTATCCCAACGTGAAGCTCGAGCACATTTAACGTGGACAACGCCGCCATGCAGATGACGACGCGGAAGAAAAACAGGAGGGGAAAGGATGCTCATCACCACATTTTCGTCTACTCCTGTGAGCGATGCGCCCGGCCGCTCTTTTCTCTTCTCCCTCCTTCTTTCTCCCTTCCTCCACTTTTGGCACCAAGCCGCGCAGCGCTTTGGGAGCACCATTTTCAACTTGCTCCGCGCCCGCGCGTCGCCGGGAAGAATAGGGTCCAAGAAAAGACGGAGAAAGAAAAAGGGAGAACATGATGCTGCGCGACCACCTTCTGTCTTAGCCTCGAGGCCGACTGGGCCGAGCACTCGCGCTGTAGGGGGGGAGTTGCTCAACCGGCGTCGCACGCCGTAATCGCCGAGCCCCGGCAGAAAACCGTGGCGTTGCGCAGGAAGGAAAAAGAAAAAAAGTTGCATACGAAATGCAGCGCACGTCGAACACTGCCGAAAAAATACGGCGGGGCGTACTTGAGGGGGGGAAAGGGACCGCCTGCCCTAGCCCACCGAATGGTATCCAAGCTCCGCTTTTACAGCGTCAGCCCTAACCATAGTTTTGTTTAGTCGATAAAGGGTAGTACAAAAAAGGGGGGCGGATCCGCCACGCTTCCAATCCCCTCTTGCTTACTTCCCTCGCATCCCACATCACAATCTCTCTCACCTATGCGTTGGCGTAAACGAAGAGGAATAAGGGGGAAGAAGGAGGGCAATTTTCTTTCTTTTCTGCGCGTCCTATAGCTTAACCGCGCCGTCGGGCTCGCAAGCATGCACGGCAACTTGAAACCCGAATGGAAAAGAGGTAGGATAAAGAGGGGAGAAAACTCCCTACCCGAAATTCTTCTCATCTCGGCGTTTAATTTCACCGCCGATTTCCCGCTTTTTTAAGGAAAGGGGGAGGAATCCGTCGAGAATGCTTAAGAACTCCCGGCCCACGTATCATTCCGTGCTCTGTGCCTTACGTCTTGATTCAACAAAAGAGCCCGAAAAGTCGAGAGGCTGGGGGAAAAAAAAAGAGTTTTTTAGGGCTATGCCGGGGTACCGCATCTCTCATCGTATCTCGATTTCTCTCTGCCATGAATTTTCTGCTGAAGCCGCATCTGTGGATGCGGGGGCGGCAAAGTCCAGCGGAAGGAAGGTGAAAGGAGAAGGGAAAAAAAATTCTCCGAGTGGTTCTTTCGCATACCAGCCCTTCCTTGAGCCTAGGAAAATCGCCGCCGCGATCCACGCCGACGTTTTCCTGCGTCGGCGGGTCGACCCCGAACAGGGGGGGGGGGGGGGGGGGGGGAAAAAAAAAAGGTTCCGAACGATGCCGCATTCGCAAGCTGCTCGCCCGTGCGCCGCGAAAAGGGAGAGAGGCCGCTCACCTAGGCCCCAACTTCTTCGCCGACTTCGAATCCATCAAGGTCTGGGCGCGCTTCGACTACATCGGTATCGACGAATACTATCCGATGCACGACGAAAGAGGAAAAAGATGGACTTCCCCTTCAGAGAATTTTCCGCGTGCATTCGCGCTTTTCAAAAGCCGATCCTCTTACAAACAAAAGAGGAAAAGGAAGCCGGCTTCCTTTCCCCAGCGTTACCCGAAGGGAATCGCGCTCAATGGACGAGAAGTAAAAGAAAGGAGATTCTCCAAATCCAAGCCAAAAGCTACGACGCGCTTCCTCTCCTCCTTCTATGAAAAAACCCGGGTTTCGCCCTGTGTCTAAGGTGGAAAGAAGAGGAAACAAACTGTACGTCGTTCTCATCATCACCGACTCCTCCCACACTCCCTGAAAAAACCCGCCCATGCGTGACTCAGAAAGATGGGGACCAGCCGCATTGGACAAGAGATGAAAAGGAGGGGGGTGAGGAGGGGTAATTGAAGACATCCTGGTCTTCCCTCTCTTTCCTTCAATAGTCCTTGCTCTACCTTGTCCATTCCATTGTCGGCGGTAATAGAAAAAAAAAACGCCCCTATGGACTGAACTCGGGGGGAGAGAAACGGGGGGGGTGAATAAGTTTAAGGAAGTAGCAGTTCCCTTATACGCTAGGGTTTTTGTCTTAAAAAACCGTAAGTGTCAGCCGGTAATCAAGGTTTTTATAACAGCAAGAAACGGAAAGAAGGGGAGGAAGGGAGAAGGGGGATTTCGCCCTTCCCCCAGTTTTGTCCGAATTCCATTGTTCCTCTGAAAAATTCAGGCGCCATTATGAAAGAAAAAGAGTAGAGGGGGGGGAAAAAGAAGGGCGTGTTCCTGGGTAACTTAATTGTGCCCGCGTGGAGGGGATCGCTGTTCGAAATCAGCGCGTTTGCGCGCGTCGGAGGGGGAAAGGGGAACATCCCCTAGTTTTCTGCGAACGCTTGGTGCTCCGGTTCCGGTAACGCCGCGATGGGCGTCCTCCTTCCCCCGGAATATCGCGAAAAAGGGAAGGGGGGAAAGCCCGTTACTGGCACAGCGTCTCAGCGGCATCACCATCCACCCTAGATCGTCTCTATCTCCTTGGCGAAGAATACTTCCAATACGAACTGAAGCCCAGAAATGCGGAACAGTGAAGCCGTGGAACAAAAAGGGGGGGGGGAAAGGGGGGAAGGAGGCGACTCGGTCACAATCTTCGTCTCCAGCTTCTCGAGCACATCCTCCGTCCGAATGACCGAATTTAGCAGGAAGAGGGTGTAATGGGAAGGAGGAATGGAATTTCTCGTCTTACCTTTTTTAAACCACCTTGCTTCTTTCGCGAACCAGTGATCGTAAGAGCGGGGAAAGAGAATGGCTGGCTATGCGGCTCTCCGTCGACTTCCTCATCCTCCCATTGAAAAACTTCTTTCCACCACAGCTCTTATGGACAGAGAATCCGCAAAGCAGCGA
>Ga0179593_1713315_pt1 | contig 10990 bp, 18 predicted proteins | sample CZODoug2_1_08_16_FD_185931 | JGI IMG/M metagenome (GOLD analysis project Ga0179593, IMG submission 185931) | Vadose zone soil fungal communities from Angelo Coast Range Reserve, California, USA - CZODoug2_1_08_16fungal (PacBio error correction) | ecosystem: Environmental > Terrestrial > Soil >...
AACTGTCCGTCTACTGGGGGTCGACTCCCAATCTGTTGACGCTCCAACTCACTCTCCCGCCACCAGAAGAGGGAAGAAAAAAAAAAAAAAAGGGACAGATGCACGCCTCCACCTCGGCTAACTCTTCTGCAAGCCTCAGGAGAGGAGTCTCCCGGGCAACTATCCACCTCGACCCGCTTACCGCCTCAGCCGCTGCTGAGAAGAAGAGAAAGGGGAAAAAAGAGAGGAAAAGATAGGCCTTGGACCGCGTCCAGAGCCTACATCCGCACTTTCTCTTTCTCCTCCCAAGGGGGGACTGCTCTCCGCCTCAGCCGCTTCACGGTGCCGCAACCGCTTTATCAAGAGAGAAGGGAAAGGAAGAAGAAAAGAATACACCTTCGCCGGCGCCAGCTGCGCCCTGCGCTGGTAAAGAAGAAAGAAAGAAAAAGAAAGGGTCGCATAACGTCGGTGAATATGTTCACACAAACAACACCACCGCAAGTGGCTCAAACCTTCTACAAGACGGAGGGAAAAAAAAAGAAAAAAAAGAAGATCACAGCCTTCTGGGAAATGCGCACAAACTTCTCATTGCGTCCCGCTGCAAAGCGCCAGACCCTGGTCTTTCAGGTCACCAGCCAATTCCGCTTTCATGCATGGGGGAGAAAAGGGAAAAAAAAAAAAGGAAAGATGTATCCCGCAGCTCCCGCTCTGGATCCGGACGATACTTTATCTCCCTTTGCTCGCCGGTGCTACCAGAAAAGGAAAGAAGGGAAGAGAGGGGAGAGTCACCACGGCTTTCTCTTCCTCTGCTTTTGCTGCTCTGCTGCCTTCCGCAGTTTCGGAAAAAATTGTGCCCCTCCACTGCCTCTAAGAAGAAAGGGAAAAAAAGGGGAGAAGATGATTGGGCCTTGGCTGGATCAGCCTCTAACGCTGCTTGACTACGTCCCGCAACGCCGTCCCGGAAAGGGTCCGCTCAACATCGTCCTCTAGGGCTTTCATGTCCTGGTCCACACCGAAGGGGAAAAAAAGAAGGAAAAGAAGGAAAGGGGATGTCTTCTTCGACCGCGGTCTTCCAACACCGAGTCATAGTGAATCTTTGTGCAGCCCAAACCAGGCGTTCACCCTCCGCCCGGAGAAGAAAGAAAGAGGAAAGATGAAAGTCCGGGGGTCCGATTCTGGGTTGCTCCTCAAGCGCTTTCCCGCTCGGCCGTAGCGGTACTCGGGGAAAAGAAAAGAAGGGACAACACACACCTCCTCACTCTCCTCTCCACCTCTCGTCTCTCGGCCTCGACTCGCGCCACTTCGGGGAGAAGAAGGAGAAAAGGGGGAAGGGGGAGAAGAAAGAAAAGGGGAAAGGAGAGGGGTGGGAGGGAAAAAAGAGGAAGTCCGTCGATTCTTTAGCAGCTCGGACTGCTTAGCCGCTCAGAGGGAATCTGCCTGCTGCTCTCTCCTGCTGGGTCGCGCCCGGCATGCGAAAAGAGGAGAAAAAAAGAGGAGAAAGAAGAAAGGAAAAAAGGTGCGGCGTGTGCGAGGATGCTGTTCTTGCTGGTCAGCTTTCCCATGCCCCAGCTCGAGGGAGAAGGGGGGGAAGCGCCCAGCGGTTTGATTCCCTTGCCTTCGGGCCGACAAAAGGGACAGGTGGAGCCGCACCCGTTTTTCGCCGTAACCTCCCCAAGGGGGGGGAAGAAGGGAAAAGAAGAGGGAGAAAAAGTCGTCCTTTCAACGACCGGACGTCATCGTCATCCTCCTCACCTTTTGGGCATTTCGGGAAGCACTCCCCCCACACCTCGGCGAGGGAAAAACAGAAGGGAAGGAAGAAGAGGGCACAGCACGCCTTTTGACTTTTCCTCCCCTTAAAATTCCTTGACCGAGTTGAGATAGAAGAGGAATAATCACCCCCAGGCTGCTGCTTAGACAAAGAAAAAAACAAAAAAATACAGTTGGCTACAAATCCAGTCGCTCCTCCAGCAGAGTCCGTCATTTCGGAAGGGAAAAAAAGAGAGGCGCCCGGCTTTGCTGTTCACCTGCTACCATGTGGCACGCCTTGGATGTCTCGGATCGCTTGCCGCCACACAGAAGGGGGAAAGGAAAAAGAAAAGGGGGAAGGCGCATCGGCTTCTCACCGCGCCCGGCGCATCGCTGTCAACTTCGGGGGAGGGGGAAAAAGAGAAAAGAACGGGAGAAGCAGGACACCACCGTGATCTTCTCGCTGCCACTCTTGTATCCCCTACAAGGAGAGCAGGCCCCCTTGGAGCGTCCCAGCCTCCAACTTACAAAAAGAAGAGGGGAAAAGGGGAAAAAAAAAGAGCACCGGAGGACACGATAGAATGGGAAGTTTGATGCTGTCCTCTCCAATGCTGGCCTGCTCGCGACGGCGGTGCTAAATGCCGCGAGAAGCTCACGGTGGTGCCTGCCGGCGGCGAAGGAAGAAAAAGAAAAAGGGAGAAAAGAGGAGAGTGAGGGCAAGACGATGCGCAGGACAATTTTTTCATTCATGTCCGCCATGCTGACCTCACGGGACCCGGATGTGGAAGCGATCTCGATACCCCGTTCAAGGCCGTGCAAAGGAGAAGGGGGAAAAAAGAAAGAATAAACGCGCGGGTTTTTTTTACGGCGGCTGACTTTATTCGCCACGGTGTGGGTAACCCCTTCATTGAATGCCCTTCGTTACTGGTGTAGAAAAAAGGGGGGGGGGAGCAGGGCGGAAACCGTTCCCAACTCCCCGAGGGCTCCCTACGGAGCCATTTTTTAGGCCAGCAAAGGGGGAGGGGGAAGGGGGGGGGAAAGGGAAAGGACCGCCAAAAGGTTCGGCGGCTTCGATGGCTTCGTCGTGGGCAAAATAAAGGTGGTCCACCTCTACTTCGTAGCGAACGACGACAACAAAGCAGGGGGAGGGAAAAAAAGGGGGAAAAAAAGGAGGGGAGGCTAAACGTGGACGCTTTGTCGGCCCCGAAGTCAAGTGAATCAAATGTTCGCGCCTCACTAGGCGCGCAGCCGAGGGGAAGGGGGGAAGGGGAAAAAAAGTCCACGGACGGTTTCTTTCCTTCCCTATGGTTTCGATCGCTGGGCGAGCAGGTTCGGATGAGGGTGAGTCGCTGGTTCGCATGCCGAGGCCGGCGCCCCGCCGGCGAGAAAAAAGGGGAAAAAAAAAAAGAAAAAAGGAGAACACAGCTGGAAGGAGAGTCGTGCCGCGCTCAAATCCGCATGTGCCGACGTGGATGCGCCCGACGTGAGGTAGAGCCGAAGACTGCGGTTGGCGCCGGCGCGTGCGGATGTGGGGGGGAGAGAAGAAAAAAAAGAAAAAAAGAGAGGTGGAGGAGAAAACAAGAATCGGACCCCTAATTTGAAATCTTCCCTCAAGCACGACTCGCCGAGTGGAAACTTATCGCGTTGCACGAGAGAGGAAGAAGGAGGAAAAAAAGGAAAAGGCAATTGACTAGGTTGTTGCATACCGCGGTCGAAGCTCGGCACCGCAGACAGGGTTACGTCTGCACATGCTCGTGTGGACCAGGACATGAAAAAGAGGAAAGAGGGAAAAAGAAGAGTAAGGCGGATTAGCCAAGGCCCCATCAGATAAATCTTCTGCTGGGGCAGGCCCAAAGCCCTGAGGGGAAAGTCTTCGGCTGAGGCAGTGGACGGAAAGGGAGAAAGAGAGAAAAGAAAAAGGGAAGAAGAGGAAGGGCTCCGAACAGAGTCCGCCCGCTTGGTCAGTTGCGAGGCTCGAGGGTTAAAAAACGGCGAGCAACTTGCCGATCAAGTCTCGCGCGAGGCTAAAAAAGAGGGAAAGGAGGAGAAGAGGGAAAGAAAAAAGAAAGGGGGGGGGGAGGGGGGGAACTGAAAACCAGGTGTCTGGCTAGGATCCTTTTCAGCTGGCCTCATGAGCAGTTTGTGCATTCCCAGAAGGACGGGGGGCTTTCTAGTCTCGAAGAGCGGACCTGACGGCAGAGGAGCAAGAGGGGGAGAGGAAGGGGAAAAAGAAAGGGGGGGGAAGTCAACATTTAACGACCGTTATTTCGTACCGTTCCAGGGCTAGGTCAGCTAAGGCCGGCGGATGGAAAGAGTTGACCAGCGTCATGGCTCAGCGGCGTCCGCGTACGGGGAAGGAAGGAAAGGAAAAAAAAAAGAAAAAGGGGGGAAGAGACGACTGAGGGCTGAGGCGCTGAGCGTGCCAATTCTACGTCGAAGCAGGCCAAGGCTGCGGCTGAAAAGGCCTTTGCTGATCAGCCAAGGCCGAGGAGGCGAAAGAAAGGAGAAGGAAGAGAGAAAAAAAAAGTGGGAGGGAGAAAAAATGGACAGGAGAGTTCTGCGGCCTGAATTCCGTTGGGTTTTGGAGCTAAGTCTGCGAGCTGGGAGGGGGAGGAGTTGGAGCGTCACAGATTGGAGTCGACCCTTGTCAAGTGAGCTTGGAACCGAGAGAGGAAAAGGGAGAAAAGGGAAGAAGAGGGGAGAACAAAATCACGCTCAGCCGCCACCAGCTCGTCTCGCCATCCTTCGGCTCCACCCCACTAAAACGCGCTCCGCCACATGTCCTCAGCACACCTGCCCGCACGGGAAAAGAAAAAAGGGGGAGAAAGAGGAAAAGGAAAGAAGAAAAGAGGGGGATGACGCAGAAGCGACTTGGAAGGCTCAGCCACTTCCTTTTCCTTCTCAATCCGCACCTTTGCCTGCTTCTCCGTCAAAGTGGCCCGCTCCACGCCTCAGCCTCGCTTCCGTTCCTCAAGTGGGGGAGGAAGGGAAAAGAAAAAGGGGGAAAAAGAGAAGGGGTAAGGGTCCATACGCTCTCTCTCGCTCGGACTGACACGTGCCTCCAGCTCGCCCTGCCTGGTAGAAGGGAAAAGAAAAAAAAAGAGGGGGAAAAAAGGCGGAAAAAAAGAAAAAACGAAAAGGATAAGGGTCAAACCGGTCGTACAACTCCTTTTCCCACACTCATCGTCAAAGCTTGCGTAGAGTCAGTCCTCTCTTCCGACTCAAGCATCTCCCATTCCTTAGGGGAAAAAAAAAAAAAAAAGGGGAAGTCAAGGGACCATCCAATTCCCCGCTTTCCCTGCTTGGCTACCGCCAACTGGTAAAGGGATCTTCTTGGAGCGCTCACGGTCCTCAATTCCTCAGGGGAAAAAAGAAAAAAAAGGGAGAAGGGGAGACAATCAGCCTGCCTCTGCCCTGAACCCAGGGGCTGAACTCTCGTCTGAGCCAAGGCTGGCGTCGCTGTCCGGCGTCAGCCCGCTTTCGCGTCCTCTCTGGGGAAGGAGAGGAGAAGGAAAAAGGAAAAAAAAGAAGGCAAGAGATGGCGCTGACACGAGGCTTTGGCCTTCTCAGCCGCAGCTTTCTCGGGGTGGGCCTTGGCCTTATCAGCCTCGAAGCGCTGCTTGACTAAGGGAAAAAAAAGAAAAGAAGGATGGGAAAAACGAGCATGGGCAGACTTAACCTTCCCCCATCCCCCCCCTCTTCGGTCCGAAAAGGAGACAGCGGTCTCAACTACCGGTCATAGGACTCTTTGAAGAAAAAAAAAAGAAAAAAAAAAAAAAAAAAATAAATTAGGCTAAGTTCGCTGCTTGCTGGCCGATTCAATTCGGGAAGAGTCTGGGGTTCTCTCCGCCTCCAGCCAGGGGGAAGACGAGACGGAGCGGACTCTATTACCTGCCTCGGCGAAGCGCCAATTCCGAATGAGACAAAAAAAAAAGGAAGAAAAGAGACTAGCGGCCAGCCACGTCGTTCGCTATCCACGCTCTGCCACGCTTATTTGATCGCGTCCCGACTCTCTCGCAAGAGGACCGGTTCCTCCTTATCCTGTGTTTCGACCACCCGAAGAAAAAAGAGAAAGAAGGGATGGGGGACGACAGGCCGGCATGCTACCCATCTTACTCACCTCATGCTAATCACCCTTCTCGCCAGCGTCGCCACCATCGTGGCCAGAACCGTCCGGCTGGGAGAGGGGTAGGGAGGAGGGAGGGAAAAAAAAAAAAAAAAACAACCCCCCCCCCCCCGCCTATTGCGTCCGCGCCCCAGCGGGTTGATTCCCTTGCTTCAGACAAACCTCGGCCAACTTGTGAGCCGCACCGCGTTTTCGGAAGGAAAAAATAAAAAAGTTGTGTCCAGGGGGAACGTTTTCCCCGGTCTTGGGTTGACGAACCACTAGCGGGGGAGGGACTTTCGCTACGAGTGAGGTGTCCACCTTCTCCTTTGAAACAAAGAAAAAAAAAGAAAGGAAGGAAAAAACAACCGTTCGTCGTAGGAAAAAGTGGCCTACTAACTCACCCCTCGTAGACGCGGTTGAGGAAGCAAAAAGAGGAAGGGGGAAGGGGAAGGAAAAGAGGGAAGATATACGCGGAATATCACCCCCATTCTTCTTCTTACACCCCCATTCACGCAGGAGACATGAATGGTAATCAACCCCCCATACCGTTGCGTGAGGGGAAAAGAAAAAAAGAGGGTCGGGCAACGACGGGTGTCTCCTTCTTTCTTTCCCCTTCGACACATGGGCACTGGGGGAACGTTTTCTCTAGTCTCTTTGCCTCACCATCCTGGGGGAAAGGGAAGGGGGGAAAAAGGGAGAGAGGGAGGAAGTCACCGCTGCCCGCCTGTCATCCGGTCAAACTTCGGTAGAAGGGGAAGGCTTTGTTTTCTCCTCCACTCGCCATCGGCGGAAAGAAAAAAAAAAAAGAAAGCTCGAGGAAACTGTGAGCCCCTGCTTCTCTAGCAGGGCCAGCCTTTGGGACAAGCCTCCACTTCCCAGGCGCATCGGAAGCCGGTGAGAAGAGAAAGAAAGGCCGTCGAGCGCGGGTGCAATTTTAGCTGCCTCTCCAAGCTGCCCTGCTCGAAGGAGGGTGCTCCCATTTTCCCGCTAGAAGCTCACGGTGGTGAAGAAGGAGGAGGGAAGAAAAAAAGGAGGGAAGCCCAGAAGTGGAACCGCGCTTACGCTTCTTGCGCTTTGAGGCCGCCGATGCCGTCCTAAGGGTCAGCAGTCCGCCATGCTGACCTCACGGGCACCGAAGGGGGGGGGGGGGGAAGGGGGGAAAGGAAAAAGAAAGAAAGAAAGATAGCGTCCGTCGTTTAACCGACCTGAATGACGACTGCGCTGTTAAGCTACTTGATTTCCGCAGGTATGGGGGCGTGATTACCCCTTAGGGGAAGGGAAGGAGGAGAAGGGAAGGCGAAAGGGGGGAGGAAAAGTTAAAAAGGAGGGCTGCCACGATCCCTTTTTTGAGCCATCAACCGCGTCTCCGGTTCGCACTTTGTCACCTACGACGAGTGGGGGAGGGGGGGGAGGAAAGGAAAAAAAGAAAAAGGGGGGAAAAAGCTAATGACGTAGCGAAAGACACAACCAGCTGTGTTTCTGTCAACCCCAGACCTTTTACGGTCCCCCTGGCCCAACGTTGGAGGTGTGAAAAAAACGCGTGCGTCCCACCGTGGCCGCGTTGTCGGCCCAGGAGGGGAAAGGGAAAAAAAGAAGGGGAGGAGGGAGGAACCGCAGAACAGCGACTCGAACACTCGCCAGCCTGACTGTTCTGGCCGTCCCGAGGTGCGACGCTGGCGAGCAGGTTGAGAAAAAGGGTGAAGTCCTCTGGGTCGCATGTCCGAGGCCGGGACCGGAAGGAAAAAAAAAAAGAGAAGGAAACCAGAGTGGGTCGAAAACACAGGCTAATGATTAACATTCACCCTCACAATCTGGAGGAGAGTCGGGCAGCGCTCAAATCCCAGTGGCCGAGCCTGATGCGCCCGACGTGGCGAAGAGTAAGGGAAAGAAAAGAAAGGAAGGGGACAGCGTAGCGAAGGCTGTACTCGATTCCTCTCCGGCCGAGCTGTACCGCGCTGTGGCGAGAAAAACCCCAGAATCGAACCCCGAATTGGATCGGCCCGCAAGCAGCAGAGAGAAGAGGAAAGGAAAGAAGAAGGAGGGTGAACGCCTGTTGTTGGCTTCCAATAATTCCTATGACTCTGGGTGCAGACCGCGGTCGAAGAGCGGACCGCAGGATGGGAGGAGAGGGAAGGAGGAAAAGAAAGGGAGGAAAGTGAAAGACGGATGATCTTCTTTGCTTACTTAGTCAATCAGCGCTTCGAGGCTGCTATGGACACAAGAAGATAAAGCTGTCTCTGAGTCAGCCAAACCCTGGGAAGAGGGGAAAAGAAAAAGAAGGAGGGCGAAGAGAAGGCCAAACCGAGGAAGCGAAAGCCGTGGTCGACTCCTACCAGCGACGCCAGTACGCAGGGCTCAGATCCCGCCCGCTGTGTCAGTTGCCGATGCAGGCGAGGGTAGCACCGAGAGAAAGGGAAAGAAAAGGGGGGAGGAGGGGAGAGAGAAGAAGAGGCCAGGCCCGCGCCACAGTTGGCGGTAGCCAACAGAAGCGGAATTGGCTGGTGACCTGAAGTTTCTGGCGAGGAGCCGGTGCGCGGGCGCATGAGCAGTTTGGGAAGGAAAGAGGGAGAAGAAGGAAAAAAAAAAGGAAAGGGTGGGGGACCGAGGAGGTGTACTACCGTTTACCCTGAGCCCTTTGCGGTGTTTTTTGCCGATCTGAGGGAAGGCGGACCGGCCAGGGCGAGGTCAGCGGATAGGGCGGCGGAGGGCGCCGCGATGGAAAAAAAGAGGAAGGGAGGAAGGGAAAGGAAGGAAAGAAAGGGGGAACGGATGAGCACGGCCGCTCACGCCAAAATTGATTAAGCTACAGGGCTGCGCTGAGGCGCTGGAGAAAAAGGCCGAGACGGCGAAGCAGGCCAAGGCGCTGCGAGCAGTCAAGGAAGGGGGAGGGGAGAAAAAAAGAAGAAGAAAAAAAGACAGAGTTGGGGGCAGATGAGGCCGAGGTTGATTCCGTGCGGTCCAGTTTTGCTGAGGCCAATGTGGCGGAGCGGTATGCTGCAACAGAGGGGGTTTTGGCCGAAGTATGCGAGCATGGGGGGGGGAGGAGGGGAAGAGAAAAAAAAAAAAAAAAGGGGAGGGGGAGGAGGAAAGAAAGTAGAGCTCCATTTCACTCTCTACTTGACAAGGTCTACTCCAATCTGGTGACTCTCCAACTCCCCCGCCCCATCTCCTCATACTTCGGCCCACCCCACGACTGAGGGAAAAAAAGGAGAAAAAAAAAAAAAAAGGAAAATGAAAACTCGAAGAGCCTTCTGGGCAAAGCCTCGCTGCCTGCCTTTCCCGTGCACGAGCCACCTCGGACCCGCTAAGCCAACAGCGGCTTCTCCTCTCGGCCTTTGGCCTGCTTCAGCCACGGAAGGGGAGGGAGAAGAAAAAAAAAAAAAAAAAAGAAAGAAGAGGTAGAGGAAGAAATTTGGGCGTGCTCTGCCGCCTCATCCGCTCGGCCTCAACCGCGTTTAAAAAAAGCAGTGTCCCTGGTCATCGCTCTTCCGGGAGGAAAGGAAAAAAAAAGAAAAAGAAGGAAAGCACAGAATACAGCTGACCTCGCCCTGGCCGGTCCGCATAAAACGGTCTTGAAAAAAACCACCGCACATTTGCTCATGTTCAAAACCGGTCGTAACACGCGCGGGGACAAAAAAAAAGAAGAGGGAAAAAAGAAAAAAGGAAAGTAATGCAGGGACTGCACAAATGCTCATGCTCCCGCTGCAAACTTCTCCTCGCCAGACACTGGGCTTTCAAGTCACCAGCAAAGTAAATGAGGGGAGGGAAGAAAAAGGAGAAAAAAAATGGAATCATCCTCGTTATCCCTCATCTCCCGCTCTTTATCCTCTCTCGAGACTGATCGGCCCAGGATCGCCGGTGCTATCTACCCAGAGAAGAAGAAAAAAGAAGGAGGGGAGGGAGGGGGAGGGACGATAAAAAAGGCTTTCTCTTCCCCTCTTCTTTGGCCTGCTCTGCTTCCTTGAAAGAAGCTTTCGGCCGTCTCGGAACCATTGGCCCGCTCCACTGCAGAGGGGAAGGGAAGAGGAAGGAAAGGGAGAAAGGGAGGGAATGATAAACTCGAAGCGAGCTTGCTTTGATACGTCCCGCAACGCCGCCTCAGCCCTTCACGTCCTCAGAATCGAGGGCTTTCATGTCCTGGTAAAAAAGCGCCTGTGCAGACGTAACCGCCTCCCCTCCAGCTCTGGGGAAATCTTTCGACCGCGTCTGCAACAAAAAAAAAAAGGGGAAACAAGAAGCACGGGCGTCCTGAGCATCGTTCAACGCGATAATCCAAGAGGGGGAGAGTCGCTGCTTGCGGGCCGATCCAATGAGGGAAGGAAAAAGCGTAACAGGGCACCGCTCGCCGTCAAAAAGCGGCCTCGAGTACCGCCTCTCGAAGCTCCAAGTCCGCCTGAGCAGAAAAAAAAAAGGGGAAAAAAAAGAGATGACAGCAACGTAGGGCGCATCACGCTCCCACTTCTGATTTGAGTGGGCCGCGACTCCGCTCAGTGCGGTTGCCTGTTTCCTTCCTCCTTAGCCTGTGTTTCGACACAAAAAGGGAAGAAAAGGGGAGGGAAAGGAGGCTCAGGCCGGGGTTCCATCTCCTGCCTGCTTCTCTCCTGCTGTGTCTCCGGCCCGGCATTCGACCCAGCGGACTCACCCCATGAAACTTCTCGCCAGCGTCTCCAACCATCGGGACGCAGGACAGAAAAGGGGGAAGAGGAGAAGGAAAAAAAAAAAAAATACCGAGGGGAGCAGCCTAGTGCTGGCTCGCGCCCAGCGGGGGAACTTTCCTTCGTGTCCGACAAACGCGGCCACGGTTTGAGCAGAAGGGGGGGAGGGGAGGGGGAAGGAAAAAGGGAAAAGGGGAAGTTTCACCGACGGGGGGGTTGACGCACCACAGCTTTTTTTCGTCTTCGGCTACGACGTAAGGTGTCACAAAGAAGTGCCACTGACACTCCATCTAGCCGCCGAACCGTTGGGTCTGGAAGAAAAAAGAAGAAAAAAAAAGAAAGAAAGAAAACAGAGGAGAAAGAGGTGAGGGGCTCCAAAAATGTGCTCCGTAGGCAGCCCGCCGTTGGGACGTGTCCTCCCGGCACGGGACCGAGTTGGATAGTTCCTCGAATATCACCCCCAGCGGGAGAGGGGGGAAAAAAAAAAAAAAAGAACGTTGCG
>Ga0179593_1730868_pt1 | contig 10990 bp, 16 predicted proteins | sample CZODoug2_1_08_16_FD_185931 | JGI IMG/M metagenome (GOLD analysis project Ga0179593, IMG submission 185931) | Vadose zone soil fungal communities from Angelo Coast Range Reserve, California, USA - CZODoug2_1_08_16fungal (PacBio error correction) | ecosystem: Environmental > Terrestrial > Soil >...
CATAGGAGTAACCAAGGAGGATATTCGAAGCCTACCAAAAGATGATCAACGGCTGGAGATACTCGGAATCAAAGAGACCACAACAAAGAAAAAAGATCGCTTAAGATGACTGTACAAGAGAAAAGGAGAAGGTTCCGAAACCTTCAGGAATGAGTGGCTTAACATGAGTTTCGCGCCAACCAAAATCTTAAAAGGGGGCAGCTTGTCATTCGAACTGCTGCTTGAAGGAACTGTTCAAAGAGATGTCGACTGGGCTGCCTTCAAGTTTCGCAATAGAAAACGAAGGATTCCTCTCAGTGGGGGGGGGTGCGAGTGACCTTTGATCGACTTACAGAAGGTGCGCAAAGGGGGCGCGGAGGGGATTGATAAGCACCAAATCCTCTTGAAACGCCTGGAAAACGTTATTAAACTGAGTATAAATAAGGGTGAATTCATAAAGGCGATATACCTATGAGGGCTGAAATAGTCAAGACGGGGGGGACTATCACATCAACACTCAAAAAAAAGAGCAGATCTGAGTTTAGGCGGAAAAAAAAAATGTTGGTATTTCGGCGCGGTCGGGCTCAACAAAGGTAGGGTTCTTCAAAAAAGGCACCCTAGGAGACTGTAGCATGGAAGAAGACTGATGGCGAATTGTGGGGGGGAAAAAGTCATCTATTTTAGGGGGAGCGAAGGCGTCCGGAAAGGGGGGGGGGAGTCAAAGAGCCAAGGACCGGAAAAATCAAGTCTTAAACGCTTCAATTATACTTTCGGAAAAGTTAGAAGAAAATGGCCGAAAAATCGCCAAGGTGACAATGCGGGATTGTGAGTGGAATAGTCACCAGCACAAAGAAAGAGGAGGGGACTAGCTCTGACTCCTCTGGAACTCAGGCCCGTTTGGGGGAGAAGTTAGTAATTCTTGGGAGTGAACAGCAACTTAACCCAAACATTGAGGATTGGACAGAGCACAAAGAGGCCGTTGGAAGAGGAGTTGCGACTACTTCATGTTGTCTAGGAGAGCCCAAGGAGAAGAGAGAGAAAAGGCTCGCGGCGCAGGAAGCAGGGGACTTGCTTTATAGCATGCGGGGAATCTTCTGAAGAATCAAAAAAAGGCGCGCCATTTGGAGGGAATGAACTATAATCGAGAGGTTAGATGTCTGGCCATTAGGCTTGTAAGAAACAGGAGGAAAACCTTCCTTTCTAAAACGGGGAAGTTGGGGAAGTCGATTCTTAATAGAACCCCGACAAAGACCGGGAAAAATGTCTCTAATATATCCAGGAACAAGCAAGTCGCCGAGGAAATCTTTTCTAAGGTGGGGAAGGAAGCCATGCTAGAAAGGAAAGGGTGTACCCTTTCTTTTGGAAACGAGACTATTTTCAACCGCGTGCTCTCAAAGGAAAGGGGGAGAGGGTCGCGAAAAGCGGCGGAGAAGCTTTTCTGTGGGAAAAGAAAGATTGTAGTAAAAACAGGAAGGCTAGGAGATCAGCGGGTTTTCACGTGGTCAACAAATCTTCTGGGGGATGCAAAAGGCAGGTTTGAAAGTGGAAAAAGGACGGAGGGCGCTTTTTATCGGGGAGGAGGGTTGTCGGACACCGGGACGAATGCAAGGGGGGATAGAAAGTTTTTTACCAATCCCAGGAGGAAAAAATACATTACACGCCATGAGGTGTGAAGTCAGTTGTTTGGGCATCCAGGAGGGGAGGCAATTTGCGAGGGGGCTGAGTATATGACTATGATAGAAGCAGCAGGGGGGGTTATCTGCGCTGTGGGGGGATTTAGAAAGAAAGGGGCTCCATCCGAGAGAGTAAGATTCACGTCCCAGCAAGAGAGTAGTTGCAAAACCCTCTCAACAGGAAAGAAATGATCTATGGCTTTAATAGCGAGAAGAGGGGGGGGGGACAAAAAATTAGAATGAGCAAGCAAGTGAATCAGAGGGTCCTCCAATGGCAGAAAGCATCACGGCGTAGCCGTTATGCATTCCTTAGAAGGGGGGAAAAAAAATCAGAATTTGGGGGCGGGTAGGAAAGGATGGTGAACTGTAAAAAAGGAGGGGGAAAAATCTCACTAGTCCGGAGGGGGGAAGGCTGGAAAACGCGTGCTCAGAAGGGATTGAAAAGATGGAAAAAGCCACCCCTATAGGGGGGGGATACAAGGGGCCACTCTGTGTCACTTTGGGGGAAACCGAGGTCAATTAGGGATATCCAAGGCCAAAAACAATCAAATTATCATTTAAAGAACGAAATATACGTTGGGCTTGGGGGAAGAGGAGGGGGGGGCAGCCGGTTGAGTCTGTGGGGGGAAGCTCTCTACAGGAAAGGATGGGAAAGCCTTCGGGGGGGAAGGGGAGGGCTTCCATCAGCAATAGAGGAAGAATATCGATCGATATAGATGCCAGGGCCAAAGGGCTAAGGAAAAGCTATCTAGGGCTGGGGATTCGAAGTCTTAAGTCAAATGCGCTCACGCAGGCAAGGGAGGAGGACGGCTCTCTAGATATTACTAAAAGGAAGGGGGCCCTAATCGTTCTATGAACTTGGGGGGAAGGAAGTCTAAAGTCTCAACTTCAGTATTGCAATGAGTGGGATCGGGGGGGAATAAAAAGGGCGTATTATCGAAAAAGTGGGGGGTTTACTTATCACCAATTACAGGGACGAAACAAGCCACTTTATTGGAGCATAGGGGGATAAAAAACGGCAGAGATGGGAACGGGCCATTGGGGGGTAAGTGTTTGTCCAAATACAAAAAGCATTGGAAAGCCCAACAAACGCAATGGATTGTTTAGCATGAGTTCATAAAGAACAAGGGGGACTGGACTCGTAAAGCAGAAAGAACGGGGAGGGTCACAGTCCTTTTCTCGGGATCGAAGTCACGAACGAGTATTATCCGCTCACCTCAAAACTCTGGAAAGGAGTGGAAAAACATCAAAAAATAGCGCCAGGAGTCTGAAAGGGGACGAGGGCTGTACTCTTTGGTCGCCGAAAGAAAACCCCCCCCAAAAAAACCTGAGGCATCCCATCCGCGTAAAACAAAGAAAAAAAAAGGGGACCAATCTTAAGAAACCGGCCGACTGGCGGAGGGGGAGTGGGGATGCTGAGCGGCCAAAACCGTCAAAAAAGGGAGGAACCTATCGCTTTGAGATTCCCGGGGGGAAGAAAGCTAGCGGGCTGATGAAAAAGGAAAAGAGGGGTAAAAACGACGCAAGGACAGGAAGAAGGGCAACGGAGGGGTCAGACGATCCAAACATATAGTAGGCTGCACAGCACTGATAGAAGAAACGTCGGCAAGGAAGTTGAAACCTTGAAGAGCAGGTGTCAGAAAAAAAAAGAGAGAAGGAAGCTCGGCCCATTTGGGAAATTAACAAGCGGTAAAGGAAGAGCACTTCCAGGAAGATACTGGTGGGGGGGGAGAACATTTTCCTCTAGTCACCCTGAGGGGTTTTTCATATTTACGAAAAAAGGATTCCAGTTTCCCAGCCTGGGTGCGCTGTTCCTTGTAAGGAAAGGGGGAGGAAAGGGGGGGGAACTCCAGGACTGTGGGCGTTTGGGGAGTGGGGGGCGAATACCCTCCTGGAAAATCCCAGGGCTATAGAAAGAAAACTTATGATGAGAAAAGGGAAGATGAAGCTGCTAGGGGACTGTTCCAGGGAGGAGAGCGAAAGGACCTAGTACTAAAAAAAACGAGGGGATAGGAATCATGAGAAAAAGAAAACTAAAAGCTCCCATAATCGCTGTAAGCATTGCTAACTATTTTTCACACTAAAAAAAGAAGGAAAAAAGGGAGGGGAAGTAGTCGAACATGAGTGAAGGAGGAAAAGGGGGCCTGAGGGAGTCAGTTCCGGGGATCAAAATAGTGATTGAATTACGCAAAAAGAAACTATATATTAGGGAAAGGGACTCGGGGGGTCTTCACCTTGCAAGTCAAGGAGAAACTAGAGAGGGAGAAGACGTTTCTCGAAGTGGCGCGAGGAAGGGGTGAGAGAAACCTGCAGTTGTCAGAAGCAGATTTCTTTCTGTCCTGCCTGGCGAAGGGAGCTTCAATGAGTTCCATCCGGCAAACGCAGGGGGAGGACGGAAAAGTGAAATTCATAAAGGGGGCCGAAGACGTCAAGAGTCGATCAAACTGGGGCGGGCCCGAGGAAGTCAAAAAAGAAACATCGGAAACCAAGACTCGGCCGGTGTGGATGTATAAAAATGGGTGTATTTCGGTCCTCGCAAGGGTGAGAAAAACAGCGAGGTTCTTCTTCGCAGGAGCCCTAGCCGGAGACACTTCGGACAAGGGAGAGATTTTTTTTGTTGGATTGAACGAGTGGGTGATCGTATTAATATCCGGAGAATAGAATCTGTTTGGGGGCAACGAAGAAGAACGTCAGGGTCTGGGGGGCGAAAAACGCGGCAATTATACGTGCATTGGCTATTTCACAATGGCGAAATAAATCAATGGAGGGGGCGGGTGGGTGAGGGGGGGCACACCAATTTCTTCACAAGCCAAAAAAGAAAAGACAAGAATATCTGAAAAAAAAGGGCCGCTTAATCATACGAGGACGAAACTCAGTCGTTTGCAAGGGGAGTAAAGGCACCGAAAAGGACAACTTGCGTACTGCCTAGGGTTACCAAAAGGGGCAGAGTTGATACGGCGTTTTGGGCTCGGAAGAAAAGCAGAGTATGGAGCGAAAAGGATGAAGAGGGAAAACTTGGCGACAAGGGAAGAAAGAAATCGTATGTGCCTTGAACTAGCGCAAGGTGCCGCTTCAGGAAGACATGAAGAGAGGGAACGCAGGGGTCTTCCATTCAAATGAAGCGGAAGAGAGATAATTGAGGGTATTGCTTAGGCTTGCTAAAGCGAAGAAGCTGGTACGAAGTTCTATCAGCGAACTCGAGGAAAAATCCGTCAAAACACCCTAAGCAAAGACGCAAAACCAATAGTAATATAACAAGAAAAACCGGGCCAGATTCGAAGTCGAATCTTTCGATTGGTGATGGGCCTTCCATTAAGATGCACGAAAAGACGGTGACCTGTCTTTGACTACGTACACAGAGGAAACTCGGGGAAAAAACTACGTACCGGAAAAGAGCAGCAAGACGCTCAGGGAAAAAGAGTTGAAAGTGGTAGAAATCAACCGGAATGCGCGGAGGGGGGGGAAAAAAAGGCGAAAGGTTTTCCCGTAGGACGAAGCAGAAGTAACACAATCTTGGAGGAAAAGAGCAAGAAGGAAAGGTGATGGAAGGGGTGCATACGGAGCAGAAGGGGGGGGGCAGAAAAAGGATGGGGCGGACACCGGGAAAAATGAACGAGGGGGGATCTATAATGGGGGTACAAATCCGAGTAGCAGAATAGGAAAAAAAAAAAATAAAAGGTTGTCCAGAGGTTTTTTGGTTGCATCAGGAGGCTAGGGTTTGAAAGGTGGAGCTGAAAAAATTGCTCGGATGGACGGTGAGGAAAATCTTAGGTCGCGACGGAAACAGTGGAAGATTTTCCACCAGGGCAAGCAGAGAGAATAAAGAGGTGAATCGAGCACGATAAAGAAGCAAGAAAAACACCACAACAAAAAAAAAAACCAAAAAACAACACCAACCAAAAAAAAAAACCAAAAAAAAAAAAAAAACAAACACTTCCTCCTTGGGCAAAAAGGGGGATGTCTTCGTGGTAAAGAAGGAATAGCGTATTTTGTTGACAAATTATAGGGGCACGAAGTTCTGTCGACTCCTAAGATGATCTCCTAAAAATAACTGAAGAAAAAGTGAGGCCCTTCACTCAAAAAACCTGCCGGAAAAAAGGAAAAAATAAGAGTTGGGGACTTTCTGCGTCAGGGGGGAAAGGGTAGAGGGAAATTGTTCACAAGAAGAGGAATTCGAGAAACTCTTCCTGCTCGAGAGGGGAATTAACAATATGGAACGGAGTGGTGAAGAGCACGCGGAACCACTAGGGGGAGAGGTTAAAAGACAGGAACCGGTCAAGAAAAGATATGTAGACGAAGCAAGGCATCAACAACCCTAGGAATAGAGAAAGAATAGATGGGTGGCGGCGAAGACTTGGTGTCCCGTCCTGTTAGGCTGAGGGATCAGAATCAGAGCCAGTACGGCGAGACGAAAGGGGGTGGATAAGACGGAGGAGATCAGCCGATAATGAATCAAAGTCTCGATATAGACTGGAAAGGAAAGCACCGGCAGCTTCTTAAAAGCGTGCTGAAGCTGCCAGGGGGCCCATGCGCTTCACAGCAAAGATCAGGAGGGACGGACTCTATCTCCGGGAGGGAGAAGAAAAAATCAGCATACTTGTTAATGCAGAGGGTCAAAGGAAAGGAAAGGGGAAGCGTGTGTGACGCTGGTACCGTAGTCAAGAGGATTTGCGGTTAAGAGTCAATCATGGGAAACGAAAACTGAGTAGCTAGGGGGGATCAAAGAGTACCGCTATGTTGCTTGAAGGGTGCGGGGCCGTTTGGCCAAGACAACCGCATTGGAAAAAGGAGGGGATTTAAGGGGGTGAAAAAATGCAAGTCATCGAAACACAATATTGCCGAGGCGCGAAAAAGGGCGCGTCTGTCTCGGGGACAAAAAGACGCCGGAGTGATCCGATAAACCCGCGGAAAGTGGAAATCCCAAAAACAAGGAAACGCAGGGAACTGGAGAACGGCTTACGAGGGAGAATAAGAAAGCGCTATTTCAGGGAGAATCAAAACCAAAAAAAAAGAAAAAAGTTTCGCCTGATAATCTACGAATAACCCGGGAGGGACGACGATTTGGGACGGGTTGCTGCAGGACACACCGTCGGAGGGGAGACCCGCTCTGCTATCCGAGTGCAGAAGGGTAAAGGTAATAAACTCGGACCTTGAGGAAAAAAGAGGGGGTATTAATCTCCCGACTGCAGGCCTAAAAGCGCGTTTGAGGGGTAAAAGGGAGAAGACCATCGAATCCAAGTGGACTACACTGAGGATAAAAACGAGCGTTTGAGATAGAATGGGGACTGTAGAGCAATGGGGACACTCACGAAAAAAAGAAAGAATCTAATTTGCGGAATTAGAATCAGTGTCGAGGATTAAATGTCCAGGAGAGACTGGGGGGTTGGCGACATAAGAGCCGATCATGGAAGTTTAGGGGGGTGGGGGGAAAGTTCTCAACTAGGGGTCAATAAAAAAAACTATCTTTCCAGCTATTCGGCTTCGCTGTTCTGGTTGAGTGTGGGGAGGTTATTCTATTTGAAAAGACAGCCTGTGTGGAGTTATTTTTTATTTATAACTGACAGAAAGGGAAAGTTGAGAGAATTGTATCTCTAAAACAAAAAGGACATTCGATCTTAGGCTTGGAGGAGGAATGGGAAGAAAAAAAAAGGAGGGAAAGAGGAAGAAACAAAGAGAGAACTCGGAGAAGACCACAATCAAAAGAAACCGGAAAAGAGGGCGGAGGGGAAAGATCATTAATCTAAAAACCAACTATTTTTTTTCCAAACCTTACATAGTTTTAGAGTCATGGACAATATTCGCAAAAGGGTGAAAGAGTGGTGAGGAGAATGCGAGGGACTTCTTTAATTCCGCAAAAAACTGGGCCATTAGGGAGGACCGAGGTGAGGGTCTGCAAGCTTCAAGGTTCGCTCTAAAGAGGGGGCGAAAGCGTTCTGCTCAAGTTCGGCAGTTTGGCTCGCAGGACAGATGGCAAAAAGAGAGCTGAGGGAGGGTTCCTGGGGGCGCGGGAAAAAGCCACCAGACTAAAAACACGCAGCAGCTTTCTTCAAAAAGGGGCCTTCCAATCAGTGGGAAAAGCTATAGCGCGCGTGCGGAAGTCTCGCAAGCTCATCATCCATAAAAAACTCAGAGAAGGAAAAGAAAAGGGTTTAGCAGGGAAAGAAAAATTCTCAAAAAGTTGGTGTTCGGGACGCGGCGCTTGAGTTAAGAGAGGTCAGTCAAAGGCAGGGGAGAAAGAAACGGATTTCTCTGGCAGAAACCAAAAGGAAGGATGGGGCGATTGTTGTTTTTTGAAGGGGGCACGCCCTTCGGGGGGGGGATGTGGTAGCGATAAGTTTGGTGAAGGGAAAAATGTTTTTCGGCCACAGAAGAACGTAAGGAAGGTTCTTTAGCGGACAATTAATTATGAAGGGGGGGGGGACTGCCTATTGGGCACCTGGGGACAGCAATTTCGTGGCATGCGGGGCAAAAGGACCTAACCGAAACAAAAATTAGAGGGACTAAAGAAGGGAGAAAGAGATATAACTCCCGTGGACGTGCGCTTAGGGGGGGGTGAGGGAAAAAGACAACTGACACAAACTTGGGAAACCAGTCGATCACAAAGTAAAAAAGAAGGGAAAGGCCTGTGTAAAAGGAAAAAAACTACACCGAAGGGGACATAAAAGGAGGGGACTCCAAGGGAGAAGATGAGATCTCTCAGAGCTCATTCAAGAAAAAAGGGTCCCTGCAGGGGTGAGCGCATGAAATTGGACATAAGAAAGGGGGATAAGCTTCTTCTGCCATTTGGGGTCTAGAATATACTCGATTATAACTAGGACAAATATCGATGAGGGCAGCGTTGATTAACCTCATAGCTGAGAAAGGGCTGGGAGGCTCGATCGTCAAAGACCGAACCCCAATCAAAGCCCGGCAGGGGAACCTCTAATTATCCTCGGTAGCAGGGGCGCTAGACTGGTCATCATCTGTTGTTTTGATGATGATGTAAAGATTTGTGTCCTTTCGGGGACTAAACTAAAAAAGTTTAAGTTGCTCTTCACGACGGTCAGAATCGGGGGACAAGCTCAGGAATGATTTCTCATATTTGCATACATCAAATCAGAAGGAATTGAGTATTTGGACAAAAGAGAAAGTTTCCAAAATCTGAAGCCTCAAAAGGAAATATGATTTGTATAAAGTTTTATTACTTGTTTGGGGGGGGAAATACGGGACGAAGTTGTTAAGGTAGCGAGGCTGAGGTGGCTTACACCTAAAACATTCACTGATAGAAAAACCCTCAGAGAATGGTAAAATCGAACAGGAAAGAAAGATTACAAGCTAGATCAGTTGGTCCTCAAGTGGGGGGAAATGGATATTGCAATGCGTGGGGGTGGGGCTAGGCGACGTTGAAGATCTATCTACTTATTCATATGCCTTAGGAGTTATAGGAAACAAACAAAACGATTGCTAGGAAAAAAGGGAAAGAATAAAATTCGAGTACAAGTCATAAGAAAAGTCAAGAAAAACAGACCCTTCCAATGGAAAAAAAAACTCGGTCAATGGGAGAAAACTTGAAAAAGTAGTTTATATGTCGGGTTTCGGATTGGGTCCAAAGGGGGAAGAGGGAGCATTGCATTTGCGTTTCCGCAAAAGGAAAAAAACAGGGGGGGCGTCTCCAAAGGGGGAGTTAAATCACGAGTGACTTAGGTACAAAATAGAGGGGTTACTTGCGGCTGAGTTTGGTACTAGAAAAAAAAAAAAAAAAAAAAAAGAAAGAAAAAAAAAGAAAAAAAAAAAAAAGAACTTCGAGGTTTTTGTAAAAAAAAATCGGGGAAAAGTGATTCTACAACTGGCGAAGGCCAGAGGAAGAAGGCCTTTCAAGAGCCCAATTTGAACAATGTGAAAATCCCTCAGGGAAAGACTGGTCAGCTTTAGTCACCAGGACAACAAAAGAAATCTAGGTATCTATCTCAAGGACTTCATACAAAAAAGAAATTAATTCGCGTCTCGCTACTTGGCGTGGCTCTCTTCGCGATGGGGGTTAAAGCAGGGGGGTGCGTCTTGGCTTCTGGGTGACAAAAGAGAGGGAATCATCTACTTCCACCAGAAGGAGCGATAAGGTATCAAGCTGCGGAAGTCAGAAAGCCATCAGAAGGCATCAAATCATCTAGAGTATCTAAGGAAGAAACAAGGGGGGGAACGCCGCTTCTTCCGTGCATGCGCAGCGGCAATTCAAGATTCTCTCAAGCAAGTGCAAGCGGAGGAAGCTCGAGCGCGTTTAGATGAGGAAACGGTCGAGCCATACTTTGAGTAAACAATGAGGGGGAGGAGAAACGAAACCTCAACACCGATTGCCTGTGATCTCGGGAATAAGAAGGAAAATTTGGGTCGGTTCATAAGCGAATTACTAACGGGTTCGCCACGAAAACTGGGATTGGGAAGTCAAGTCAGTCTGCGGCGGAAGCTAGAGGGGCAGGGAGGGGTAGGGGGAAACCTAATGTTTAAAACACCAAGCATTGCCACGCAGATTGATTTCGCTTGGGGAAATAGCAGTCTCTAGACAATCACGTATAGAGTCTGCTCCTGTCAAAGAGAACTAGATGTTGTGAAATCTTCAAAAACAGAAGAGAGGAGGGCGCTCACCAGAAGACAGGGGGCGGGGAACGTGCAATCAAAAAATCGCGGGGCCATTTACGAAGGGGAAAGTGTGCTGACTTTGTGGAGCGAGAAAGAACTCGCCTATGTCTGGAAAGTCATAACAGAAAAAAAAAAAACACCTGTTGGCACCAGATCTACAAGCAGAAAAGGGGAAAGAGAGAAGGTGCTTGTTTGATCTGGAAAAACCGTCGGGAAGAGAACGCGGCTAGTCCCTTTATCCTGCAACCGATGTGGTGAATAACGCTTCTCGTAGGGGGGGGGGGAACATTGAAAGATTCTTTTGATGAACTCCAGGAGCCAGGCGCCGGATCGAGTGCGCACTCTGGCCGCGCCTACAAACATCGAGAGGGGCTACGCGCCCAGCATTGGGGAGACTAGTCACGCACCAGCGATGGAGACGGTTGACTAAAAAGGGATCGCCTGTTCAAACTCACCGAGACAGAAAATCTATAAGTTTGCTATTGATCGGTCGATGGAGAAAATGCCCTCACTTATAATCTTGGGGGGGGAAAAAATTGGGAACGCTACTTCACCCCGATCAAGTAAGGTTGACAAGAGGTGTAAACATACAGTTTCCTGAGCTTTCCAGCTAGGAGGAAAAGGGAATTGGATGGCTCTCGTTGATTCAGGGCAAAGCCAAGGGGCGGAATTGGATTAGTCGTTTGTTAGTTCCTGTGGGACTATCCCAGAAAAAAGGTCGAGGG
>Ga0179593_1479094_pt1 | contig 10989 bp, 14 predicted proteins | sample CZODoug2_1_08_16_FD_185931 | JGI IMG/M metagenome (GOLD analysis project Ga0179593, IMG submission 185931) | Vadose zone soil fungal communities from Angelo Coast Range Reserve, California, USA - CZODoug2_1_08_16fungal (PacBio error correction) | ecosystem: Environmental > Terrestrial > Soil >...
AGACATGAATGTTGTGGGTGATGGAAGAGCGTGGAGGAAGAACAGGGCGATCGGAGGAGATAAGGGATAGGGGAATGGGGAATTGGAAGATTCCAAGAGGGGCGGTCGATCCCTGCTTTAGGGGGGGGACCCTTGCATGTTTACACGCTCGTCAACGCGCAATCAACTCCCAAAGCCAAAGCGAAGGGGGAAAGACAGAGGTAACAATTCTGACATTGTGAGCCAGACTCAGAAGACCCCAACGGATACGGACAAAGGAAAAGCAGGGAAGGGAAAACGGGACCCCGCATGAAAGGGAAACCGAAAAGGAAAAGAGAAAAAAGGCAGCACTCTCGACTGGTCACACTGAGTCCTTCAACGAAGTCTGCCAGATAGCAGAAGAGGGCCCTTTGGGGGGAAATACTGAATTTGAGATAAAATTTCAGAAGAACCACCCAACCTGCGACCGAGCCAAACACAACAAGATCGAGGAGTCATCCGCTGGAAGGGGGCTGGGGGGGAGTCGCAAAAGCACTTACACGAAACAAATCATCCAATAACAGAAAGCAGGTTCATGGTACGCGGGTGCCCGGGCGGGAACAGGCACAACAAACCAAGGGGGAAAGTCTTGCGAAACGTGGGGCACTCTCAGGCACAGCTTATACCAAAACATCGCAAAAAAAAGAGGCGTGGGAAAGCAGAACAGTGAACCTACCAGAATTCTCAAAACCGGGCGCTCGTCGGTCAGCCGACCAAACAACAACAAACCAAGACCTACTACAAACACCACAGACCAACCGGCGCCACCGCGGCGAGACGTGGACATCCCTTCATTTAGGAGAAAGCGGGAGAAGCGTTTTGGAAGTCCAGAAAGACGGCCTATCGTTTGCCCGTAACATTCCCATAACACAAAAACCCCCCTCCTCTATGGGCTCATTCCCTTGGCCAACATGAAATCACGTCCCCGTTCTCATAGTACGCCTAGGTCTACGACCACCGGGTTATTCAGCGTTTGGGGGGGGAATAAAATGACGAGGGACGGAAGACGGCCTGAGGACGTCATTGGGAATGAAGCGCCGGGAAGAGACTAGTACGATCAGACCGGCAAAGGGTCACGGTTTCGAACGAACTCCATAACCGCAGTCGCCATTAGTGGGGGAGGGGGGGGAAAAATCTGCGACATACACATCCCGGTCCCGGAAGAGGACGGGCTCGTCGTTAAGGCAAAAGGGGAGTCTTCCTTACATCGCGCAAAATGCAGGGTTTTCAAGCCTTTACAGAGGAATAAAAGTCAATAGTTTCAAGGAGAGGTTTAAGGGAAAGCTCGGGGGGGGAGGGGAGGGAGGAAAAGAAAGACCCGATGAAAATTCGGGAAAGAAAAACTGCCGAAAATTGTGTTAAGGTTATTGGCAAAATAGAGAAGAACAGAGATGGGGCAAACGAAAGAAGCAAAGCAGGGGCCCATCAACAGGAAGCGAGCCAGGGGGTAGGACGCAGAATACGCCGCACAGCGGAAGGAAATAGTTGAATGAAGACGTTCGGAATTGGGGATGCGGGGGAGAAAAGTCATCAAGCGTAATTCCGGGGGGCACAAGCCGCGATCTGCGGCAGGAGGAATCACACCCGCCGTTTCAAAGTCCAGGAAAAGGGAGGGATGATGGAAAGGGGGGACTCTTCGGAAATGGAAAGAACGTAGAACGCCAGGGGGAAAGGCACGCTCGCATCAATCGAGGAAGTCATCTTGACCGGAGAAATGAGAGTGTTGGGAGTTAGTTGGAATGGGTCACTAAAAGGAAGATCTCACAGGAGGTGGGGGCAGCCGGAACGAAGAAGACGGCCATAAGGGGATTTTAGTCAGGCATCGCAAGTTGCAGCCCACGTCCAATTCGACAACACTGACGACCTGTCAGAACATCCTAGTGGGATAGTTTGTTTGTGTTTTTTGAAGGGGGAAAAACGGTAGCGAGGGGATGGGAAGCGCGAAGATCGTAAGTCCTTGGTCAACATCAGGAAAGCCACTGGCTCTTGTCAAAGATTGCGCGGGGGAAAGGTGAGAAAATAAATGTAACCACACATGTATCACCGCAACGAGGCGGGAACTGAGCCCTTCAGGACGGGGGAAAGAACAATGAGTGACCTGAGTCTAGAGATTGGCTCAATCCGTTGTCAAACGCGTCACGAACAGTGGGGTTGCGGCAAGACGATAGGTCGAAACTAAAAGAGGGTTAGAAGGAAACACACGAGAAACTATCACCTTGGTGAAGAGGCAGGAAAAACTAAATAACGTCGTCTGAAAAATATGAAGACACGTAAGTCGAGGGGACAAATGAGCATCAAAAATAAGTAAAGCCAAAAGATAAAAAGCCGACATCGAAACCGGCATAGTATCGCCGCCAGAGGGAAAAGGAGAGAGAATAACAACTATGGAGGAAGAAAGGAGATACAGATCGGGGGTGGCATTGAAAAAGTCAACGGTGTGAAGTGAGAGTCCGGTCGAGGGACGGCAGGTTATCTCGGGGCAGGCTGGAATGGATATTGAACAGAAAAGGGTGGGAAGCAAGCAACAGGGGGGAATACTAGTGTGTGTTTAGTCGCCAGCAAGCCGAAACATGGAGGGAAGCGGGTGTGACAAAAAAATCGGGGGAGGGGAGGGGACGGGTAGTCGAAGCCCCACGGGTCGACGAAAGCAGGGGCTTACGATTGGAAAAACAGAGGGAAGGAGAAAACAAAGAAGTGTTCACACGTCACAGCTTCAGTTGACTACACCAAGACGGTGATACTTGGCATACATCGAATGAGTAAAGAAAAAAAGGAAGAGAGTGGATCCCGAAGAAAGGTTACGAGCCGATGTACGCCTGGCATAGGCGCAAAAAACCAACAATTGAGCCCCGCGAAGGAAAAGCCCAAAAACCACCACGCAAAAGAGGGAAGACAGTCGCGGGTCCGCATGACTGGGATCACGCGATCGGACAAATGCAAGAGAAGGTGTCCGAAAGAACTCGAAACAGGTACGGACAAAACATGCTCGATATCGTAAGGGGTATTGATAAAAACCCCCCCACAACATTATATAACCAAGGCAACATACAAGACCCGTGTCAAACAGGGACCCTCCTAGAAGCAGTAGAGGTAAATGGACAATTCCAGAGGTCTGAAAGGAGTCGTGAGAACGATCAGCCGCTACAAACAAGCTTACAAAGCTAAAAAAGACGAAAGAAGTTGGATTCCCGAATTAGGAGATAGAGAAGAGCCAGCCCATGGTTAAAATGCAGGAAATAAAGAACGGGCATAAGCAAGGCACCTCAAGAATAGCCTGCATCAGCCTCGGACAGCGGAGTGAGGGACGGAGCGCTTCCAGGAAGAGGATTAAGCTAGGTGCACAATGGCAGCGCTGCCCGAGGCGGGCGGTGAATGGACCAAAAAAAAATCCGGCCAGAGACGGAAGGAAAAAAAGTAAAAAGTCGGGTAGTCATTGTTGGCCGCGATGGGGCCGAGGAAGTAGGGGGGAGATTTAACTCGCAACCACCGCGGCGAAAAACTTACGAGAAAGAAGATAGAACTCAGGAAGAAACAGAGGGGAAGACATGAATTCAGTAGAATCAACGACCAAAAGGGAAGAAAGAAGGACCACTCAGGGTACACGGCAAAAAACAGTTGCTCGGTCAGTTCCAGAGAGGGTGACGAAGGGAACAGTACCGCGGATGGAGCAACTCAACGCAAGGGGGAGGGGGGGGGGAAGGGCAGATTGTCAGGGAATAGGCGGAGAGGAGAGGAGACTCGAAAAAGTCCGCGACGGAACGGTGTATTTGTTTCAAAGAAGACCGGGGAGGGAATCAACCGAAGGAACGGGGGGAAATACTAATTTAAATGCGTGCGGTGGATCGAAGGGTAGGGAAATCGGTAAGGGGCGAAGCAGAGGCACTGCCCGGGGGAACACGTTAGGGTGGAACGGAGGACAGGAGAAAGCCCGAAAAGTAAGAGTCTTCGTGCACCTCCGGCCGCATGTGCTTGCTACGGTCTGAGAGAGCAAAGTACAGTATGGCGGGAAAAAAAAAATGTCAAACGAGACCGTAGGTGTTGGTGAGGGGTTTGACGGGGAAAAAAGAAGAAAAAAAGTAATCGTTCAACCATCGGGAACAAAAGAAAGCACGTGAATGTCATGACGGAAAGGTCCGTGGTAGGAAGGGAAAAGGAAAAGACAAAAAAACAAAGATCAACGCCAGAGAAGGAACGGCGGGACGGGTCTAGGACGCATCAGTGGGGGGGAGAGAAAAAATGGGAGGGAAATCCAAAGTATCTTGAGTTCATCGCTAGGTCGGGGACCGAGGGACAGGTGAGGCTTGTTGATAAATTAGTTTATGGTGAGGAGAATCTGGGAATCGGGAAGGAGGGAGAGGGCGCCGGCTCTAAACAAAGAGAATCTTAACCCCCGGACGAGGGAAAAGGAGGAGTGACGACCACTCCAAAGTGATTAATGCATGTTTGAAGGAAAGAGGGAACATTGACCTCACCGTATCGGTCACTACATTTAGAAGCATCGGAAGCGGCTGAGAAAAGTTACGAGGAAATATCTCAGACAAAAAACGATTATGAAAGGGTAAAAGAAAAAAAAAGAAAGGGAGATAGGGGACGGGGGATGAATAAAGCCGAACGGTCTACTAAGCACGGTGGCGTCAGGAATCGTGAAAAAAAGGATACACATCCCTTTGAGCGGGAGGACGAAAACCCGAACAGTGGGGAAATAGCTAGGCTTGGAGAAGGAGAGGGGGAACGAGACTATGGCCGAGAAGGAGGGGCTTGCCCTGTGAAAGCGCATAATTGATGCCGAAGAAAATAATAAAATATCACAAAGCAATTTGATGAACATGGAGGGGGAAGAAGCTTCAAGAAGAGGAAAGAGTAAATGAATCATTGGAGAGAAGGACTACCCACAGTGAGAAAGGACAACGACTACTCTCTATTCTAAAAGTGGAGCAAAGAAAACAGGCCGCCCTGGGGTTCACGGATTGGGGGGGAAAGCATTGTGGGAGGGGGTGTCTAGGGGGGACAGGGGAAAGAAAAAGATTGGAAATCTGCAGGGGAAAGGTCAAAACCGTAAAAATCGAACGAACGGAAAAAAGGTAAGACACTCTTGGAACGTGGCGATTCGTGGAGAAAAAAAAAACAATTCAGAATAAAAACGCAAGACCGGGGCCTTGAGTGCGGTCCTCTGATTCGAAAGTGGGGACTCCGGGATACAAGCAAAGAAGTCGTCCATTCAGGAGGTCAAAAAAAAAGAATCCATTATGGCTGAGAAAACAGAGCCGCTCCTTGAAAAGTAACCGAGGTATGTTAAAAATCAGAGGGGGGGAGTGCGTGAAGGAGCAAAAAGTTCAGAAGGATCGTTAAATCTCGTCCAGCAGTCTGAATCTGAAATGGAATGGTGAACTGCAAAATCACCACGAGCAAAGTGACTAGGGGCCAGAATGGACAACCAAAAGTTGGGGAGCAGAGGGGAGGTTTGCATGCTGTGTCGTTGACGGCCGAGGGGGCCATGTATGCGGAATTTAAAGGCGCACACAAGGAAGTTTTTCGGAAGGGTAATCTAAGGGGGGGGGAGGAAGAAGAGGGAAGGGCGGGACGCGTCAGCGCAGATGCAACGCATCAAAAGCAAAAGGCACGAACGAATTAATGGAACGTGTCGAAAGCGCTGGGACGGAAACGGGTTGTGCAAAAACAAAGAGGAAAGACGAGAACGTACTCTGAAAAGCAGCGCGAACAGGGACGAGCGCAGGGGGGACGAAAAAACGCAGCATGCGATTCGGAGGGGAGCTGTGGGGGACTGGAAAGAAGGAGATCCATGGTGCAATCCGAGGAAGACAATCTAGGACTGAATTCCCGTGCTTTGAAAGACTATAAGCGGGGAACTGGAAAGGGTGACGCCAGTCAATGTGGGATTAACATCCGAATATCCAGGCAGAGGAAGGAGAAGAAGTTAGGGAAGGCCAGGGTACAATGCGGCACACGTCGTGGGGAAGCCCCGGGGATGAAAACAAGATGAGAGAAGTGGGCATAAGGGGTAGACAACCTAGAGGAGAAGGGCGGGAGTGCCTGCAAGAGCGTGGGAAAACACGTAAATAACAAAACACAAGATGGAGATACCGCGGGGAGAGGAGGAAGGGGAAATCCGATTTGAGGGAAAAAAAAAAAGATAGAAGAAACGGATCTCGTGAAGGCAAAAGAAAAGAATCGGACCACGACGGAATTTGTAAGGGGAAGAGACCGACCATCAAAATGGACAGGCAGGGCGGGAAAACTTTCAAATATGGAAGAATGGGGGGAAAAAAGAACACCGTGCGAAAGTTAAGACGTCCGAGAAAGCATATACAATAAGTTCAACACCTTGCAGGGAAGGGGAGGGACACGATGTCGGAAAAAGAAAGAGGGTGTCTCATAATAAAATGATACATTTGGGGAAATCAGAGGGCTGGGGCGGAAAGACTTCAAACACCGTTACAAGACAAAAACCGGGGGGCAGGGTTGGCAAAGGGGACGCGGTGGAAAGAAAATAGAGAAAAGGATCAAAATGAAAACCCAGCAACATGCCATCAAGAGATCTGCGAGACCAATGAATGAGAGTCGCGGACTAACGTAGAGCGGATACTCTCGCACATAAAGGGGGAGGGTCAAAGCATAGGGGAAAGCGAAAGGCAGCGCGGAGCCCAGGTTGGCAGAACGAGTCCGGGAGGGGGGGATCAAGTTAGGATAGGGGGCCTGCTAAATGGGAGGGTGAGGAAGGGGAAAGAAAATGAAGGAAAAAAAAGTGCGGTTCGGGAGTTGATCAGAAGAAGGGAGTGGGGGAAGGGGTATTCGGCCCGAGAAAGGTCGGCCAGGATGGCAGCGAACAAATCGTTATGAAGATAAGAGGAAGAACCAAGGAAAGCCGAAGAGGGTTGATTGAAAGGAAGTAGAGAGAAAATGGAAAAGGGGGTGAGGAAAAAAGAAATTCAGTACATAAGACCGGGAGGCGGGGGAGGGTACAATGATGGGGGAGGAAATGAACGAAAAACTGAACTTAGGACGAATTGAACGGAAGGGACAACGAAGGGTTTACGAAAACGCAACGTAGCGGTCAAAAAAAGAACAAAAAGAGAGAGGCAAAAAGGCAACAGGGGAGGGAGGAGAGATGTGCTCATAAAATGGCGTGTTCAAAGAGACAAAGCCAAAGCGAACTGTCAAAAGTCGGAGAAAAAAAAACAAAGGTCAACTTCTCGGATGTGAAAAGACAGAGACAAGAGAATCAAAAATCGCAGCAGGAACAGCACCGAGGCAGAGCGAAGGTCGACTGGGAAACCGGCGTCGACAAGGTGTGCCGACCAAAAAATGGAATGGAAGCGGAAACATCAGTAAGCCCATCTAGCAAAGGAACGAAATCCGTGCGGAAGAAAGGAGGGGGCCGAAAAAACAATCATAATGAGGTGACAAAAGGGAAACGACCAAGCGAATCAAGGGGAAGAGGAAGGACCCGAGCGGCACCAGAATGCGAGAGGGGGAGGTAATTATAATCTGTCACTGCAAGGAGAGAACAAATGGCTTCGGGCAAAAATGTGTGAGGAGCCGGGAAAAAAGAAAAATCAAACAGAAAGAAGAAGAAGCAAAAAGAAAAAAGGAACATCAGGAGGGGGTGTAGGCAAAAGGGTTCAGGGAAGAATCGGTCATCTACAGAGAAGGGTGAAAAAATAAGGACGGCAAGCAGAAGAACCACCACAAATGGCAAAAATATCAAAGAAACAGGATTATAAAAGCGAAATGTGGGGGGGGGCTTGTGGGACCACAACCAGTCTAAAACAAACGAAGGAAAAAGAAACACAACGATCAAAGCGGATGAAGGGGAGACCACAGAGGGAAGGGGGAACGGTAAAAGTATTCGGGTGGGTACAAAAGCAAGGCATGGATGGGGAAAGGAAATCCGGCATAGGAGGTTGCTTCGGGAGGAAGGAGGGAAGGAAAGGGGGACCAGGAGGAACGAGCGGTCCGAAGGACGACCGATGTCTAAGACGCCGCGAAATGTCCCAGAAGGGGAGAAGAGCGAGATGCCGGGGAGACCGGGGAGCAAGGGGAGGCAAAGAAACACTTCAAAGAGGAAGGAAAGATGAAAAAAAACACCTTTACTGCGGGTGTTGGGCCGAGTGCTGTGGTGGAACAAGAAAAGCACGGTAAAATGGGTGGTCATAGGCAAGGAGGGTGAGAGGGACAATCAAGCACGATGTGTAGTGGGGGGGAAAGAGGGGAAGGGAGAAAGTGCGAGTGAGGGGAAAATACCAGAATGCGTCCCTGTGGCCGGCCCGAGGGGAGAGGGTCAGGAAGAATGAGAAAAAAAAAGACCAGCAAAGAGATGATAAGGAAAACGGTAAAGAGTGGTCCGAAAAGGGGGATCGAAAAGAAAAGGGAGAGATGGGGCCTCGAGGGGAGAACGAAAACCGCAAGGATGGGAGAGGTGGAACCGTTGAGGGGAGGGGAGGGAATTAACAGTCGGATCTAGGGGGGCCGGAAGAACGTACCCCTTCCATTACCTGACCTACCCTAAAAAAAACATGGCGGCAATAATTATCCCCCACCTCCACACAACCAACCACCCCCACCACCTCCGCCACCCCCTGGGAAAGAGGCTCGGCTATAAAAGGGGTCTAAAGAAGATAGGTCAAACAGACGGGGTATGGGGGATGAGGGGGATAACCGCCTAAAAAAGACGCCAGATGTGGGGTGGGGCGCTGGCAAAAAGTAAGAAAGGTCAATCGCCGGGAAAAAAGTCAGCAGACTCTTGAAAATAAACAATTTAGAAACAGGAAAAGAGAAATAAAAAAAAAATCAGAAAAAGGAAAGAGGAGAGGGGGTCGAACTCGGGGTGGGTCTCAAGCGGTGAGAAGAATAAGTGGCCGGAGCCAGATCGCTAAGGGGGTGTGAGGACCGCGGACATAGAACTACATGGACGGAAAAAAAATGAGAAGTGCGAGCCGCTACTAACTACGAACAATCTCATTTAAAGAAGGGCGAAGGCAGGTGGTTATAGAAGGTAAGGAGAAGACAAGAGGGAAACGATCTGTCAATAGAATTGACGCACAAAAACAGCTAAGCAACGTCATGAGACCAAGCGCATCCTGGCAGACGGTGGAAGGGGGAGGCAGAACCGAGAGCGCACAGACTCCTGGGGAGGGAAAAAAAAGGGGGGGGGGACGATATACAAAAAAATGCCAAGGAGACCCGACCACGGAGCGAATCATAGCGTGGGTGTGGCGGAAGAGGTCAAAGCCTAAAAGAAAAGAGGGGAAGGGAGACCGACGAGGGAGGGGGGTAGAGAAGGGGGGAAAACGAGCGACACTACTGGGAAGTGACTAGGCGTCTGCTCGAGGAGCGGATCCAGGCGAACAAAGGGGGGCACCAAGACGGGAACGCGAGAAGAAGGTTCACTACAGGCGGATAATGCTCGACAGAAAAAACACAATAGAGAAATCCAAAAATAATTCATGGAGAAAAACAAGATACACGAGGAGGGTAGACGCTCAGAGAGTAATGTAGAGTGTGAATACTGGGGCAACTCACCGCAGAAGGGTCGGTCCAATTGAGTAAAACCATTCGAGGAGAAAAAAAGGCGACTTCTTCGGATTTGACCTGGAATGCGGGAGGTAAGAGCCGATAACTAATGGAATGAGGAACAAGTGAATCAGGGGGGAGCGAAGAAACTCTCCCATCAGCGAAGAAGGGAAGTCCAAAATGCAACTGCCTCTTCGGAGAAAGAAACAGGGTTCGCAAAGGTGGGTCAGCGTAACAACTCTGTACATTAAAAATAACGGAAAACTGTTGTGAACGTAATAGGAGGGGGTTTTTTAAGGCTATGTTCGCGTAGAGTTTGGTCAAAAGGGGAAGCGCCACAAGGGAAAATGTTGTTCAAATCGTTAAGATCGAGTTTTATGAGAACTAGTTAAGTAATATGAAGTCGTTGGGGGTGAACTCATTGGTGAAGGAAAGAGGGGGGGTATAAAAAACGACGACATAGGAAAAAGAAAAAGGTGTCGGCGGGGATGTGTCCGCAGAAAGTGGGAAGGGAGATGGTTTGACTGGGTGGGGAACGAGAGAGGAGGGAAAAGGCAAAAACACCAAAAAGACATAAGGCGAAAGGGAGAAAGAAAAAGAAAACAGAGTTGCATGACGCGCTGGACGGAAGTAGGGGACGTCCTTGAGTTTCGGAAGAGAAGCATTGCCGGAGGGGAACAGGCGTATGAAAAGAAAGTGAAGAGGGGAAGAGATGTTGTTGCCAAATGTTCGGCTCTGCCAGAGTAAAGGAGATGGGGGGCGACTGTACATGATTTGGGAAGATGGGGAATAATCTTCTTCGAGGTCACCAGCCTTGAAAGCAGGGGAAAGGCAAGAGAGAGAAAGAAAACAGAGGTGAAGCGAACTGGTTCCAGCTAGATTCTTAGGAATCGAGTCAGAAAGGTCGATTTGGGGCAAAACCGGTGGGGTGGAGCTTAAGGTGTGTACAAATTCTAAGAAAGAAAGGAGGAAGAAAGGGGTAAGTCCAAATGAATTAGACGAGAGGAGCTGGCTCCACTGTAAGGGAAAAGAGAAGGGGGATGGAAAAAAGATCGACAAAAAAGAAGGGATCTTCACGCTATGGGAAAAAAAAACGCACATGCGCGACGGAGCAACGATGGGGGGGTATGGAAGAGGAAGAAATCACTCGGTGCAACAAGAAAGACCGCGGAGCGTCTCGCACAAAAGGGGGTAGGGGGAAGAAAACGCTTCTATGTAATCAATGCAAAGCGAGGGAAACAATGTCAGACGTGCGCCAAACAAAGAAGGGTGGAAGTACGAGCCAGGGAAAAAAAAGAAGTTATGGAACGAGAACGCAACGAACCAGGGGGTCAGAAAAGACAGGGTCAAAAAAAAAAAGAAAAACGAAAAGTACGAATTGTGGAGGACGAGATGGGAAGAAATCCTAGAACCGCACGAAAGACCGGGAAGGAACGTCGT
>Ga0179593_1518587_pt1 | contig 10989 bp, 18 predicted proteins | sample CZODoug2_1_08_16_FD_185931 | JGI IMG/M metagenome (GOLD analysis project Ga0179593, IMG submission 185931) | Vadose zone soil fungal communities from Angelo Coast Range Reserve, California, USA - CZODoug2_1_08_16fungal (PacBio error correction) | ecosystem: Environmental > Terrestrial > Soil >...
GAAAAATGATTTCAAACGCTAAACCTTGCACAATTTGGGGGTCGGGGGGTGGGACTGGAGTCCAATCCTGCTCGATGAGAAAAAAGAAAGAGAAAAAAAAGAAACAAGACTTCAAGTGGTCACCAATAACTAAGGCCCAAGTCCCCATTTGGGAAACCGTGCAAAAGGCTAAAACCGGGTACAAGACCTGGGCCCCCTTAATGTAGGGACAGGCAACAAGAGGGAACCTGAACCGAAAAAAAAACATCTCGAAAGAATTGTTTACGGAGGCCAAGGACGGTCGCATCCGGGGGGCTGGGTGGTCGGCGCCAGATGGGGTGTGAAACAAATAAAAAAAGCCGCGCAAAAGAGGAGACGTTCAAAATGACCCCAAAGCAAGGGTGCGCAAGAAAAGCACAAAGAACGGTGCGGGGAGCCTTTCAAAAAGGGGAACGGACGGACCAAGGATGAGGGAAAGGATCTAGCAAGGGAGCACACTCAACGACGGGTCCACCTTTGATGAAAAGGGGGGAAAACACAGCCACAGGGGGGCGTGGGAAACAGAAAATGGAAAGGGGGGGGGGGGGGGGGGCTGAGGGGGGATACTGGCTGATCGGGAGACCGTTCGTGAGGCCGCAAAAGCCCGCCCATGGGAGGGCAAAAGCCGAACAAGATGGGGGGGTGTGTTTTTGTTTTTCACAAAAGAAAACTGAAATGAAACCGCGGTTAGCGGGAGAGGGAAAAAATGTGTTGCACAACCACAAAAACGGGCCCCCACTGTACAAAAAAAAAAGAGGGGGGGGGGGAGGACAGTGGGCAGGGACAGAACTAAAAGAAAAGAAAACGCCGCACAAAGCAAGTTGAACCCTCGTGGCAAGAGGGGGGGAAGGAGTGGTTTTCAGCCAAGGATTGTTGTAAAAATGGGAGGGGGGGCGGGAAACGCAATGAAGGAAAGGGAAAGGAAAGCCGGGCAAGAGGGGGGGTGGTAATGGGGGCAGAAACCCTTTCTGGATTTGGGGGAAAGAAAAAAAGGGGAGTGACCCTAAACCAAAACAGGGGGGAGTGCGTGAAAAAAACCTGTCGACCAAAGTGGTCCTGAAAAAAAACCAGCCCCGGGAAGACTGCAGCGGGAGGGAAAAAAGTCTTTTTTTTGGGTTTTTGGGGTTTGGGAAGGGTTTCTCAGCTGTCGTGGGAAAAATCCAACTTCTTATACGGTAAAAAAGGAACTGAACAAATAGGGGTTGGAAAAGGTGGGGGGACAGTGCTGCACAAAACATTAGTTGTTGTGGAAAAAAGGAAACGGTGGTTTGGGGAATGTCGAGGAAAAGGGGCGCTTTTTTTTTGAGGTTGGGTTCAAACTGTGCGCGTACGAGGAAAAACCCAAATGACGGTGCGAAGTTGAGAGGACGAAGAAACAGTTAAAGGCAGGGCCCTGGGGGGCGGGAAAACAAACCAATGGCCCCTTTGCCGCCCGCAAATTTAATGAAAGAAAGAAGGGACACGGCTGGGCAGATCCGGACCCGCACGTTGTGGGGGGGGGGGGGGGGGGTATGGGGTCCTGTGTGGAGTACAAGGTGCAAGAGAAAGAATGCCATCGGGGGACATGGGTTGGGGGCCAACGAGCATTGGCGAACGTAAAAAAAGCTGGCAACAAACAGAAAATTGAGTGAACAAGACTTGGGTAAATTTGGTTGGGAAGTTATTGAGGCCTAGAAGGAGGGTTTGGGGGATCTGTGGTGGCGATCAGTGAAAAACAGAAAAGACCTATATGCTGGTTAACAAAAGTGACAAGGAAGGGTGGGGGGGGCATGCTAACGCTAAAGGGGAGGGACGTGCGGCAAGTGGGAAGTTCGAAGAACTTGGACGGCTCAAACTTGATTCAGGGTTCCTATGCAAAAAGGGCGAAAAGTGAGCTAAAGGAAGTTGGGTATCAAATCCACCCCTAAAAAACGAAAAGGGGGACGTCCAGGTGCGGACGAGACTTCAAGTCCGAGGGTGGGTGTGCGTTGAATTGATTCTGAGGGAACAAGAGGAGAAAAGACCGCTAGGGTTACATCCGTTCAGGTGCAACGTGAAAGGGGGAAAAGTGGGAGGAGAGAAAAAAAAAAAACAAAAAAAAAAAAGAACGGGGGAAAAATCTCCTCCAAGGCGACCTGGATAAACGTGGGAAAAAAAGAGGGACCATCCGTGAAAAAACGAAACGGGGGGGGGGGGAGGGTAACGGTTGAGGCATTCTTTGGAAAGGGAAGCCCCCGTCGGGGGGTGCACAAGGAGCCCTATCTGTTTTCCCTGTGGGGGGAAAGGGGTTGAAGAAATTGGTCGTTTTAATGAACCAAGTTCCGCTTGGGGCGGAGGTGGTTTTTCAGGGAGGGTCCGGGAAGACTTCATCTCAAGCGTTCTCGTTTTTCTTCTCGGAAAGGGGGGAAAGGGACCACATTCAAATACCTAAACGTGGCAGAAAAGTACATTGTGTTGCAGGGGGGTTGGAACCAAAACACCCCCCCTTAAAAACACAGTGAACAAAACTATCCATTGTTGCCCCGAGGGGGGGAGAGGGGGGGAGGCTGGACAGGAAAAAAAATGTAGTTTTTTAAATCTCGCCAAACGCAAGAGCGCCGAAAAGGGGCAAGAAGAACGGAAGTTGCAACTATGGAAAGGCAGGAAGATCTACGTAACAAAGGGGGTCAACGAAAAAATATCTTCTTGTGTGGGGTTCGTCCCACGCTGTGCTACTTCCATCTCGATTTCCGGCGTCTCCTCACTATCGAAGTTGCTGCGCTGCGGCCGTCAAAAGTGGGTCAAGCCTGATAAGACTATGAACAAAAATTGCTTGGAAGCAGTAGTTCAGGCCGACAGGCGGGGGACAAAAAAAACCAGGGGGGGGGGACGGACGCAACTGTCGAACCGTGAACCCAATACCGCTCTGCGTTTTGCTTTAGAGCGTCTCTCTCCGCTTCTGGGACAGTGTGGGAGCGGGGGGAGGGGGAATTGTGATGGGGGGGGGGATGTCTGGGTGCGGTCTTGGGGTCTGCGAGATCGCGCGTGTGTCTGGGGGAAAGAAGCCCAGACGTGAAAGTCTGGGGGGACACCAGGGTGAGGTAGAGGTGTTGGTGGAGGGGGCGTGGTTGTGTGGGGGGGGGGGGGGGGTGGGGGGGGGAGGGGGGGGGTGTGTGCGGGAGGGGGGTGCTTACAGTCTGCGGAGGAATGATTGACTTGGGGGGGGATGTGCACAAGTGTAGACGAGGGGCAAACGCTTTGGGGGGGGGGGTGGGGGGCAACAGGGGGTGGGTTCACACTGGTAGAGGGGGGGGCGGGGTGGGTCGACACAACCATCTAGACCTAAACGGGCGTATATTGGCTCAAACACGGTTTGACTCTCAGAGGAAGAAGAAATTCACGACCAGCTCCCTGCGAAAGAAGAAGGAAAAGAATACTCTTCCGACTTCTCCGAAAATCGAAACAACACACGGAAAGGATTAAATATAATATAAAAGCAAGACCACCATATGTCTCGGTGTGTGGGGTGTGGGGGGGGGGGGGGGGGGGGGGGGGGGTCCACACTTGTTACGAGGGACCCACCCACAGAGCGCATACACGTCCCGAGGGGGGAAGGGATAATTTGCCGCGGTTTGTTCAAGACAAGGGGTCAGAAGAAAAAGAAAGGGGTGGAAAACTTTTCAAAAAGTTCTAACCTCCGCCTTGTGTTCCAATCGCAGTTTGGGGCCCCGATGAATGATTGAAAGGGGGGGGGGGGGACATTCAAACTGTTTGCCTGAGGCCGAGTGTGAAACGCTGGGAAAAGGATTTGGGAACACTCAACAAAGCTCCGCGAAGGATAAAAACGAAAAATGGACAGAATGAAAAGCATCAAGTGCTGGCAGACCGGTGGAAAGGTGTCAGCGTCTATGTTGGGTGTAGTAAGAAAAGGGAGAGCCCAGCCCCGGAATGAGGGCCAACAGAAACGAAAAAGTGAAACAGGCAAAAAAAAAAGCCGTCGACATCGGGGGAAAACAAAAACCGGGCGTGTTGTACAAAGAAGCATCACGCAAAAGGGAACAGAAAAAAAGTTGCAGGGTTAAACTTACGGAAAAAGGGGGGAAAAAAACAAGGTTAATCCGGTCGCCTGGAGGATGTGCAGGGGGGGGGGGCCGAAGAACACGCCAAACGTTCAGCAAGGCTGGCAATACGATGTACATAACGGAAAAGGAAACAGAGAACCCAACTCAAGTTCCACTCATAAAAAAACACAGGAGAAGAGAGGGGAACAGAAGCGGCACCTCAGTGGTTCGAGAGGGAAAAAAAGGAAAATAGGGCGCAACGGTTCTAAAACGCGGGCACATAGTACCGATTCAGAGGGAAAAAAGAACAGAAAGCAAACTTCGAATAAACACTAGAAACAAACAGAAAAGCAAAAAAATAACAAAACGGGGTCCGCCCAGACGCCTAAAAAAACAGAAAAATGGAAGCACGCCCACCCGCAAACCAATTTTCCCAAACTGAACAAACAAAAAACCATGGGGGGGGGGCCACGCAGTGAAAGGTTAAGTCCTGAGCCCCATCAAAAGTCGTTGAACAACCCCATTGCGATGATTTGAGGGTGTTGTATCTGCATGGGAACGGTGATAAAAAACCACACCGGGAAAGAAATAACACCCAACACTAAAAAACGTCCAAAACTTAAAGGAAGGATTCATTGGTTGCCCATGAAGTGGCAAAGGGGCCAGGGCTGGTTTGGGGGGGGGAAAGACCCACAAAAAGGGGGTGAAAAAATCCACGACTATGACGACGGGGTGAGGAGACGGGGGCCAAAAGGGGGGGGAAAAACACAAAATTTCTCGCAGAACCTAAAAAAACCAACCGCTGAAAGGGGAAAATCCGGTGGGGGAAATGACAACAACCACTATTTGTCACAAAATCCGTGAAAAGGACATTCACAGGTTTGATGAAACGCGGGAACAGAAATCCGGCAGAAACTCGCTGTCAAAAGATAACAACCGGCGGGGTCTCGAATGTTTGTGGGGGAAACTGAACGAGGGAAATGGTGGGGGTGAGAAAATTGTTAACGTTGGGGAAAAAAAAAGTCTCGAAACACCAAGAAAACACCCCCAAATCTGTGGGAAAATGAGTTTTCAATTCTGGTTGAAAACCCCAAAACGAGCGAAACCATCCAGGAAACATGGGAAAAGAAGAACTGGTAATGCCGGCAGGTTCCCGTGGGTGGGACAAACAAAAACCAGGGGGGCTGAGCACGCGACTGATCAGTAAGGAAAAACATCGGAAAGGGAAAAACAGAGGGTCCCTGGGGGTGTGGAAAAAAATAAAACGCAAAAAAGAAACCGCCCCGCGACAGGGAAAAAGCCCGGACAGGCCGGGGGACCAAAGAAAGGTCTGAAAAACGAACGGCGTAAGGGATATCCTCCAGGAGAGACGCAACCACGTAGGGTCCAATCTCGAAAGGGGCGGGGGCCGCCCCCTCGGAAAGGAAGTTGTTTGGCACGAACGGGGATCATCCAAAGGGACCAAGAGCGTAGGCCTACGTCCCGAGAGGGGTGGTAAAAAAAGGGAAAAGTTGTAGAAGGCCCTTCAAGTGCCGAGCGCGCAAAAAAACCTACCTGGATTGAACGTCCAAACGCTGGAAATCGAAAAGGGGGTAAAAAGGAAAAAAAGCTCCGACACTTCAAACCCGGAGAAGAACGCCCGCGCCAAACCCACTGGTCCGAGCTATCCGGGTAAAAACAAAAAGTAGAAATGAGCCCGCCTGGAAAATCGGCCAGGGGGGAACGAGAAAGGGGAAGGGGAAAGGTATAGGAAAGGGGGGGGGATGAGTTTTTCCGTTAACCAAAAAATTCGAGCCGGTGCCGCCAGTGGGCAAAAAATGTGTTTTGCACGCCGCGAGGAAAAAAAAAAAAAAAAAAAACAACGGAGGAATAGATGAAGAGGGGGAGGAAAAACTGCCACCAAACATTTTGGGAACACACCACTGAAAGTGGTGGGTGCAAGCCGAGGAAGGGGAGGGAAGACCCGGAAAACTGAAATCCCACAAAGGGGGGGATGGGAGGGGGACAAAAAAAATCACACGCCGAAAAACCATTTCCCCCTTGGGGAGACGTAGAGAGTGAAAACACACCGGCAGCCCCAGGGGCTACCATTTGGATAGATCGGTTTTTTTTTCCCCAGGGGTGACCCAGAAAGGTCGACCTATGGGGTGGGGGCGGGGCGAAAAGGAGGACAAAAAAAGTTGCGGGAAAGTGTGAAGACCGTTTTGACAACAAAAACCAAACTAGAACAAAAATGGGAAAAAAAAGTGGGGGGGTCAGGGAAGCGCACAGGCCCGAAAAACCTGACTTGCCGTGGAGCCCTTCTGTCACCCGAACTTGGGGTGGGGACCACGGACGAAGGGATCAAAGCCCAATAAAGTGAAACAAAAAAACAAACGGGGTGTGATTGGTAAGTCGGCCACACGCGGCGAACGGAAGGTGGGCTGACCAGATAGCCTAAGTTGTACCACGTGGGGGGAACGGAAAGGGTGATCGGCCAAAAAGGCTCCGTGAATGGAAAAAGAAAAGGTCCGCCCCGGACGAACAATTGGGGTTTTGGGTTCAAAAAAATGCGCGCGAACGGCGTGGAAAAAACTCGGGGGGGGGGGGGTTTTACCAGTTGCAAAAACAACACCAAAAGCCCGCGGACGGTTACAAAAAAAAGGAAACTATGAGCCCGGGGAAAGTTGGATGAAAAGGGGGACAGAAAAAAGGAAGGGAGAGACCCCGCCCAACGAACCAGCATTACCATATAGGTAGCTAATTATTTTCTAACCACCAAGGGGGAAAACAGTCGCCGGGGGACAGGGCAGAACCAGGTAAAAGGGGGTCAGAAGCCGTGCAGGTGGTGGTGGGAAGGGGGGTTGGAGACGGGTAACCTGTATTGGGGGGGACGCACACCCAAATGGGGGGTAAAGAAAAAGAAAAAAAAAAGGGGATGGAAAGGTTGGGCAAAAGGGGGGGGAACAAACTGTTCACCAAAGTTTTCCTCTAATGGGGGGGAATCGATAAGCGTAGGTTTGAAAAGGAAAACAGGAAAAAAACAATGGGGAAAATGGGTTTGAATATACTTCTGATGAACTGCGGGAACGCTGCCTGACATAGTGGGGCCCTGGCCTGCCACAACCGGTTTCGAAAAATGGGAAAGGAAAACAAAATATTGTCAAAAAAAGGGGGTTGGGCGAGGGTAAAACGGTGCCCGACTCCAAAAAAAAAATAGGCAAGTCTGGCACATGGGGAAGGACATGGGGGTTGAAGGACTTTCCCCCCAAAAAGGCCAACAAAAAAAAAGGGCACGTTCATAAAAAGTCGGCTGGCAGAAAAATTGGAAATGCGAAGTGGGTAGGGGGATTTCCTTGAAAATTGAAAAAAGGGGAAAAAGGATAAAATAACGAACTTCCGCCATGCAATGGGGTGGTGCCCAAACAGGGAAAAACTCAAAAAACACTAAAGAAAAGCTGGAAACCAAACATAGGGATTAAAAGGGAAAAGGGTTTGGGGGTAAGTTTGGGGGAAAAGTGGTTGCAATCTTGGTCAAACGGACCAATCGGTTGGGCCCAAATGGAATGCAAAAAAAAAACCGAGAGGGAAGGAAAACATCAAAGTTGTTAGACTGCCGAGTTCTGAGTGGCGGTCAGGTGGAATTTTTTACAGAAAAAAAAGAGGGAAGCGTACTATGGGCCCCAGAAACATAGAAAAGGGGTAAAAATCGTCCCTCGAAGGAACCAGCTAAAAAAATGCGGGAGAAGACTTCGGAAAACAAGTGTGGTGGGGGGGGTTGGAAGTGGTGGGTAACTGAGTTGGACGCACGCTGGCGTTAGGACAAACGTGGAATTGGGGTGGGCAAAAGGGGAACTGCCAAGACCAACGGCAGACGAATCCCCAGAAACAATGTCACTTGGGGAAAGGAAAAGTGACGATGACGAAGCGTGTAACGTGGCCCTGGCCGTGGCCGGAACCTAATCTTTTAATTTACAAACCGTCACAAAAAGTTTAAATCTAATTGAAAAACGGCGAAAAAACAGGTGGGGGCCCTGGCTTACCGCGTTCCTACTTCAATTTTTCTCATTGGGGCAATTCCTGAAGGGGTCTTGAAAACAGTAAGGCATTCTGGGTTGTCCCTAAAAACGTTCCTTTTTCGGGAAGGGGACAAGTTCAAAACAGGACGGGGGAAAAAAGTCGGGGAAAATGTGTTGTTTGCCATTTAACAAAAAAAAAAAAAAAAAAAAAACGAAGACGCTGACAAAACAAAAATCAAAGGGGGGAAAAAAAAAAAAAAACGATGCAGCAATTGAGGGAAAAAGCAGACCGCAGTTCAGGTGGAATCCGCGCAGGGGAAACGGGGGAAAAAGTGGACCAATTCCCACAAAAAAGTGGGGTGAAAAAAACGACGGCACGGGGCAAAACCCAAGAAAACTCTATGGTAACAAGACATACCGACGAAAAATGGGATCCCAACCGGCCCCATAGAAATGAAAACCGGCCGAAACGGACAAAGGTTGTAAACCAAAGGGGAAAAAAAATTGAGGTGAAATAATCTTCAGGAAAACGGCACATCGGGGAAAAACAATTATCGAGTAGCCCCCTCCTGGGGATGAGAAAAAACCCAAGCTTCAAACAAAAGGCGCGGCCTCCAACTGCAAAAGGTCTCTCTCCAACAAAAGAAAGAGAGATCATCTCGAAGAAAAAAGGAAGAACAAGTCCCCAACTTCTAAAAGGGCGGAGCAAAAAAGGAGGGGAATAAGAAAAAGGGTCCCCCGAATTAGTGTGGGTTCGAACTGTGTCCGCGGTGAGGATCCCCTCGGTGAAAAAAAATTTTCAAAGGGGGGGAAACCCAGACAGAGCACGGTTTCCTTCAAACCGGAACATAAGATGTCTGGTGAAATGGACTATGGAAAGGCAAAAAAAAAAAAGGTTCAACTAGGACAGTATGGGAAAAAAGGTCAATCGCCGCCCATCTCGGGAACCGAAGAAGTAAATGGACAATCATTGCTGAAACGCGGGTGGGAAAAAAGCGTCGGGGGGTTTTAAAGCAAAAAGGCAAAGAAAAGCACGGCCGCCGGAGAGTGGGACAGAGCAGAAGACCAGGCCACACGGCGGCAAAAGGTCAAAAACGACCGGGCGGGAGACATAAAAGAAGCCAAATCCAAAAAAAAAAATCTGGGCCATGGTCACCGGGGAAGACAGTAGCGACGACGTAATCAAGGGAGGCGGCGGTGGCGTAAAATCTCAAAAAAAAAGTTCAAACAAGGAAAGGAATAGAACATAAGAAGAAAAAGAAAACAACGCAAAAAAACCAACGTTAAACGCAATCCAACGACCCAACCCTTGGGGGCGCGAGTCCTCTTTTAGAACGGTCGAGTGACTTGAAAGAATAGAAAGGAACGCAAAGGAGGTAAAAGAAAAAGAAGAAAGGAAGGAGACCAGAGCTAAAAAAAATCAGTTGGCCGCCACGAAAAAGACGGCAGCGCCACCAAACACAAACTGTGCTGCATCTCCGGAGAAGAAGGGGGGGGGGGCGAAGCTTCCCACCCCCAACGGGGGGCAAAAAACCGAAAAGGAAAACAAAAGCACAGTGAAAGTCTTTTGAAAAAAAAAAGAGGACCTGGAGTGCAGACGTCGGGGGGGACCAATGATCGTGGAAAAAATTGCAAGATTTCGTTATCTGCAGGGGGACGGGAAAAAAGAAAAAACCCCAATACACAGAACAAAGAAAAAACGCCGCCCGGCGTCCCTGACCAGCAAGAATGCAATTGGGAAGGGACGCGCCAGGCCTGGTTGGGGAAAAAAACAAAAAAGACGGATTGAAACAGGCCCACTATGAAAAAGACATGGGAAAAAAAAGGGAAAAGCTGACGTTGGGAAACAAATTTTCACCCAAAAAGCGCATCAGGAAAAAACAGGAAAACAAAGGACAACCGAGAAAAATAACGGGGGAAAGCAAACCAAACCAGTTGGCCGCCCAACCACTCGTTGTCGCAGCCGGCACGAGGTCGGGGGGATAAAACGCAGGGAGCAAAGACGGAAAAAAAGAGACTGTCGATGGAAAAAAACGTCAGGAGACAAACTGGTGGTCCGCACGGTTTGTTGAACTGATGCGGTTTCCGGGAAATTGGTAAAAAGTTCAAAAAGAAAAAAGAGGAAACGCTACAAAAGGAAAAACCCAAGAACCAAGGGGGGGACAAAAGTCCGAAAGGTTTTGTTCAGAAAAATTCTGGGTTCCGAAAATTACGAGAGCGAACCATCCATGTGAGAGAAGGAAAAATCAGACGAACACTATGGGGTAATGCAGAAGGTGGTGGTCCAAAGACGCGCCAGTTCAAGAACGAGCGCGAACTGGATCAATCAAAAAACGTGTACTTGAAAGAAATGGGGGTGGGGAAACAAAACACGGTGGGCCCCCTAAGAAAAACCAAACACACAGCGTGAAGCTCCCGCAAAACGCAGGGTGGAAGGGGCCCTGCGGGATTTTTCGGCCAGTAAAAAAGCGAAGAAAGCAATCACTCGCACCAAAAAGGTTGGGGTCCCAAGAAACCGAATTTCTGGAAACGGAGGCGCGCGTGTGTAAAAAAAAAAAAAGGGGGTGAAACACCCTGTCTCGGGAAGGAAAAAAGAAATCCCTTGACGAGAATGTGGTCCCCAGGGGAAAGACCACCAACGTCGGTGGAGAAAGAAAAGGCGCAAAGGGCAAAAAAGGAACAAGGGGTGGCTTGGAAAGGAAAAAAAAGAAACAAGGAGCGCGGCCGTTGTCAAGCCGGCCCGCACTTCCCAACCCTACGCCGCGCCCCCCCACTAGGGACTGAAAAAGATAACATAAGTAGCCTCATTTAATCAAAAAAAGGAAAAGGACTCCGTTATTGGCAAGAACTAAAGGTTATTTCTTCGTTCCGGGGGGGGCTGGGACGACAAACAGGGCCCTTTCCGCCCGGACCACGACAAAAGGGGAAAGTTTTGAAGAAAGAAAGAATATGAG
>Ga0179593_1663540_pt1 | contig 10989 bp, 17 predicted proteins | sample CZODoug2_1_08_16_FD_185931 | JGI IMG/M metagenome (GOLD analysis project Ga0179593, IMG submission 185931) | Vadose zone soil fungal communities from Angelo Coast Range Reserve, California, USA - CZODoug2_1_08_16fungal (PacBio error correction) | ecosystem: Environmental > Terrestrial > Soil >...
GGGCATACGTCCACAAAACCTGCAGCCTAGCGATTATGAGATCCGCAGGATCGGCTGTGGAAACGAGCGCAGGTTCTCGAAGCACGAGAACGCAAAGAAAAGGGAAGCAGGACCCACCACAATCTCAACCCCTCGATGGCCCACCAGACTTAATTGGGAGGTCCAAAGGATTCGCAAAGACAAAGGGAGACATCTTGTTGGGAAGAAAAACTCTGGATTGCGCATCTGCAAAGTTCCAAAAATAAAAAAAGGAGAAGGAAAGGAAGGGAGGAAAAAGGTCGCATCAGGAAAGGGGGAAAAAAAAAGGAGCAGGGAAACACTTCGGGGAAGGGTCTGATACTTGGAAGAGGGGAAAAAAACCAACGATCAGGAAGCCCGCTATACGGCAGAGAAAAAGGTGGTTGGGAAGGCCAGGGGTTCTTGGGGTCGCAACAACGGGAAAATCAGTGGAAGGGGAGGACACTTCGATCGAAACAAATTGTCCTGGGGTACCTCAGTTTGTAGAGGAAAGGGGACGTGGTGACAGGGAGATGAAAAGAAATTCTGCAGGGGGTACCAAGAGAGAAGTTCCTGACATTGTTGAAGAAGCGGATAAGAAGATGGTGATCCGGGACCAAGGAAGAGAAGGGAAGGGGGTACCAGACGGGCGGGGGGGAAAGATCAAAAGGGGAACTGGGAAGGGCTGAACGCGCCTGTGGCCGGAAATCCCGAGAGGGGATCACAGACACAACGAAGGTGAGCACGCTCGGACACATCGAATCCACGGGGGAGAAAGGAAAGCCTCGGTTCTTTCAGGGAAAAACACAAGGTTCGTGTAGGAACTAAGACAGCAACGGGTTGGTGACAGGGGAATCAATGGTAAAATCAGAAAAGCGCCAAATTGAAAGGAAGGGGCAACGACGGAAAAACAGTTCTTTGTGTCCGGAAACGGAAAAGGAAGGGATGACACTAGAAAAGAAGGGAGTCGGCACTGGAAATGGAAAAAAGGAAGAACAAAAAAAGGAAGCGTGCAGGAAAGAGAATACCTGGCCACAACCCGCATAACAAAGCGAAGGACGCAGGTTGTGAAAGCGTGAAAAGAAGAATCAGCAAGGTGGACAGACCCGGGGAAGAAAAAATGTCGATCGGAGCAGGGGGGGAGGGAGGAACTCCCTAATATTCCAGATCATTCAAGGGAACAGGGTACGACGCAAACACTGGCGGAAAAAAGGGGGAGGAAGTAACCATAGACTTCCGGGGGACATCCTGTTGGAAGGAGAAACTCAACCGACAGAAAAAAGAATTCCTACCGATATATGAAGAAAAACACAGACACAAAAGGAAAAAGAAAACCAAAAAGTTAATACTCCCACTGGCAAAAATAACTACATCCCAAAGAAGGGAAAGGAGTGGGACTCGACCTACACCACAAGTCCGGGCACGGGGCAAAGAATCAACATCGGGAATGGAGGAAAGCCGGAGGGGTGTTCACTGATCGAGAAGGGGCGGCGGGGAGAAAATAACGTCCCACTCTAAATCGCTAACCCAAACGTCATACCAAGCACAAAAAGCGACAAACCCACCTCCTGCCAAGCCAAAAGCTACCTCACGCACGGACAAGGTCATCGCCAAAAAGGGGGGGAGATACCACCCACGCCCAAGGAAAGGGGGGCTCCTTTCGCTTTACGAAAGGTCAAGAACAGGCGGTCACAAACGCCACACCGGAATGTTAAAAAAAAAAAAAAGTACGACGAGTCTCTGGAGGAAGGAGGGGACGTTATCGATAAAAAAAAAAGGAAGGAAATAGCGAGATAAAACCTCTTCCACCAGAAGAGATAAAGGAGGGCCAGGGTGGGGAGCGGCGGAAGGAAGTTGAAGTTCCAAGAAAAAAAAACCCTACGGCCGCTGCGGGGGGTCCTAACGATCCCAAAAAATCCGCCGCTCCTCCTGGGGGCTCGAAAAACGGCAGCGAGAAGACCGACGCCGAAAAAGGAAGGGGGGTCTGAAAATGGCACAAAAAATGGGCCGGGCGGGAGGTATCCGTGAAGGGGGGGGACGGGGGTGGTTCCGCCGACGTACACACGACAAGCCGATCCAGACCCTGCACTAAAAAAAAAAACGAATCCGGGGAAGACAACGCCTTGAAGGGGGGTCCCGTCAGGGGAGGGGGGGGGGGAAGACCACGTCATTGTCGACATTGCCGAGGGGAGGAGGAAACACATTACCGGGGGAGTAGTTTGAGGGTGAGGGAAAAAAACTGCTTGGGGAAACCCACGGACTGGGGTTAAATCGGTATGAAGGGGAATCGTTTAGGAAAAACTCCACAGGACCTTGGTCTAATTGAGTACGAAGCGCTAGGGTTGATGGAAAAGGAGAGGAATCCACATCGAAAAGGGAACTTGAGAATGGATAGGGGAGTGATAATTTAGGAGGAAAACAAGAACTCCGTCTCCGCTAGTCCAAGAAGACAGTCTATTTGGAATGGTCAGGAATCGGGCGAAGAAAAAAAAAACTGCGGCGTATTGCTGGGTGTCAGTATGAGGGAAAGAACGCATTCTTCTGTGCGATCGGGGGAAGCACAGAAAGAGGATTTCCCCCCCCCAGAACAAAAAAAAAGGGAAGACTACTGGGGGAAAAGGTCGCCGGAAAAACGAGGGGGGGGGGGAAAAAAATTCGGTTGGAGGAAAAAAATCCGAGTTGGGGGGGACTGTGGCGACGATGTACACGAAAAGGGAAAGCCAAGCATCGCAAAAAAATGGAAGGAAGCGATTAAAGCCGGAACCCGGAAGAAAAAAAAAAAAAAACAGTCGACTGGGTGTAGGGAAAAGGAAAAGGAACGTATGTGAAGCCGCACCCTAGCGTGATCAAGTGTCGGAGAAAAAAAGTTTGGGGCGGCGGCCACAGGCTTCTCTCACGAAAACCGTTGTGAAAATAAAGGGTCCACTGGGCCAGGGGGAGGATCACATCGAAGCGCTCAAGAAAAACGCTGTACCCAGCGGAAGAATAGTCGGGATGTACCGCATGCGAACGGAACAGTTCGCCTGGAAAAAGGAAAAGAGGGCCAAAAAGGAAAATGAGTAAGTCCCTTAAAGGGGAAAAAAGTTTGATGACCAGGAGAGGTGACCCGATATTTCACGGGGAACCAAAAAAACAACAAACCCTTTCGAGAACGAAGGTAAAAAAAAATTCAAGAGGGGGGGACAGACCGGAGGTGAGTAAAAAGGACTCTTCCAGATCCTTCCCACCATGATCAGCAGAAACGCCATTAGGAAGGCGTTAACGTATTACAGAAAACGGGCAGGCCGGATTATCGGGGGAGAAAAAGGGATTTGTCACTTCCGCTTTCTAATGCCAGAGAGGGGGACAAAACAAGAAAAGCGCAAACGTGGGGAAAGGGGGGGAGGGAGAACACCGGGATAAAGCACATGACAAAAACGGGGGAGGGAGGCTCTAGAGTTTTCCGGATGGGGGGGAGTCGCTAGGTCCCACAGTTATCGGGAGGGAAGAAAGAAAAAAAAAACGTATGAAGCGGGCCTAGAGAAGAGGAATCCCGAAGAAGAAAGGGGGGGGGCGGATGTTGTGTTAAAAGTCTGAACCATAAAAAACAACGAGAAAACCGAGAGAGATGGAAAAAAGCCCCGAAGACGGGACAAGGGCCACAAAGAAAAAAAGAAACATCATGACGGTTGCGGAACGGGAGGAGGTGGGACCGCGAGGGCAATAAAAACCCCAAGAAAGGGAAAAAATGCTCCCACAGACAGGGGGCCTGCGTACGCAGGGAAGGGGAATTCTTCGTTTATCTCAACGGCTCGAAAAAAAAAGCCGGGTCGCGCATCGAAGGGGGAAAAAAAGAAAACGCCTAAAAATACTTTAGACACGAGTTTTCACCAGGGCAGGGACCCCGGAAAGAGGAGCAAGAAAGGCATCTAATGGGCCTTCGGGGATAGGGGATGGAATAAAGGGGAATGAGGGGAACTCGGCAAAGGGAAAAGCCAAAAGAAAGACATGAAAATGGGGGGTGAAAGGAAAGGAAATTTTCTGGAAAAGGAGGGGGAAGATCTGGTCCCACGCCATAATCGGTGAAGGCAAAAACAGAAAGGGGGGAAAATCAGTGGGTGAAAAGTTCGATGTCCGTAAAGGGAGGAAACCATTGACTGGAAAAGGTGTCGGTCGAAGGCCTTGCCAGCACCTTCAAAAACGGAGGGGGGGGGGTGGGGGGGGGGGGGGGGTGGGTAACAGGGAGGGAGAAGCGCAGGAAAAGGAGTCAAGGGGGATAGAGACGAGACCTATCTACAGAAAAATGCAGTGGGGGTGGGGCGGTGGACAAGTAAAAAAGGGGGAAAGGGCTTCTGAACCGCAGGGGTCGTGGCATCTCCGACCACAACGGCACACCTCTGGATAAAGCGAAAACGTGTAATACAAGGGGGGAGCTGAAATCAAAAAAGGGGGGGAGACGCAGGAAGTCCAAACGTGGAGCATGATCAAAGAAGAAAAAAACGTGTTGGGCCCAGGGGGGGGCTCAGTTTTCAAAGAGGAAGAAACAAAAAACACATCCCCCAACTCTGGAAAGGGAACGACTGTGCAAGAAGTACCATGCACAAGGGGGGGGGGGGGGGGGGTGTGGTGGGGGGGGTGGGGGGGTTTTTGGGTGGGGTGGGGGGGGGGGGGGGGGGTGGGGGCGGCGTGGGGAGTTTTGATAGGGGGGTTTTGTTGGTTGTTTGGTGGGGGGTTGTGGGTGTGTGGGTTTGGCGGGACCGTTTGGGGTTGGGTGTTTGTCTGCCAAAAAAAGAATAGTCTGCACTTGTTGGGGGGGAATTGATGGAAACGCAGCAGAGTTATGGAAAGAAGTCGACAACCGGAAAAAGACCTGCACAACCCAAAAAAAAAAAAAAAAAAAAACATGGTTGAAAAAGGGACAGAATCAAAGGGGGACAGACCGGGGGGAAGACGGAGTCTTGGGGGAAAAAAAGGGGAAGAATATTCCCTAACGATTCTACGGAGTGAAACCCAGGAGGCAGAAAAACGGAGAAGGGAGTTATTAACCATGGCAAAAAAAGTTGTACAGAACCCTGTGAATCAACGGGAAAACGTATCGATGGTCTATCAAACCCAGACCGTGCCTAAAGGGGGAAAGAATTACTGTAAAAAAAAAAGGGACACCTCAAAGAAACGGGCACAAGAACCGAAGGTCCGACAGAAAAAAAACTCCTGTAAAGGGGAAAACGGCTCAACCGCAATGCTGATCTCGGGGTCCTGTAGTTCAAAAAGCAAGAGACCACAAAGGGAAGAAACACGGCAGAAGAGGGGTCACCGTAACTATCGGGCGACCAAGAGGAATTCAAGGACAGAAAACTGCACGGCATCGACCTTCTCCACCGGGACGACGGAGCGGGAGAAATCGAGCGGGACGAACGTAACACGGTCACCTGCTCGAACAAAGATGAAAAGAAAAACGGAGAAAAACAGCAGCAAAAAGCTGGCACAGGGGGGTAGCGGATGCCTCGGGGGCAAAAAGGCACACCGTAACCTTTTCAGGAGCGTAAACCCCAAAAAAAAAACACTGGAAATAAATGGCACGCGTACAGCTTTCAAGAAATCTCACTCCCAACAAAGACAGAGAGAGGCAAAAAACGCTTCACCCGAAACAGTTATACCGTCGTCACAGTTGTTTAAAGCTATCAAAAGAACAGAGCAAAAAAAAGGGAAGAAACGCGCTTGTTGCAAAAAATGCCAGGAGCAAAGAAAGGGGGGAGTGGGTGGGGGCCAGACGAAAACTGGCTTTTCGGGAGAAGAGTCGTACTCGGCTGTCGGAGAGACTAGCCGATCAAAACCCAAGGCGGGAAAAAAGGCGTTGGGAAAGGGGCCGCTTTAGCCATGGCCGACGAGGGAGAGTCACGATCTCACTCGCCACAGACCCCAGGCAAAACAAAAAAGGGGTGTTGGTCGCTGGAGAGAAGGAAAAAACCAAGAAGGTTGAGAAGGCAGATTGGGGGGGGGAAAAAAAGAATTTCCGACGTTGGGGGAGGGGATGTGGGGGTCACTGAGAGGATGAGGGCGAAACAAGTAAGGAAGCTGAGGGAGGCTGAAGAAAGTTGATCAAAATCGGGGGGGGGGAGGTTTGCTAGGGAAGGGGGAAAAATATCTCCCACAGGACCTTTGGGGGATACGTTAGTAAAAAGAGAAGGGGGGTGATGGTAGCATCCGAGGAGAGAAAAATCTTGAAAGGAAACAGTGGGAGAGGACCATTAAACCAAAAGAAGGAGAGTTCGGATATGATGGGAACGCGTCAAACAATACGTCTCCGTCTCCAGGGTCTTTCAAAAAAATTCCAGAATATAGGGCTGAGGAAAGAACGGCCCGAAGAATCTCGATTAGGGGTGTTCAGTCGGTGCATAGAGATCAGGGAAGTCGGCGAAGAGGCTGCGACAATAAAACGTGCCAAGGGAAGGGGGGGGGTCTCTATTTGGCAGACGCGGCCCCAGGGACCAGACCAAAGAACTGAAGAGTGACTTTGAAAAGACCAAGGGATGTGACTTTCCGAGTGGAAAAAATGAAAGGACAAAGCACTCTGCCACCCGTGCGTGAGAAGGCCTCAAACAGGGGTGCCGGTAATGGAAAGAACGGAGCGAGAAGGGATCTACCGAATTGGCACTCCCTAAGTGCCCTAACCTCATAAATGAGAAAAAAACGGTGGGGCAAGGGTGTGTGAGGAAATAAAAAAGTGCCGTGGAAAGAAAAGGTCCCCGTTGAAATGACCCCCTCACGATAAAATATGAAAACCAGGCCTTAGGTAAAAAACCGGAAAAAAAATATCGCTCAAGAGAGGAGAGGGAAAGAACGTAGCGCGGGTAAAAAAGAAAGGAAAAGTCGTAGGTGCCAGGCCGCTGGTCATCTGGACAAAGAAAAAATTGATTTAAAACCGCAGGAAGCCCGATCGAGGGAGGGGAATTAAACTGATCACATTCCTGCCTGTGTGGCCATTCAAATGGGACAGAGGGGGGTGCCAAAAAAAAAAAAAAAAAAAACGCCAGTTCGGAAGAGTAAAAGGCTCCGGCTGGTTAAGAGTGAAAAAAGAAAGAAGAGCAGCCCCCTCATTGATTTCTAAATCGTCAAAAAAAAAGAGATGACCGGAGGGCCATGAAGCAAAGGAAAAAAAACCTGCCAAAAGGAAAAAAAAAACGGAAGAACCGGGTGGAGGGGGGGTGGCAAGGAAGAGGGCAGAAATCCAGAGTCGTTGGGAAACCCAGGAAAGAAATGAAAGAGGTGGGAAACGGGAGATAACCGAAATTCGCGGAAACCAAGTATGGGGAGGTCAGAAAGAACAAAGTTGGGGTGGTGTATTGCAGAAAAGAAAGGGGAAGGCCTGGGGGGAGTTTCCACAGGGGAATGACGTAAAGGCTCGTACGAGCTGTGTAAAATAAATGGAGATATGGGCGAACTTAAAGAGGAATTCTTCGACAACACCAACAAAAGGGGGGGGAAAAAAAAAATAGCTGGTCGACAGAAAGTTCCCCCCCTCCGCCGCCTCTGAGGGAATAAAAACGAAAAAAGGAGGGGATTGGGCCAGGGAAGAAAAAGAAAGAGTTTGAAAAAAAAAAAGGGGGTCGAACGGGGGGGGAAAAATAATTCCCCTTTCAAGCCACAAAAACACTTGAAACAGGGGGAGAGGGAGAGCCCAGAGGGAGGAAACGTTCAAAATAAAAAATCTCCCGGAAGAAGGGGGGGTTCCACTGTTAGAAGAGGGAAAGCTTCGCCAAAAAAACTCTTTGGGAAAAAAAAGAAAAGAACAATACCTTGTAAAAAACCTCGGCAAACGCATAAGTGAAAAAGATGAAAGTCAGTCCTAAGGCGGAGAATGGATAATCATGAGTGGGGATACTTGGAATGACGGCAAAAGAGAAACCGGAGGCCAAACTGTACTATCATAAGAAAAAAGAAGTCCCAGTTCTCGTCCAGGAGATGGGGGGGAAAGAGGACGGTCCCCGCCCTAATCAGTTTGGGGAAAAATTCACAAGCCAGGAAGCAAGGGGACAGAAAAAGGAAATCATAGAGTCCGGGGGAAAATTTTCAACGCTGATTCCAGGGGGGATGGCCAGCTGATGTCTTAGCGAAGGGACACAATTCGGGGGGGGAGCGCTACGGTCAGAGGAAAAGAATATAAAAAAAAAAACTCTGCGATAAAAAAAAAAGGCCAGTGGACCTTCGGGGAGACGGGGTTGACCAAGTCGCTCAAACGGGGGGGTGATTAGCCTGGAAAACAAAAAAAACGGTTTCTGACAAAAAGGAAAAAAGGGAGTGTGGATCAAAAAGGGCTTCCAACATGGGGAAGCTGAACTCCAAGGAGGGAAAGTGGGTGTCTGCTTCGTCCTGGTCATGCAAGGGAAGGCAGACGCCGTCCTCAAGCACAGGAAAGGAGGAGAAGTTTTCTGGGATGACCCAACTCGGGTGGCCACGAGGGAAAAGGACGCAGAGGGGGGGGGGAAATCAGTTGGTCGGTCCTTATGAGGCAACGAAAAGCCAAAAAAAAGTAGTAGGGAAAGGTTTGGGGGGAGGGGAAGGAAAAGACGATCAGCCCGGAGGAAAAACATACCGATAGGAAAAAAAGAAGAACAACCCCAGCAAACCGAGAGGAAACGAAGCATTTCCCCAAGGAAAAGGCCCAAAGGAAAAAAGGTGGGAACGTCTTGTTTGTACCGAGAAAAAAAGGAAAAACGATTCCGTACGGAGTGAAGGGGAAAGGCAAGTTTACGACTCACACACTTTCTAAGGTCACGGTGGGGAAAACCAAGGAAAGGGGAACCATCAACCCTACGCCGTAACACAGGAAAAGGAAAAAAGGTCCGGGGAAAGATCCAAAAATCCTGGGGAAAAAAAAAAAGGAGTCAGCCCCGCAGCAGGAGGGGGGGGGAAGAAGTACTTGTTCGTCAAACTATAAAAAAAAAAAAAAAGGTAAAGGGAAAAACCCACATCCATCAAAGAAAGAAACTGACGTGGTTGGAAGGAAAAACACATAAAAAACCGGAAGGGGGAAAGGGGCGTAAGATAAAGGAAGAAAACAACGTCTTCCGTGTCGCTCGGCATGGCAGGAGGATCGGGCGGGGCAACGCGAGGGAGCACGGGGCTAAAAAAACAGTCTGCAAGGGAAACTGCAAGGCAAGAACGGAAAAGAAACGGGGAAAGTCGGAAGAAGAAAAAGACACGTACACGGTCACCTGCTCGAACACAAAATCGCAAGTCGGACGGAGGAACCCGCCCAGCTCGTCGAACCGAAAGCTGACGAAGAAAGGCATATTGGCAAAGAAAAAAAAAGTATCTCCCGCTCCCAAAGAAAAGACTGTTAAACTTTCAACAAACCGAGGGGGAGGGGAGGAGCTCTAAAGGGGGAGGAAGAGAGAGAGAAAGACCTGCGGGAAGAGCTGCATCCATGAAAAGAAGGGGACGCTTAACAGACCAAGGAGGGGAACCTTCTGTCCATCTTCCGGCCCTTAGAAAAAACCGCTGACTGGTACACAAAAAAAAATCAGGGATGGCCGACGCGCCGCAAAAGGAATACGCAAAGACTCAGGAGGAGTCCCGTGAGAAGGAAGTGAGGGGAAAAGTTGCTTTGGTCTATTACCGGAATAGGTGAATATGAAGTAGGGGCCGATAAGGGAAAGGAAGAGCCGAAAAAACTAGAGGGAGTCACTGACCGAGCGACCCGAAAAGTTTGTTTTTCGCTGCCGGAGAGAACAGGGCCCCGAGATCGAAGGGTGAAGGTGCCAAATGAGAGAAAAAAAAAAAGAAGATTGCCCGCGGGGGGCACTTATGAGTCAAAGGGGGGGAATGTTTGCAGGAAAAAAACAGAATAGTTGAAGGAGGGGGAGAATCCCAAAGGGGGTCGGGGGGAAAGGTATGACGTTGAAGGGGGGGGAAAAAGAATCCCACAGGAAAGGAACAGCGTTGTTCGAAAGGGAAGAAAACATGGGATAATAAGGGAAAAGACCACTTCTACAGAAGGGGGCGACTGGAATCCGTAGGAAAGCGGAGGGGGATTGTCAGTGGGACTCTGAACGGCGTCTCATTTGGAGGGAAGAGGAACTGAAGGGGCTGAGACCGGGACACGCGTTGTCGGAGGAAGGGGGGGGGGTGTTTATTGCGGGGTTTTTTGCTTCTGCCTGAGTCTGCGGGGCGAAAGGCGGGGTGACTGGCATCAAAAGACAAAAGGGCGGGGGGGAAAGAATGGGCATCAAGTGCATCCTTCCTTACATGGGTGGGGGGGGAAAAAAAAGAACTGATCTATAAAGGGAAAAAGAGAGTGGGTGGATGAAAGCTTGAACTAAAGAGGGGGGAAAAACTGAGAAGCCAAAAAGAAAAAAAAGGGGCACCCCCTTTTTTTTGATAGCAGATCGAAAAAACGAAGTGTTCCAGGGTATGGAGAAACACAGTCCCAAAAAACAGCTCCCGGGAAACGCGAACCGGAAGAGGGAAAATCAAACCTTTGTTTCCGTTGTTCAAGAGAAAAAAAGACGAAAAAGGGTGGGAAAACATGCGAAGGAAAAAAACGGTTGGGGCCATGAAATGACCTTTATATAGGAGAGGAAAAACAGAAAGGAAAGCCCATTGACACAGAGACAGCGCGGGAAAGGGAAACGTCGCGAGGGAAACGCCGAATCGTCGGACACCATTTCAATGCCGAAAGATCCGAATGAGGGAATCAAGCCTTGGGACAAGAAGCCCAATGACCATGGATTAACTTCGAGTGGAAAGCAAAAATGAAGAAAGGTGTTGGAAAAAAAAGGACCCGAGGGGTCCCCAACAAGGAAAAACGCAACCCATTTCGAGACTCTTTGGTTCAAAAAACGAGGGGGTGAGCAAGGGTCTAAAAGGAGGGGGGGGGGTCCGGAGGGAAGTCCAAGTATCAAAAACATCCTTGAGGGGGAAAGATCATCCCCGAAAAGGAAAGGCCGTCGTTTCAAAGAATCAAGAAAGGAGGAGACTGCACCACGGGAAAAAAGCCCAGAGTATGGGAAA
>Ga0179593_1732433_pt1 | contig 10989 bp, 7 predicted proteins | sample CZODoug2_1_08_16_FD_185931 | JGI IMG/M metagenome (GOLD analysis project Ga0179593, IMG submission 185931) | Vadose zone soil fungal communities from Angelo Coast Range Reserve, California, USA - CZODoug2_1_08_16fungal (PacBio error correction) | ecosystem: Environmental > Terrestrial > Soil >...
GCCGGAAAAATCGCATCTCATATCATGGACACCGGACGTGAGACTCACCTAAAAAAGGTCGAAACTCAAAACCCGAAAAGAAAGCTCCGCCGAAACCACAAGGAAGGAAAAAAACCCTAGAAAAGAGAAGATGAAAAAACTAAGGTCCTACGGATGCAGTAGCGGCCAAGAAACCGGTGAGACGTCAGAGAGTGACCCCTTCAAGGCTAAAAGGGAAGGGAGAAAGAAAAGACGCTGGTTGAGAACCTGCGGTCCGTCTGGTGGCAAACATCCAACAGAAACGACGATCAAGGGGAAAGCGGGAAATTAAAAAAAAACCTGGGGAGCGGTCGGTCAAGGGGGGCGTCGAAAAAGAAGGACAAAAGGACAATGTCCTGGCGGCCAGGCCGACAACGAAAAAAAAGAAAAATATGAGAAACTTAATTGGGGAAAACGGAAGCTTCTGCCTCTTTCAAGGCAAAACAACAATTCGAACGGAGAACGTTCGGTATAAGAAGCACCAAAAACCACAACCTACCACACAAACAGCCTAGGGTCGGAGTTACCAAGACGAAAAGGAGTGGGTCAAGCCCACGCTCTGAGAAGAGGGGAAACCCTGAGGCGGTCCCATCCAATAGGGTTTTTGAGGAGACGGAGGGCAGAAAAAACGGTGCGAGCTCCAGACGGGACGCTAAAAGGAACAAGAGAAACGGAGTGTCCAGGGAACTCGGAGAGAAAGAAAAAAAGTAGAATCTACCGCGGAAAGAAGGGGGACCAGTGAGCGCGCGAACGCGCCGGGGGAAAGGTCAGAGGGGGGACCGCGCCGTCGACCGCGGAAAGAGTGGGCTGTGTGGGATTAAAAATCAAAGCATCTTTTCAAGTCCGGGATTCAAGGGGAAAAAAAGTTTCAAAACTTTTTTCGGGGAAGGGACGTTCCTCAAACCTTCGTACAAGGACAGCTGAGAAGCGCGAAAACATCAGCGCTCTAACGCCTGGTCCAAAAAGGGGCCAAGAGGGAGGGGGAAATCTGTACTAAAAGAAGATTGTCAAAGAAAATGGGAAAAAAAGGGACCCCCACTGGGAAGGTCGGCGTACCGGGGGGGAGGTGGGGTAAAATCAAGAGGAAAATCTCGTCCTTCATGGCGGGAGGTGAGACCAAAGGTGGTACCCCGTCAACGTAGCCGGCCAGGGACACCAAAGAAGATTGGGAAAAACTGTTCTCTGGATACGGGAAAGGGGAGGTCTCAATGACTATTCAAGCAAATTCTTATAAAGAGAAAGACGCGCGACGAGAAGTCGAAAAGGCACTCAGGGATCATTTTTCATGCCCTGAAAAGCAAGGGCAGAAAAATCGCGGAGACACGAAAACGAAAAGAGCCGCGTTCACGCGGGGCGACAGGGAAAAAGGTGAGAAGAACGAAAGAACAGCCGCTTCCAGTGAAAAGGGCCTCTGCTGAAGGAAGTGACGGGGTAAAAAGGAGAAAAGGTTGCTTACCTGGGTAAAGACCAGGAAAACGATGGAGGCGAGTCGAAGGGGGAATGAGGGGGGAAAGAACTTCCCTCGTGAGGGGCCGGAAGGAGAGCAACCACGAAAATTCGAAACTTAAAGACTCCTTTATCCTAGGGTAGTCCGCAGGAAGGACGTGGCCGTCAAAGGAAACTCTTCAGGTCAAATATTGAAGCCGGGGTTAAAAAAAAAAGGTCTGGGAAAAAAAGGGGCGCTTTCATTTCTGGGGTTTTGGGCTATTTTACTTGGGAAACGGCTACGAGAGCCGCGACCACAGGGACGACCTAAGAGGAACAGAAGGGGTAGGGAAGAGAACACCCATGTGCGGCTGTGGAAAAAAAGAAGGTAAAGTTCCCTACTTCCGAAAGATCTCTAAACAAAAAGAGGGGAGGGAAAGGTAAATGGGACTGAAGAGGAATACATTCTGGACCGCAGACCACGAAAGGAAAACTGGTTAAGGAGCGAAGAAGACTCTTGCCATGGTCAAGGTGTTCAGAGGATCAGAGAGTCTTCCTCCGGAAGACCGTAACATCCCAGAACCCCCCAAAAGACCGCCCCGCCCGCAATCCCCTTTGAACCGGCGGGAAGGCTTAAGAAAAGGGACCGGTCCTCAGTACAAACCCACACAAGACCCAAAACCACAAAAACCCAAGCCAGGACAACCAAGCACGCCTCAACTAACGGAACAGGAGAACACCTCTAAAGGCTGGTCCGGTTCAATTGGCTCAGTTGTTCCAAGGTGAGGGGTGTGAAGACCAACTCCCCCTGGAGACTACCCTGAAACAGGAAAAAAGATCTCAGAATCGACTCCATCGGGTCTCCAGAATGAGAAAAAGGGATTCATTCTGGTTACCAGGGAGGCCAACTCTTCAACTGGTCAAGGGGAACAGATTGGCAAATCACCGAAATTCCCTCCCCTTCGACCTGGGGGAGGGTGAGGGGAGGGAGCGAGCTGAATTGACAGAAAAGGAGGAATTGAAGGACGACCTCTTCGAAGACGTGGTCCTTGTCTCCTTCTAGTAAAAAGTCGCGTACTATCCTAGTTGATGACATGAAAGGGGGGGAGGGCGGACCAAGACAACCACCTAAACCTCACTCAAATTTTAAGGGGTTTTGCCAGGAAATCGAAAAGTGACAACAGAAGGAATCTGCTACCTCAAACAGCCGGACGAGCTGGAAAAAGGCCAAGAACAGAAGAAACCCCGGCCACCTTAGGGGAAGAGGGAAACCAAGGACCACGTCCTTTTACGAAGGGCCTATGAAGAAAGAAAAACTTAGTCTAAAATAGAACGCGCCATGGCCGGGCGCGAGAGGAAGGAATAGGGGGTCGTGGGCTCTTAGAATCTCGGGAAGAAAACTGGAACCAAGAAACTGTAGTTCACCCGGTTACTGCTCAGCTGAGAAAGAGAGAGTACCCGTCCCATCCGTCCTGGTATTGGGAAAAAAGGACCAAGGAGCTGTCTAAGATATTTTACCCAGTACATGAATAGAATCGCCGAGGTGATGTCTCTCAAGGGGGGGGAAGCTGCAGGTCTATTTCAGACGGACCAGAAACGACGGGGAAAGCCAAGCTCAAGCAGGTCGAAAAAAAAACAGAGAAGGGGAACCTCTCCCGTAAGAACTTCGAAACGTCGTGCTCAAAAAAAACCAAAGGAGAAACGCGCACACTCTCTCTAGACTAGGGAGAAAAACGGAGATAAAAGGAGGAACGGAGGTGGGTCTGTCTTGTCTCTAGGCCGAGAAGAAGAAAAAGGATCAAGAGTGACCTTCTGCGCACGCAAAAAAAAAAGGCAGAAGCCGTAGTAGGCCCAAGCAGACAAGCAGAAAGGGATGGCCAGTTAGCCGATTTTTGCAAGAAGTCCAGGAAAAAAGAGGTCAGGGGAGGAGAAGACAAAGGAACCTAAAAAAAAGATGAGGAATGATCTGCCAAAAAGACCATGCGGATCTTCCGCTCAGGGGGGCAAAGGTAGCAAACTCCTTACGGAGCGGAAAAGAGTTATAATCATTTACCTTCTAAAGAACTTACCCAGAAATTCCAAGCCGACAGACGGCGGGCCAGCAACCGGGCGCTGGCCATCAAAGCCGCCAATCAGAAAAGGGAAGCCGGACAGGGGAGACGGGGCCGTTCGAGGGAACTGAACTGCCGTGGGCTGAGATCGAGACTGGGAGGGGGGAAAAGTTTGGGAAAAGAGGTGTCTATGTTCGTCCCGAAAATGTCCTGTTCTAGTGGGGAAAGGAGCAGTCGAGGAAAAAGGCATAGATCAAACACACACTTAGAGAAAAAGAAAAGAAGGAATCGGGGGACCGGGAGGAACGAGAAAGGGGACATTGCGGACGCACAGATACCAAAAAAGAGAAGACAAGAAAAAGGCACCAGCTCTCAAAAAAAGCCACCCAAGAAAAGTAAAGAAAAGACGAAAAAGGTCCGAAGGTCAAGACTGGCGTGGGCTGGCCAGAAAAGGGGGAGGAAAAACTCCAATTAGAGGGAACACGATCGTGGTCAGCCAGTTATAATGGAATGATTACGAAGAAAATCTTCAACATGCTAAAGGGAGAAAGAACTTGGATAAAAAGGCAAAGAGCCATCCTTAACTCAGAAGAAGGAGGAAGAAAAACAGGGTCCTGCCTTCTTGATTTCAAAGGAAAGTAATCCACCCTTCAGATGGCCTGGGGGGACAAAATCAACCAAGAAGATGGGAAATTACATCCGAAGGGAGAGTGAGAGGGGGAAGAGAAAAAAGGCAGGGAAGCTATGTTCATAAGGCTAAAGAAGGGACGTGGGGAAAAATGGCCCCTCTCGGGAACCAGAGACTACCAAATTCCTTCCATGACTTAGGAGGGAAGACAGAGGGATTGAACGGGAAAAACGCTACGTGTCTTGCATCCCCTGGGGGACCCAGGTTCTTTTGAAGAAAAAAAAAAGGGTCGAAGACGAACTCTGGTCTATAAAAGCCAGCAAGGGGGCAAAGGGCCCGGAGAGCACCAGCTTCTGTAACACCGAGTCGCACCCGTTCCGTAGGGAATCAAAAGAAAGCCTGGAAGATTTAACAAAAGATGACGAGGAAAAGGAGAAAACCTATTTGGTTCCCAGTAAATGTTGGGATCGAAGGGGGGAAGAAAGATAAGGATGTGGAGGACATGAAAAATAAAGGACGTTTTCAGTTACTCGGAAGAAAAGGAAAATCAAGGAAGACCCATTTTTCCCAGCAAAGGTCAGGAAAGACATCGAGTCCTCCCAAAACGAACTACCAAAAGAGGGAATAAGGGAAAAAAAAGAAGCAAGCGGGTGGTGGAGGGAAAGAATGGGGGGCGGCCTAGGTGTTTAACCACAAAGACCACGTAAGGCCCAGAAAAACTTAAGACTGTCATCTTTGAAAAGTCAGTTTTGAAGGGGTACGGAGGCAAACACGTCTTGGGGGGGAGGAAGGAGGGAATCCTCTTCGAGAAGGGGGGAAAACTGACCGTCTGGGGGATTTTGACCTGTTCTGAAAAAACCGAAACTAGGTTGTCCCTAGGATCCAACCAGGGAAAAAAGGGGGAGGGAGCGGAGAGGGGGGGGGGTAGAACGTGCAGCCAGGGGGTGAAAAAAAAAAAAAAAACCCAGGGAAAAATCAGTATCACACAAATACCCCAAAAGGAAGACGAGCTCTCTCGAAAAGAAAAGGACACTAGGTTGAAAGCGGGGTTAGGGAACGGAAAAATACCCTTTCATCCCTTAAAGAGACTCTCAGGTAATCAAGACAGAAAAAAGAAGATTAAGAATGTGTTCTTGAAGGTCAGGGGGGAAAGGGAAAACCGTTCGCTTTCCAGTCTAAAAAGGGAGGGGGGATTTGGCCGGGCTCAGAAGGAAGGGAAGGGGAGATGGGAAGAAAACCGGGCATATTATGAAATGTCGGGGGAAAGAGAGGGGGGCTTTAACAGGGAGTTTGGGGAAGAAGCTTCAAAGCCCTCAAAAGTAAAACACATTAAATGCAACCTGAATACGCGGAGCAGGTCAGTCCTCTATCAATCAGGACTGGAGCGGCCCATAGGAAGGGGCCGGGGGAAAAAGGTAGGGGCAGCGTTCTTCTATGTAGGGTGGTTTGGATTGTGGGGGAAGTCCGGGCGGAGCCGTACTCGATGGAATCAAAAGATATAGAAACACTTTACCTTGAACATCTCGTTGGATTCCGGAGAGGAAGAAAGGGGTTCGAGTAGGGGGAGGGGGGAGGGGAAGACATTTCAGATAAGGGGGTCATCCAAGGATCCTCCGAGAAAAAAAGGATTTTTAGAAATATAAGGTCGGCCAGTAGGACATTATGAAAGCAGGGGACCACGAACCTCACCCGTGAGGGAGCGAGAGAAAAGCGCTGGACAGGGGAGTAGCGGGGGGGGGGGGGGGGGTTGTCCTCCATATTCAGACGTCCCTGATCCACAGCCCGAAGAAAAACAACCCCTCCCTGACCAAGAAAAAAAGAGGGTAAAGTAAAAAAGATTGGAAAAGGTTCCGTCCGCAGAAAGAATTTTAGGAGGAAGACCAAAGCGAGGACGGCGCATGTGTTTCGGTGATGGACTGTCGAAACTCCAAAAGGGAGAAAAGGAAAAACCCGCCCTCCGAGCGACCTCGACAAAAGAAAGGAATACGTGAACCGAAGAGGTAATTCACTGGGGAGGGAAGAGAAAAATCAGCCGGCACAAGGCGAACGAAAAACCTGGGGAAAGGCTCGCTCTAAAACTGGAAGAAGAAAAGCGCGGAGGCAGGGTCGAGTGGCTGCGCGGATTGAAAGGAGGAAAATGGAGGGGGCGTCAGCAGAAAAAAGTGGATTGCCTTCGCCCTGCTCGTCGGACGAGGAACGGAGAAAAAAGCGATGTTCGGGGGCAGGGGGGACGAGACCAGGAAAGTCAAAAACGAGCACTCGCACGCAGGAATTGTGAAGGGCATCTACTTCCGGAACCTCCTGGGGTAGAGGAGGGGGGACGAAAAAGAGGTACGAACACCGGACTAGCTTGCCAGACCTCGAGGAGGAAAAGAAACCAGGGAGAAGGGAAGAAGGCGGAACGTCGAAACCAAAGGGACAAAGGAAGGGGAAAAGGACGGGAAGAACAAAACCATCTTTCCTAAATAACGTGATGTGGTTCCAGAGAGGGCTTTGTAAGAGTTCTTCTGCTAGAAAGCTGGAGGGGGGAACTGCGGATAATGGCAGAAATCGAGGAAAGCACAAAAAGACAGTTCTTTTGAAGACCTTTGTTACTGAGACGGAGTGGGGACTTACCCTTCCCAAAGTTAAGAAGGTGGGGGAAGGAAAAAAAAGAAAATAATGGGAGGCGTTCCTGACGCGGGTAAAAGAACGTACTTTTGGGCATAAATCAACTTAAAGAACACCTCAAGCTGGTTTACAAAGACGGGGTAGGGGGAAATACCTTACCCGGGGGGAAAAGCCGGACACCCGAAGCTTTCGATAGTTGGCATCGTCCAAACGGGAAGGAGGGCCTCGAAGTCGGCCGCAGAACAGGGCGTGCTACGTCAAGAAACCGAAGAATAAAACTTACTCTCAAGCTCGAAAGGGGGGGTAAGGACCGACAAAATGTGCTCGTCTCTTGAAGCAGATTAAGGGAGGGGGAGGGGGCTCGAAAGGACGTAATACCGAAAATTTACTAATAGATCAAATGTCCCCGGAAACTTCCTAGGAAAAGGAAATCGCAGTCGGAACAAAGACCGCTGAAGGGAAATCTTCCATTTAAGAGGAATCCTCAAGAGGGACGTTGTAAATCTCATCTCGGCACAAAGTTACCCGCAAAAGAAGGGGGAGGATAAAAAGAGGGAGCTTATACTCTCGGAAAAGCGATTAACCGGGCTTTCTCTGAACGACGGGGTGGGATAAAGGGGAAAAACCCTCCTACCTCATGAAAAGACCAGAGGGAGGAAAGATGAAAAGGCTAAAAGCCGCTCCTTGTTCCCCAAAAACTCCCAAAAAAAAAGTCAGATGAAAAACCAAAAACGGGGAAAGCGCCTCCGAAATAGTGGGGGGGGGGGGGGGGGGGGGGGCCGGGGGGGCAACAGGGGGGGGGGGGTCTGTGGTGGTGGGGGGGTTGGAAAGGAAAGGCAGAGTCCAGTTAACTCGGCCATTTCGAGATATCGGAAGAAAGAAGCTTAGGCGGGGGGAGACAGGGTGCAGATCTTGGGAGAAGGGGAGGTTCTCGTATGGAAGCCTTTCTCCTATGTCTTAGGACAGACTTAAAAAGAAAAAAACCTGGGATTATAATATCTAAGTAAGCCTGTCAGAAGGAGACCGGGAGAAACACAGGACGTGAAAAAGAAAACCGCCACTTCTGACGCCACGAATCCGAAGGAAAAAAGAACCTGAAAAAAACCCGTATTAAGCTCCCTAGAAAGTGCTAAATTAAGGGCAAAAAATCAAACCTAAGCCGTGGCGCTTGGGACTTTCCAAAAAGGTGCGAGAGAAACGAAGAATGGAGTGAACCCGTCGCGGGAAAAGGGGAGAAGTAATGAAAAGAGAATCGGAACGAACGCGTGTGGCCAAAGGGAAAATGGTAGAGCACCGGAGGCAGAAAGGAGCAAGAGTCGTCACCCGCTCATCCTGAGAACGGTCAAAGGAGGAGAAAGACCCAAAAAAGAGGCGTGGAGGAAAACAAAAACTAAATAACTGGCAAGGGTCCATCGACAAGAAGTAGGCGGGAAAAAGGGAGCAAGGCTTTTCTTCCGAAAACGATCGACATGCCTTGTAAACCCACAAAAACAAAAAAACCCCAAAAAAAAAAAAAACACCCAGGCTGAATAAGAAAGAAATTTCGGTATTTATCGCAAAAGAGGGGAAAGCAAAGGCCCACACGCCGTCCCAAGCGTAGGAGGAACTACGAGCTTTTACAGGGGGACCCAAAGCGGAGGTGGGGTCCGACCGAAAAACGCGGGTTAGGGCATGAGCAGAAATTAGGGAAAAATGGGTCGATTACAACTGCCGGACAAAAAGACAGGTACGAGCCAGCTTGTGTCAGGAAAAACAAAGAGGGGGAAGGAATGCCACTCACCCCCTGAAAACTACTAACCCACTTATCGATGAGAAAAAAGAAGGAGGGAATACCAGTCCTTGGATGGGGCAAAGGAGGGAAACTGCGGACCGGGGGAGGTTTTTTCGACGCCCTGATCAGCGTGAGTTTCCTCGAAGGAGAGGGAAGGAAAGAAAAACAAGGGGAGAAGGCAAGGGTTCTGTTTGCAAGCATAGAAGCAGGTCACTAACTCCGTGAGGAAAGTAGAGGCCGTCCTGCAAGCATCTAGAACCGAAGAGGGGGGTCACTATGGGTTACCCACAACCTTAAGGGCCGCGTTACTATCGAGTCCAGAGGGGAAACTGGGAGGGCCGACGAGCCACGACGGTCCGGGCCGGGAGGGGAACTGCTGGGGGAATGGAGGGGGTGAAGGGGGTCCAGCTCTTCCTTTGGAACTGTCTTACTTGGGAGGCGAGAACGGAGGGGACCCTTCGTACCCTACATGTAACAGAAGAGGAAAATTAAGAGAAAAAAAATGGGAAACAAATTTTTATACTGGCAAAGAACGCGACGAAAACAAAAAAAAAAAAAAAAAATCAAGGCCTGCAAAAACAAATACACACACATCATAGTAAGAATCTCAAAATACACAAAAAACACAGACAACAAAAGAATGGGACACAGGAGTCCATTGGGAAGAAGGAAAAAAAACAAAACACAAAAAAGAACTGAAAAGCATCATCGACAAAACCGAATAAAAGGAATCCATGAAGGGAGAAGAACGTCGAGGAAGAAGAAATGGAATATATGATTGTCTCGGGGGGCCTTAACCAAATGGGAACGAGGGGATTGTCACTACTGTAAAATTTAGGAAGGGAGGGAGGTAGTAGAAGGTGATAGGAAAAAAAAAATCGGACGTTTTCGCGGTCCCGTAAAAGAAAAGAACAGAAAAAACACCTAGAATATCGGGCGCGTGTATACCTCTGAAGGGGGGGAGCGTGAACGACCCTGCACACTGAAGTCCCATATTACCGAAGGAAAACAAAGGGAAGAAGCGGAAAAAGCTTTAAATAGGATTTCAGGGGGGAAAAGGACGCACCGGATACAAAAAAAAGAAGAAGGGAGTACAGAATCATCACCCAGGGTGCTCTCGGGAAAGGTGGTCAGGGAATCCAAAAATCAGAATAGAGCTAACAAAAAAAGGGAGGGAAAAAAAAAAGTAAAATTTGTGACAGAAACATAGGGGGAAAAAAGAAAAGCCGCAAGGTGCTGATCGAGAAGAGACAATCGCCAGGGGAAATCTGTCAGGAAACTAAAGGCAGTCCGAAGAACTCCCCATCGCCCAACCAACAAAAGCCGAAAAAAAACCGCAAGGAAAATGTTAAACCTGCGGAATAGGGAACGAAGGGAAAAAAAAAGAACTTTATAGGGGGATACTACCGTAGAAGGGAAAGTCAGCAAAGTGTTTTCGGGTGGGTTTACGAAAGAGGGAGCAAACGAACAATAGGAAAAAAAGAGACATGAGGTAAAACCGCCGAATAGAAGTGGAAAGGAACCCGAAGTAGAAAAGAGGGAGAGATTTTTGCCCGGCCAAACAAACAATCGAAAAAGCTGTCCCATTGAGACCGGCAGGTAAAGGCTCGGTCTAGAGATTGAGGGGGGAGGAAAAAGGCTCTTGGAAATGTAAAGGATGTAGGGGGGAGAGTGGAGAAAGTTAGCAGTCTTTGCGGCTCATACAACACACGGGCCAAGTGGCTGCGAAGATCTTCCATCGCGCGAAGGATGAAGATGAACTGGGGGGGATGGGCAGGTTGTGAAGAAAAGCTAGGGAATCTTAAAAATTTCACGCACCTAAGTCACTCGAAACCGAAGGAAAAAGGTTCCTAATGCTACAGGAAGGGGAAGTAATGGGAGAGGGAGACAATCACTTATCCATGAAACTGCCTGAAAAGAAGTCCAAGAAGTAATTCAGACCTGGAAGACAGGGAAGTCCGCCAAAGAAGAAAGCACACCTTGAAATCAGGGGGAAAATATGACGGAAGCAGGACGCGGAGAATGTGTTTCCATCGGGAAAAAGGGCGGGAATGCTCTCTGGCTGATTCGCTGCTTGGGGAACTGTCGGGGAGCGGAACTCGCTAACGAAAAGAAGTGGGAAATTGTCACCAAACGGGGAAAGATCTACTGAAAAAAAATATTATCCTGTCACTGACAAACAAAGGAGATGGGGGGGGAGGAAAAAAAGGAGAGGGAAAAGTACAATACTGGGGATAAAAAAAAAAACAAAAACTGCCGTGTTGCACGCGGCTCAAGATTTTGTGAACAAGCCTGAGGGGGGAAAAGACACTCTGACCCGAGGGCGCAAGAAAGGAGAGAAAGAGAGAAAGGGGGGATGCGGAAACAAATCCTAAGTAAAAAGCACCACTTTCTTAAATACCCTCTTCTCAAAAAGTCACAAAATAAAAACAGAGCGGTCTTAAAGCAAACAAAAGAGACGGGGGGGATTCTGACGGGAACCCTAA
>Ga0179593_1270457_pt1 | contig 10988 bp, 9 predicted proteins | sample CZODoug2_1_08_16_FD_185931 | JGI IMG/M metagenome (GOLD analysis project Ga0179593, IMG submission 185931) | Vadose zone soil fungal communities from Angelo Coast Range Reserve, California, USA - CZODoug2_1_08_16fungal (PacBio error correction) | ecosystem: Environmental > Terrestrial > Soil >...
ATCGCGAGGTGCATACCCACGCGCTACCACAAAAGAATAAAGAGAGAGGAGGAAGAAGACTGTTGCCTGTTTGTGGAGTTAGGGAGCGGGAGGAGGATTAGTGATACCAGAGCGGCGAGTAGGAGGGAAATTGGGATAACCCAAGCGAGAGGGGAACGGGAAAAAACGCTATGACTTCTTTGAGGGGGAAAGCACGGAACATACAGTCCACCCCTCTCTAAATAGTGGGGACGGTCCCGATGTCGCCGATAAAAAAGGGGGTCCAGATAGAAAGAAGAGGGAGAGCGGCAGATGGTCGCAAGTTCACTGAGAGGGAAGAAAAACAACCTAGTCTATTGGGAGCGGACTATTCATGAAAAGAGGCTCCGTCGTATCAACAGCTATTGATTCGTAGAGGTAATGAAGAGAAAAATGGCTGAACGGGGTTTCTGGGGGCAAGAATTAGTAAAAAAAAACCGAAAAACACAAGGAACAGACGAAAGGTCGAGACTGGGGCAAGAAATCTCCCCCATGGTTACCCAAGAAGCAGAGGAGATGTATTTCAGGGAGACTTAGGAAAGGACAGACAGGGGGCAAGGCGGGCGAGAGGTTGTAGGCACTGTTTAATGTACCACGATGGACTCACTGCTCGTTCAGGATTTCGCTCAAATTTGGGAGTGGAGGAGGCGATGAAGCCAGGCGGCCGCAAGGGACGACTCGACTTCCTGGAGTCCAACTCGAGGCGCGTCAGTAGAAAGAAAAGGGAAAGGGGTTGGGACCGCCCCGCAGGGGAGAGGTGGGGGGGGGGGAAACAATAGAAGTGAGAGAGATCAAAGAAACGACATCTCTACTCTCAATTCGTAAAATGTCCGAAAGGAGTGGACAGAATGAATTCTTTTCTTCAAGACCTCTTTCACCTAAGGGGGGAAAATAGCATCACCTTTTAGGAGCAGTCAGTGGGAAAAAATAAAAACGTTTGTAGGTCCGCCCTTAGTTCGAAGGGGAAAGAGTGCGCATGGTGGGAAAAACGAATACCGGGATGCGAAAGTACTAAAGCGGGGAGTTTGTTCTTACCGTTCCAAAATCACAGACAAGAAAAACGGATGACGACACTGGGAAGCGGGGGCCGGAAAAGCACCACGGAACGTAACAACTGCAACAAAGGGCCTTGCGTGATGACGCATAGAAAGAAAAAGGTCGGAGGAAAGACCGATTTCCTTCTTTATGACATAGAACGTGATCGGGTCGGACAGGAGGCGCCGAGAAGTCAGCCATAAAGAGGGAGAGATGAGACGAAGACAGCAAAACTATACTCGAGGCGAACGCTTGCGGACATCGTTTTTTGTTCGATCCTGCGAGAAGGACGGAGGTTGGGGGACCTGAAAGAGGAGAAATCAGAAATCAAAGAAGCTGAGGAATCATCAAGATTTTAGACCCTCTTGATCGAAAAGGACGAATCAAATTGGTCAATCCGGTAGGGGGGAAGAAAGAAATATCCGAATACGATTGGATTAGTGAACAGAAGAATTCACGGAAATAGCTCCAAGGTCTGTACGGGTGGGGAACTGCTGGCCAAACAGGGGGAGAAACGCAGATCAGAGCAAACGTGTAACGGAGATCACGGTGTCAGATAGAACAAGACGTTCGGACGGCCACACTCTGGTGGGACACAGCGTAGGGAGGGGCGCAGAGAAGGAAGAGGATGCGGGTGGGTCAGTCACCCCGGTGGGTTTCGGTGCCAAATCAAACAAGAGCGGCGGCGTCACGACGAACGAGGTTGGTCGGGGAGTCCCAAGTGGCAACCACACCGACAATTCATCGTAGGGCGGAATGAGTTCGGAGAGGACGCCTTAAAAGGGGCAGTGGAGGGGGGGAGGGACGCAATGGAACGTCAATCATGGCGGCCCCCTCGAGCAAATGGGAATAGAAACAATACGGAGATGTTACCGAGGAGGAGGGGAAAGGGGGTTTGGGGGAAGGATTATGGGGGCGTTAATGCACAATAACTCTCCGTTGGGGACACAACGCGCACAGGGGGTAGCGGTCACCCTGACGAAAAAGTGTGAATGAGGAGAGAAAACGATAGGGTACAAGTCCCGTGGTAAACCTTGCGGGATGTCGGTGACAAGTCCTCCCTTCTGTAACCCCAGAAGGAGGTAAGGGGGGGGAACCCGAACGCCGGCGGCGTGAGAGGGGACAGGGTGGGGGGGCGTTAGAAATCGGAGAAGCATAGACTACCAACCTCCCCGAAAACGCAGGTCGTAAAGAATAGGACCCACGAACCGAATCCCTAATCCGGGCCCCGCTTCGAACAATAAAGGTGCCGCTTTCACCGTCAAAACAATGGGGGACGTCGTCATGGAGATGGGTGTCTCCAAGCCAGTTCGGGAAAAGGTGTCCCGCAGGGTGCCAGGGGGGCCTAAGGACGGGTCGGCGCTAACCATAGGAAAGTAGTGGGAGGTGAAAAGAAGGAGAATGAAATACCCGGCGTCAAGAATCAGCCATAGAAGTCAACGTCGGTACCACGGGAATAGGGGAAGGAAAGGGGGATTTGGGCCGACCGGGAAGTAGACAGGGGATCGGAAAAACAACACCGATTGAAGGGGTCTACCTGATTGAAAAATATTACCATGAACCACAAAGCGAGAAGAGGAAGCTGCACAAGGGATGGGGGTAAGGAGTCTACCACCACTACGGTTCAATAAGTAGGTAGAGACATCCCCCAGTACCAGAAATGAAGGGCCAAAACCCGTTTGTGCAATATAGACGTCAAAACAAAGCTTATTGCGTGCAAATAGAGGAATCTGCAACACGGGGGGCTGGCACGGAAAAAAAAGATGGCAAAGATTCTGCGAAAACCGGTGGCCGGATGTAAGAGGCTTGGGGGGGGAGCCCCGTGCAACAAGCCCTATGGGCGAGGCGAAAGGATCCTGTGTTAAAGGTCGAATCTTGTCAATGGAAGGACGGAAAAGAGGGTTTTTAACTAAGACGAAAGTACGAAAGGGATCGGCAAGCCAGAGAGACAAAGTGCCTGGGGCAATGACGTGGTCCGATGGTGGAGGCGACGACCGGGAGGAAATCGGCCCACGGGGAATCAACGAACGGCTCGGGGGGGCGTCCCTAACGGGGACGGTGAGTAACCGCTGCACACAAACGGACACAGTGCAATAATGGCGGAAAACTTCGTTCAGGAACTACTCAACCTTTGTGTCCGGGAAGAACAGGTGGGGAGAACGAGAGGGGGGACGCCGGAGGGCATCGTGAGGACGTCGTGTCTGGGGGTAATAGCTGAAAGAACGTGAGTTATAGGGGCGGGAGGGAGCCAGGGGATGGAAAAAGATCAGGCGGTCGGACAGGAAAAAGGAAATTCCTGCAGGCTTGGTCACGGGAAAAAAGGGCGGAAGGGTCACCGGTAACGCCACGGAAACCGGGTGATACGAAACCTTCGCAAACGCGATCGAGGGCTCTAAAAGCAGAACAAGATGACTCCTGGCAAGAGAAGGGCCTAGACCGGGAACCAATAGGGGAAGTCGAGGGTTGGTGCAGCCACCTCAGCAGCCAAACACATTCCCAGACCTCGTTAAAAACAGCTCAAGAGGATAGTGTCGAATGCAAAGGTTAAAAACAGAAGAAATAAGACTAAGGGCCAAGTCTCGAAATCATGGGACAACCGGGGCACAGAGTACGTAGGTCAGATGCACAGCCATCATAGGTGGCGTAGCGACAGGAAATTGTTTAGGGTTACGAGAAAGAAAAGGGGACATCTCTTCTGTACGAAAGTAAGAAAACCGACGGCCCGTATGGCCCAACCCACACGGGGGGAAGGAACACCAAATAGAGGACGCGGATAGGGGAGCTGAGCAAGAAAATTCAAACACCCGAGGTGGACAACGAAGAGAGAACCCGGACTAAGAATTTATTCCGTCGAAAAAGGTGAAAGAAAAATAAAGCGGCTTTTATCACGCGAAAGAAAAACCTCTAAGACCAGGAGAGAGAAAATGATGGCGAAAGAACGGACAAGTCCACGATATCTTCAGCTGGGGGAACAAAATCACTTCAGGAAAAAAATGGGGAAGCGGATGAGAAGTAAACAAGTGGGACTTACAAGGTCGAAAATCCCATCAGACGATGTTCTGTGACTGTTCGACCTAAAAAAGAGGGTCAAAGTACCACAAAAATATATTTGGGGTAAGACGCAAGAGCCCACACCCCCGGAGTTCTCAACGAGTTGGCAAAGCGATAGGGAGGCAGAATCGGAAGCGATGAAAGGGGGGAGGGATCTAAATCAGGCGCGAAGCTCAAAAAAAAGATACGTTCGAGTCAAAAAAATTCCAACTCAGGCAGAAAAAACGCTCTTCTGAATGAGGAAGGGAACCTAAGGTCACGGAGCGTGTAAAGAGAAAACGTGGCGGGTCTTTATCAATGTCAGGGAAGAGTAAGGCGGCAACGGGATGAAAGGTTGTGAAACGGTCAGCCCCAAGCCGGGGAGGGGGCAAGGGGGCAACTTCTGAGAGTCGTGAAAAAACACATGCTACACAAAGGACAACAGAAAAGGCGACGAACCCTGTTCATGGGGGGGGGGGGGAAGCTGGCATTATCTACAAGATTCAAGGGGGAAAAAACGCTGTGCATGAAACGCCAGCCTCCCCTTCTCTTACACAGGAAGGCCGCCGATCAACTGCGAACGCAGATGTAAGTCCGTGATCGGGGAGAAGAGAGCGATTGTGTGTAGCACAACAAGGGTCCAATTGAAACTCTGAACAAACCGGAAAGAGAGGAGCTAAGAAAGAGGGCCGAAAAGGGGCAACCTTGAATAACTATCCAGTGCTGAACGCGGAAAGGAAAAGACGCAATCATCACGTAATCCCAGGTGCCTCTACATTCTTAACAGGAGACGGGTAGCCGGGGGGCCTTGTCCAACATTCTAAAAGGGGCGCAAGCCAGGGGAAACCGCTTAAATGTTACGGATAACTAGAAAATCAAAGAGGCCGTTATCAAATATCTTGGGAAAAAAGGGGGAGAAGTAGTACGAATAGAAGGGTCCCCTGGTTTAGAAACATGAGTCGGACGCGAGATGACCCCCTGTAAACTCCTGGAAATCAAGGGGGGCTTGAATTGAGCTCGAAGAAATGAGAGGTGAGACTGACCTGAGAAAGGAATGAGTTAAGAGAACGAAAATTGTCTGGAAAGGTACCTACACTGGGAAAGGAAGGGGAGACCAAGAACAGCGCTCAGCGACTGACGTATCTTACCTTTGTAGAGGGAAAAAGGGCGCGGGGGACCGGAAACATCTCAGAGGGGACTTGTGGACTGTGAATTTTGGAAGGAGGAGGAAAAGAGAGGAAAAGAGAACTAAAAAGATTTCGTCCATTCCATCTCAAGGAGTCAAATTGCAACGCAAAGAGCAGATCGGGCAAACTAAGCACGAAAGCCCAAAACCTCCGACAAATACCCAGACCCAGTCCTGACGAAACGACACTGAGGGGGTAGCCTGGGGCAGGTCATGCCAGAAAGAGACATCTCTCTCACAAGGGGTCTAAAGATAGGAATATTATAAAAATCTAAGGAAGGGGAAGTACCACGGAGAGAAACAGATCGAATGCGAGAGTCAAAGAAAATGTGACTGTGGTGGTCCCTGGGAAGTCGGCGGGGGGCGGACGCGGGGGGGAAAAAAGAGGGGGGAGATTGAGGGGAAGTACCACACGACGGGGGGTTCACTGGAAAAAGGCACGAAGAGCGCTTCGTTCCCCGAACGGGGTGGACGAAAGGGGAGCAGTAAGACCACAAGTAGGCGAATGGACTTTCCTCGAGGCTCAAGTACGACAGGGAAGAATATGTCTCTTCATGGAGTGGTTGACTCCAGTTAATGAAGGTGTAGGAGCAAACAGACCGTAATGAAATTTCATAGGGGTCAGGAGCTACACGCAGCAGGTCGCGAGTATCAACCGTAGGAGGAAACGTACAACAGGTTTCTTTACATTAGGGTTGAGGGGGGCAAAGAAGAGCGCTCACCTACTGTCATGAAGAAAAAAGAAAGACATCAGAAGGGAGTCTTCATACTGAGACAATGAAAAGGGGAGCTTCTTCAGGATACGGAAAACGAACTGTATTAGAGCTCTTCTGGAAAAGAAAAGAAAAGACGAGGGGGAGGGCGGTGCGCGCGGTGGGACATGTGTCACGACTCCGTTGGAGCACGTCAGCTTGTCCGGGAGTGAGAGAGGGGAGTGGGACTTTGTATGTTCGAGGGACGGAACTGTCGGGGGAAGGAATGGAAGAAACTACGAGGGGCCCGGGGAAGCCAGGAAAAAAAAACAAATATCCTTGACACGAGGTAAGGGTTTGTCCGAGGGGAATCGAGGGGTTGTTGGTAAGAATGGGGACGTCAAAACTATCACTACTCCATCTCTAAGCGGAAGGGAGTCGGAGGGAAGGACAGCAACAGACTGGCCGGAGGAGCGACAAAGGGGGAACGCAGTTGAGCGAACCCTTTCTAGCTGAGAAGACCACCCCAGGGGTCGGGAAAAGCCCGGTCGGAGAGCATGCAGCCCGTGGCTAATTGAAGCAAAAGAGTCTTTGCCCGGCTAAAAAGCGGAGTTTGGAGGGAGGACAGTGGGGCACCCCTGACATTTGAAGGCCGTACTGACGAACATTGGGAAAGAACAGTCAGGACCCAGAAAAAGTGATAGCCGAAAAACGAAAAAAAAAAAGAAAAAAAAGATGGGAGACAGGAATGAGAAGAGGTCGGGGGTCGCCCTTAGCCGAAGGTTTAAGGGTGAAAGAAGAAATTGAGTGTGCCAGACGGGAAGGGGAGTCATCCCTCATCCTCTGGAAGGAGTCGGCGAAAAGAAAATCAGATCTAGAAAAGCTTTTTAGGGCCAGGCCGGGTGTCTGGATCCAGGAAAACGAGAAACAAAGGAGTTTGGGGGTGCAAAAAGCGTCAGTACGCAGAATACGGGAGGAGAGAGTACGACACCTGGCAGGAAAAAGCTGAGCAGTCAGGGAAAGGGGATCAAATGGGGGGGGTGGGAGGCAAAGAGGGGAACAGAAACTATCTTGGAAATTACCGTTCGGGCGAAAGACGGAAGGATGTAGCGAATGGGGGGGGTGTCTTGACTGCTGAAAAAAAGTCAAACGCGGACCAGAAGAGCACACGGACGCCGGACTAAAAAGAAAAATTGACAGAAAGAGAACGGGAGGAACCACAGAGAACAGATCTTTCTTAAAGAGGTCAGAGAAGAGAGGTCGGGTGGGTGGCCGTCACACCGTGGTGTCGGAAAGGCCGGACAGCTCGGCGGCGTTCACAGAGCCGGGGAAGGAGGAAAAGGCCAGGCAGGGGAAAAAAAACATCCGTCCTTCTCGAAAGAAAATTTCGAAGAAGAAAAAGAAGACCGATGGGGGAAGGGGGTCCCACTGATACGACGTGGGGACCAGCATGAAGGAGATCCGCGAGTAGGGGGCAGTGAAAGAAAAAAGAGGGGGAGAGGGGTTTACCGAGGCAAGATGGCAAGGGTGGGTGGCTGATAGGTCAGACAACATCGTGACTCTGAAGGATTTAAGGGAAGAAACGGGGTGGAGTTTCCGCTAAAGGGGGGGGCTAAAAAAGGAATGCGTCGGATATCCCATCGATAGGGGGGACCGCCGGGTAAGATAAAAAAAACGGGCGTGGCAGGCGTAAAATCCAACTTAGAAAGTTGAGAGAAAGAGGGGGGAGGCCGGAGAGGGAACGGTCTTGGGGAGCGGACCATATCACGGGCAAACCGCCCCTCCAGAACGCAATCGTAAGAAATCGTAAAAACAAGCGCTAAAGAAAGACTGGTATGCCAGAGGCGTACGAACGAGGGAAACCTCTTCAAAACAAAAAGGGTTTGTCGTGCGTCGAAGGCCGAGGGGAACGAAGAAAGAGAAGCTTTTCAAGGGGGGACAAAAGTCCATCACCTACCTAATTGAGAGGGGGGGGGGAAAAAAGAGGACGGCGTGGGCTTTCTTGAATTGAAAAAAAGTGGAGAAAGTCACTTTGAAAGGAAGAGAGAAATCACAGAAGGGAAAGGGTCATAAAAAAACCAAGACAAAGGAAGGAGATTGGGTGAAATATCCTTCGGGCCGGAAGGTGGAAAAAGGATTGCAAGACAATGATTGAAATTCCGCACTTTAACCGCGGAGAAGAGAGAGGCACAGAGGAGGGTGAGCCCGAGAAAAAAAACAACACAATGGAAACAGAAAAGACTTGGCGAGTCATCAAAAATGACAGACCTGAAGGCAACCCCGTTTGCAATAAAAGAAAAAAACAAACGTAGGAGGAGGGGGGGGAAAAAGAGATGCAACACGTGGGAGCCCGGAGAGGGGCAGGTCAGGCGGCGAAAAATACCCTTGGTGAAATGAGGGGTGGTAGGGAAACGGGCTCACCAACCACGATTGGGTCTCTTCAGCAACTCTAGGGGCGGGGGGTGGTTAAAGGACTTAATCTTTGTCGAAGAAAACGCAAACGTTTGGTAACAATCAGGGAAATACCTTTGTCGAAAAGAAAAAGAGAAAAAAAGGGCCGGTGGTGCAGACTTTCAAGGAGTGGGATGAGAGAAGAAAAGGGAGGGCCTCGTCAACACGGGTGAAAGAAAACTAAAAAAAAACTGAGTTCTAGTCCGACTTTAAGGGGGGAAAGGGGACGGACATATGGGGAAACCTCTTAACTGATGCAAGTAAATGGAGGAGAAGTCGGCGTATACTCAAAAAAGGGTGTCAAAAAAACGGAATCGGGGGCAAGTTAGTCGCCAACCAGGAGGAATCGGGGGAATCGGGCGGGGGACGAAAGTCATACAAAAAAAGTTCTCAGGCGGGCCGGGTCGGAAGGATTTGTCGATCAATAAACCGGGTCCCAGAAAAAAAAAAAGGTTCGCCTTCAGAAAAGGAAGGATTTTCAACCAAAAAAAAACCGATCACACCGGAGGCCAACCAGAGGGGGGAGCAAAGACGAAAGGCAACACGATGCCGCCGTCATAAAAGAAACCTACCTTTGTGGCAGCAAAAAAAAGAGAAAAAGAATTTTTGGGCAGAAAAAAGAGCGCCAAGAACAAATGTGAAAAGATAACAACGCTTAAACCAGAGCCAGTTAGGGCAAGGGGGAAACACGAAGATTAGACTCATGAGGGGGATTGAAAGGTCGGAAGAATCTGCAAAAATCAACGGCTTACTTCTGGACGCATTAACGACATATAGGGCTCTAACGGGGATTGGGTAGGTGGTAAAGCTTCTCCGCACAATCCAGAAGGCACTCAAAGTCAGTCTTACCGAAAAAGGGTGGGGAGGCCACAAAAGCGAGAGCGCTTATCGCGTCGTCACGACCCCTGGAGAAAACCCCTTTTTAAACGAAACGAGGGACAGCTGAACAGGATTCTGGAGTCAGGCTGACAAGTGGGCTAGAGCGCCGGGGCGGGGAGAAAGACGGGGTCCTCCAAAAGATACGGACTCGAAGGAGAAGGAGAAAAGGAAAAATGCCAAGATATTCGGAATCGCAACAAACGGAATGAAAAAATTGTGGGTCGTCGGGGGGATCCTCAAGGGGGGTAAGGAAAGGGTAAACGATATAAGAATACTCATTCGGGGAGGAAGGTTAGAAAATACGAATAGGGCATTCCCCAAAATCGATGGTTTTTCTAGAAGGATAAACTACACGCCGACGGCTTTAACGAAGGGACGATACTCTATTGAGGGTTAGGGAAGAATCAGGGCCGAGATGCTGAAGAAGAGGTGTGAAACTCGCACAAGAGCAACGTGGCAAAGAGGGCCCAAATTCAAGAAAGCACGGGACGGGAATACACGAACCGAGGCAGAATGGGCGGATCCCTAATTTCACTTTGGCAGTAAAAGTGAAGGGGACTTAACCTTTATGGTTAAAATCTCTGGAAATATTTCGAATAAAAAAAGGGATCTGGGGGAAAAACATGGGGCACCCGCCACAGGAGGTAAAAAGGGGAGCGGAATCAAGGGCTTCGGACGTTCCAACATAACGCAAAAGGGGCATGCACTCCTACGAAAGGGAGTGTACCGAACCCGGGTCAGGCAAGAGGCAAGGGGTAGACACTGCGATGACTGTTACCAACTGCTGGTAACGCTTGTAGACAGAAGAAACCCGGCATCTGTCACTGAGGGCTACTGCCAGCCTAAAAAGAAAGCGGCGAGGGTGTAGGAGGGGGGGATCGCGTCCGAGGGGGAGAGGGGGTTTGAAAACCCGGAGAGTAAACGAGCAAAAAAAACCTTACTCGAGAGAGAAAGTGAAACCCGAATGAAGATTGGCGTGTGGGGACACCTTTCCTTCTAGTGCCAGTTCAAGCAAAGACCAGCTCCATCATCAACAGCCTCAGACCGGGACACCGCAAGACAACCTCTCCTTTATAGAAAGAGAAAAGTGCAAGGGCAAAGAAAAAACACAAAGCCTAAATGACACGAGAAAGGGGAGGGGAAGCGCTGCGAAAGTCAAAAAAGAGTAAAAAGAGAGGGGGGTAAAAGGTGCTCAGTAGGACCTATAGTAGCTTTGGGAAAAAGTTTGAATCAGAAGTCGGGGTGAGAGGGAAGGCGTGCCAACGAAACCGACAGGTAAAACCCCTTTTTGTGAACATGAGAGAATCAAGAGAGTTGTCAGGCTCCGGCGCACTTTGAGTCCGCGACTCCCAAGACAGGGGGAGCGCTGGGGTTGAGACGAAAAGGACAGAAAAAGAACAAAAGCCGGAGAGCTCTAAATACGACAGGGTGAATCCAAAGAGACATCCGCGGAACCTCCCAGCTCGAAGAGCGTTTAAAGGTGGAAAAGGGACTGTCGTCAAACGAGAGAAAAAAGAAAGGAGGGGAAAAGCTGACGTCGGGGAATGAAAAGCACCGCGGGTTTACCAAAAACCGAGAAACCGGGAAAAAGACACGAAAGCCCGCCCGCCGACATGAAAAGAACAAACCCTTCGAAAAAGCGCTTTCTATCTTTGGGTAGAGGGGGACGTGTAGGAACAGAAAGGGGGGGAACTCAA
>Ga0179593_1434107_pt1 | contig 10988 bp, 11 predicted proteins | sample CZODoug2_1_08_16_FD_185931 | JGI IMG/M metagenome (GOLD analysis project Ga0179593, IMG submission 185931) | Vadose zone soil fungal communities from Angelo Coast Range Reserve, California, USA - CZODoug2_1_08_16fungal (PacBio error correction) | ecosystem: Environmental > Terrestrial > Soil >...
TCACCAAGTGCAGGGCAGGCGATCGCCTAACGCCCAACAAATGTGGTCCAGCGGAAAAGTTCCAGTCTGTTGTGTGTGGTCCGTCTCCCGCAGGGGGAACGGCCAAATTCGACAAAGGATCACAGGGGAGCTTGTGGGCGCTCGGAAAAACCACAGGGATCGGAAAAGGGGGGGGGGGGATCACTAAAGCAAAAAAAAGGAACGCCCATCTGGGACAAAGAATCAAAAACATCGGCACAAGTATCCAGGAAAAACGTAGACGAAAAAGCAGAAGAAAACACAAGTCGGGTTGTGAGAATCAGCGAAAAAAAAAGAGCACTGGCCCACCAAGGGAAAGTCAACCGGGGTGCCCTCGGCTCAAAGGTGAGCCTCTAAAAGCCAAAGGGGGTCGAGTGCGAGTGGAGAGGCGCGACAGGGGTAAACGGGAAACATATGCTCTGGTTGTCCCAAAGCCGGTTTTCGAAAGATGACGAAAAAAAGGCGGCATCGAAAGAGCTTGGGGAGGGGCACGGGGACGCGTGGCAAGCTGGCCCGCACTGCAGGAAAAAAAGGAATGACACACTCTAACTTAATGGGAAGTAACATAGACACTCAGGGGAAACAAAAGCAGAACGCCGGGATGGATGCCAGATACCAGCAGATGCAAGCAACAGCGACAGGGATTCGTAACAAAAGGTAGTGAAGGGAGAAAGCAAAAAGGGTGTGATGTAGCTCCGGACGGGAGCACAAAGATATGTAGACATAAAACAGTCAGAAAGGTGCAAGTGTGTAACATGAACCAAGACCAAAAATAACGGTGAGCCATAAATTTCGAACAGGGAGGCGTGCAGGAACTAATGCGACTGGAGGGGGGGTACGGGGAGAACGAGTCATTGATCGTTGTGGGGTGAACAGAACAGGGGCGGGAGTGTGCTGGTTGTGAGGGGAAGCAACCTAGGCGACCATGATTTCCGTAGGTGGGTCGGAAAGCCGCCCTGCGGGCGTCGGTAAGGGGGGGCGGACGGGAGGAAACTTCCTGGCAAAAAAAAAAAAGGGGCAAAAACAATCTGCGAAAGAGAACGAAAGAAGACGAGTAAAGTCGGGATTGCACCGAAAAAGGCAAGGGGTGACCTGGGGGGAACGCGCCGACTCAAACACACCGGAAATAAGCTGAAAGAAAACAAAGGGGAGGAGGAAAAAGAAAATAGAGGCTAGAAACAGGACCTGTGAACCGAATTGAACGACGAAGCCTCAAAGAACAAAGACGGGGGTAAACAAAAGGGCCCAGGCAGTGGAGACGAAGAGGGAAAGAAACAAAGGAGAAAAAGCAAAAACAGTGGGAAACGCAGTCAGGCAAATAAATACCAAAAAAGGCTGGCTGGTGCAAAAGGAAAAGAAACAAAGCCACAATAAAAAGGAAGAAGCACTCAAAGACAATCCAGACTGGGTCGGGAAAAATCCCACAAAAGAGGAAAAAGGACGAGTCGTGGGGACCAACGAAAAGAATGCGGGCAAAGAAACCAAAAACAAAAAACAAAACGACAATACTTGAAAAAAAAAAACAAGATGCGAGCAAATCGAAACATGAGGGAAGGAAAACAAACAACAAAAAACGAAAAAAAAACGAACAGGCTTGTCGACTACGGCAAGGGGGGTTGGCCTAACACCACCGGGGGACAGAAAAAAAAACGAAGATGGGGGGTGGGAAAACGGGGAAAGACCCGTTCGATGCGGCGGGGAGAAAGAGAGCGCAAAAAGCCAAGGCCGAAAATAAGAAAAAACTGCAACATCTTAGGAGGGGGGGGAGTTCTGGGCGAAAAAGGGGGTCGAGGCGTAAGCATGGGGGATGGTGGAAAGTTTGATGTGGTGGAAGAGGCGTCAAAAAAAAAGTCTAAAATACACCGCAAGGGGCAACACGAAGAGCTGGGGGGTCGAATGGCACACAAGTGCGGCGAAGGGGAAACTAAGGCTTTGGTGAACAAAAAGATCACCGCCAATAAAAAAAAATGTAAGATCTTGATGAGAAAATCGGTTTACCGGATAAGTAAAAAATCAAACAGGCTCGTATTGGGTGGATTATAGGACAAAACTGTGAACTACAAAAACAACGGTTGGCCCGTGAAAGGGAGAAAAATAACTGGTGAGATGTGTAACAGCACACCACATGCCCTTAAGGCTGGGTCTCGCCAACTAAACCAAGTCAGCCAAATAGAAGAGAAAAATTTTGATTTAGAGGCCCATGGGGGGACGAGGAGTCCATATAAAAAAGGCCATACTTGACAAGACTAGGGGGGAAGGGAACAAGCCTTTTAAAAGGGGAGGGCACCAAGGACCTCCCCAGCAACAAATGAGCGAAAACAGGGGGGGAGCATTTGGGGACTAAGCGGGAAACAAGTGATCTGACGAATGCCCAACAAGTGTCAGGGGACCTGAAAATAAACAACCCAAGACGCCATGGTGTCAAAAGGGTGATGCCACAGACTGAGAAAGGGCCAAAAAAAGGACGGCTATTGGGCTGGAGGCCAAAAAGTGCACGCTGGTTGCGCGGGAAACAGAAAATCCACCAGGAAGTAAAAAAGGGACAAGAAGGAAGGAATCTCCCCAAAAAGGCCAAAGGGAAAGAACAGCAGAGAAGAAAATCGCTTTGGAGGCGGACGCAAAACATGTAAAAGAAAAAGGGTGGATATGGCGATGCGGACTGTTGCTGGAAAATTCTACCTTAAGTAGAAAGAAGGAGAGAAAAAAAAAATGTGGAAAATTAATTACCGGGGGAAATCAAGGAGGAATCAAAAATACCCCCCATAGGTGGTCACAAAAAAAACCCATGGTTTGTTTTGGGGTACCTGTGTAGAGGAATCTCGACATTTGGAGACCTCAAAAACCGGCCCTACAAGCGCAAACGAGAAGGTTCCATGACCGGGCGCACCAAGATCACCCATACATGTACTACGAGAAGAATTTAAAAAAAGAATGATGCTAGTCGGAAACCGAACGACGCTGAGGCTTGGCATGGGGGTGATCACAATGGTGTCAAGGAAGATGCAAAAGGGATCGGCAGGATGGAAGACTAAAGTATAGTTTGTCAAGAAAAACCGGAGAAATGTCAGTCAACTAAAAAAATTGGAGTAGATAAGGAAAAAGATTGAAATTGAAGAGGTGACGGCCAAAACGGAAAATGTTATTAAACCAAAAGGAGAGACGAAGGTGGTCACAACTATCTGTGCTTTCGGGGGTCGCAAGTCAAAAATACAGCGACTGCATCAACACGGATTCCATCAGGAAAAAAAAAAAAAAATCTAAAGCGAAAAGTAAAGAGAGGTCTGGCGCGGGCAAAGGGAAACTGGGGAGAATCCCGGAGTGCTGTCGTCAAAACACGCGCCGAAGCTCAAGAAAAAGAAGAAAAAAAAAAAGGAAAAACACGAGTACGTCCTAAGCAGAATCATGAACAGGGAGGGAAAAAATTTCGAAGTCAAAAGTGCCGAGGAGGCCAAAGACGGGCCGGTTCAAATCCCTTTACGTGCCGCTCAGCCGAAATGACAGTTAGAGCATCGTGACAGGCCAACTGCTAGCTCGACAACCCTGCTAGGAGAAAAAAGGGATGAGACTGGGCCAAAAAGGAATGTCCTATCAAACGTCAAGAAACGAAATGGAATCCTAAAAAAAAAAATGAGCGCGTAAAAATTCGTCAAGGCGAAGGAAAGGATCCGGAGAGAGGGACGTCAATAAAAAAAGCACCTGTCGGGCAGTTTTAGTTGAATGGAAAAACAAGAAATATATGGAACACCACCGGAAAAGCAAGCCCCTATGTTAAAGACTTTACTAAAATGACGATAAGTGCCAGCGATCACGGAGAAGGCGCTTGGGAAGAAAGTTCGTGCCACATGAGGCCCGTCCCAGGGCTGCAAACCGTCTGTTGAAGGGCAACAGGCGCTCTATCGGCCATTCTGTAGTCATCCCCCCAGGTAACGCACACGAAAAGCCGTAAAATCGTTCGGACGCCATTGCTGGGTGCGAATCAACGAAGCTTAAAAAAGTAACCTTTGACAAGAAAAAAAAAATCTTTGGAACAAGCTCACGTTACCGATGGTCGACAAACACAGGAAGGGAGGGCCTATCGACGATCTTCCCAGGCAGGTGGTTCGACAATGTACCGCGTGGGGTGCTGGGCGCGGGCCGCGCGCAACCGATGGGGTGTCTAAACAAAAAGGGGAGGGGCGCCGCCTGCGTCCGTGAACGGAACCCATCCCTCAAGGAGAAAAAAAAAAAAAACGGAAGAGAGAAAATATGAGGGGACGGCCTGCGCCGGAAAAAGGCGGCTACCCGCAGAAGAAGGTAAAGACCCTGAGAGAGAGGGGGGCCGCACAAGAAACTCCTGAACGTCTACAAACCGGCGCAAGAATCCGTGCGCCGCCATGAACAGGGGGGGGAGCGTAAGGAGAACATCACTGGGGAACTCTCGCGAGGGATTCACAGATGATGCGAAACCGCGGTAGTCGAAGATCTCTAGGATCTCCAGCCAACCAATTGTGAGGGGGATCCGACACAGTCCGTCGAAAGGGCGAGAAGGAAACCGAACGAGGCGATCAGGAGCTCTGTTGGAATAAACAAAATCGCCGTACCCAAAAAACCAAGGGGGGATCAGGTGCACAGAATTAATAGCTGGAAAAAAGGGCGCCAGTCTTAAACCACTACCGGCGGCTTGAAGACAAAAATGTCTCGGGGAAAATTAAAAGTCACGGGCGTTGAGGGGTGCTCGAGTAACGTACGAATAGGTTCCATTTGGTCGGCGGAAAAAACCCTGGGAAAAAGGTTGCACCAACTGCCCTGCCCTATGCACTCGCTACGGTACGGTCGCGGTTGAGAACCTCTGACCCTAAAAAGGACCCGCGGAGGTGGGGGAGTGAACAAGGCCAATTGATCCCACGAAAAGGTTCAGTGAATTGGCGAAGGGGCCCTGCCCGTGGCCGCGCGAAAAACACAAAAGGACCGGGTTTCTTTCATTTGGAGCCGGTGGGTGACCCGCCCTGCGAAATAAAGCGCCCACGCAAGGCCCCGTTGTTGTGCCAGGAACCGCAGGTCACAGGCCCGAGCTGTAAAAGGAACAAGAGGAACCGGGCCACAAGTGCAAGCCAGCTCAAAGGAAAACACACTTGGGTTGGCCTTAGAAGTCCAGAGGGGACCCGCATGGAAGATTAGAAAGCGTAGTGGGGGGTGGGGTCGCAGTGTGTGTCAAATGCTTCTTTCGAGAGAGGAGCAGGGGGGACGACGCGCAACGAAAAACGAGCCGCAGTTGATCTCAGGAGAGCACAGGAAGAAAGACTTGGAAAAGCAGCAGCGATAAAAAAGACGGCATCGGCAGGGGAAAGGGGTCACTAAAGGCCGGACAAAAACCAGGAAGTTAAGATCAGGGGACCGACCGAAGCACAAATCCTTTGGAGGGAAACAAACATGAAGCGATAATCTTGGGGGTTCCTAGGGCTTTGGTTGCAATCACTTCACAAGGCAATAGATTCCCTCAAAATTGGCCATTTGCGTTGACTGCGCATTGAAATAAAAAACAACAGTTTCGTATCTCCGGACTGGGGCAAAAAGTGCTTTCGGTAAACTAGGGAAAACTTTGATAAGGACCATGGCCCGGCCGAGATGTCCCTCTCCGGCCAAACCGGGAGCAGAACACGCAAGCATATAAAGACTTCAGGGTTTCGAGCACTGAAGAGCGGGGTGTCTGATACATCACCCGGGTGTTTTAAGCGTGGGGGGGTTCAAATCGGGTGCAGCTTGGGGGGAGGGGCAAGGTGACTAGGGGACTGGACAAGGGAAAAGAACACGTCACCGCGACTCGAACCACGAGTTTTGTCAAAACCCAGGGACTGTGGGGGGGTTAAGAACTAAGGGAGTGGTGTTGAGGGACATTGCCTTTTCCGAAACAGGGCGGGTCTCTTGACAGAAAGGTCCAACGTACGGAGAACGGTCGCAATAAAACAAAGCACATGCGAGACACCGACTGAAAGAAAGGGGAGGTTGCCTGTGGTTTGCAGTAACACCAAGCGATCGACGAGGGGAGTGAGGAAGGAAGGGTTCAACAGTTCAAGTCAAAGGACCATGTGTAAAAAAAAAAGGGGAACGACAACGGGAAAGACAGCATCAATGGGTAGAAAAAGCAAAGACCCCCCCCTGTAAAAGGGGGGGTTGTCCAAGAAGAGGGTGGACGAAATGAAAGGCATTTACAGGAGGCGGGCCGCCGGGGCACAGGGAAGAAAAGTGTCCAAGGAGAAAACTCAACGGTCGCGGGTTGGGGTGACCGCTTTCTAGGAGGGAAAAAATGCAAGAAACACGATAAAATCAAAAGGAAGGGAAGATATGAAAAAAGCAGGACCTACGTCGAAAAACAAATCAACAAGTTTATAGTCCTATACCGACCGGAAACAGAGGGACACGAGCCAAGAAAAGCGGGGTGGGTGTCTACCATAGCCCCCATGAGACGTAAACCAAAAAGTCCCGGGCATAAACGAAAAGGGAAGAAAAGAAACTCTACGCCCAAAGGAACCCGTGCTCGGTGTTGGATGCGGAGGGATGGAAGATATCAGGAAGCAAAAATAAGGGTGTGCCCCGCCCCCACCACCCTTTTCGAGGTCAAAAGCCGACACTGAAAAAAAGTCTGACAGTACAAGGGGCGTGGGGGGTTTCAATGAGAAACACTAGAAGCATAAGAAAAAAGAAGTTGGAGGGAACCTGACAGAACCTGGGCAGAATCAGTGACAGACCTCAACTTTTGGCAAGCCTGAAAGGAAAAAAAAGAAGGAAAAAACCGCCAAACCATCACTGTGTGGTCCTGGGAGAAGGGAGCCAGAAGAGGCCCAGATAAATCTGGGCAGGGGCGCGCCAAGGGAGGAGGTATCGAACTCAGCGCGAAGAAAGGCAATAAATCCGTCGGGGGTTAAGCGCTGAAGGGAAGACGTCATACCTAATTGGGGCCAAAAAGGAATAAAAGAAAGGTGCAACGGTGTGGGGGATGGAATGCAGACCAATGAAAGGGGGGTATCGCCAAAAGGTGAAACGGCAGCTGGACATAGTCGCCTAGCGACGATGGCGGGGAGACACCGACAAAGCGGAGGAGACTATCGATTGGAGACGTTTGGTACGACCTGACCACCTGGAGGGTCTGGGGGGTCTTTGGGGGGAAAAAGAAAGCCTTGAACGTTGTTTTCCCCGCACGGGGTCGCTTGTGACGGGGGAAGCCGCTGGGCGCAAAGAGACAAACAAACAAAAGCCAAAACCACGGTAAAGGGTGTGCCAGGAACATGGCCCAAGCACAACGTGCCTGAGGGGGGGAACCGAAGCAAAATCAGGGTACTCAGACAGGAGAAGATGGCTAAAAGTTCCCTGTGTCCAACGTAAGTTACAAAAAGGTAAACGGCGGTGCCGCAAACGACAAAACCCAAGGGTCTCTCGCAAAAAAAACCAAAAGGAGACAGGGGGAAAAACAAAGATAAAGAGGAGGGGGGAGTGGTTAGTTCGGACAGACAGGGAGGAAGAAGTCGCCATAGGGCCGGGAGTCGGAAAAAGAAAGGGATGCGAAATTCGAATAGGAGCGCGACCAGGAAAAAGATTCGATGGCCCGCGCCGGGGGCAGAAGACAGGCTCCTAAAAAGAGAAAAAAAAACTCCTCCCATTGAACGAGAAGAAAATACCGGGAAAAGGAAATCAATCTGGGGGATCTGTCCCATCGGTCAAAGTAAAAAAAAACCGAAAGGAGAGCAAATGCGATTTTCTGACACAAGTAATAGGGGCAGTCACTCAGGGAATGAAACAGCTAGAACCGTGAGGAGTGTGTCTTGAGAACGGTAGGGTGTGTTCGAGGGTCAAGACAGAAGTCCACAAAAGCCGGGGCCGTGAACCCTAGAGCTGGTCAGGAAATAAAAAGGAAGGCGGACGGCGCCGCCCCATCCTGCAACGAGCGGATGGGGAAAAACGTAAGCGTCGCAGTGGAGGTGTCGGAAACGGTGCCGCGCCGGTCGGGAAGGAAGCGGACGAGGGGGGTGTGGTAATTCCTTCTTCGGGAAAAAAAAAGCAGCCCGGACGGAGAAAAAAAAAAGGGAGGGGAAAGTAGAATAAAAAAAGCTGCCGTCAGGAAAGGGTCAAGAAGTGCCGCCCTGAGAAAACGGACGTGCACAACAAATAGAGAGGGAGGTGGCCCGCCAGCTAGGGGGGGAAACTCCAATCAAAACAAAGGGAGCGCAACGTGCAGTCAAATCGCCAAGCAAAGCCAGGAGACAGAACTGTGGGGGAAGAGGGGGGGTTTAAACGAACAAACCACCTCCTGCGGGTCAAGGACCAAAACTGGCAGGAGGCTTTGAAAAAAAAAAAAAAAGGTTAGCGGGGAAAACGGACTAAGGAAAAAGGCACATCTGGTAATCTAAACGGGGGGACAATTACAAAAAACGGGGGGCGGGGCCGAAGCAAACTCAAAACCAACCGACATAACCAGTTAAGACACATTCCGTCAGGAGAAAACAAAAGGGGCCCAGGAGGCCGCACAGATCCACCAAGGGAACCGAGTTGGCCCACAAAGGGCGCAGAAATAAAAGACCGAAAATGCTGGGGCCGGGGAAAGGAGGTAACTTCACGGACAAAAATTGGGACGTTGCAGTGAAAAGGTCAAGGGAGGATCCCGAAGGAACCCTCAAGAAAGGATAGGAGAAGTGCCGGCGACAATACCATGTAAAAAAGGTGCTAAACAAGCGCCGTGAGCTGATGAAAGGGACGCCCTAGAGCGACAGAAAAAGGAGAAACCAACCGCAAGTGAAATGAAAAAAGGGCAAGTTTAAGAAAAAGCGCCTCAGGGGGGCCGCCAACGTGGGTTGGGTGGGAAGGAGTGTTTAAGGAGAAAATGGTGCCAAAAAGACCCGCACGACAAATAAACAATGAAACAAAAAGAACTAGGCAGGAGAGGCCTCAAAGGACCCAATAGAGCACGAAAAAGGAGCGAAGGAGGGGGAGGGGCACAGGGTACTCAACAGTGGGCCCCGTGCCTGGGCATATCAGCGGCACGTTACAAGTGAGAAAAAGAAAATATTCCAAAAAAAAAACGGTGCGCCCAACCAGGACAAAGGAAAAGAAACGAATGTAGCAAATCAAGAGACTGAACACAAAATGGGGGGCATTAGGGCGACGGAGATAGGTAGTTAAAAAGATCAAACGTCACAGACCGTCATGGCTTAAAGGCCCGTGTGCCGGTGGGACTTCGAAAAGCGCCGTTTGCCGAAACTAAATTCAGACCGTTGACAAACGAAAAACACAGAGGTCGCTGAGGGAGGGAAAGGGGGTTGAAGGGTGACGTCGGTGGGGTAGGAATTCGTTGAAACGGGGTGGGGGGTAGACGGGTGCAGTTAGTGTCAAGGTGGTGGGGGTCGTGGGGGTTGTTGGGGGGGGGGAGTGGGGGGGGCGGGCTTGGGGGGGGGGGGGTGGGGTGGGGGGGGGGGGGGGGGGGGTGTGGGGGGGGGGGGGGGGGGGGGGGGTTGTGGGGGGGGTGGTGGGGGGGGGTGGGGGGGGGGTGGGGGGGGGTGGTTATGTTGGGGGGGTGGTGGTTGGGTGTGGTGGGGGGTGGGGGGGGGTTGTGTGGGGGGGGGGGGGTTTTTGGGGTTTGGGGGGGGGGGGGGGGGGTCGTTAAAGGGGGAGGTGTGGGGGGGGGGGGGGGTAAAGAAAGCAGCACCAAAAACACCGCCAAGAGTCAAGAAAAAACGACCGAAGAAACAAAACGCAAGAGGACGAAAGGCTGGGAAGCATATTGGTCAACGGTTTAACCTCAAAAAAACACGCGAACGAGGGTTGCTCAGGGACCGAGCTCCGCGAATAGGAAGATAATCGCAGGATGGGTGGTCACGAGAGGAGTGAGACTGGAAGCAAGAGGAAAAATAAGGAGAAGGGACAAGAGGAAGGAATAATACTATAGGAAGTCCACGAATAAGGGGTACAGGAAGACACGAAAAGGTGGAGATTGGGGAGACGGGAAAAGATAAAGGGAGGAGAGATGTGGGGGCCAGAGTAGAGGAGAAGATGAGATAAGGAGTGGCGGTTCGTAGGGCTAAGGACGGTTAGAGTGCTGGAGGGAAGGAGAGCAAGTCGGAGGGGTCGGACAGGGGGAACTGTAACAAAAACTGAAAAACACAACATAAGACAAAAAAAAATAGGGGGCGGGTGGTCGGGTCGGGAGGCGGGGGGGGTCGGTGGAAAGTGTATGAAGACCGTTGTACTGGTCTCTGACTGTCGATGGTGTCGTCTGTGTGTGTGGGGGTTGGGTAAGCGTGTCGAATCAAAAGGAAAATCTCAAGGGTCAAAATGCGGGTCAGAAACGCGGACTGGCGGGCGGGTTGAGGGGTGCGAGAGTCAGGGGGCGTGCCGCTGGAGCTTGCGGGCGTCGGACGTCGTGGCTAAAACGGGGTTCATCCGTCTTGGAACTCTGCAAAGAAAAAAGACTGTCGAGACCACTAAATCTAAAGAGAAACGTCCAAGACTGGATAGGGGAAAAAACTAACCGGGGGACTAAAAAAATGCGGGCGAAAGGCAAACGCGACCGAGCACGGAACAGGCAGCAGTGAAAAGGACATTTTTCTCAGAACGAAAAGGAAGATCGGCCGGCCTCGATCCCTAAAAAAAGACGCCTAGTAAGGGGGAAAAGGCACGGAAAAGCGAGGTTCTCGACTTTGAAGGCCAATGATCCCTCCACTGCGAAAAAACTGTGCGCCGTGAAATCGGGATCGACCCAGAAACGCAGCGACACGAAATCAAACCAATATTGGCGCGCAATGTTGCAAGGAGAAGGCCTCATAAAGGTTCGACCAATCGGGGGCTCCAATACAACATCGGGTGGAAGCAGGAGCCGAGGGAGAGGCCGCGCCGCATGGCCGGATCACGATTAGTGGTTGGAAGGAAACGTCGGAAGCGGCGCCCGCTCCCCCGGTGACAACAAGATAGGGCGGGAACGAGCCCTGCGGCCGCCGAAACGCATC
>Ga0179593_1442003_pt1 | contig 10988 bp, 11 predicted proteins | sample CZODoug2_1_08_16_FD_185931 | JGI IMG/M metagenome (GOLD analysis project Ga0179593, IMG submission 185931) | Vadose zone soil fungal communities from Angelo Coast Range Reserve, California, USA - CZODoug2_1_08_16fungal (PacBio error correction) | ecosystem: Environmental > Terrestrial > Soil >...
GGGGCACGGCACTGTGTCATCCCGAGGGGTACCTGGGCAACAAGCTGCTTTGGTCAACAGGGAAAAAAAGGGGGGGGAAAAAAAAGTGGATCGGAGAGGGGTACGGGGGATACTCTTCAGGTGGGATGCGCAGGGGGGGGGAGACGGCAACATTGCGGAAGAGGGCAGAGTCAGGTGAAGGGAAAAGAAGGGGACGGGAGGTTTAACCAGACGCATAGAAACGAAGTAGTTCATTTCCAGGTGCGGAGTTGTTCTGCGGAGAAATGGGACAAAGGATGTATTCGGGAACAGGCCGGAATCGAGTCAGTCGCTGGCCGGGATGAAAAACAGCCCAAAAGGGACAGGCCATTGACCACAGGTCCAAAGGGTAAAAACCACCGCCATCATGTGGGTCATTAACCCGTGCAAAAAAGGAAAAAAAGGCTTACTCTTGGGGAAGAGGGTTCAATAATATGAAACCTAAGTTCAGAACAAGGGAAGAAACCAGTGAGGGCTCCTGGGAAACAAAAGAAGGACTATTTTGACTAGGCGGGATGGGGGTTCAGCCCTGATGGGGTCGGCCACATAGGAGGACAGGGGTCGGGCCCGAGGAAAAAGTACTACGGGGGTCAATACGCTGGGTTTGAGGGAGAAGGACAGGGTCGCCAACGCTGTTTGCAGCGGGGAAAAACACGGGGTAAACTCAGGTCGAGAAAAGTGAAGAGGGGGGGGGGTTCACCGAGAGAACGGACCAGAATAAGGAAAGGGGTCAAAAGAAAGAACACGGTCACCAAAGGAGGGGGGTCTGCCATTCAAGGCTAAAAGCATCACAAGGGGGCGAACACGGGGAAGGGGTACGGGGGGGGTGCGACTCAACGAACCTGGGGGTTGGAAGGGAAAAAGTACGCAAGGAGCAAGGGGGCACGGGAAAGAAAGCATCGAAGCTCGCCTGTGCCTATAAGACTTTGTGGGGAAAACCTGAAGAGTGGACCCATAAAAGAGTCCACCGACGGGTCAAGAAAAGGGGGACAACGTGAAGGACAACCACCCAGTGGGGAAGGGGTCCAAGGGCACCTCGCCTGCGAGAAAAAACCTGACGGGAGGGTTAAGGGGGGCACAGCCCAAGTCGAATCTGTTTACCTCACAGGGGAAAGGAGAGGCGGAAAAAAAAGCTGAAATGGTTTGGAAAGAAAGGGACACATGATAGAAGAAAGAAAAAAAAAAAAAAAAAAACAGGGGGGGCGTGAAAAGGAAGTGCAAACTGCCGTAGTCGACTAAATACATCCTGCAGGGCGGGCAAACACAGAGAAAAGGCAACGCAGGAATGTGGGGCCGTCACGTGTGGAACCATGTCAGGGAATTCGGGTGGCCATCACCTGGGTCAAGCCTGTCAACGGCGGTCACCGGGGGGGGGGAAACACCCTGAGAAGGAATGAGGAGGTACAATACGTCCCTTCCTGCCCCCCTGCCGGCGAACTCATGAAATAAGAGGGGGAAAAAAAAATCCAGTCAAACCTGGGTGGCAGGGAGCACACTCTAAAATCGGGGAAAGGTCGCGCAACGTCCTTCATGACTCAGCAGGTGGAAAAACAAGAAGCCTAGCACCCCGGGGACGCATGTTGGAAAGGTATCCCTTCGTGCCCTTTGGGTTTAAAAAAAAAACTTCAGACTTCAAAAGGACAATCCGTGTTGGTGCAAAGTAAATAAGACGATAGTATGCAAATAAGGGAAAGGTTGTGACGAAACTGCACGGTGATGCAAAAAAAAGAGGAAAAGCAAAAAAAAAAAAATACGGGAAGAAAATTCACGTCATCGAAGGGTGGGAGAAGAAAAAAAAAGGGAAAACAAAAAAAGCTTGGGCACCACCCAGAAGGAGACGGAGGGGGGGAACACAGAAAAACAAATTGAAAAAGGGTTTGTACCCATGGTTCGTCATTGGGAGGGGGAGGCCAGAAGAAGAAAAACAAAGCCGGCCTGTCTCGGTGGGTAACTTCTCAGGAGGAAAAAAAACAAAGGGTCGGGGGGGGGGGGGAGACCGGGACACTCAAGCAGGGAAAATTGGAGGGAAAAACTGGGAACGACACCACAATGCAAAATCTCTTTGGATGGAGGTGGGGGTGACAAAGGGGGTACGGAAGAGTCGTGGCCGGTGGGTTTTTGGTCCGCAAAAAAGGGAGTGGGAGAAATCGGGGCGGGGAAGGCTTCCCAGACGGACCTACAGGGGAAGGAGAAAAAAAACGACAATGGAACACCATCTCAAGAAACTCACCGTGGTTTCATCAAGAAAAGGGGAAATAAAAGGGGGGAGAGGCTACCGGATCGGCTGCCAAAATATGAACCAGTAGGGGGCAACGAGGGGGCCGGGCAAATCATGTCCAATTCCTAGGGGTCCACCGGTCACCCGGGGAGGGGGCGGAACCTACCTTAAACCCGAACTACAGAGGATGGAAAAGGTGAACCAACCTAACCAGTTGTCCGGGCCTGACTGTTGCAGGAAGGGAAAAGAAAAAGGTAAACCAGACGTCGTGTTGAAAAAGTCAGCTTTCTCCAGGGAAGGGGTGAAAACCTGGGGGCAAACTAAGGGGGGGATGACAGTTCACGTGCCAGAAATGCTGAGGGGGGGTGGGAAAAAAGGGGTCACGGTGGGACAAGGCCAGGGTAAAAGGGCGAAAATGGGACCCGATCATAACGAAGCCACGGCGGGCCAAGGGGGAAACAAAAAGACACCTTTGCTTTGGGCGGGCGGGGAACTGGGTAGCTGGTCGTGGCCCGTTCCCTGATTTCTGACCCGAAAGGGGAAGTGAAAAAAAAAAGACTGGGAAATACCGTTGCCACCCCGCAAAGCCGCGGAAAAAGTTAAAAAACCGGGCAGACTCAGATGTGCAGGAGCCCGCCCGCACCAGCTGGTATCACAAGGGGGGGGGGGGAGAAGTTGGGGGACAGGACCACGACCAGCCTCCCGTTGGATGTCCATGGGGTGGGGGGGGAAAAAAAACACCCTGCAGATGATGTAAAGCGTGACGGTGCAGCGAAGAAGAAAGGGGCGGGTGCCAACGGCGTGGGCACCATTGGGAACACCTTTAGGGAAAGAGAAAACAGAACCCCATCAGTGGGTGCCAGGGGGAATTACCAAAAGGTCCCAGCTGCCCCATTGACAAAAAGAAGGGAGAAAAAAAACTTGCAAAGACCTGGAATCCCATAGCCCCTCAAACACCTGACGGCGAAGAAGGGGTCAAACAACACGAAAGGCCCTCAATTACACCTAAAAAAGATATAAATTGAGGTCGGGGCCAGACCGGGGGGGTGAAAAAGGGGGAACAGAGGAAACTATACTTCACGCAGTCGGGCTTACATAAGGGCCGAGGTGGGCCTCGTGACAGAACCGAGATGAACGTTTCAACGCGCCCCATTAAGGGGGGGGGCGGAAAGAGAAAAAAAAAAAACAACAATTATTCCAGTTCAAAGAGGAGCAACGGAGAAGAAAAAAACCCCTTAGGCTTAACGTTGCCATCGAAAGGAGGGGGGAGGGGAAACGAGGAGGGAATAACAAATAACAAAGAGGTCCCTTAACCGAGAATGTAGGACATCAGTGGGGTTACCCAGGGAACGGGTTCACCGCCAGCCCGACGCCAAAGGGGGCTTCCGAGGACGTGCCGGTCTGTGTCGGTTTCCCACAGACGGCCAAGAAACGGGTCGAGGCTAGGCCCTGTCCCGGGACAGGGGAAAAAAAAGGGGCAGAAAAAAAAAAACGGTGGACCCTGGGCACAAAAAAATTTACCAATTCAGGCCCACATGGACAGAAATGGCGAGGGTGAAGACGCAACGGTGAAAAAAGGGGCACTCCTTTGAGAAGAACACCAAAAAAGGGCTTTTGACGAGAAACTCAACGTACATCATTACGAAACGTCCACACCAGTGGGAAAAGGAACTCCCGAAACACGGCGTGCAGGGGGGGGCAGGGGGGGGGGAGGGATAAAAAGCCAGGTCCCAACCAAACCCACTAGGACCCAACAGGGGGGGGGGATGACGAATTCACGTGCGGGATCAAACTGCCATATCTATGGAAAAAAGAAAAGAAAAGGGTGAAATTATCTTCGGTGCTGGGGGGTTCCCGTCAGAAAGGGAAAACTTTCCAAGCCACTGTGGGTAACCCCTTGCCACACGTTATCCAATCAAGATGACTGCAAAGAGGGAAACAGAAACAAACAAGGACAAAGCCACACAAAGGCAGGTTTCTCATTATGTTCCTAGGGGACGAAAAGGCAGGCCAGCGCTGAGGGGGGACGGTCATCGAACCAACCCAGTGGCCAAACCAAAAACGGCCCCCACGGGGGAGGGGGAAGAAGGAAACCCAGGAGATACCAAAGCACAACTGCATCCTTAGGAAAGAAGAGAAAGTAAAGGAGGGCATAATAACACCGGAAAGCCCTATGCAACAAACTGAAAGCCGTTGATCAATCCGTACTTAAGCCAAACTCTCGGGGTGAAAAAAAAACGGTGCATGGGGGAGGGGGTGCAGTAAAAGTCCCCAAAAACATTCGTCGGGAGGTACAAAAACAAAAGTCGCTGGTTGCGCACCTTCAGAGAAAACGGAAACAAAGGGTGTGTTGACTAACTGCGTGGGGACGAAACGCCTCTGACAGGGGAAACATCATTCCCAGGGAAACCAAGAGGGGCCCGGGGGACAAAAAGAGCAAAGGGTACATCCTGGGTTAACTCGGGTATGGGACAGACCAGACTGGGAATACGGGTAAGCCGCTAAAATTAAATTTCGGTGATGAAAAACGACGGGAGGAGACTGTTGGGGGGGGGCCAGTGAATGTGGGTTTTCGGTATTGACTGAAACCATTCAGGGGGAAGGGATTGGGCAAAAAAAATAAAAATAGAAAAGCACGCCAAAAAACGTCCCCGGACGGGAAAAAAACCCCACCCCCCGGCCAACCTGTGACCAAACCAAACCTGTAACCAAAACCACTGGGACAACAGGCAAGATCATCCAGCAGGGGGGGGGGGAGGGGTTAAAAGTTCACTGGACAAAAAGGCACGGAAAAACAAACTAACAGCATAATGGTAACTGCCCTTACAGGAAGCAAACGGAATCAGGCGGGTCTCCTCCCGGGAGAAAAAGAGGCCTGCCAAACCGCCCCTCTCCTCGGCCGCGTCAGAGAAAAAAACTGGGCCGCCGCCACCAGGGGAACAGCACCACAAGGGGGGTTAACCCATCAAGTCAGGTTGGTAGGACAAAAAGTTACGATTTGGGTCATAACAACAAAAAGGAGGGGTGGTTGTGTTTTTGGATGGGTGTCACCGGGTTGAGAGAGAACGAGAGACGGTGTCTACTGGGAGTCAAACATTAAAGGGGGGGGGGGAAAAAAGGAATGTCTAGTAAAAACCAAAAAAGAAAACAAGGGAAAAAACACCGTAAAGTTCCGGGGGAAGGAGGATGGGAAAAATCCCGGAAGCTGAAGGCAAAAAAGAAGAAAAAAAAGGGTACCAAAAAGGCCGGGTTCCGCCCCCCAACCAAAAGAAGAACAAAGGGGACTAGCCTGAATCGGTTTGGGGGGGGGGCAAACCGGGAGCAAACCTGACCGGCAACGAGGGGGGGGGTCGGGACAGAGGAAGGAAAAGGGAGAGGTGCGGGTGGGAGGGGGGAAAAAAGGAAAACGGTTGGGCCGGGTGTTCAACGCAGCCCTTGGGGGGAGGGTTCGCCGGATCGGTGTGGAGGGGGGAAGGGAAACGGGATGTGGGGAAAGAAAAAGGGCCTTCCGGTCACTCACGGGGGACAAGCAAAAAAAAGGAAAAACGACCCGGACATGATGCCAACCTTTGATGCCCAAAGCCAACGGCCCCCAGGGGGGACGCCACCGGGCAGACGAAAACCAGAAGAATTCGCCAAAACCAGTCACGAAAGGGGGTAGCAGGGGAATGATCTCTTCCTCCTGCAGGTGGGAAGGAAAGCCGGGGTTTCCGCAACAAGATTGGGACGAGCCTGTGCGATCAATATTTCAAGAGTACCCCCAGTCCAAGAAATGGGCAGAAAGCAAGAAGGGGGAAGGAACCCGGGCAAAGTTTATATCCTCCCAGCCCCGCTGAAAAAGAAAGGATCCCAAAGAGGGAAAGGAGTTTACAAATTCAAGCATTGGTGCGAGAAGCGGAGGGGAACCAAAAAAGGAAACCGCGTGGCCTTCAAGGGTGCAGCACGGCACCAAAAAGAAAACTCGGTGGAGATTCCTGGGGAAAAAGATCATTGGTAAAAAAAACGGAGTATAGAACGCGCCCTGAGATGAGTCGGTCAAAAAAAGGCAAAAGTGTCACAACAGCAACATAGCCTGGAATGAAACGCAAACAGGGCAGGCCAAGGGGATGGAAAGGGGCACGGCCCACCACTAAAGTGGGCCAAGCGCCACCCCCTGGGAGGGCCAGGAGACCGACCCCAAGACCCAAGGGAACCGGTGGGCCAGCACGGGGGGGGGGGAAAAAAAAAAAATAACGAAAAGGAGACAAGGCGTTGCTCGACCAGGGACACAAAAGCCAAAGGTTTAGTCTCGCCGTTCCCCGTGGAAAAAAAAGCCATCTGGGAGACCAGGAAGGAAAAAAAGCTTAAAAACTGAAAATCTTTGTCCCTGGGGGGGGGGGGAACAGACGGCAAAAAACAGGTACACGTGTACAATCAAAAACGAGGAGAGGTGTCCCAGACCCCCAGGATAAAAAGAACAAGCCGTGGAAGGCGGGAAATTCCTCAGGGGGGGGACACTGATGATACAAAAGGGTGCCCTGAGAAAGAGAAAAGGGGCCCTGGTCCATGAAAATGGAGGTCATGGAGGGAACAAACTATCAAAACAAAAAAAAAGAACGAGAGGGGGGACCCGGGGGGGGAAAGTGCCCTTGGAAACGCCACCTGCATTGGAGGGGGTGGGGGGGGGGGGGACGTAGTTCCTTGAAGAACTGGGGGGGACAGGCCCAAGTGGCGGGGGCAAGACTGGGGAAAAAAGAAAGGGAAAAGAAGTTGGCGGGAAGTGGTTACAATTCCAACGAACCACTTTCCTGGCGAGTCCTCTACATTACAAAAAAAACAATCTACCGACCTTGTCCCTCAAAAACGCCCGTAGGGGAACTTACAGGGGTTACCCCCACTGCTGGCCACGGGGGCAAAAATTCCCCTGCACGTCACAATCTATTGTTCAACAAAAACCATGAAATAGACAGAAATTTTTTCCGTCCCCACCCACCCACAGACCCCCAAACCCTGTCAGCAAATGGTTGCCCGGGAAACCGCTCCTGGGCCCAATCTGAGACAAGAAACATTTGTCATGGGGGGGAAAAACGCAGGCAATCCGTAGGCAAGTCAGTCCGAAAGTTTCGAGACAAAAAAAAACCCCCGGACCCTGCTTCATGTCACACGAGTACTCTCTGTTCACAGGGGCCCTGAGAGGGTTGAAAGTCCCCTTCCTGGGCACATAAAAACTTGGGGGGGTAACTTGCGCGATGTTTGGACCTTAGAGTGTCTTTGGAGGGCGGGGGCGGTGGGGGTTGACGGGCCCAGAAAATTGTCCATCGCAGGGGCCATGTAACAGGAGAAAGAGAAGGGAGGACTGGGAGCGGAGAGCGGAGGGGGAGGAGGGGGAGGTGAGCGGTAGATAAAGGGGCAGAGAGAGGGGGGGGGTGGTGGGGGAGGGAGACGGGAGGGCAAGGAAGTGGGGAAGGGGGAGGAAGGGATAGAGGAGGAGGCAGGCCAGGTTGGAGTGGTGGGGGGATGGTGTGCTGTCCTGGTAGACTTAACTGTGTGCGATGGGGGTACGAAAGTTAAAAAAACCCAACTATGGGTCGTGAAGGGCACGGAAAAAGTTGTTCTGCGGGTATCCAAGTGAGAAAAAACTGGTCTTGAACAAAAAACCGAGGGGAAACACAGTAAAAAAAAAGGATCGAGGAACATGCTCGGAGGGGGGGCCAACACCGCCCCCCGACTCCCAGGTGAAGACAAACTTACCCACCAAAAAGAAAAAAAAAGGCCTTCACAACACGTGCAAAAACCCAGTCCATGGCCATCGTAAAAAGCAAGTGCTAGTGTACTAAGCAAAAAATAAAACTCAGTAAAAGGTCCATGGGAAGGAAAAAAAAAAGGGATGCTCATTGAGAAGAGAAATTACTCTGATTTGTCGAAAAGGAAGTGCAAAAAAAACGTTCCCGAGGACTGGTGAAAAAGGCAAAAAAAAGCGACGGGTGACCGTGGGGACCGGGGCCGGATGACCAAGATCGGTCAGCTGGAGGGCCTGTGGGAGGGGGCAAAAAAAAAAAGGGGTCGCAACCGCTTGGAAACTGTGGGGGGGAAGGTACTGGGCGGGGAGGAACCGAAGAGTGGTCCGCAAAAGGGCGGGGGAAAACGCCTTTGGTGGGAGCATCAGTCCGGTAACCCATGGGTAACCTGGCACCGGGTCGGGGGAGGGGAAGGCAGAACTGCAAAAGACCCGCCCAGTTGGGGCTCCGGGAAGGTATGGAGGTCCGACGCCCTACCTTTGTATGGAAAAGAAACGCAAAAAACTGCGCAAGTTTCGGCCTATAAGAGGGAAAAACGGCTCCGGGGGGGGCAAATACCCTACTTGTGTTGACCTTAACGTTTCCAGAAGAGAAAAAAAGATAACCGGAAACTTACAGAAAAACGTGGTAAAAGGGCAACGCCAAAAACCTGGAAAGGGGACGGACCGCGATCTGAGGACCACAGACCAAAAGGTAGGTGGAAAAAAAAAAAAAAAAGACCGTGCGAGAGGGAGAAAACACGACAAACGGGGAAAAAAAAGGCTGCGTGCCATGTACTTAAACTGGGGGGGGGCGAGCTTCCACACAAGGCTGGAAAAGAATGGAGAAAAAAAAAAGGAACATTGCGGCGGACGATAGCAATTGAAGGAAAAGAAGAAGAGGAGCAAAAAAAAATAAGGGTGGCGTAAAAGACGTTGTCCGCAAAGGCCGGGTGGGAAAAGTCAACCGCACTACTGGGAGGCGGGAAAAAACGGGGCGGGGGGGGCCAAACCCCCCGCGCCCGGGGGGAAAACGGCAAAGGAGGGACCATAAGTCCCAGGGGGGAAAACCGCAAATCACGGAAGACAGGAAAACGGGAAAACGACTCCTGACAACCGGTGCCTGGTTGGACCCAGCCACCCAAAAAATCTCCGGGAAGGGACGTTCCCGACCCCGACGGAATCAACCGAAAAAAAAAGGTGCCCAAAAAAAGGACATCTAGCACCGTGGGCGAATTTGGCAAGCACCCTTCACCTTCGGGGGTGTTTTAACATCGGAAAAAGTCCGTGTTCCAACGGCAGAAGCTAAGAGGCAAAAGGAAGGGACGATTACTGAAAAAAATGCGGGTGAAAGCCACAATGAAAAAAAAACTGAAAGGGGGAGACAATTTGAGGCCACGAAAGAGTACTATCGCCGAACCGGGAAAAAAAAAACTCCGTTTTCGCACAAAAGGGAAAAGAGGAGGGTGGTGGGGAAAAGACCACACGGGTTGGTACCAAAAACAAAATGTTCTGGCGTGCGAGCCAAAAACTAAAGAGAAATCTTCCGTCGACGGGGGGGGGGGAAAGAAATGAAGCAGTTGTCGCCAAACCCGCCTTAAAGGGGGGGAGGGGAGACAGCACGCAGATCTGTTGGCAAAACAGGGGGTGTCTTTGCGGGGGTTAAAAGCAAACCAATAAAACCGCGCGTGGTTGAGGGGGAACGGTTGTCAAGGGGGTGCAGGATCGTGGAAAGGGGGGTTGTGGTTCCCGCCCCTTGAAAAAATGTGTGGGGGGACCCCAGTAACGAAAAGGGAGCAACCCGGAGGCCCTCCTGGAAGGTCCTACAAAAAAAATGAAAAAAGATCCTCCCTGCCGTGTTCATCAAAACGAACTTGCCGTAACACAGAGAAAAAGGCCAGGGGGCATGCTGCCAGAAGAGGAACCGATTGTGCCAGCTCTTTGGGACTGGGGCAAAATAAAATGGTGGAAGGGGGGGGGAAGGGCGGGGTCAAAAGTGGGGAAGGACGTTCCCAACCCGAGACACAGAAAACGGGGAAAAAGTGAAACAGGTGCGAACCGGGAACGGGGGTTTTCACCGGGCCGAGGGGGAAAAGAGAAAGCAAAAAAAAACAACTTAAACAAGGGGGATGTAAGAAGAACAAGGGCAAGGGGGGCCAGCCTTGGGGGCCGACAACGGGCTTCATTTCACACGTGGGCAGAAAAAGTCTTGAGGGTGTGGAAGGCAAGGGGGAAACGGGGTGCCCCAGGCAAGGGCTCAAAAGGGAACCGGGATCAGCGCGCCGCCCTGGACGGGCCTAGGACCAGCAAACAAAAACTAAGGGGGGGAGCCCAACTGGGTGAACGGCGGGGGGGGGGAAAAAAACCCGTTCATCTGAGGCAAAAAAAAAAAAGTGCAGTTACCCAAACATCATGGAAGCCTTGTTGAAAAGAAAAAAGAAAGCCATGAAAGGTGAAAAAAAAAAGGGAACCAGCTCTGATGTTTCAGGGGAGACCGAAGGACCAAAAACCGAAAAAAGACAGAAAAGGGGGTGTCCCGCCGTTGGGTGACAAAAGTCCGCCGACGCCGGGGGTGACCAGGGGGGGGGGGGGAAAAAAAAAAACGGGGGTTACATGATCCCTCGAAAAAGAAGAGGTGAGGGTGGAAAAAGCCGTTCCTTGGGCCTCAACAAGTCCTCTTTTTACTCGAACCAAGAAAAATCTGGAAGTGGATTAAAAGTCCAGCTTGAACGGGGTAAGACGGGGGAAAAAGGGAAACACCGGCAGGACCGGGAAGCAAATTCGCCCAGCAACTAACCCCTGAAGAAAAAGGTCAAACTAAAACTACCTTTCCTCCAGAGCCACCAAAAAATCGGGAAGTAAGGTGCTTCAACGTTACCCTGTCAAGGACCAGGAGTGAACTACAGTCACCCACATTTTCAAAGGTAAAAAAATAACTATGTAAGAAAAACTAGTCTGACCGAACGAGATGGACAAAGGAACAAAAAAGAAGGTTGC
>Ga0179593_1489028_pt1 | contig 10988 bp, 14 predicted proteins | sample CZODoug2_1_08_16_FD_185931 | JGI IMG/M metagenome (GOLD analysis project Ga0179593, IMG submission 185931) | Vadose zone soil fungal communities from Angelo Coast Range Reserve, California, USA - CZODoug2_1_08_16fungal (PacBio error correction) | ecosystem: Environmental > Terrestrial > Soil >...
GGAAGCCCAATGAAAGAAGAAAAAGCTTGGAATTGATAAATTGAAAAAATAAAAACAAGGGAAAATTGGAAAAAGCCCACCAGAGGAAATGGGATGATCGCAGGGCCTATCCCGATAAAGGCCGGAGAAGAGATGAAAGCCGTCCCCCAGACGAACCGGTGAAATATTCATAGAGCAGGGCGAACGGCGAACATATAGACTGAGGAAATCGCGATGCCGTACTCCAACATACGAAAGGCTGGGTCCGGGGAGAGGAGTCTGGGAAAAGGATACTCCACGCACTGCAGCCCTCTGGCATTAAACTAGATGGGAGAATCCATAATAAATCAACCGAACTCTTGACATCCATCCGGGAAAAAAAAATACCTCTAGACCAGTGGAAGGTTAGCGGAGGAGTTGAGATCGCTCTACTCCAGCAAGGTGACCGAACTGAAGCTACATACTTTAATAGTGGTCGCCTAAAACGAGGCGTGCGACGCGGAAACGTCAAGCAGTTAGATACACGCCACATCAATCCTAATCAAGGTTCAAAAAGGATCCACGGAGGAAAAATTTAACTGCTGAGCGGAAACACAGCCTCGATAGTCGTCAAAATAGGGCAGGATTTAATTCCAGAAGGAAAAAAGGGAGAGGAAGACCCATTTGCAAGTTCTGAGGACAAAAACGCCCATCCGGGGGGTTACGTAGGAGTAACTGTCTCAGACGAGCAAATCCCCTCTGGAAGAAACAGATGCCATGACAAATTGAAGGGCTACCAGCCGGAATGTGGGGGAGGGGTCTTGGGGGTCAACTAATTTTATTTTCAAAAACGTTTCTACGTTAAGAGGCTTCGGAATCAACGTGCTTCTGGTCGAGTGCCACGTGAAAAACAATCCAACACGGGGGTGATGGCAAAACCGGGCGTCAGAAACAGTTTTTCGACGAAAAGTCAACGAGGGGAAGCGGGAAACTCTACTAACCAGGAGGGGGGGGGCGCAATTATGAATCTCCTCGCTCTTAGCCCGTTGAAGAAGGCTAAAGTCCGAATACGGGAAGCCGACGCAAGGATCAAAAAGAAGGAGACATAGCTGAAGGCGAAAAAAAAGGAAAAACCGAGGAAAAAAAACAGAAGACCATTGACATCTTTAACGGTGCAATGACGAGGGGGTCATGGGGCAGGAACGAAGTGGCCCAGACCGATAGAGAATTTCGGGGGGAAATTCGCACGGATCGGCGACGCGATAGAGAGGAAAAAAAGCAACCGCAATAAGCGCGGCAGATCCAGAAAACTGAGAGAGAGAGGAAGATAGTATCATTTGGCTGGAGGCCGCCAAGGTTTGGGGGGGGGGGATGAAGTGGACCGGGAAGGGGAGGACAGAAAATGAGAAAGCGCAGAATCGTGTACGGATTGATCGGGAAAAGGCCAAAGGGGAAATGGGCTTAAAACCCAAGGGGGAAGGCAGATGCAAGAGGGCACATTCCTTGCGCTCTGGGTCTGGAGCTGTATGTGAGGCAGGGGCCTAGAAGAGGGGCGTATCATCGGCTTTGAGGTACAGGCGGGAAAGTAATGCTTCCCGGAAGTATAGGGAAGGCAAGAACGTGTGAAAGCCGATGAGATCATCCGGCATAATCTGCGCAAGCCTGGTGACCGGACGGACCAAGCAGTGGTCGCCAACCGAACGTTACTCGCGAGAACTGGGGGGAGGTGCCTCAGCCAACGTGTGGTGGCGGACGAAAGCGAGGCAGCACGATCAGCAGGGGGAGTATTGCAGACTCTGCGGAAGAAAAGTTGGCATTGACACTAACCTATGACAGAACGGTCGACTTCCACAAGCAGAGGAGGCAAGACCCTGGTTGGCAGGGGGGGGAAAAAGGGATCAAGAAGTGGCTTCGATCGTTGGATTGCGTTAGGGAAGAAGCGGAAAAACAAACAACCGGGCCCTGGGCTTTTGCTCGACTCTGGCAATGGGCTCGGGGAAGAAAGGGACTCGCCCGCAAGTCAAAAGAAAACGACAATTCCCGGATCCGGCGCAAATCCGAAAACTGAAAAAAAAAAGGTGCTGCGGTTTCATGAGAACGCGGATTGAGGTTTTCGATAATCTCAGGATTGCCGGGGGGGAGCTGAGAAAGACCATAGGGCGGCGAACCAAAAACATATCAAAGTAAGAATTTAAAAGTGACGTTCCCGAGGCGAACTTCGCGCCGATAAACAGACACAGAGTGGGGAAGGGTTTCTTTTCTGGCAAGGTGATCGCCGAGGAACAGTGGGCAGGAGTGTCGACACGGCTGGCCTGACGGTGCAACGCGCAAATTATGGTGAAAGTGAGGCATGTCTAAAGGGGGTGCGGGAAACTGCGCCCGGCATCCTCAGCTGGGAGGATGCGGGTAGAGGCATAAGAGAGTCGCATTCTATCTCGACGTGATTGGGGCCCGATGAAAGCGAGATAAGAAGGAAATATGCTTGCAACCACCGGCGGGGGGGGCATCCTCATCGCGCCCGGCGAAAGGGAATTCAGGGGTAATCGCGATCAATAGGACCTGGGGGCGACTGACCAGTCACAGAAGGAGGGATTGGAAAGCATTTAATCATGCGTGTCGGGGTTGGGGAGGAAGGCATCTGAACACACAAAAACGAACGAGAATGAAAAACAGATCCCAAGGGGAAAACAGGGAAAAAAGAACACTATTAGCTTGACGAAAGCGCGAAAAGTCCGGGTAGTGAAAATCGGCGAAAAAGTGAGGGAAGGAACCCTTTCTCGCGAGTGAGGATGCAAACAATAAGAGTGGGAACGGAAGGACGATCATCTCGACATTAGATCTCGGGGCAGCAAGACGGAAAGAAAGACTGAGGACATAGGCGAAAAGAGAAAAGCATGCCAAGATCTGAAAGGGCAGGTTCGGAATTTACAGAAGAAAGATCAAAAATCCTACGGCGCAGGGGTTCAAAGAAGTGCCCAGAATGCCGCAACTGAAGTAGAGATTCAAGGGGCCCTGAAAAAAAGCCATGAAAAAATGCAAGATGAGGGGATCTTCTCTACAAACCAGCCCTCAGGGGACCGAACATTCACTCAGTGTTGAGTGGGAGCCGACCTCGATGGGAGGAGAACAAAAAGGGGGTAGACAATTCAAAAAAGGAGGAAATTGAGGGGCTAGAAAAAGCCTCACCCTTTTCAGTGCTGAGGGGAAAGGAGCCGAAGAGGGGACGGAAGGAGGTGGCGGTCCGCGGCCTTCATCGCGACCCATTTTGCAATCAGGGAGAAGACACGCCCAAAATGGTGGTGGGGGGAGTCCGAACCTCACGCAATACGATCGGAAAAGGAAAAAATTAAAAAGCATGAATGAAGTTTGCTATGCAGGCGTTTGGAAGTCAAAAAGGGAATGCCAGGGGTGAAGTTGCAAACTTGTCGAGGGGCCGACAAACGTTCAGACTACAACTCTTATCCTTGCTGCCCTGGTCAAGCTCCGGTGCCCAAAACGTCAGGGAGTAGGCGCATGAAAAGGTCAGACAGAACGTTTCACGCGCTCGAAAGTCTTTTGCGAAAAAAGAAAAAAAAAACTAGGGGGGAGACACCTTGCGTCATATTATAAACGAGGCTGAAAAGAGAGAGGGAGATGGAAAGAGTTGAAGATGCGGCGTTCACGATACTTAAGGGAGCCGAAAAATAAAAAAGGTTAAAGAATGAATTATCTAAAAAAAAGACAGAGATGCATCGAACATACAAAATGGGAAAGGGAAAGTCCGGGGGGACTACCTTTTTGGCACACGGTGGGGGGCCGTCACAGGAAAGAGAGGAAGAGTGAAAACGGATAGCGGGCTGACGAAGTGATATAAGACCTTAGTCAGAACAAAAAAAAAGGGGCGGCATATCAAGGAGAGTCAGAAAAACAACGTATTAGTATTAAATATCTAGAGTTTGGCTGTATCTGCCGCGATTATTGGAAGGGATAAAGTCGCAGCGAGCGTGGAAAAGACTAAGGAGAAAATTGAATTTTGAAAAAAAAAAAGGAAAAACCTTTCAATGAGGGCCGAGGGGGGAAAAACGATGGAAAACCGGAACTGGGGAAGGGGGGCGCTCTTTTTCTTGGCTTTGGCATTCGCTGCAAAGAAGAGAAGCGGGTGCAGCTTTAGGGGCGTAGGCCTTTGGACTAATGAGTAACCGGAAAAAAAAGGGAAAGCGTGGGGGAAAGGATCCGAAGATCTTCTGTCCATCCGGTTGACCGGAGCGTGACCGCTTTTCGGCCTATGGCTAAGGGGCTACGGACGCAAAGGTGGAAAGAAACATCAACGTTTTGGGGAGACAAGAGTCAACCACTGTATCATCTTCTCGTATTGCCTCCGTCTGAGGGGCAACGGAACTTTAGAGACATACGGTCTACTGGAAAAAAGAGGCGCCTCTCACCTTCAGGGGGAAGAAGGCAGGAACTTCCTCTTTGGCGATCGGATTGAGGGGGGGGGAGGGGAATCCAGGCCGGACAAAAAAGGCCCTGGCAGGGTGTTTGCTCGAGGCAAATGGTGTGAAAAAAGAAGTCAAAAACTGCCAAAAAGGACTGTACCGCTGTCGGGAGGAGATCTCTGCAAAACATCCGAAAGTGCGTCGGGAATCAAGAGACAAAGCCTGCTTATAAGGATGCGTTGAATGGAGGGGATAAAATGATTCCAGGACGGACTCACTCCATCGGGGGGGACTACCAAAATCTGAAAGGTCTGTGGTCAAAAGAGCTGGAAGACGATCAAAATCTATCACGGTGGAGATAGGGTTTGCTGCCCCGGGAGGATGGGTTGGATGTTGCTTTCTTGGATCGCAAGCCGGAGGGACTTACTGTGAAAAAAAGGAGGAGTGAAGTTTTCTTCTCTCAGTGGACAAGACGACCCAGAAAAAAAAGGCAACGAAGACTTCGCAGGAGGTTCTCTGAAAAAAAGGAGAAAGTCTAAAGAATCTGTACGTTCTGCCCTTATCGAATGCGAGAAAAAAGGAGAGGGCGATGCAAAAAAAACGATTAGCTTCTTGGTAGGAAGGGACCATCTGAGCCCAACCGGCGAAGGGGGGGAAAAGAGAAAATTGAGAAAGAGAAACAAAAGACCTTTTTGTTTCTCGAAAAACAGTCAAGCTATAGGGGCAGGAGGCCGCATAAGGAAAGACTTAAGGGTATGGGACATTGGTCTGACGACGGGAAGATCTTAACAAAACCAGGGGAGAGATATGGGCAGCGTCAAAAGAAATGCGAAAGCTTGCAGGAAAGGAAAAGGGAAAATCAGCAAAGAGGAAAAGGACCGCAAAAGGGTCCGCCTGTATTTATCAGGAGGGCTATACCGTGAGCCGTCCGGCTGAAGATGAGGAGAAGAAAAAAACGAAAAAGGGCGTTGCAGAAGCGCGACGAGCCTCGACGGATACAGGGGAGCAAAAGAACTGCTAAGAAGAGAGATAAGATCAGGGAACCTGTCTCATTTTCGGAAACTTGGACCGAAAAGAAGAAGAGGACAAAAGCGTGCAGGTGGGGCCCGTCAGGCCATCAAAAGGTGAGATCCAGCAAAAAAAGGCAAGATAGCGGAGAACACGAACCCGAAAACCGGAGCTCCATCCGGAGTTTAGAGAAGGACCTAACTTTAAGCAAAACTCTACCTTGTATGCCCCGCGAGGAGGGGCGGGAGAGGGAAACGGCAAGAAAATGGGATATCGACTCAAGGAAAAACGCACCTACAAAACAGGCAAAGAATCATGGTGAAATCAAACACTAGAAGTTCGGATGTTGCGCCGCTCTCAGGAAAAAGCGGTGGGGATTCGGCGGCCTTCGGTCACGACAACATTGGTCCAAATCTCTAAAAAGGGCCAAAAGGGCCGGCAATGGGGGGGGTGGTCCTCGAGCGACGCACAATCCCGGTCGACCAGGAAGAAGTGCACATGCAAGGGGCAGGAAAAGGCACCAGAAGGGGAATGAAAGTTTCTGTCAAAGGTTTGCAACGTGTCGGGTCTACAGGGGAGGGAGGCGAAAGCTTGATCCCGGGGCTGCCTGTGGTAGAGGATGTCCGACGTAGAAGACATGCGTCAGACAGCCAGGAAAGACTTCTCTAAGGTCAGATGTGGGTGGGGGGGGGGGGGGGGGGGGGTGTTTTTGGGAAGAAGGGGGTGACACCTAGAAACGAAAGGGCGACCAGGAGGGGCGGCAAAAAGGAGAGGGGGAAGACAGCTAGGGAAAAAAAGGAGGTTGAGGAAAGGGGGTAAGACTTGAAGACAAGTCCTCCGTATATCCAGCCAGCATGAATAAAGTAGCTTCGCGCCTGCAGTCGAGAAAGGAAGGAACATAGAAAACAGTGACAGCATTTTCGGGGAAAAATAGAAGAAAGGGGAAAAGAAAAAAATTGACACTGGGGGGTTTCCTATGCCACGAGTTCCAGTACAAGATAGAGCGCTTGAAGATTGGTAGGAGGGGACTATCTTCTTGAAAAGACCGTAGTCATCGTGCCGCAGGAAGGCTCGGCAGATAAAAAAAGGGGAATCCTACAAAAAAAAGTAGGGGGGGAGGGAAAAAAGAAGGAAAGTGTGCTTGATCTCTGCAGGAAGAAAATTATGGGGGGAGGATCTTATAACAGTCAAGCCGCCCGGAACAGGAAAGATTCCGAAGAGGATAGAGGGGGAGGAACAAAATCTTTTCAATCTGCCGGCAATGGAGGCCAAAAGGTTCGCGATGCACAGGAAAAAGGCTGTCAACTGGGGAATTGAGAAGGGGGAGGCTTGGAGTTTTTGGCCTGCTCTACGGCAGAGCCGCGCAGCGAGGGTTCATGATGGGGGGGAGAGAGTGGGAGGGATTTCCCCGGAATAGGAAAAGTCAAAAAAAAAAAAAAATTAAAACTGGCGTTTGCAAGAAAATGATATCAGCCGAGGGGAAATCTGAGGGGTGTCGACCGGAAGTTTCCTCGCAGTGTCGCCACCGCGGGGGGGGGCTCGGGAGTCTACAGGGCGTCTGAAAGGAAATCAGCCATCCGGGGGGGGGGGGGGAGAAAAGGGAAGAAACCAATCACCGTTCGGCTTAGTATGCCGGGGAGAACAAACGTTGGCAAAAACTTATCCGGAGGGGGACAACGGGAAGCCGGAAAAAAAAACACCTGAAGAAAGGGGGGTGCGACATTTGAAAGGGGCATTCTTTCTTCCTCTGTTGGGGATGGCGTGGGGGGGGGAACTACGAAAAAAACAAAGGCAGGGGGATGTGCTCGGACTAGAGGGAGGGGGGGTCTATGCGGAAAAATCGGAAGGAACTGAGGGAAAGGGAGCTTCTCAAACCTAAACTAAAAGGGAACGGGTGGAAAGGGGGGGGTAATCATTGGAGAAAAAAAAAAATGAGATTCTGGAGGAAGGGTTGCGTATCTCCCATGATTCCGGGGGGAGAGGAATCCAAAACAGGGAACACATATCAAAGGGCTAAGGTTCGTGGGAAAGGCTGGAGGGAAACGCTATCACGCAAACTAAAAAGGGGAGGGGGGCTGGGAGGATATATATCTTGATCATTTGCGGCTCGGGAAAGAGGGCCGGGTGTCAACGGGGAAAAAGATGGGGGGGAATGGAAGGGAAAAAGAAGGGTTTCTTGTCCAAAAGAAGAAAAAATGGAGAACGTAAAACAGTCTTCTCATGACTGGTCGAGGATCGCATAATAGGGAAGCCAGTCTAGGGATTCTAAGCCGGATCGGGTAATGTCTATAGGCTCGTCGCGATGAGGGGAACGTGGTCTTTTTCACGGCATAAGAAATGAGGAAAGAGGGGGAAGCATCGGGCTAGCCAAAGAATAGAAAAGGAGAGTTGGGGGGCGGGACTGGAAACTATAGTGCTGATGGTGCCGCATTTAAGAACTATGGCCAGTGATGACGACGTTCACATCTCAACAGAGGGAGGGAGGAGGAAGGAGGCATCCAAAACATACGACAGCTGGTGGGGTGGGTCAATCCTGCACTAAGAGGCTCTGAGCGCAATGAAAAGCCGTAGTTGATCAAGGAGGAGAGGAAAGAATTAAAAGGGAGATGAAATAAAGCTTTGGGAGAGGGGGGGCGAATCATCTCGACATTCTAGCTGCAGCAAGGGGAGAGAAGGAGAGGGGAAGAAAAATCGAAAACATCTAATCTGCTGACCGGGCGAAGGAAGCCAATTTTACCTCAAAGAAAATAAGACACGGCAAGCAATCGAGCCGGAAAAAAAAAGGGAGCACTGTGCAAAAAAGACGAGAGCAAAGCAACCATCGCAATTCCGTGAAATAGGAGGGGGGAGGGGGCGCTAAAGCCAGCCTCGGACCGGAGTAAGCTCAGAACTTTTGTTTTGGGGAAAGAAAAGAGAGGGCTGGAGGAAAGCGCACCGGTAAAGGTGAGATGGAGGAAATTCACGACTCCGATCAAAGGCAAGGAGCAAGTCGATCCCACAGCACCCGTTCAAGGGGAGGGAGGGGGAGACAGGCGATCGCGGGAAATTCGGGAGACCAAAGGGGGGGAGAAGGCCTTCCGGTCCAAAAAAAAACCCATTGGGGAAGGAAAAGTAGGGAAACAGGGCCTTCTGTTTGGTCGTAAAGACGGAAGGGGCGCAAAAAAAAAGAAAGATAAAAAACAGGAGGCAGCAGCATCAGCGCAAAGATGGGGGGGGCAGGGACCCTTCGGGGGATCTACCGTCTGGGGATTTCAAAGAGCAGCCGACGGGTCTGCAATACTCACGCTTGAGGCTGAAAGCAGGACCAAGGGGGATGGGGCTGAGGCGAAAAACATTCGTCGAATAAAAGGTTGGGATACAGCGCAGCACAACTGTCTGTTGGAAAAAGAAGGCGAGTGAAAAAGAAAAAGGAGACCAAAAGCTTTCTCATATTATGAACGAGGCTGATCTAAAGGAGTCTAGTGGAAACTCCTCGGGGAGATGCAGTCCGTTATGCCGGTAAGCCGAGAAACCAGAAGGGAAAGCCTGAAAAGATATCAGCTAAACATACATTCAGCCCGACCCAAGCGCAAGGAAAAAAAGGCAGGGGAGATTTGGGGGAAGGGGGACACACGGTGGCAAAACCCAGAGCAATGTTGACCAGTACACTATGCAGGGCGAATTAAAAAAGGAAGCGGCGCAGACTTGGATAGAAAAAAGGCACGGAAAAGGGGGTCCGAAAAGAGCTCACAACAAACAACTGAGGAGAGGGAAGGGGGGGACTGTGAGAAATTATTGGGCGATGGGACTATTCACGTCAAAAAAACGGTGAGAAAGAATGAGAAGAAGAAGTCGTGTACGTGGGAAGGGGGGGAGGGGGGGATCGGGGGAAACGGGGCAAGGGGGAGATTCACCTTAACTGCTGAACTGTCATTGGGGGCGCTCTGGCTAAGGGGGGGGGGGAGGTAGGGGATAAGGGACGGGCAGGCCGCGCATCAGGTTAAGGAGGAGGGGTAAGGCCTTTTAGAAAAAATTCTCGGAACCAAGAAAGGAACTCGGGTGGCAGAGCCGGGGGGCAATCCCCCCCCTCAAATCTAATCTCCTGTTGGTTTGAGCAGTTTCGCCAAAAAATCCGGGAAAAAAAGAAACGACAACTGGCTGGAGAAAAGCCGACCGGGGGAACCATGCAGCGACCAGCGCACGGGATCAGAGGGCTGCGGTATGAAAAAAGGAAAGGGAGAAAAAAGAGGGGGACAGGGTGGGGGGGGGCAACTCACTTAGCCTATGACGAACGGAGAAACACAAGGCAACGAACCAGGAATGGGGAATATGCTGAGAGATCTGGTGGCACCGATGGGGGAAGTGAGGGGGCGCGCTCAACGGACTACCACAAAAACAGCCGACTTGGTAACTCGACGGCTGCTGGCCAAGGGGTGAAAGAAGGCCGCGAAAACGCAAAGGGCCGAAAAAGGGGAGGGGGAAGGACGGCGCAAAAAGGACCGAAAATTGAAAAGTGGGGGGGAAGGGAGAAACGCCATGATCGGGGTAGAGTGAGGGGGGGTCGATATATCCCATGGATTGGGAAGGGCGCTAGGAAGCCCATCAGAGGGGAGCAGCCACATAGAAAAAGGGGGGGTACGTTCGGGAAAAGAGCTGGGGAAGGCCGATCAGAAAACCAACACGTCAATTGCTCTGGTTCTGGGTTCGGGGGATCGGCGGAAAAGTGAGTCTGAAAACTGACTAGGCAAAAGCGGCATTGGTGCAAAAAAAAATCGAAGGGATGATGCTGGGGGACTCTTCTCTGCGGTCACAGAAGGAAACCCAAGGGGAATCGGGGACTTCAGCAGTGCTGTCGAGGTACTCGGGGGAGAGGGTAGGGGTATCGGGACGTGCAGACCGGAGATCGGGGGCGAGATGCTCTTTGCGATGGATTGCACGAGGAGGAAGTGGTTAGGCCATCCCCATCGAGGCTCCCTTCTACGCCCTTCATATAGACCTCGGGAGACCTCGTTGCGGGCTGCAAAAGAAAAGAGTGAGAGTGGGGACGCATTTATCAATTCAAAATCGGGAGGGTCATGGGGAGAAAAACGGGCCGACTCTTGCAACAAAAAAAGGGGGAGGATGGGGAAGAGATACTTCATCCCAATGACAGGGGGACACGCTGTAATTGATAAAATTCGGAAAGAAGGGCGGAATGCAGCGAAAAAAGGGGGGTCGCCTTATTATCGGGCTATCCCGAGGGAAGGAAGGGGGCAATAAAGAGTAGGAAACCTACCAATACTAAAGAGGGGGAGAAATCTGCTGAAAAAAAGCTAAGGGAAAATGATAGAACGGTTCGCACTCTAAAAAGATATAAAAAAGAGAACTCGAAGAGGAAGACAAGCATGCTGAATCGGCATGCCTGGTGAAGGCGGACTGACCGAAGAAGCCCAAACTTCATAAAAGCATCGCGCGGTTGAAGCGACAAGAATCCTCAACTGTCAAGTCTGTATACACGCGCCCCCAGAAGAAGAAAGGAAGGGGAATCGGGGGGGTCTTACTCAGTCTCGAACAAAGAAAGAGGGGGGAGCCGGAACTTACTGTACCTTTGAATATGTGGTAGTACAAGGAGAAGAGGGACTGAAGGCT
>Ga0179593_1619070_pt1 | contig 10988 bp, 15 predicted proteins | sample CZODoug2_1_08_16_FD_185931 | JGI IMG/M metagenome (GOLD analysis project Ga0179593, IMG submission 185931) | Vadose zone soil fungal communities from Angelo Coast Range Reserve, California, USA - CZODoug2_1_08_16fungal (PacBio error correction) | ecosystem: Environmental > Terrestrial > Soil >...
AAAGATGTAGTCACCCCTACGATCAAGGGGGACAAGTTCGTGTCAGCGGGCCTAGAGGAACCGGGAAGCGGACTATCAATCCGAGGTTAGAAAAAAGGTGGGAGGTCCGGGAACCTTAAAAGTATTTTCCTTTTACAGCCTGTCGCACCCTGGGATCAACTTGTGGGGGGGGGGGGGGAAAGGGGCCCTGCGGGGCCAATCAGTTGAGCAGGTTAAGAGCGTCTGCGAAGGTCAACGTGCCATAAACCAAGTTCGAATACTGCCGATCACAGAAGAGGGGTGGGGTTTGGTGGGCCAATAACGTGGCCAGGGGGCTCAAACACAGGCTGACAATCTCAACAACAAAGGAGGAGGAAAAGCTCATAGGTGTCAGCAGTGGAAGTGTTGGAAAAAAGAAAGCAACGTAACAAGGGGAACCCACCCCAAGCAGCCTGGCTAAAGATTAGGGAGAGTTGAAATGGCAATGGAACTGAACGCCGACGGCTCATCGGGATAAACCCTTGAAAAAGGAAAATGGCCCGCAGGAAGAAGGGGACTGCATGGTTCCCAGCGTAAACCGAACCATGGGGGGATACTGCGATACCGAACATATCGTCAGGCCCGCATGGAATTGATCTGGGCCTTTTTAGATCTAAAAAAAGCTACACGACAGTTTCCAAGGGATCGTTCGGTTGGGAAGACATCATCTTACGTCAATGCTGCGGGGGTGGTCAAAGGGGAAAAACGGAGTACGGACTCGGGGGAGAGGGGAAGGGACGTCAAAATCTCGACATGGTAAGGGGTAGCTAGTTACCAACTCCAGTTCAGTCCAGGACTACAACAGTCTCGGAACACAATCACCTGAGTTGGCAAAAGGGGGGGATTCACGGGGCAATACAAGATAAAGTTGAAGGGGAGGGTTGGGGGGCTCAACTGAACAAAGGAAAACTGGGGGAAGCAACTATGCATAGAAAAATTTCGCGGGGGGAATCCTTTGCGTTTTGGTTGGGGCAAAGGGTGGGCACGGACCATAGAAAAAAGAAAAACTGGGAAAAGTATACTCGCTTAGGACCACATTACTTGATGCACCTCAGATTTGGGGGGAATGCTTACTTTCTTTTTGGCTCGACTACTACGGCAAAAAGCACCACCTGGGGAAGGATTCTTCGGGCAGAAAAAGAATATAAAGGACCGAAAGCTGGTTCAAAAATGGGCGGCAATACTCATTTGGGGTTGAAAGGCCGCAGGAAAAACCTGTACGGCGTCGCAAAAAAAGGTCAGATCATCTATCTCAGTCGTTTGTCGTGTCTAAGTCTGGCAGAAAGAGGGAGGCAATTAAAGGATCGACTTTCCGGCCCGCACCACGTAAATTTTGCTACATCCCGTGGGAAACAACCTTTTATTAGGGCCTGCCCGAAGTAGCACGGAGTAGGGAGTTGCAAGGGGTGCCTCCCGCGGCTCAAGGAACAAGAAAGTGCGGAACAAGGGGTCACAAGGAAAGGGGAACTCGTAAAAGGGGAACGAAGACCTCTAAGGAAGGTCTCGCTGGTGAAGTCTTTTCCTCCCGGGGGATCTGGTTGGTTATTACCTGGGTCTATGCGGGACGATCCGCGAGTGGAAAGAATCTGGCGACGATAGCCCACTCAGGAGGGACGTGTCCAAGGGGGGGGAGAGACGAGGAAGGGAAAGAAAACGCTGTTTACGGCTACCGGAAAAACGGATTGGTCTGGTGAATGGATTTTCAAAAGACGAGGGCCCATTGCCGCATGAGGCAATGACAGTGCCAGCGCTGGCGCGGAGTTGGGGGTTTACCCTCACAGAAGCTTAAAGAGAAACCTGCAGGACTCGGCATTATATTTCCGGCTGGGACGATTTTGGCAGGCCGGGCGCCAAAAAGGTTACTTTTATCCGGCATGCCCAGTGACTTTGCGGCCAGTCGAAATGGAAATAAGTCCCGATAGAGTGAAAGAAGGGAACGTTCGGGGGAGGGAGGGGGGTCGCACTCTGGGAAGGAGCCAAATCATTCTGGAGGATACTGGGGCACTTCATCAGAAAGATTGCTGCTGGAGTCAAAGGATTAAGATTCGCAGTGTGTTGAGTCCAGAAGGGGTAGATCCGCGGGACGACAAAAAAAAAGAATTCGCAGAAGAAATGCCGGGGGGAACTGCGTGCAACGGCTATGTTCCAGAAGAGGGATAACTCTGTAAGAAAGAGAGCGGGGGGGAGGTGCTGACCCTATTCTTCCGGGACACGAGCGGGTTGGTTCACCAGGCAAAGGAGGGCTTGCGATGGTGGAATCTGCGGGTAAAAAAGAATGCTGAGATTGCAAAGGCAATCTCGAAAGGAGGAAGGGAAAGAGAGAAAGAGAGAAAGGGAGGGGGAATCAAAAACCTCGTCCAAGAGAAAAGACTGGTGAACCACCCCTCTCTGGGGGGAAGGAGGCTGAATGAATAGGGCAGCACAAGTCGCTTCCTTAAGGGTTATCCATTGTAGGAATACAAAGAGAAAACGAACACAAAAAAAGGGCTGGAAAGACAGAAATTGAGACGGGGGGATTATTAGTCCGAAAAAAACGGCGCGGAACCCAGAAAGGCGAATCCGTCACGGACAAGAAGATCCACTCGAGAACGTTCACCCCAGCCGGCCAAATGAAAAAGACAAAGGAAGGGGACAGGACGAACGAAGGGGGGGCAGAGCTTGCACTCTCAAGAGACCGTGCTGCTGGGATAATTGTGAAAAGAACGAAGCAAAAGCCACCGAGACATCTGAGAAAGTAACAGTCCTCGTTGTAAGGGACCTGCAATCGGTACAATCCGGGAAATTCTAACCGCATCCAAGAGGACCACAGGGGGAGAACCGGGGATGTGAGTGGAATAACCCAAAAGGGGAAAGCGCTTTCACTGGGGGGAGTGATGAGTCAATGGCCCTCTTGGGGGTTAAAATCCATATTGAACCAGCGAGTTCGCTCTCCGGATAGCGTCACAACATCCGGGATTGAAAACAAAGAGAAAGAAAGAGAAAACAACCCAACTCTTTTTAGTGAGAGGGAGGGCGAGAATGAGGGTTCAATCGCTGATCTCCCTCGTCGCACAGTCAATTAAATAAGCGGGGTAAGATCGCCCCGGCGTGGGTGAAGAAGAGCGAGACCTGCATCCGGGGGGAGAAAAGCCCAGAGAGAAAGAGGGCGCGACCGGAGAAGGGAAGAGAGGTTCCGTGAGCGAAAAAGACACAAGTGGCAAAATAAACTACTTCTTTGGGGATACTTCGTTTCATTGACAATAAAGGGGTTGTCCCGAACGGGTTAGGCAAAAGATGGGGTTGAAAAGAGAAAGGAAGTAGATGAAGAAGAGGGACCTCACGAGTGAGGCCAGAAAGAGGACGACAAGGGGACTTATCTGACCTTCGTGTTTGAAGTACTCCTTACGGGGCCTAACTGGATTTTGGAACAGGCAAAAAGTTAGTATTGAAAAGGGGGGAACTAAAAAGAAAAAAGGAGGGGGTGTGGGGAAAAAAGGAAAATAAAATCACGGGGGGCTGGGGCGGGAGAAGGCCGAAAACCAAACGCATCATAAGAACCGGGACCCGGTACATCAAGGACTGGTTCGCCTCGCTATTGATAACTGTAGCCACGTTCTTTTTGCTCAGAGGGGTCAAAAAAAAGGAAAAAAAAAGAGAGAGGGGGGCGAGAAAGGGTAAAGGGAAAAGTTCGTGACTCTTCCACCTGCAATGGTAACACTTATTAGTATCAAGACAGCATCAGAGTTTGCAAATTCATGGTATGGGGTGGGGGGAAAAGGTGAAATAAAGGTGGAAAAGTCTTAAAGACTAAAAGGGGGGCGAGACTTATCGTCTGTCAACAAGGGAGAAAATCGCAGAGCCTTTTTTGGGAGATGGAGGGTAAAAACGTGCGCGAAGGGGGCACCAAAGAAGAATGGGGGGGGAAAGTTCAAAAAGACGGGGGGGGGCCTAGATCTACAACTCGTACAAATCAATCCATGGGTGCTCACGCTCCTTAAAGAGGTGTTGGCTCCTTTAAGTTGCCAGAGGGCCGTTTAGCCTGGGAAAAAAAAAATCAAAAGAAAAGAGAAAATGTAGGAACCACGTCGAGGGGAAGGAGGAAAAAGACACGTACAAATGCGAAGCCTATGACATCTTGCTTGGTGGTGGGGGGTGCCAATCCGAAAGGGGGTCCACGGCGGACTCTCAAGGTTGGGGGGGAAAGTAGGAAGGGTTGGGAAAATCAGTGGGTGAAAAACCATTTCAACTTCGGATTTAAAACCACCCCAAGCCAAGATTGGGATGGTGCAGAAGGCATTTAGCTGGGGAAAGGAAGGGGGCTCCTAGGAAGTGATGAGGGTTACCGACAGTGATCATTACTTCATTTGGGAAAAAAAAGCTTAAACGGAACTATTGAGAGGCGAACCTTACTCAGGGGCCAAAGGCCACGAAGAGTTCGAGAAGGGGGGGGCCCACTACAGTTGCCAGAGAGGTCCGGTGCGAAGCATCTTCGGCAAGGGCGTGGTCACTGCATTAGCACCACTTATTGAAAGGGGAAAAACGATGTGGAAGGGTAAGAGATGGGGGGGGGGGGTGGGGTAGAGGGGGACAAACGGAAAGACAAGGAATACGGCGCTCGGTAAACAAACCACCATCACCAAGGGGAACAAACTCTTTATTACTGGCAGCTAACATCAGAAAGGGGGCGGTGGAAGAAAGGGATGTCTGAAGGTGAGGAAAACAGAAGGAAAAAAAGGGGGGCTCTCCTTGTTCGGGGCAAAAGGGGGGTGGTCACTGAAAAAAAACGTAACGGATACGCTTTATCCCTCGCGAACAATTCCTTGAGGTCACTGTGATCTCGGAGGGGAAGGGGTATAGAGAAAAAAAACCCCCCCAACTGGAGAGCTTACGTAAGCAATACTATAACCCACTACTGGAGGACGCAAACTCTTGTCGTCAAAAGGGTACGACAATACTCACTTGTTTTAAAGGTGAAGCCGAGGTCTTCATCAACTCATTTGAGATTAAAAGGTTCAAGGGGGAGAGGAATGGGGGGGGAAGAATCAAAGGTTAGGTTCACTTACCCGGGGAACGGGGAAGAGAAAATTCGCGGTCTCCATCACGGCCAACCTCTTTGCCTAACCAAGGGAGGACTTCAAAGGTAGGGAGGGGAAAAGGGAAAAAAGGACACGAACAAAAAAAAAAAAGGGGCGCGGAGACTACTCTATTGTTCGAGGAAAGCGTACTCCTACCTCGCCGGATAGGTCACAAATCTGGGGTCATGGAGACCTGGGAAGAGGGGGGGGACGGGGGGGAAGTGATAAAGAGTAAAAGAAGAATTCAGGGATAGCCACTGAAAAGAGTGGGTTGTCAGTGTCCATCTGTTGCCGGATTAGATTCTTTTTGGGGACAATCCTGCAATGCGGTTTACGTCTAACGGAGAGTCAAGGGGGGGGGACAACAGAAAAAAAAACCATTAAAAGGAGACGAACAAAAAAAGTCTTGCTCGAGGGGGGGGGTTATTACACTCACATCAAAACACAAGGAATTCGAACGCCTCAACCGGGCAAGGGGGGATATTTCCCTTCGGTACCGAGGGAAAGGGATTTTACGGAGGGGAGGGCTTTTGGGGGGAAAGAAGAAAGCTAGAAAAGAGAGGGAAGTGCAAGAAACGGGGGAAGAGTTTACGGGGAAGGACATGTGTTTCGCACTCTGGGGAAACGTGATTCTTCCTTCAGGATCTGGGCACGATACTCGATTGAGATGCGGCCGGGAGAGCGCAGGGGGGGAAGGTTAGGGGGGGAGAAATCCCGTGGAAGAGGGAGACGCACATGGGGGGGGCATAAGGAGGTGGAGGAACTCGGAGTGTCCAGAGACAGGGAATCTGTAATAACGCGAAGGGGGCAGGTGCTGCCCTAGGCGCCACAATAACCAGAAAAGGCGTGAAGGGGAGGCGGCGCAGGAGGGGGGGGGAAGGAAATCGGAAATAACAGAAGAAATAAATATAGATTTCGAAGACAAGTTCTGGATCTCCTAGACCAGAGGCCAAGCAGAATGGTAGACTGTGAAACACCCAACCCAAGGCATTGCGGGGGGCATGAAAGAAAAAAAAAAAGGGAAAGGTGGATTAAGGAGAGGAAAAAGCCAGAAGAAGGACAAAAGGAACACGGAGGAATAGATTAACCCGTCTCACTTTTATTATCTTGAAAGGCCGGCTCCAGGCTAATAACAAAAAAAAAAAAAATTAAAAAAGGATTAAGAAAACCCGAAATGCCAGAATGATGTGACAGAAAGGCACCCCCGTGCTGTGGAAAAAGAAACGGGCCCGTGAGGTCTAGAGGCATCGCGGGGGGAAAGAGCCCGACCGCTGGGGGGGAACAGCACGATAAAAGGGTAAAAAACGGCCTGAGAAGGGGAAAAAAAGCTAAATTGGATTCCTGCATGTTGAAGGCGAAATACCGTTTTTGCAAAAAAGGGGAGGGGTAATAACACAACAACATCCTCAGCCATCTCTTAAAACTGTCAGGGCAAAGAAAAAAAATCCAGAGGACAAAGAGGGGGTCTTGAAACGTAAAAAAAAGGAAGGTTGAATCAAGCCATCACGCTGTGAAAAAACCAAAAAAAAAAAGCCTGAGAAAATCGTGAAAGGGGCTATCGTCGGTCGAGAAGGGGCAAAGTATCAGAAGGGCCAGGGGGAGGTTAAGGAAATTCGGGAAAACCAGCGAGAACTTCAGGGAAGGGTATGTGTCTGTGCGGCGTCAACCGGAAAGGCGCTGCAACTCTAGGGAGCTCTGAAATTGTTCAGAAAAACCAGGGGAATGTGGAAGGAAAGGGACCACATAAGTTTGTCCCTACAGAAAAAAAAGAGGGGGGGGGAACTGGTGGGCTGTATAACTTAAAAGATGGTAAAGGCTGCATAAGAAAAAAAGAAATTAGAGGGGGGAAAGGGGAAAAGCGTTGGGGGGAAATCCTGTAACCGGATTCCTCAGTGCGGTGATTAAAAGTGGAAGTAGGAAAACCATTGGGAAACAAGAGGAGGCAAAAAAAGTGGGGTTGAACAGACAACGTAAGGCCTCCAAAAAAGGTTTTTTAGATTCAGAACTCTGCATAACCAACATAAAAGAATAAAAGGGAGGTCAGGAGGAAAAAGTATAACGCTCACTTGAGGATGGGTGGGAGATCGGAAAAACAAAAAAGGGGTCAAAACAGACAACTTAGGAAGGACCACAACGAAATAAAATTCTGCAAGTCGGAAAAAAAGCCACAGAAAGGGAGCGCGAAAAAAAACATTGGAGGAAAAATTATGCTGTTAGATCATCCACGAGGGAAAAAAAATCCTGGTGATTGGGGGGGACCGAGAAGGTCCGAGAAGGGAGATCGGGAAGAGAAACAGCGCCAAAAGGGAGGGAAGGGGGAGATTGTCACCGGGAGAATGAGAGCAGGGGGGTGCTAGGGTAAAGTTGACCACCGAAAAAGAATGCTGGAGAAAAATCACGGGAACTTCAGGGAAGGAGCGAAACAACATAATCCATGCGGGGGAAAAGGAATGCTCTCCCCTTATGGGGAGGCCGTTGAGTTTAGTTAAACTTGGAGACCCTTCATGAAAGGGAGTTCCCTGCTCCATAGTTTAGTTCAAGTTGTTAGAACCGTGCCTTGAATCCCGGGGAAAGGAGATCAAAAAATCGGGGCTTGGTTTTTTTTGCCAAGGGCCTACCTTTGCCCTGGGGGGGAGGAAAAAAGTCCACGCAAAAACTCCACTAACAAAAAGGAAATGTCCCGGGGATTTTTTATACCCACAAATCTCAGTGGGGGGGGGCAAAAAAAACCCCCAACGCCACTCTGAGGTCTCTTCGGATTCGATGGGGGACGGGGGAATGTCACGGATTCGCCGGAGAGGGAGAAAAGGGGGCGAAAAGGTTAAAGGACTCTAGGACGGTCATTGTGAGAAAAGAGAAACATAACTATTTTTTGTGGGTAAAGACCCGGGAAAGGAGAGAAGGGCGGAGAGCCACACAGTTTCTCTTAGAGTTCCTTTTGAATCTATCCCCTGGAAAGGAAAGTGTCTTCCGACATCATCGGAGGAGGGAGGGGGAAAATAAAAAAAACCCTAATCCTGCGGAAAAAGCAACTGTGCAGGCACGAAGAAAAAAAAAAGATCTCGAAGAGGTTTGTCCAAACGAGTTCAAGTACTGGAACATTCTCGGTAACCAAAAAATAAAAAACATTAATTGAACTCGTGAGAGGGGGGGGGGGGAATCTAAGGCAAATTGCAAGGAGCTCAGAGGCTTACCAAAGGTCTAAAAGCAGATTCATTTCGCGGGAGAGGACTTGGGGGAGTTTGGTGAGGTGGGCACTCAAGAAGAAAACAAAGTAACGAAAACGATCCAGACACCCGACATTCAAACCGGGGGCTGGGAGCTTGAGGAGAAGAGACGAAAATCACCCTGTGAGTAGCTTACGTGAGGAAAAAAGAGAACCACCACGCGACTGGTCACGGGGAGCAAAAGGAGGCATCACCGGGATATAGTCAAAACTAAGACAATCATCTAATCTCAGTGAAGGGGGAGGAGAGTCTGGCAGGTTACAGTCTAAGTGAAAAAAAAAAACCCGGAAGATTGCCGAACCCAAAAGTGATTGTTTTACCAAAAAAGATATGGGTCCACAGTGAGGGGCTTCCAAGGAAGAGTCAAAATTCTCGCAGTTGTTTCAGCGGAAGATACAGAGGAGAGGAGGGGAAAAGAGGACCAGCCGCGATGAGGAGATGGTTATTACAATTGCCAGTTCTAGCGTGGATGAATCCGCGAGTGGAAAAAAATCAGTAGCACTCACAAGCCAGCGGTTTGCGGAAAATCTGCCACGGGGACAGAGATCGGAAAAACCGGTAGTTCGAAAGGGATTGGGAAAAAAAAAGGGGACCCAACATTGGCGGAATAATGGCCCTACAGGGAAAGCTGGCGCGGATGTTTAGTAAAAAAAAACTGGAAGAAATGGGCGGAGATCCCGGCTTGTACAAGGAAGGAGCCCACGCGACTGGGGGAAGGGTAGACGTCGATGTCTCAGGGGGTGCAGGTCCTGGTCCAGTCGGAAAGGATCAGCAGCAGAAAGGGGGCAGCGAAGGTGACAACAGCACTGGAAATGAAAAGCATTATGAGGGGAGATGGGGCACGTGGGAGGGAAGATGCATGCTGGAGTACAAAGGCACAGTGTGTTCCAGGAAGTGGGGTAGTGATCGCGGGAACGAATCATCCAAAGGGGGGAGAAGAAACTGAGAGCGGGGCTTGTCATAAAGCTATGGGAAAAGGGGGATCTTGAAGCGGATGCCTTGGAGAAGGACCGCCAGGCACGAGCGGGTGGTTAAAAAACGGGCTCAGTTAGGGCTTGGTCCTGGGTGGCCGCGGCGATTCGAAATTGCTGAAAAGTGGGGGAAAAAAAAAAGAAAAGGGACAACCACAAAAACATATAGAAGTTAAAAAAAGCAATTGAGGGAAAACGGCCAAAAAAAGCTGGTGAACCAAAAATGGGGTGCCTTCGGAAAAGGGAAAAAAAAAAGCTGTAAAAAAGTTATCCAGTTCCAATCCTTGAACATAAAAGAAAAAAAGACCAGCAAAGTCCTCAAAGGGGAAAAGGGACGTTCAAAAAAACCCGTCAAAAAACCGAAAGAAAAAACTACAGCAGCAGAGCCCTGGAGGAACCATAAGACATGAGAAATGATTGCTCAGAAGATCCATGCGAAAAAAAGGGATGGGAAGACCGAACGGGCCAGGAACTCTATAGGAAAAAGAGTATTTACAAGGGAAAAAAGGGGTATCAGCCGGAAAAGTAACGTCATGGGGGCTGCTGACAATCGGTACAAACAGGGATCTAATGCCCGCATCTTCAAATTGAGGCGTTTAATACCGTGTGCAGGGGGGGGAGGGGTAACCCAAAGAAACTGTCTGGGCGCAAAGGGAAAATCCAGCTTTCGAGGAAGAGAACTCCCGGGCAAAAGGAAGAATAGGAAAAGAGGGTAAAGCCGGCTAAGGAACCTCTTGGTGAGTGGGGGGAGGGAGATGCGGGGGGTAGAATCATCACCTAGGTAGAGAAAACAAAAAAAGGGAGGATATCAAATTTCTTTACAGGGGCAGCTACCTGGGGAGGGCTGACACTCAAAGCGCTCACGGAAAAAGGAGAGGAGCTTGTTCACGGAAAAAAATTGGCAAAGATGAGGGGAGGGGGGGGTTCAAAAAATAAGGGTTTGAAAGAAGGGGGCAAGGGGAACAAGGGTGCTGTAACCGGGGAAGTAACAGTCAACGGGGAGATCTTTCGAATACAAATAAGATCGACAGAGGGGGAAAAAAAGAAAGTACCTAGTGGGGGTCCAAAGAAAGGTGTACAACCAAGTGAGGGAAGGAAAGGGGGAAAAATCGGACGTCTCCGCCCGTAGGTTATAGGATGGGAAGAAAATCATCCGCAAAGTGCGTAGAGAAGCCGAGAACAATAAATCAATGGGGCGCCGAGAGAAGCTCCGTTACAGGTTATGGGTGAGACGGAGTGCCCTTTGCAAAAAAAAAAAGGGAGGGAAACCCGCGAAATGAGAAACGATCCCAGGGAAAGAGTCAGAGGAAAAGGACCGTAGGGCCCAGAAAAAGACGGGAGTGTGGCAACTCATGAGTGGTGTTTTACCAAATGTTTGAAAGTCCTGGACTGAAGAGGCGTTTGTGACTAGACCCATTGGGCGATGGCGTGCTAATAGAGAGAAAGAAGTGAAAAGGAAACGGGAATGATGGAGGAAAAAAAGCAGCATGTTGCAACTGTGTCTGTCAAAGCGGGGCCTGAAGATAAAAAGGAATCGGACAAAAAAAGGGTTCTCACCCTTATGGAAGGGGGCCAATGATGTTACTTCACAAAAGGGTGAGGTCCCGGAAAAAATCATTTAGGTTAACATGAAGGCGGCTGAAAAAGAAAAAAAGTCAAGGAAGGGGGGGTTGGGGGGATCCGTAAAGGGGGAAAAAAAAGGGTGACTCCAAATTCCC
>Ga0179593_1640778_pt1 | contig 10988 bp, 10 predicted proteins | sample CZODoug2_1_08_16_FD_185931 | JGI IMG/M metagenome (GOLD analysis project Ga0179593, IMG submission 185931) | Vadose zone soil fungal communities from Angelo Coast Range Reserve, California, USA - CZODoug2_1_08_16fungal (PacBio error correction) | ecosystem: Environmental > Terrestrial > Soil >...
GAAGAAAGCTGGAAGGGGGCACAAAGGCCAATGTTCGATCCCATAGGTTGAGGAAGGGAGCAAAGGGGGGAAACGGCGCCTTTCAATTGTTTTGGGGTTGAATGCCCGAACAAAAAGGGGGGGAAAGCCTTCAAAGGAAAAATCGGAAGGGAACATAGGAGGGAGGTAGGCCGGAAGTAGAGCGGGGTTGGGAAAGAAAGAATCGAGGCCCCGACAAACTTTTGCTGGGAACGAAGGGTTTCCAAGGATATAAGCAGCAGAGAGTTGCGCCATCGCCGGGCAAAAGCGTAGGGAAAACAGGGAAGGGTTAACAATTTCGGACCTTATGAGGAAGGAGGGTCCCATACGAAGAAGCCCCTTTTAAAGTACCTAGAAAAGAATAAAAACTGCAGAGAAAGAAAAAAACTGCGCCGCGAGGAGCCTTACCTAACACGAGGGGAGTACGGACCTCGTGGGGGATCAAGGGGAAATTTACAGGGCTGTGGACTACGAGATCGTATTCTCGGGGAGCGCACCTGTCCCTTCAGTAAATCGTAAGGTACTTGAAGTTCCGAGCAGTACGAGAGTGGACGGACAAAAGAGAGAACTTACATATGAAGAACTGTACAGGTGATCTAATTCACATAAGAAGATCAGAATGCAGTGAAGCAGCTCAAGGAAGGGGGAATCACAGGGACGACGAGATGTTTGGCGAACTCGGGGTGGTTACTGGAATCCGGGCATCTGGAAGAAAATCTCTCTTAGGGAAATGTCAGAGAGGGGGAATAAAAGATAATCGAGGATGGGGCAACGCCCATGTGAGGGGGAAAAAGCATTCAGGTTCCATAGAAGCGCAAGAGGGGGAAGGAAAGTACCTAAGGTTGAAAGATTAATGTTAGAAACATTGGCACAGGAAGGACGTAAAAGGGGGAAAAGAAAGAGTGTGATCCTCATACAACAAAGCGAAACGGCGAAAGAGAAAGGGGGGGCAAAACGACGAACTCTGCCGATCAAGTAAGTTGCAAGGAAGGGGGAGGCGCACTGGAGACCTAAAGTGATATCACCGTACACTGGGGAACAGAATTGCCGATGTACGTTGGAAGGAAACACGGGGGGAACTTCTGAAAAAAACCCGCGAATGTATACGTGAATGAAGCGGGGAAAAAGTCTGCTTTCTTTATCCGGGTGGAAAGTCCAGGAAAAGAGAACCCGGCCTTGGGTGCATGAGGTGCGATTCAAGGGGGGGGCGTGGTGCCCAAAAGTAAAACGCGGCAACTTGAGGTAACAAAGAAGGAAAAATTATAAAAGACAGAAAGAAAGCAATAACGATGTCGACTGCAAGTAAAGTGAAAAGGGGGAAAAAGCTCATCTTGGAGGGGGTAAAAAAGGGTCCGTATGCCAGGGGGAAGCGGGACGGGCTTTACTAAGACCGGAAAAGACATCGACGCGCGAACAGGGAGTGGCCGTTCGTGCACCTAACGGACAGTAAGGCTCACCGCAGGAGCAAAAGCCGGATTGGGGATGAAATCGAAGAGGGGGGGGGTCAGGAAAAATATGCATTTTCGGTTGATCGTCGGACTAAAAGTGAAAAAACCGAGAAGTTTGGGACTAGACACCACTCTGAGAATCCGGGAGGATAGGGTTCGCCGCCCCGGAAGTCCGGAGGCTTCCATGGGAGGGAGGTTTAGAAGAAATGAAAGAGGGGTTGGCGTCGACAGGGCTAGAGAGGAGGCAAATTGGTAACCTTAGAGGAGAAAATCAGGAAAGCGGCTAATTATCGGAACCGGAATGGCTGTCCGAGCATTGGAAACAGGTAGTGCAGTGACAATCGAATTCCGGGACGCAAGAAGAAAAAAACGCGCCCTAGGAAAGCACGATATGGGACGGGAAAGTGCAGCACATCGGCGGGAACCCCTCGCTCGCTAAACAGCAAACTCGCCAGAATTCCCATCCCTCCAGACATCGGAAAGATGAAAAAGCAAGGCAAGGGAAGGACAATCAAAGGCGGGAGCTCCCTACGTTAGAGGGGAACTAACAACCGGCATCCGAGGCATCTTGGCGAAGGGTTTTAGACCAGCTGTACTCCGTATAGAAGAGGTAGGAGAAGGCGAGGATCCGAAAGCTAAATCGGTATAATTAATCGAAGAAAACAACAACAAAAGGAGGGATTAGGATACTCTCTAAGAAACCGTCTAAGGAGGGGTCCGAAAAGGCTAGATTGCGCTGCTTCGGAACGTGGACAGCCAATACAAACGCACTCTCTCTTCGCAAAGCGCGTAAGAAAAGAAAGAGGGAAAGAGAAAATCGGATCCTGAGTTTTGTGGGGGAAGACAAAGGCTTGAGGACCTGGATAAGATCGATACTAGAAAAGCGTTATGGAAAAAAGAAAGATGGGGCGGAGAGATGATGTGCGAACCAGGACGGGGGTGTGAACCGTAATCATGGGGGACACTGGAAAGACCAGACCGCGGGGAAAGTGACCTATCTGCTGTTAGCGTGCGTTTCGAATGCTAAAAAAAATGATAAAATCAAGAAAAAGGAGGGGTGAGAGGGGAAGGAGGGCGGACCGCTAAGAAGCCATCTAAGGGGTTTGAAAAACGAAGCCTGCTTGGCACGAAGGGGAGGGATAAGAAAACCACTATCATGGGAGCACTGAACCAAAAGGACCGAACGCCGGTTTCAATGGCCAGGTCTAGATGGATAGCCCGAAAGGGAAGGCGGGAGGGGGCGGGAGCCTACTATAAAGAAAATGCAATATTGGGGAACATCAACTAAATTCGATCATGTAAGAATCGGGGGAGGGACTTGCTTTGGCGTAGGAGCAAGGGAGTTCACGAACAAGTACAGCCGGGCAGCTAGCGAGCGCATCGGCTCGGGGTGTAAAATAAAAGGAAGAAAAAAGAAAGGGCAATTCTAACAGCAACGAGCGACCAAAACCTCGTAATTTCCCTCAACCAAAATTGAACAGCGAAGGAGAACAGGGGAGTCCGACAGAAGTAGCTTGACCTAAAAGGGCCGCGGGGGGATAGAACCACTCAAAAGGAAGTATCGGGATACACAAAAAGCCAGGGCGCCTCGCTAAGGAAAACAGAAAAACCGCGAATTGAAGTCCAAAGCACGTGTGGCTTGGGCACCGACCAGAGGGAAATAGCTGAGGGGGAAAAGACCACAAGACCGTTCCCGAGAGGCAACCGCCTCCCTGACGCTAAACATCAATAAAAGTGTCAGCTTCGTAGTGGCCTGCAAAAAGGAGACTAAACCTGGGGGGTCGGATTGCAGGAGAGGATCCCCAAAAGACGTTTCGACGTTTAGGGAAGTTGCCCAAAGGATGGAACAATAGGGAAGGGGAAAGGGCCGGGCGTTCAGGAAAGGGATTGTTAACCGCGGAAAAAGAGGAACCAGAGGAGCAAGTATTCGCCCACAGACTGAAAAAAGGGTAAGATAGAGGAAAGGGCGCTGGGGGCCATATTAAGTGATTAAAGATAAAGGTCTATCACTATTTGCTTAACAAGGGAACCATGTGAAAAAAAGGGGTATATGGGCGGCGGGGCAAAGTGAAAAGTTCTCGATCTCCAAGGAAAAGGCTATCACCTGGGTGGTCGCGCGATATGATCAGGTGCTTGTAAAGGGTCTGAAACTCTCGACCGTCAATATTCCGGGAACTCAGTGACAATACACCGTCTAGATCAGAGGTGGTCGTAACTCAACATCTCCGAGAGTCGGGGCTTAAGAAAGATCACAAGGTCGGGAAGGAACGCATTCAGGGGGAAGGAGTCATCCGAGAGAGGGAATTTTGTAATTTGGCGCTTTAGGGTTAAGAAGGATGACGAGGGAAAAGGGGGTGCAAAACGCTGGAACGAAGTCGCAAAAAGGAATGGCGTTTGTGGAAACATCGCCTCCCGTGAAATAAGTCTCTAGGAAAAAGGAGGGAAGCCTCCGGGAGAGTAAAAACTACGAAAACGGGACGCAAAAAGCGGGGGCCGAGTCAGCAACAGAGGAAGAGAATGCTTCAGGTCGATGGACGAAGCTATCGGGCAAGAAGTTCATAAAGGTACTAGGTTGGGAAAAGGAGGAAATTGTTTCCGAAGGTACATGCTGTCGAGAAAGGCACCCCCCCCAGCGTTGAACCGGGATCTTCCATTTGAAGGCCAAACCAGAAAAAGACTCGGCGGGCCGAGCCATGAAGAAGGGCTCTGCCAAAAAGGAGGAAAAAGAGAGATGCAATCTTGCAGGAAGCAGGTGCTCCCGTGTCTGGCTACACCGTGAAAAAAAGCTACCAGGGGGAAGGGAGAAATGGCCAGATCTTTGGGGAGGGAAGCATAGATGCTGAAGCGAAGCAAGAGGAAAAAACATGGCGAGCCTGTCAAAAGAATACTTCTCAGTAGCGTTAGATTATAAAGAAGGGAAAAAATGGAGTAGGGGTGAAACCGAAAAAAGAAGTCCAAGACTGTTGCCAGGAGGACGAAACCCGACGACTCGTGGCGGAGTTTTCAGGGGGGGAAATACCTGAGCCGGGGGAAGGGGCGAAGTTATTACCGGAGGAAACAATTGAAATTATGATTCGAAGGCGGCGGTCTAACATACGAGAGGGGAAAAGGTGTGCCAAGTCATAATACCTTAGCAGAGAAAAAGGGCGCCAAATCAAGGCCTTAAGGGCTAGCCAAGGGAGAATAGCAGGGGCCAAGAGCCGGGTGACAACGGGTGTCGTAACGCCTGAATCCCTATAGAAGGAGAGGTTGGAGAAAGAACAAGAAGAAAAAATCTGGGGGGGAAAAAGTCCAAGGAAGAAAAATTATCGGCATTACTTTTCGCTAGGCGAACTTACGAAATAGCGAGACTGGGGGCCCCGCACAATCATCGGCGAGGCAGTTGGAGAAATCGAGCAAAGACGGAAGATCAAAAGCAAGAAAAATAAAACGGTTCGAAGGGAAAAGTTTGGGTGGGGCCTTGGGCGAAAAAGTCGATTGGGGGAAAGGCGAAAGGCAAAATTCGCGCCATGGCAGCCGCTGAACAGGTAAAGAGGTTGGAGTGGCCGACCCTTGCAGGAATTGAAAACCAGGGGGAAGCTTGAGAAAAGGAGCTGCATATAGTGAAGGGGGCAAGAATGAATGTTGAAAGGAAACGCATGGTGGACACGGCTGGACTCGGGGAAGCTTATTTCGAACCGAGACTAGGGAAGGAACACCTTCCAGCCGCGAAAGGCAGGTCTACAAAAGAAAAGCCGGCTGCGGGCGTAAGGATGACCGCTCGGCGGCCAAAAATAGGAGTTGAACGACGAGAATATCATACAGGCAACAGACGGGATTGTCGTGGTCGGACCGAAAAAAAGCTTATCACAAGAGGGGGGAAAAGGAACGGGAAGAAGGGAATGACCGTCGAGGAGCAACGGCTTGGAAGCCGCCAAAAGGCAGACGCAGACCGCTGCGGGGACACAGTTTTCACAGTAAAGGATGCCACAGGAAGAAAACTATAAAGAAGAGGAGGTGTCAAAAAGGAGGAGGAACGACGGGGAAGGGAACGCCGACAATGAAAAAAACGATCACGCTGATCGGAATCATGCACAAGACGGTTATTTCACCATAGGTTTTAGGGGGGGGGGGTTGAATCGGATGGGAGGCCGGTATGGAGCGGGAGCCAACTGCCTAGAGGATCACGAGAAGAATCGACCACTCTAAGTCGTTCACCTGCCAATACATCTTCTCCAGAATGAAAAACCTAAAGGGATGAATCTGAAAATCGTATGGTGTCGTGCGGGAAAAAAAAAGATGCATATTGGGAAAAAGATGATTAAGGTCGATGTATGGAAAAGAAAAAACCAATCGGAAAAAAATCAAACCTTGAATATTTCCAAAGGAACTTCCGAAAGTCTGAAAGCATGAAGAGCTCGAAGGGCATGAATTGTAAGCACAGGGCCTTCAGGCATGCGTCTTGTTGGAAATATGAGAGCCGGGGCATAGAGAAGACCCGAAGCAAACCGCAAGCGTCCCCCCAGTGGGAACAAGATATGGCTTAAAGAAAACAAAAATAAGCGACATCCTGCGTCTTCAAAGAGAATCCTTGAACTCCTCTTGCCCGCAAAAGAGGAAGGAATGTAAAAAGAACGTATAGACACCTCGCTCTACCGACCGCACGGAGAGAATAAAACCTCCAAACCCGGAAGCTGACAGATCAGAAATCAAAAAAAAAAAACACCCAAAGGGTTAAAGGAACGTACAAAACACCTCGTAGTCGAGGGTTAGAGGGAGACAGAGCCGGATAGAGAGGAAGGAGAAGCAGGAGACGAAGGAAAGACCTTTAGAGCATTCGACAGGTCCATTATCTGTAGCAAGCTCGAGAAGGGATGGGTTCAACGAAAAAACAAGGAGGAAAAATAGAAGTCTGGGGCACAAACTTAACCTTCAGAATCGAGCGGATACTTCTCCAGTATGAGGCAGAAAACAAAAAGGAGAAAGAAGTCGCGCGAAGAGGGATATTGGATGAATTCCCAAGCAGACCACGAAAGCTCTAAGTTATTCAAAAAAATTGAGAACGATTATTCCTGGCGAGGAAAACGAAGGTCGGGAGGGTTGCAATGTCGCGGGATTTCGGAGAGGGAGAGAAGGATGCGAGGGCAAGGGGGAAGGCTAAAGCAGAAAGGGGAGGAGTTGTCAGGTGAAAAAGTCTCGAAGGCTTAACGAGGTTTTACAAGAATCGCGGGGGAAGATTAAAAACCTGGAGGGGGACATCCATTCGAAATGGACGATAAGCGGTGGGGATGGATCTTTCCTGTAATGGGGGAAGGATAAGAAAAGAGAGGGAACATCGGCAGCCTTGAAGGCCGGGAGGGCTGGTCAGTCCATGAGTAAAACGAAGACCGGGGGCCAGAAGACAAAAGGCCGGCTTTAACGGAGAATATTTGGAGAATGGAGCTCCCTATTATCCGAGGGGGGAACCCGAGGGGGTGGGAAATGAAATCCAGGGGAAACGGAATAAAGAGGAGAGTTCGGAACGGAAATCACGAAATATATCGGCTGCGGTAAGGGAAAGTCGAACCAGACTGTCGCAAACGACGTAAGAAGGGAAAAAGGCATCAGCTTTGCATCTGGGATAAAGAGAAACGGGAGCGTCGAGGGGGGGGGGTAACGAAAGAAACGAATACAAAGAACTCAATCTGCGAAAGAGAGGAAAAAACCCTTACTTCCAAGCATGAAATCGGAAAAGGAATTTAGAGGGGAAAACATTTGTCATGCACAGACAATTCGTCCGATCTGGGGGGGACCGGGGGATAAGTGGGACAACACGACAGTTGGAAATTAAGAAAAATGAAATGCGCGGAGAGGGCAGGGAGGGGGGTCGCGGCGAAAAGCGTTTTTCCGAACCGAAGACTCAACGAGCGTCTCAAAGCGCAGGAAGCCGGAAGAACTACATCCGACCTGGAGACAGAAGGGGGATCTCACACGAAATATTCCTTCGCGAAAAGAGGGGGGAAATGCCAGAAGGCAAGGGGGGAAAAACGAAAAACCGAGTTAACTAAAAAAATTTTCGCGGGATTTCATGTTTATTATAACCAGATAAAAAGCTGGGGAAAAATGCCTTTGAGAGCCAACCTTCGGGGAAAGGAGACTTGGAACTTGAATTAAAGGGCGGCTTTGAAGAGGGGAAAACGCTACATTGCGGCCGTGAAGTCTTCAATTATTCTGGAAGCTTGAAAAGAGTCGATGGAGGCCGGGAAGAAAGTTCCCAAATAAAGGGGAATCAGAGGTAAAGTGCGATATTTCTCACCATGGGGAATAGCGGCTTTAGAGGAGCAGAGGAAGAGGGAGTGAGAAAAAACTTGCCGTCGCCTAGGTGATAGGATTGCTGTCGAAGGAAATCTTTAGAACTTTAGCTGACCCAGCAGAATCAATAGGGGGAAGAAGGCACAAAAAGAGAGATTTTGTATGTACAAGAATATAACGTTCAAGACGGGTGTATGAAGTCAGAATCGCTGCCAGGAGAAGAAATAATTCAACAGCGACAGGTGCGAAAAGCTTCGATGCGGGGAAGGAACTCGTGACTTATCCGGCTTTCAGAAGGGATGGAAGGGAAAACAGGCATGGACAGGAAGGAAGAGGGAGGCGCATGGGTAAATTGGGGAAAAAAAATGAGCCTCCGTAGAAGTCGCTTCAGCCCGGATGAAGCCATTAGGAAAAGGCGGGAGACCAGTAAGAATGTAAGGGTCAGCACAGATAAGGCCGCGCCGCCAGAGAAGACACTCGAAGATAAGAGTTCTTATCATAGAGAGGGCTAAGAAGGGGAAAAGGCTCTCAAGAAGGGTTAGTAGAAGAAAAGATTTTACGCTGGGCCAAGAAGAGGCGACGTGCAAAGAGAAAGAACACATCACTAAATTGTATCGGCGTACCACGTCTGGAAAGAGGAAATCGGAAAATGTAAGAGAAAAAAGAGATGAAATTACATATCGCGAGGGGGGGATGTCTTTCCGATCTGGGAGATCCGGGGGAAACCGAGAAAAAAAAAATTCTTCGCGTGGGACGCAATTGCACGTCGCAGGAACAAGGGGGGGGTTTTTAACGACTATTCTCACTCATGCTGCTCACAGGAAATTAAAAATGAAATTCAGGGAAGGGTATGACGAAAATTCTTGTAGCGTTGGGGACAGCCATCTCTGTCCGCGGAGGGTTTGCTGGGGAAAAAGCGTCCAAAAGACCGGGGAAGAAATCAGCGAGAGTATATACGAACAAAAGGAAGTCATCCATCGGCCTTCGCTCTACACGGTAGGTAACAATGGGGGGAAACGAGCTGAAAAAGGGGGAAGAAACTGGTGCCAGAAGCTTATGACCGCTGGAGACCGAAAAGGAACAGTCCATCGAAGCAAATTCTCCAGAACCGGACCTGAAAGAGACCTGGGGTTGGAGGAAAGGGGGGGGTGTAGCAGATCGAGGACTTTACAGGTGTCGCGGGATACAAAGCGGGAGACTTTTGGAAATAAGAAGGTCTAAGGGGAACTCGGGAGAAAAAAGAAATGCGGCGCTGGGAACCTATCAACCCGGGAAACTTGCTCGCCGGTCAGTTATCGAATTAATTCAAAGCATCGAAAGAGACAAAATACACATCTGGAAAAAGGAGGAAAAATTTGGACGACGAATAAATAGTATTTGGTCTAAACGCGGAAGGTTCAGGGGAAAACATCGTCAAAGGAGGAATTAGGGGGAGAGGAAGAGGTGAATGACCATTGAGGGGAAAATATAATTTACCGTGGCCTCCATTCTCGAGGTTCAAGCAGAAGGAAACCGCCGAAAGAAGACTACAGGGGATCTAAAAAGAGGGGGAAACGAAAGGAAGGCTTTGTCGAGAAAAAGTCACATTGAATATCTTTTGGATCCGAGAGCCACAAGGGCGTAAGCCAAAGGCGGGAGGAAAAGTTCGTCAATGGGACCGCGAAAGACAACAGGCATCGCTTTGGGGGGGGGGGTGGGGCGTGGGGGGGGGGGGAGGGAAAAAGAGGGTGATCATCAGCAACGCAGGGGGGGGAAGCCTCAGCAAGGAAAAGAAAAACTCACGGGGAAGGGAAAGAGATGGAGAGGACAAATTCGTCCGGTACGAAAAAGGCGATCCGCGCCAAAGCGGAATGAAACTTTTATGGCGTGAAGGAAAGTAATGGGAAAGAAAAATAGACAAGCGGGAGCTACGGGCAAGATCGTCAAGGGAGACCGACGAAAGTGCGGAAAAAAGACGTATAGCATCACTCATTCCGACCTGTGATTGACGTCCGGTGTCAAGCGCAAGGCCAGAGGAAAAGCATCGAATTAGGATTAACCAGACGCCTCCCCGAAATCTACGAGAAAAACCCGTATAGAAAGAGGAAATGCGAGCATCAGACTTGTCAGGGAATCTGGCTGAAGACCGCAGCCAGAAAAACAAGTAAATCCCTAGTACAAGGAAGAGTAGTAAGGGTTAGAAAAGGTCAATGAAGGTCGGCTTCCCCTGTAAAGATTAAATTTCTCTAAAAACTCGCTGTCACCCAATCTTTAAATCTGGGATCTGAAAGGGGAAAAGGGAAAGGTCCCGGAAGAGGAACGGTTTCAGAGGCGGTACATCGATGGGGCGAAGGTCATTAATTTATCAGAAAGAGTCCTGAAAGTCTTGGGATGGGGAGGACCCGGACGTACAGGAAGGGGAGCCAGCACCCTATAAAAACCTCAGGGAACTATGAGTTAGTCCTAAAGACAAGGACTGATCGGTAAAAGGAATACCAAAAAAGAACTGGTCTCCCTATTGAAAAAGTTAGAAAAGTGAAAATTCGCCCTCCTCTCCGTAACTCAATGAAACCGGATACAAGACCAATTCAGGAAAGAGAAATCGGGTCCACCCGGAGTAGAGAACAAAGAAAACTTGCTAGGATCAGAGCAGTATCGGAGATGTGAGGTAGGCTTTTAAATCACAAGAATACTGCGAGAAAAAAGGAACGAATTTGAGTAACTCAAAAGGCCATGTTCGTCATGTCTACGAAAAAATTCCGCAACTTGGCGCAGGTTCCTCAGGGGATACTAGAAGTAGGAGAGTAACGATAAACCTTATCGGAGCGGATCGCGCATGAAGTAGCCCTGCGACAGATCCTCAAGTGCTCCGATTAGAACTTCTCAGAGTACAGGTCAAGTGGAAAAAAGTTGCAAACAGCGAAGTAATGACCAGGGCAATCCTAATCTATCGAGCGAGGTGAATGTCTGTAGGGGCTGAAGGCGAGAAAGACTTGGGAGGAAAGGTTCAATGTCCGGTCTATGGTTCGTATCGAAGGTTGAAAAGGGGCCAAGGAAGCTAAGCAATTTTGATTAGAAAAGGGAGGAAGCGCGTAAAAATCGGGAATTACTAGTTACCGGAAGAAGGAGGGAAGAAAAGGAATACGGATGGAGATGCAGGAGTTAGTAATGTAGGAAGAAGGAACGGATTTGCGGCCTGGGAGCTTTCTAACACACAATGAGGGCAGCCGGAAGGTCGAGGGAAAGTCAAAGCCCTGGAAAGGAACCGTAAAG
>Ga0179593_1664063_pt1 | contig 10988 bp, 17 predicted proteins | sample CZODoug2_1_08_16_FD_185931 | JGI IMG/M metagenome (GOLD analysis project Ga0179593, IMG submission 185931) | Vadose zone soil fungal communities from Angelo Coast Range Reserve, California, USA - CZODoug2_1_08_16fungal (PacBio error correction) | ecosystem: Environmental > Terrestrial > Soil >...
AGAGCGGTGTCGTCACTCCCTGGGAACGAAACTTGAACAACCGCCCACCATCTTTCCCAGGTCAAGGAGAAAGAGGTAAGAACCGTGGTAAAAGAGGTTATGAAATGCCGAATTGTCAGAGTAAAGGTGGAGTGGTCTATTCGTCTGGGGGACATGGCGTACTTCAGAATTCAGAGTTCTGGCCCTTTACAAGAGCCAGAGAATAAGCAAGGAGATAGATGGAGCAGGGAGATACCGAGGAAAATGAAAGAAGGTTCAAAGTCAGGGGGATCTTCTTACAGGAATACCGAATCTCTCGGAAGGAGTTTTGTATTGGGGATTGAAATTGGTTCAAAAACAACATGGTTGCAGGAAGGGGGGGAATTTTGAACGGACAAAAAAGCTAAGGGGTAAATGGTAAGTTACGGAAGGGAAGCCGTAGCGCCCAATTCGCGATCCCCTTATTGAGCAACCGGGTCATTATAGGATTCAGATTAGCCAAGTCGGAGTGCGGATTTCCCTGGGGGGGTTGATGAGAAGGAGAGGGAACTCCAGAAAACTGGGAGGGGGGGGTTTACGGACAGCCATCTATACTTGAAAGAGAGAGACAACAACAACACGGAGGAGGATGAAAAAGTTTCAGTAGCCGAGGGGGATAAAAATTCCAATAAGGAGAAGGCAAAGAAAGACGTAAGACCGATTGAGAAATCTGAAGGCGAGAGGGAAAGGTGAAAAAGAAAGGCACGAATTCTCTCCTGGGCGGAGAGCCCAGGGCGTAACAGGAAAAAAATCAGGGGGGGGGGTCGCCGCGGGGAACGAAATAAAAGTCGAGAGGTGGGGAGTAACAGTCTAAAAAAAAACCAGACATGTCTTCAGATTGAGGGAGTGTCACATGGGTATATCTCTAGCGTGAAAACCTGAAAGGGAGGCTGCGGGAAAGATCTCGGAGGAAAATAATCCTCATAAAGGAGTAGAGATTGAAGGCATATACTGGGGTGGGCAAAGAAACGATCCAGATGGAAAGCCGACTCGAAAGAAAAAGGAAAGGTCCATTCGATAAAAGAAAGGAAAGGAAAATTTATAAAAAAGGTCAACTCCCGAGAAAACGAGGGGGGCTTGAAGGGCAACTGGGAGTGGTGCTTACTAGAAAAAACCCGAAAGGGGGAAAAAAAAATTGGGCGCACACATCCAACTTCGAAGGAAGATCGCAACGGGAGGGGGCCCCGCTGTCTTTTCGTGGGGAGAGCAAGGGGGACATTGAAAAAACCGGAAGCGAAACCGTCACTTTCGGGTTTTATTTCAAAGTCGGGATTAAAAGGCCAGTCCATTGGCGAAGAGGACTTGGGGGAGGGGGGGAATCCGAGCCAGGTTGAGAGGTTGAACAGAAACACTGCAGAAAAATCGCTCTTGGGAGGGGGAACATCTATTTTCTTCACCCAGGGGGGGGAGATTTCAGGGGGGGAGGAAAGGCCAGAGAGGGCCCCGGGAGAAGAGATTCAGAAAGCCGGAGGCAGCCTCGCCGGAAGGTAACACCAAAAAGCTAACTCAGGGGAGAAACTGAGGAAGGAAAAAGGAATCTTAAGAGGGATCTCAACAAAAAGGAGGGAAAAAAAAGACGATTGACTTTTAGAAGGGAAGCAGTTTCGGCGAAGGAAAGAGGGAGGGTTCCGGAAGTTACCATTCACGGGAGGAGGGCACGCTTGAAGCCTAAAAAAAAAGTTGGGGAAGATTAAGAAAAAAGGGTGACGAAAAGTATCTAGTGGAGAACATCACGACGATACTTTTTTCCGAAAATATGCCCGGGAAGAATTGGGGCAAAAGAGGGAACGGAAAATCGAAGAGGGTCAGGGGGACTTTTTTGTCCGGAAGTATTCCACGTGAAAAGGGGAAGTTGTGGGACCTGGAGGTGCATGAGAGCTCGCCTTTAACCCCCGACCATCCCTAGGTAGAAAAGTCATTCCAGAAGGGAAAAGGAAAAAAGGGAGAAGAAACGATGGGGGGGCTGTAGGGAGGGGGTTAGAAGTACGTCAAAACACATTGAACTGACAAAGGCAAGGGAAAAGAAAGTAGAAGTAAGTGAGAGAGTCGCCTCGGCAAAAGGGGACACCCTTGGAGTGCGAGGCGCTGAGACAAAGGCAAAAAGGGTAATCGAAGAGAGGAACGCAAGGGGCTCACCGCCGTTTGAAAAAAAAAATTTAGAGAACAAGGCGTCATCGGGAGTACACATTGCATACCGGCGGAACTAAGATTTTTGATGGCACCAGAGGAAGATGGATAGTTAAGGAGGGCTACCAAAAAGAAGGAAAGGTAACAGGGGAGGCGAAGGGAGAAGATCTCCCAAGGACGTTCTTCTACCTGAAGGGGGAAAGATCGAAAGAGGGTCGAAGGGTCAGGGAAGGGCTCACGGGAAAGGAAGTGTGGAAAAGGAAAAAGGGGGTGTAAAAGAGAAAAAAAAAAATAGAGATTAAAAGAGAGAGAGATTTCTGGCGCATCAGGATTTGGGGCCATGCGGCTCCGAAAAGAAAAGGTCCGAAATCTGATCGAAGGCGGGACCCCTCCGGGGGCTGGAGGATTTAAACCACTTTCTCGGAAAAACCCGGAGGTGTCGCAAACAGACAAGTTTAGAAAAAAAGAAAAAAAACTAACGGGGAAAAGCTGAACGAAACCTTTTCGAGACGCCCACAAATGTTGACAGGAGAAAGCGTAGGCAACGGGGGGACCTAGAAAAACGCGGGGAAAGGCCAAGGATGGGACGTACGATTGATCAACGCCGCACGGGTTCAATTAAGGGAGCCCTGTTAGGTGAAAAATCCCAGAGTGAGTTGAATTGGTTTCGTTGTTCACACGTTGCCCAATCAAAGACAACGCTAGACGCCAGGGGGAGAACTCGTTATTGGAATTAATATCAGATCCCCGTTGTAGGGGAGGTCTGGGGGATGAGAGAGCCATTCAGAAAAAGGGGGAAATCTCAGAGTAGTGAAGTCTAGAGGGAATACTTCGGGGTATTTCGAGCGAAAAGCATTGCCGGGTCTTAATGAAAAAAAAAAATTCTGCACAGGGAGGACCATGTGTAAGAACCGATGTAGCTGAGTGATTTCGTTGAGATCTTCGATCTGGTTTGGGAAGTCAAGGATCGGCAAGGCTTTGGGCCCGGGGAACGACGCCTTGACTGCGAAAGCCCGGTTCCAGACGACAGGGGAGCCCGACCATAGAGTTAGAAAGGGAAGGGCAGTCGATCTCTCTAAAAAGCTTAGGAGGGAAGGTACGCAACATACATCGATGGGGGGGTTCGAAAGGGAGGAGTTGGAGATGAAAAAAAGGCAGGCAGGTCAGGAGAGCCTTGGGGGGCGATTGGTGGTGTAATTAAATCCAGACTTGGAAGAAGAGGGGGGGTTAGAAAAAACAGCGAGAAAAAGGGACTACACAAATTGAAGCTGACGGAGGGACAATCCGAAATATTCAGGGGCGGTCCAATCAGAAGAGGGGAGAGGGAGATAGTTTTTGAGAAAAGGGTGGAAAGTTCAGGGCGATACTTCTCAGAATCGGCCCGAGAGGAAACTAACACGGGGATACATCGTGAGGGAAGAAAGGAAGGAGTTATGGGAGGGGTCTCATGGGGAAGTGCTGGGTTGGGATGAAACCTATTCGAAAAGGTGAAACAAAGTGTCAACTAAAGGGGGGGGGAGATCGGCGTCCGGACGTTAAGGAGGCGGGGGAGTCTCCGCTGGCCATATAAAAGGGTCAGAGGGACCAAGAGGGGGAGACCCACTGGGGGGACCGAGAAAGGAAGGTCAAAAATTGATCATAGTCAGAACGGGGAAGGACTCAAAAGAAAAAAATTTCAAATGGTTGTCAAAAAAAAAACCATACAGGATACCGGGGTGAGGGAGGAAATAAAAAGGGGCTGAGGGATGGATGTTACGTTCCGGCGGAAAGGGTCTTACTAAGGAAGAACCTTTCTCAAGACAATTTCCGAAAAAGGATGGGCGAAAAAAATTCGGACCTTCGGGGGGAAGTTTCTGACCCGCCGGACTGCGCAGCGGGGACAAATTGTTGAAAGAAAAAAAAAGAAATATACTGAAGGGGCACGGAGTCAGTAAAAAAAAGTCCAAGTGAACGGGCGAAGAATAACAAGGACGATCGAAAAAGGGGGAGGTGCGCAAACGCGCAAACTTAAACAGAACGGTAATGGGGCACCCAAATACAGGAAGAGGGGGGGGGCTCACAAAAAGATTCCTTAAACAAGGAGGAGGCAGACCATCCGTAGCGAAGGAGGTAAAAACTTAATACCGAGGACACAGCCAAAATTTTCCAAAGAATCTCGGAGATACTCGGCCATCAACGGAAGAAAGATCCCTTCGGGCGGGGAAAGGGTTTCATAAAAGGATCAGGCCTCGATCAACCCAGGGGAGCAGCGAGAAGAAAGGGTTTCCGCCCAGAGGGGAAAAAAGAAAAGGGAAAAGGGGAGTTGAGAAAACTAACCACTCCACGACCCTCAAAAAGAATCGTCTGAAAAAGAAAGTCCCCTGGGTATCCACGGGGTTTAAAAAAGAACGGGGGACAAAGAAAAAGGGGCGGTCGCTAAAAAGGAGGAGTCTCCCATTGGGAAAGAAGAAAAACGAGGGCCGTAAAAAGGATCACGTTTTATTTTCAGAAAGAAGTCGGGAGGAAATTCCCAAAAAAGCCGGGGGGGATACTGGGCTTAAAAAATGACTTCCATTTGTTTCGGAGACAGGGATCTGAGAAACTGATAGTGATTTAGAAGATTCTGAAAAAGACGTGACGACGGCGAGTTAATATCCAGTCCCGACTAAGCTTCCCAGGAGGGGCGGTCCCAATGGGGGAAAAAAAACGACCTCCGAGATCTCCAGAAAGAGTCACAGAACCAATAGAAGGGAAAAAATAGCACGAGTATCCATTCAATTTCGTTCCGGGGGGCTCAACAACAACACGCGACGCTAGCGGGGGGGAAGCGAAAAGAGCGTCTCAACTCAGTGTAGTTGAGGAGTCTCCGTCGTCTACGGCGAGACAGGGGGAGGTCCAACGACTAAGGGGGCACCGGGGAAGAAAGGAAGGGGTGACAGGGATCGAGAAGAGAAATCCGGTAAGATGAAAGCCGGTTATACCGAACATGTAAGGAACGGCGAGGGGTCCGACCAAACCCCGGAAACTGCTGATTTGCCAGGTTCCGCTCGGAATATCACGTGAAGGAAAGGTGGGTGTATAGGCAGAGGGGCTAGAAAGGCATCGGCAAGGATTTGGAACGAATACAGACTACGTTGAGGTGCGTTACAACGAAAAAAAAAAAGACCCGAATGTCGGGAGGGTTTGGGGGGGAGAAAGGATTGATTGAGAAAGATCAAAGAAAGGCACAAAAACCGGCAGAAGGTAAATCTGGAAATTCAAGAAAAAAGTGACTCTTGAGGAGAAGGCCTAATGAGAGTGAGGGGGAGGATAAAACTTGGCAGGGGGTCTTGCCGTCTAGAAAGGTCGGAGAGAAATATTCAGACGCCTTTCTGCAGGTACGACCTCGTAAAAGGGGGAAAAAGAGTTCAACGGAGGGATCACAGGAAGGGCTGACGAAAAGGGGGTGATGAATGTAGGAGGGGAATTATGGGATGAAAGACGACCAACTAACGCCGGTACCTGGTTCGGACGCGAGGGGAAGAGACCGCAAAGGGGAAGGGCCCCCTGAGGTTAAATTATCGGGGGGAGGTCACCAGGAGATTTCCAGGGGGAGAAAAAACCCTTTCTCCCAGATTGATTTCCAAATAGGATACTGAAATCTCGAGGCAAAAAACAACAACCAAAAACGTAGGAGTAGGGTCAGTAGCGGGACACCCCTTAGGAGAAAAAAAAATCACGAACGAAAATCTATCGATCCGATAAGGGAAACGGGGCGCACTCAGGGGAAAGGAATCTCCTTGTGGGGGAGGAGGCCAGGAGGGGAAAAAGGCCTAGGCCGAACCACCGTAGAAGCATTCATCACATCACCAACTCAACGGGAAGAAGCCGCGAATTATTTGAAAGGGGGGGATGACCGGATTAAACTGGAAGGGGGAAAAAAAGATTTTCCGAGGGGGAGCAAAGGGGAGAGAGGGGGGGCGAGGGTCGGTCCTTCCAATCTAATCAGAAAAAGTTTCCTGACCATCAAGTCATGGGGAAGATCAACAAGGGGTTCAGCTTAGGAAGGAAAAGTCCGTATGGGGCAACTAGGTCCGGTTACGATGGTTCTGGAAGGGGAAACTTTTTAGGAGTGGAGGGAAAGAATCAAACGGACCCTCACTGAGCTTCCATGGGCCTTGTAGTTGTAACGGGGGACCACAGAAGGTAGTGTAAGTGAAAGGAAAAGGGGTCCCAGAGAGGGAAAGGGATGCAAGTCAAAAAACTTCAACAACTAAGGAAACCGGGAAAGGAACGGTTTATCTTCGGGAGTTGAAAAAGGAGCATCCAGTCCGGGGGAAGAGGCTACTGGGTGTGAGGTTAAAAAAGGATCTGTTCGGATGGGGTCCAGATGCACCGGATAGGAGGATGTGAGGAGAAGAATCTTCTTAGAAAAAGATGTTGGCGGGGGGAGGGGGGACTAACATAAAAACTCTGTCAGCGTTTGAGTATCCAAGGTTCGCCCCGACGCACGGATAGGAACTCTCCTGAGGGGAAGACGAAAAGAGCTGAGAGAGAATAAACTGGAGGGGTTAGGAGAGAAAATCTCGCTGGAGATCGAGAGGAAAATATAGAGAGAGGCAGAGGGAATATGGTAAGGGAGAAAGAGATTTGAAGAAGGGGGCGGCGAAAACTGAGTATCTGGACGAGGCGGCAGAAACGAACCTGGGGAGAAAAAACTGCCGTGCCGCGAGTGGGACCTGTCGTTCAGAAATGCCGGAAGGGAAAAACCTGCTCAGGGGCATCGGAGGGGGAGGGAGAGCTGAGCAGGGCATCTAGGAACGAACAGAAATCCTGGTGTACACCTTCCCGCCAACGGCGAGAGGTCCCGGAAAGGGGAGAGAGCTTTTGGGAAAAAAAAAAAAGGGATTACGAGAGGAAAAGTTCAAAGAAAATTTGGGGGAGGGATGAAAAGAGCCTCCTGGACGAGAAAAGCCCATGTGGACACGAAAAGGAGGAGGGGGGGGAATTGCAAAAAGAGAGATGTGGTAGGGAATGAAAAAAAAAGAAGAAGATGTCGGGGGGGGGGGTGTAGCGGGGAAAGGTACAATTCGGACTGGGGGCACGAAAAAAGAAGTCCCCGGAATCCGGGGCGGGAAAGCTGGAAACGGTAAAGGAAAGAGTCTTCCTCAAAAACATATCCAGGGGGGGATTCTTGGAAAACTGGTAGATGAAACTTGCCAGGACTGGACGGGACGACGCCGCGATAAGAAAGGGGAAGATCTATTGAGAGAAAGGGGAAAGACGTTTAAGAGAGAAAGAAGGGGGTCAGGTGGGGAAAAGAGAGGTCGTAAAAGGACCTAAAAGGGGGGAGTTGATGAATGGACCGACAGCTTTTTTCCTGAGGGGAAGGATTTTCCGGGGAGAAACGACCACTCGGGGGAAAAGGGAACCGTTTGGAGGAAAAAAAACCTTAGCCACCAAAAAAGGAAGGCCCGGAGGGGAAAAAAAGGGGAATATCTGATGAAGAGGATGGATTTATAATCTTCGCCCGACGGGCGCCTTGCAAAAGCCGGAAACAAGTGGGATTTTATTCGGAAAAGAGGAGGAACTCATATAGAAAAAAAAAAGGTATTAAAAAGAGAGAAAGGAAGATGTCAGAAAGAAAGGTCCTGCGCATAAAAGGAAGAAAAAAGAAGAATCCTAAATCCCTAATGGAGGAAAAAAAAGGTATCTAAGACACAAGAGAAGGAAGGAGAAGGGAAAAGAATTTTCACGAAGGGAAGAAGGCTCTGAGGAAAGAGCCACTAAAGGGAGCGGGGTCTATTTGGGCGAATCCTTGAAAGGAAAAATAAATTCCTAAACAAGGGGGGAGGAAAAAGAACTAAGAGGAAAAATAAAGGTAGGCTCGCTGAGGGGGGAAGGTTGGAAAAGGAAGGCCAAAGAAAGTTTGAACTTGGGAACTCTTCGTAAAGATCACTTCTGGGAGGAAAATCCCGGAAGAAGGGGGAGGGGGGGGGAAGGCTCGTAAGTAGGGAAGGCATATACATATTGGGGGGGGACTTCAATTAAAAGAGCCGAACGAAAGCACAATGATGTCAATTCTCACGGAGAAGAAAAAAAAATTCCATTGGGGGGGGGGGGGGGGGGGGGGGTGGGGGGGGGGGGGGTTGGGGGGGGGGTGGGCCGGAGTCACCGAACCTGATGAATTTGACTATTGTGGGCTGCCAGTATGGTGCGTTGACAGGCGTCACTAAAAAAAAGGATCTAATGAGAAAAGAAAAAAAACCATCCTCTGAGGAAAAGGCTGATTGTTAGGAAAACCTCCGCCGGCATGTATTACTGGGAAAGATAGGAGAACCAGTTTTTAGTGTCACCATCTTGCGGGGTCTTGGGAGGCAAAGAGCTTCAAGAAAGCTGAACCAAAAGGGGCTCCCAAAAAAAGAAAGTCAGGCAATTTATGGGGGCGTAATACTTCGGGGTGCGCCGGCAATCATCAGGCATGGCCAAGATCGACAGGGGGGAGGGAAGGTGAGACTCCTGGGGGGGTTCTAAAGGATAGGGGCCGGGGGGCGCTCGTATGTTCTTCAAAACTAGAGGAGATCGGAAAAAAGGGTTATACAGGTGGGACTACAGAAAAAAGAGAGGGCCGAGGGGAAAAAGGTCCGTCGCCTAACGACGAGGATACTTGACGCCGATCCATTTCATGGTAAAAAGGAAGACCAATATAACTGGGGGGGTGGCAGAGGATTCAAAAGAGACCTTAAAGAGGAAAAACGATCTCTCTAAAAAAAAAGAAGAAGAGAATCGACGCGACGGAGATTTACGGGACTACAGAGAGGGAAAGATCGGCTCCGAGAAAAAAAGGAGAAGACTTTGGTCGGAATGGTGAACAGAGGGAGAGGAGATCCTTCGTAAAGAAGAGTGAGAAGCCGGGAGAGAAAAGGCTTCAAAAAAATACGGTAAAACCCCGCATGGTGAAAAAAAGGAATCGATTTGAAGAAAGAAGAGATCCGGTGCAAGAGGAAGGGGGGAGCCGAAAAAAAAAAAAAAAAAAAATATAAAAAGGGAGGAAGGGAAGAAAACAACGTAGAAGTTCCGGAAAGGGCTTCTGCTTGGAAAGGAAGTCACTAAGTAAAGGTCAAGGAGGAATAATTCCGAACGAGGGAGGTGCTGAGGGGAGAAGCGGGATTTCTAGAGACATAAAAAAGATGTGGAACAAAGAAGGGATCGAATCGCATTCATACCTAGGAAGGGGATGTGTTGGTGAAAGAAGGGGAAAAAAGGGGCTTCACCAAGGGAAAGAATGAGATGGTGGGAGGAATGGTCTCGGGGACTACGGCAAGAAAGGGGGGGAGACGAAAAATCGTAAAGTCACTCCGGGGAGGAAAAAATCTGGAGGAAGGGGGGGAATTCTCGGGAGTCTCCGATGAAGAGGGGAAGAGGTTTTAGGGGGGGGCTATGTGAAGGAAAAAAAACTTCATAGTATGGGGAAAAAAACCTATCCGCGCGGAGAAAGTCCTTAGGATAGAGTAAAGCCTTTTAGGATTTAGCCAGCGGGAAAATCTACTCATGGGAAGTCCGATAAGCAAATAATAAGGGGGGGAGGGGGATTTGTTTGAGGGGAGAAAAAGTTTCCTCAACCGGGGGGAAGGGATTATGGATGTGGATCCTTCGAGAAAAATAGAATTGCCGTCGGGTAGAATTGCGTGAAAGAGGGGGGAAGAGCCTCCCGGAGTAGACCCTTATGGGGAATGTTCAACTGAAGAGTTCGAAAAGGGGAGTTTCGGATGGATTATGATGCGCCAAAGAAGGGAGCCTTGAGCATCCTTACACAAGGGAAGTGGTTATGCCGCAAGCTGAATATCTAGGAACAGGGAGATTGAAAAGAAGAGGGTCTCCCTATGGGAAAAATAAAAAGGACATTTTTTCTCGGCGGGGCGCAGGCGACTTCTTTTCTAAGCATAAAGGAGAAATCCCGAATGTAGGAGGGAGAAAAGGGATTGAACCGCCTCCTGGCGAAGGGGTCTGAACGACCAAGGGAGAGGTCTATTTGGTCGCCGGGGGAGTAACTGAAAAAATAATTCCGAGAAAGGGACATTATCAAAAAACACCCAAACTAAGTAAAGGTCAGGGGGAAAACGAAGTTTGAAAAAAAAAGGAAGTAAATTTTCCGCGGCGTCACGTCTCGAAAAGGGGGGAGGAGGAATAAAAGAAAAAAAAACTTGGAGGTTAGCCCAAAATTTTTGAAGAAAGAGAGTGATCACAGCTAAAAACTCAACCGTGAGGAGCCCAATTCACGGCAGCCGAACCGAGCAATGAAAAGTTCCGGGGAAGGACACAGAGTTTCCCGCCCAGGGGGGGTGGGAGGGTCGAGGACAGAGTACAAATCAGAAAGATACGCGGACAAGAAAAACCGCATTCGTAGAGGGACTTTTTCGGGGGAAAAACCCACATAAAGAGGAGGTAAGGAGCAGAAAATTTTGTTAAACCGGACAGAGGGGAGTCGGTTAAGAAACGGGTGCCAAGGAAAATCAGATACCAGAACAAAACCAAGGACACTTTTTCGGGAGGAAGGATTCGACTGGGGAGTGCTACGCACCATGGGGGAACGGTGTGGCGGGGGGAAAAAAAAAAAAAGGTGAACAAGGCGCAAGTTTGATCTGGCCAGTTTCTTCGGGAATTTACCAGGAGCCCCTTATCGGGAGAGGGGGTATGTGAGGAATGAGGGGAGGAAAAAAAAGAGAGGGGAGAACAGGGGGGGGGTTCATTTGAGTTGACGAAGCCAAAGAAAGAAGATTGAAGGTTGGGGGAAAAAGTTACGCAAGGAAGAAAGGGGTGTACTCGCCAGGGAGGGGCCCGTTAGAAATAAACCGGGCCAAGCCTCACAGAAGGGGCCGCGCTGG
>Ga0179593_1251592_pt1 | contig 10987 bp, 17 predicted proteins | sample CZODoug2_1_08_16_FD_185931 | JGI IMG/M metagenome (GOLD analysis project Ga0179593, IMG submission 185931) | Vadose zone soil fungal communities from Angelo Coast Range Reserve, California, USA - CZODoug2_1_08_16fungal (PacBio error correction) | ecosystem: Environmental > Terrestrial > Soil >...
AACCGCACAGAATTAGGTACTTCGGGTACCAGGGGGATTCGCAAGGGAGTGAAACGGGGAAAACTCGCATAGAGGGGCGCGAACCTGGTTAAAAAATGAGACAGGGTGGAAAAAGAGTATCACCCTGCACAGCACCATAACAAAACAGGGTAGGCGGGGGGGAGCAAAACGAGATCGGTCAGGCGTGGTGAAACCCGGACAAAAGGGGGGAACGATGGACAGAAAGGAGAACAGTAAATATTTACGGAAAAAACCCGGCCGTTTTCAAAGGCCCCAGGGGGGGGAGGGAAGTGGGACAAACTTGAAACCAAGGCCGGGGACGGGAACCGAGCTAAGCAACAAAAACTGGTGTGCGCCGGAAGAAAGGCAAGGAACATGTCCGCTGAAACAACGGTACAGGGGGAAAGCAAGCCGACAGTTTGGAAGGAAATCGACCTTCAGCGGGCAAAGAGGGCGAAGGGGAAACGACTTTCAGGAGGAGGCTGGACGGGATGAGAGCGGAAAGAGTGTGCGCAATTCGGCAAACTCAATAAGGAAAAAGCAACCAGGTAAGTGTCGGAAGAAACTAATAGCAGGAGGTTACTCCAAACGAAAAAACTACGCAAAGAAAAACCAAGCAATAATTTCGAAAGAAAAGGGCAGGGGAATGAAATGGAAAGGGGGACAGGAAGCAACACATGAAAAGGAAGGCCAATTCGTCCAGATAGCATCACACGTGTTTTTGGGTCAAAAGGCCCGGGGAAGGGTGGGGCTCCACTTTCATAAGCAATGGGCCAGCGAGTAGGGAAAAGAAAAGGAACGAAACTGAACCAACAAAAATTTGAAGACAGCAGCACCCACCAATCCAGCAAAGGAAACCCATAAATGGTTTGCGGTGGGGAGGGGCAAAAACTAAGGAATCCAATTAGAATACGGAACAAGCTAACTTACGGCGAAAACCGGGGGAAACTGTGGTGTGAAGTGGTGGAACGCAACAACATCGAAAGGCAACGTAAGATGAAGGGGTTGTTTTGGAGTCAAAATAACAGACAGCGAAGGACGGGCATGCACGCCAGCAACACGAAACAAACTGCGGGTCAAGTGGGTAGACCCCAGAAAAAGGTGAGGGGGTTCTGCAATTTAACAATGAGTGACGGGGAATAAATCGGGATGGATGGCGTTAACCGGAGGATACATTGCCTCTGGGTGGTAGGTAGGCAGCACAAAAAACGGGGGGGGAAAGGGTGAAGATTGTCACTACAGGCAAAATTGCAATGGACAAAAACGGCCACCAGTACCTAAGAGGGAGGAAAGCTTCCAATGGGAAAAAGCAAAGAACAGAAGAAGTTGATGTGGTACATCGCGGGAACAGGCCATCAAGACACTTGGCTTGGGGAAAGCCGCCGAATATAAATGTGAATGTTTTAACAGGGGGGCTGTAGTGAACTGGTTTCAAACGACGCCAAGCCAACTGTGCAAACGTCACGGAACGCCCAGCTACCATCAAAAAAAAAAAAATGGATTGAGAACGCTCCGCAAAGGGGGTTGATGGGTGGCGGTCCGAAGATGGTGGAAGAAGGAACGGAGTAAAGAAACGAGGGACAATGCAACGTTGGTTTTCTTTGAGCAGGGGGGTTGTAGGGATGGCAAAACCACGCACGGGGCTCAAAACAGCCCCAAGGAACTCAAAATCAAGCCAAAGAACTAGTTGGAACTCAAACTTAAATCCAATAACAAAAAAAGAGAAAAAAACCAGGTTATGGGAATGGCTCTACCGTGCCGGTAGACCCTAAAAGCACCAACCAAGGGCACCGGGAAAGGTTTCCACAGGTTACCCTCCAGGGGGGTAAAACAAATCCATACCAAAACAACTGTCATACAAACAACAAAGGAAAAGGGTGGGGGGAGGGGAGTGTGACGCAATAAAACGTAACCAGAACCATATGGCAAAGGGGGGTGGGGCATAGGACCATGGATACGACCTGCGTACACGGGTAGCGAAACACAGAAATGTTAACCCCGCCATTGTATCAAGCATGGGATGGAAGTGCACACTTGTAATGTTAACAGGTGGGTGGAGTTTGACTCCTGGCGGGCAATTGATCACGGCGTTTTGGAAAAAAACAAACAACAAGAGCAAGATAACTGAAAAAAAAAGGAACCGGGCACTTCTATCAAAGCCAAGGTCACAGTCAGGTTACAAAAACATTCGGCGGATGTCATAAAACCGCGAGAGATGCGCCCTTGGGAAAACACGAAAAGTTGGAGGCAGGAGGAGGGGGACTGGAAATGTGGCCAGTTTTGCAACTTGACGAGAAAACGGAGGAAAGTCCCGCTCAGGTAAAAGGCCAGGAAGGGGGAGGATCACGCGGCAACAGCAATCCAATTGGGGGATGGTCAACTGTCATCTATTTCAAAATACATTAAATCAGAATGGAAACTGGTCAGTTGACCGGAACTCCATTTGTTTTGAAATGCGTGTGAGGAACTGCAAAGTGCGCAGTTGCAACGGAGAGACGACTGGTAAAATCCAAAATAAAACTGTGCGCTGGTACCATGCAAAGGACCAAGAAGAAGTGGTCTCCGGTACGCAGAATTCCGAGGGGGAAGGAAACAGACGTTCGCAGTATAACCTAGAGACACAAAGGGTTCACAAACTGGGTAACGAACAAATGGGGCCGGGGAAAGTGGAATGGTTAAGGGGTCGCATACCGATTCCTGACGCGATGAGCACACGTAGCGCCCTAACGGACCCTGTGGGTTGAGGTGCCTTAACGAAAAACCACAAAGAAAAAATACGAAGACGGAGAATAGGGTTCATTACGGGGTATTGCCCTTGTTGGCTCGCACACAAGAAAAATGAAAGGGGGTAGAGTAGTACGCGCATTGGCGAATAGGTTGGGCCCGGGAGGTCTTGAAAAAGGGTAATTTGGTTGGGAAATGGCATTTGAACACACAACACAAAAAAACAAAACCCCCACCAAGACAAAACCAACCCCCCGCCCCGCTACGGGACGGACCGAAACGCCCCGGGGCTTAGAGGTGGAAGGGGAGGGGAGAAGACCCGACAAACAGTGATAGTGAAAGGACGAAAGTGGGCCTTGTTGAAATGGGGAGGTACCCGGCCCGTTCCATCGGCCACCGGCCACTTCGAATGGCGAAAGGAAGGGGACCAGTTTGCCTGGAATTGGGAAGGGGGATTGCACTAGTTTGGGGTTGAGGGGGAACGGGTGAGGAAAGAGGAGGCAAACTACTCCTAGTCCAGCACGCTAACAAGAAGGAAGAAGAACAGAGGAGGGGGGATCCAACCTACGTCTGCAACGAAAAAGGGGAGTTCACGGACTGAGGAAAAGGAAGGGGTGTCCACCAGAATCTAAAAAAAGGAAAACAAAAGTCTGGAAAAGGACAAAAAAGGGAGTTCTCTAGGGCAAGGGACGCCGAGTTGCGGGGCACTGTGGGGAATAGATTCATCGGGGGAAGCGGGGAAAGCCGTGTAGGATAAACGTTACTGGCGTGAGGACTCCGTCCAAAGACCGGGAAAAGAGCGAGATAAGAAAGAACCGATTACTGGAGTACGGTGGATTTTGAGTGGGGAAAGTGTTAAAAAGAAGTCTTCATCAGCGTAAAAGAGCGCCGGAAAAAGCCGCCGCGTGACAGTTCTCAAACCAGCCGGAATACAACTGACAAAAGGGACAAGACTCGGGAGTCAAGGGACGGGTTCAAAATCCACAAAAGGAGAAATATAAATTGATCAAAAACCGAACAGGTCAACAAGAGAGGGTAGACTGGGGAGGGGGGAAAAAGGGAGGACATGGGGGGAACGGGGGTCAAACGTCAGATGAGCTAACCAAACTAAACAGAATGGGACAGGTGGACTGAAATAAATTAAAAAATCACAGAACCCAGAAAGGTAAAGAAGCTAACGTGCCGAGATCGCCTCCCACCAAAAGGGGGACGAAGTGTCCTAAAAACAGTGTAAAGAGTACGTTCAGGGCTGGGCATGGACCGAAAAGAGGGTTTCCAGAATTGTACAAAGCCGGGACCCCAAAAACGAAAAGAAAAAAAAACTAAGCAGCAACCCCCTTTGGGTTTGGTTGGACCGAACCGGGGGGGAGAGGGAGATGAAAGGTCTGAGGAAAACGGGTGGAGGGACAATGCAGAACTACAGTGGAAAAAAAAGCAAACACAGGAAAACAAGTCACGAGGGGGAACAACGGGCACTTTGCAGACTTCTTTCAGCTACGGGGGCGCTGGACAGAAGATGGGGGGGGAGGGTGGAGACCTTAACCCCGAAGAAAAACCCCTTTGAAAACCAAATAAGGGGGAGTAGTCAAAAAAACACAAAGTAGGAAAAGCGCAGAAGCCCATTTGACAGCACCGGTGCATGTTGAAAGGAAAATGAAGAAAGCACCAAGAAAGACTCTCAGAGACGTTCTCATGTAAAGAATGTCCTACCCCCGGGTTTAAAAAGGAAACACGGGGAAACAGCAGGCATCAATGCACCCAGAAGGTCAAAACAGGGAATGAAGGGAGCAAAAAAAAGAAAGGCTTGAGAAGTGCCAGAGGTAGAGGAAAACCCAGACATTGTGGCAAAGGTTAGTCTGTTCCCAAACAGCACCAGAAGACTGCCGACATTCTTGAGAAAACAGGTCCGGGGGGAGGAGGTTGGTGGGTGGGGGGTCATTTGCAACGGGAAAAAGACAAACAGAATACGGTCAGGGTGACAAATAAGCGTGAAGGAGGAACAAAGAAAAAAAAAAAATAGAACTCAGGGAAGGGTCACGGAACCAGGGGGTCGGGAAAGCGAAGTTTGTGCGGGGGGGACTGCACCCTCGGATACAGGACGAAAAGGGTGGAAACCTCTGCAAAGTTAACCTGGAGATACGGGGGAGAGTTAAGGGGTGTAACGACGAAAGCCGGACAGGACGGGCCCTGGGGGAGAAAGGGAGAAAAACGCCAAGAAAGGGTACGGCAGCTCCAACGGTTTGGACACAAGGGAGGGTGGGAAGTGGAGAATGTTTCAAAAAATAGCCAGCGGGGGGTGCAAGGAGGGAAGGGGTGTTGGAAAAAGATAGTAATGCATACAATACAGATGGCTTGCAACGAGAAATGCCACAAAAAGACAAAGTGACCTGGCTTTTACGGACTTGCCATCGTGTGAAAGAAGGACAACCAACGCCTTGGGGCCCCTAAAAAAAACCAGGGGGAATCACATTCGCAATGGGGCAAGCGCTACTGGAGAAGCGGGGTTTTATCAAGCGAGAATGGTGGGGGAAGTCTGACGAGACGTGATCGGAGGGCGGTGACCTCAGGGAGTGGTTGTCTTTCCATTGTGACGTTTTGTGGAGTTGTGGAGCCAAAAAAGGACGGCATAGCCGAAACAATGAAACCAAAAACTTTACCAAGAGAAAAAAGGGGTGAAAAAGAAGAAACTTTAAACTAAACCACAAAAAAAAACAAAAAAAAAAAGAAAGGAGACATCGAACCAAGTGATGGCAATTTGGGTTTTGGAAAAAAAATACCGGGGGGTCAGTACAGAAAAGATGTTGAAAAATACAAATGGGCTTACGGACGGGGGGGGGGGAGTGGGGGGGGGGAAAGCCCAGTAACCAAACGAAAGAACACACAAAAGGATTAGGGAAGAGGGGTGGAGGGGCCAGAAAAAGTAGTTAACTCAATCCGCCACGTGTGGGGTTTAATAGCCTGGATCGGAAAGGGCGAAACGGAGATAAAACATTGCAACCCATAAGTCGCGGGGGGGGGGGGGGGGGGGGGGGGGGGGGGGGGGGGGGGGGGGGGTGGGGCAAGCAATGGGTAGTTCACTGGAGGAAAAGTCAAAGGATGGGAAGAAAAAATGTTCAGAAGAGGAGATTGACTCGTGTTGTTTGTCCAAAAAATCCACAACGCAATGAGAAAAAACAAAGAGGACAAAAACATTGTCCGGATCAAGACGACAGGACACGTGCCCAACCATTACTTCAATCGTCCAACAAGAAGGGGAAAAAAAAATGGGGAAGTTGTTTTTGGGGCAGGAAAACTTCTTGCGTGAGTTGCAAAAAGGGGGAAGTTTTGGAGGAAGGGCAGTGAACGAGGGACAACATGAGGCAAGGGAAAACCGGTTAAGTGAGCTTGAAGGGTAATACGCAAGGCAGAAAGCTTGGATGGAGCGAGGGGAAAATCCTACCAAGCAAAAACCAAAAGAAAAAAACATCAGGGTGGAATGAGAAAGGTAGGTCCAAATTACGAGGGGAGAGGAAAAATGCCGACATAATAACTTAGCAAGGACCATCAGCCGTCGAGGTGGGGAGGAAATACATGAAGGCAGAGCAAGTATCAGTATCAATCGCGAGGGGCCCGCACGAATGGGGGGTCCAAAGTTGAGCCGAAACCCCGAAAGGTTCCAAAACACGGTTTGCAAAGGACGCGGTTAAGGGCTGGCAACCGCAAGGGCACTGGGCGAAATTCAAAAACGACGACGAAAAAGGCCGGGGGGGGGAAGGAAAGAGAAACAAAAACGCAACCAAAACCGGGGGTGGACCGCACTGTGTAGCGCAGGTGGGGGCGGATGTGGAGCCCTTGGGGAAGCAAACACAAGGTAGAGAAAAGTCTCGCAGGGATCACCAAGTGGGGAAATTCAGAGAGGGGGTAAAGGGGATGGGGGGGATGCCCACTCAGCCACCACAAAAAACTTACCGGCCACCCTTTATGGTGTTGGACAGACAAAAAAGTGAGGTAGGAATGAAACTGGGATGCAACCTTTCCTGGTCTTTCAGGGGCCAAAAGGTGGAAAAGAGGTCAACAGGCCAAGACCGGCGAAGGAGCAAAGACTTGGGGCACGAAGGACCAATGACAGGAAGGTCTTTATAGGGAAGGAAGTTGGCCGGTTGGAATTGGTGGGAGGGGCAAAGCCGAAACGCTCACATGTGTAAGCAGAAGGGGTACAGGAGAGAAGAAGGAAAGTACGGTGGATAGAAACCCTCGAAACTGTTTGCTTGGAAAAGAATTTGGCAACATAGATAAAAGCAGAAAGGGGGCAGCGACAGAATACCTTCGAAAGGGGACAAAAACACAAGGGAAGATGAGTAGGCTCAGCGCAGGATTTCGGCCTGGCTGTGGAAAGAGATCACCATAAATGGAAAAAGGGGACAGAAAAGAGGCTGTTCTTGGTATAACAAACTTCCCCGGGGGAGAAAAAGAGCCGCCGGAGACGCCGGCAAAGAAAAGAGGACATGTCTTCCCCGGTTGGCATGAAGGGAGGCTGGGGGTTCACTCCTCTGACCTGAAAGGGAGAGAAAAGGAAAAAAGAGGGGGGGATAATCCAGCGACACACTGGCCCCTAAACTCAGTACCCGATATAAAAAATTGTGGAAGGCAAGTGAGGGTTTGGTAAATCACAACAACACGGGAGGGAGGAGGGAGGAGAAGAAAATAACGAGAAGAAGTCAAAAGGGGAGGCTGGATTTTGTCACAGATGCTGGAGTTAAGAATCACAGCAGAGAGGCACCGGGAGGAGAAGTTTCGGGAGTGAAACTGTAGAAAAAAAAAATGGGAAAGAGAAATCTGCGGACGACTTGGTCATCGGTCGTTTGCCCGATTCGCTCTAATGGGGGGGGGGAAACATTCAAAAAACCCAGGGAAACGGGACGAGGGCCTACAAGACAGTAAACTAGTACGTCAAAGGGCGGGCCAGCCACCCTCGGCACTGTGGTGGGGGACAAAGAAAAGAATCCGGGGCCTAATAAAATCAATCAGACACAACGGGGGTTTTTGACACAAACGGGTGAGAAAGCTATTACGGGTCCAACCGTCGAAATGGGAAAAAAAAAATAACAGGGGGAAGAAACGAACCTGGGAAGAAACAGTGTCACGGGTAGTGTTGGAGAATTAAAAAATTTGATTTTCGGAGGCTCTTAAGGATCAGGGGGGGGGGGGGAAACTAATCACTGGGCGTTCGGTTACCGCAGTAAGAGGAAAGGGAAAAGGGAAGACAAGGCGGAGGGAAAGGGGAAAAAGACACAACTAAGACTGGCCGCCAATGCAAAATTAAAAGGGAGCCCGGGGCTGGTTGAACGATGAAAGGGCCAGGAAACACAATGAAAAGCGTCCTTCAACTCAACCGGTGGGTGGGTTGGAAAAAAAAGGCGCGGAAGATACCCCTTCATAGAGGTGTGCCGGAGCAAGTTAGGGCATCAATGGAAAAAATTAACCAAAACGTAAAAAGAAGAGACGCGCACTCCTGCGCTTAAACAAAAGAAAGAATCGTCTATAAAAAAAAGAATCAATAGAGAATATAGCGTGTGTACGAGGCAAAGGACCCGGGCTCAAACCATCCAAAGGTACCTGACACGATACTGGCGGACAAAGTCCGCGGGAGGTGGGGGGGTGAGTGGGGTTCCTACATACCCGATCAGTAGAGAGTCAGGGGTGAGGATAAAAAAGAAAACAGGGAATTCGGGAAAAGCATAACCAAAAGGTGTCCCAGGAATGTAGGGGGTGGTGCCAAACTGTTTCCAGCGGAAAAAGGAGGGATCAGAAAATACGGGCAAATTGCGTACCTCAGGGAAGGGACAGGTAGGCAGGAAGATACTTGCAATGGGATGTGGGTGCCCAACGCCAAGATGGTGCATGCCCGGTGTTGAAGAAAATACGGACAGGGGAAATTGAACTTTCTACCTTCACAAGGAATTTTGGAAAGAGGGGGAAAAAAAGGGGTGTACAAATGACAGACGCGAAAAAAGGCGGACGGGGATGGAAAGAAAGCACCATTCAAGAACGGTGAAAAGCGAATTACCACAAACGCCGTCCTTTCCGGGTACGGGAGCGGGTGCTCGTTGGGTGTTCAACAAGCAAAAATCTTGGTGGAAACTGGGACACGCCGCAAAGCCCCACAGAAAAAGAAAAATCGGGCAAGACAAAAAAAAGGCGGTTTTTAGACAACCTTAGATCAGAAGAAGGGAAAAAATGGACTCCATTCAGGACAGGAGGAAAAGTCCCTTGGGGGGCGGACTGCGTTTTGGAGGGAGGTCCACGGCAACCAGAAACGGCATCGCCAGCAAAGGAAATCCAAACTTTCAAGAACCTAGCCCACAAACCTCAAGGGGGTGTACAAGGCTGACCAGCGAAAAGACACAAGGATGCAAAGGTTTTGTTCAACACTCCTGCGCCAGGGGTTCGATCAAGGACAATGCAAAACCATCAAGCACCGCCAGGGGGGGATAAGGGGAAAAAAACACAGGTTTTGGTCGTTGTCAAAAAAGCCGAAAAAAACAAGGCTTGATCTCACCAACAACGGAGGAGGAAAAGGGAAGGGAGTGGAACTGTCATGGGGGGGTAAAAAAAAGAAGAAGTAGGAAGGCCAATCCTTGGGAAAACGTGTTGTGTGTTAAAGGTCGAATGGATCGGTGGCAAGTAAGACGAAACACTCGATAACAGGGGAGGGATCATGGTCAACACTTGGGTAGGGGGGGTAAAGCTGTGGGGAAGGGCACAGAGGAGGGGGAAAAGCGTAGGTTGGGTTGAACAAGTCTGGCATGATGCCGGAGGGGGTTGAATCAAGTAAAAACAAAAGACCGAGAGACTGCGAAACCAGAAAAAGCGATCAGCCGCGCAAACAATAATTGACATCAATAACAGAGGAGAAGGCGAGGCAACAGTCGATTGTTGAGTCAGGAGAAGGGAGGGGTTGAAAGAAAGGGGAGGTGAAGTCGTGAACGATGCAATCACAAAAGGGGACAGAAGGCTGATTAAGCAGGGTGGGGTGGGGGGGGGGTGACCAAAGGCAAGTATTGAGAGGGGTTCCCGCGAAGTTAAACATTAAAGAAAAGAAAAAACTGGTCCAGTTGGAAACCTTGAGCCCTTGGGGGAACAACATTACGTGGACAAGGGGAGGAAGGAAAATGCGCGGTTGCCGTATATCCAACAGGAAAAAAACGACTTGAAAAGCGGTGAAATACATTAACATAATTACTCCTCCGGTAACGCAGCATCGGGGAGTGAACACGCACGAGTGTCCAGGGGGGAAGAACCCCGCAATTCGCACCCAAACTGGACGGTTGAGGGGAAAGGAAGGGGTTCAGGGGTTGGTCTTGAACGCATAAGACGTCAGACAACCGGAAGAGGGCAACGTGGGGGGTGACCCGGAAAAAAAAAGAAAACATCCGCATGACCGATAGCGTTGTGAGGAAGGAGGGGGGATGCAAGGTGGAATCTCACCGCAACAAGATTGGGGGGAGATGAGGTAACTCGTAAATTGAAGCACACGTGGGCAACTTCGTCTTGTGGGGAGGCATTGATGCCAAAAAGTAGCTCCGTGTAAGAGAGACGAGTAGAAGGGAAAAAACGTGGAAGGTAAGGAGGAAAAAGAAAGTGCACACGGGGGCAAATGGTGATTTCCTTCTTTCCATAACGGAAAGGCCCAGCCAGGCGGACTGGCGGACAGTTAAGTGAAGGGGGGGGAGGACCGCCCGCGGGCTATTTTATTACTTGGATGAGAGAAGGCCGAAGCACGCAGAAAGACGTGTACCAGAAAATACCGTTCAATAACGAAGAAAGGAAATTCGACAACAGGTCAAGGTAGCCAATTCTCGGAAAAAGGTAGGCAGGATTGCATCGACGTGGTGGCAAAGGACAATGGAAATTCAGACTGTTAAGGGAAAAAGGCAAACAGGGGCTGAGGGAGATGCAGCACAGCAGCGAATTACAAAAAAAAAGGAAGTTTGAACAATTCTCGGTGCACCGCCAAGGTGGAGGAAAAAGTTTACAGTTAAAAAGGTGGTTGCAGTGGAAAATCCAAAGTGTAAAGGGGAAAAGAAGGACACGGGAGACGCGGCAACGACGAGTACCCTGTGTCACCGGTTATTGGGATAGTCATTTCAACTTCCTTCATCAGGAAAGGAGGAGGATAGGCAATAGCAAACTAGTCGTGGACCCTGGGACAAAAAATCCAGGGAGAAAATAACCTGAACCCGACAGTGGACCCAGCTCTATTTGGGAAAGGGGCTCATTGTGT
>Ga0179593_1396521_pt1 | contig 10987 bp, 13 predicted proteins | sample CZODoug2_1_08_16_FD_185931 | JGI IMG/M metagenome (GOLD analysis project Ga0179593, IMG submission 185931) | Vadose zone soil fungal communities from Angelo Coast Range Reserve, California, USA - CZODoug2_1_08_16fungal (PacBio error correction) | ecosystem: Environmental > Terrestrial > Soil >...
AGGCCACAACGAAATGTCCGATGGGGGGGGCATCGCCGGAATGATGTAAGAAAGGTTGGGGTAATTTTCTCGTCTTTTGGAGGGCATATGTAATAGTGGAAAAGTGGGGGGAGGTTCTTGCAGGCCCCCGGAGGTATGTGGGGGCTGGGGGGAAAAATCACTCGGGGGGGGAAAAGGGTCGTAATCTGCAGACCCGTCTTCGAGCTAAAAAAAAGAGAAACAGAATATAACACCCAACAACACCAACACAAACACCACCACCCCCAAACCACAAACCAAACCAAGAAGCAATCTCTACCAGAGACGTAAAAAGGCTTGCTTCTCTTGAAAGGAATGCGAAGTGTGGGGTCGACAGATAAAAATTTCGGTGGAGGGGAGGGGGGAGAGGGTGGAACTCACGGGTGGAATGAATTTTCAAGGGGAAGATGTGTTGTTGTTTTGGTTGGTTAGGAAAACGAAGGAGGGATATAAGGGGTCGTCAAGGCGATAGGGACAGGGGGGACCTTCTAGGATGTGGAGGGAAGTGCGAGAAAGGGGAAAAGGGGAGAACCATTCAATTAGAGGTCGGAGGAATCAAACCTTCATATTGGGGGGGACCAGCGCTGACGGTATGGAAGACCTCGGTTGAAGGTGAAGGGTTGGGGGGAAAAAACAGTATAGCGAACCCCCCCACCCCACCCCCAGAAAGTTGTTAGTTGTGGGGAAATTAAAATAAAACCTCCCTAGTATCATTTTTGCAGACTCCGGAAAGCTGAAAAATACGTTGTAAAAGACAAAAGTCTGTAATGAGGAAAAGGGGGGGAAAGATTTCCCCCTCGGTATTGGGAATGTGATGTGTAGAAGAGACAAGGGGTCCACCGCAAAACAAAAAACTTGGGGAAAGGATAGAAACAACATTTGCGTAGGAAAGAAGCGGAAGGGGAAGGTGCCAACTATGAAGTGGTGGGAGAAAACTACTAGAGCAAAAAGGGGCGGCCCCGAGACGGTCTTCGGAAGACGTCACCAGACCTGGACACCGACCCCCCAGTAGCTTTCTTAAAAGCCCGCGAGTTGTTGGAGCGGACCGCCCCTACGTTCCGACAGCAAAAAAACAAGTATCACCCACGGAGCTCGAAAAGAGTGGGGGTAGGGTCGAATTGGATCAGATAGAATTGGAATGCTTAAAGCATCAGAGCTCATATATCAAGATTCCCGGGGAGGAAAAATTCGGACGGGGTTTGTGGAAAAAGGGGGTATTCATTTTATTCAATGACATCCAGGACGAGCCTCTCGTAACACTTAGGAAACGTGGACAAGAGCTCTGCCAGAGGGGAAGGGGTTGGGGGAGAAACTCGAAAAAGGGGACACATATGTTTTCCTACGAACGGAGAGTGAAAAATGAACGCGGAAGCCCCTTACAGCGGGGGAGACGTGGTGGGGAAAAGAAGGGCTGCTTTCGGTGTTATGGAGGGAAGTTGTATTTCCAAAGGAGCACGGCTGACGTGTAGTTTGGTATTGCGACACTCGACCAAATTGGAGTTATCTGAAACGAGGTCCAGGCGAGGTGAACTGGGAGGTAAAATCTTGTTGAACTCAAGGGCCACAGAAGGTGGGTTGTATTGGCTGAAAGGGTGGTGAAAGGTCCCGAGGGACAGTGGGGGTCGCTCGCGCTTGGGATGGAAGGGGGAAAAGATTAAATTTCCTTTGCCACAAATCTAACCAGTGAGATACAGACGATTAGGGAAAAGAAGAAAAGGGGAACAAAATTAAGTTCCCTGCTGAAACGAATTCAAAAATTGCCGAGTATGGCACAGGACCTGGGACGGTAAGGGAGCATAATGGAGAGGGTAAACAAGCCACGAAGGTGACCTGAGAAATGGGGGGAAGGTTCATTGGGGGGGGACAGGGATTCACAAACCAGCCCAGGGTAGTCAAGGGGATGATCCATTAAGCCGACTGCTTATGTGGGGAAGAAAGGGATGTGGCCACGTGCGCAAATCCAAATTTATCGGAGGGACGTGTGGGGGCGTAAGGGAAAGCGTTGATCCACACCTTGTGAAATCAGTTATGGGGGGAAGAAGTCAACAAAACGAAGTCCGGAAGGGGGGGACGGGGCTGGAAGGGGTCCTTAGGAATTGGGCAAAATGTCGTTCAAAGGGACACAGGAAAACCGTGGGGGGGGCTACGACCCTGAGAAATCGGGGAAAAAGTGGGAGTTTCCCTCCCCCCGCAACACGGTCGTTAGTAATCTACGGAAGGGGAGGGCACTTAAAGGGGGGGAAATGGGGGAGGTTAACCTGCCAAAAAAACAGCAAGGAGGGCGAATCTTCGTACCCAGGGGGTAACACGACAGAAAGGGGGGGCTCAAAGTGTAACAGGGAGAAGAAAGCCATCTTGTTACACAAAGAAGTAGAAAATTCAAAAGAAAACACGCCATCCCATGCGAAATCGGAAAATAGTTAAAATGAGGGAAGGCCCGGGAGCAAAAGGAAAAAAAGTAGCCCTCTTGACCTGAACCAAAGCAGGGAGGGTTTGTCTTATCTGGATGGAACACTCTTCCGTATTCTTCGCTAAGAAGGGGGGTGAGCAACAGGACGAGAGAGAAAAAAAAATTTAGGAAAAGAAAGACAAGAAGGGAAGGAACGACAGGAAGTTTTTTTTCCAAAATTCACGGTGGGGCGGGTATATCCCAGTAGAAGCGCAAAAAAAATAGGAGAGGAGAGTTGTCTAACTACACAAACATGGGAAAACCGTCTTGTTTTATTGCCATCATCGGGCAGACAAAGACGCAACGACGCCGAAAACACGGGCATCTTTGGAAAGAAACAACCCAACGGGAGGCCACGGAAGACAAAAAAAAAAAGGAAACGCGGGGGAATAGGAGGGGAAAGAATTAACAAGGTATCAGTGGATCACACTGACGTCGAGAAGAGCACCCATGACTGAAGATAGGGCCTGGAATACGAAGGAACTGAGAATCCTGCGAGGAAAGAGGAGAGGATAGCATCCGGAGGGGGAGAGGAGCTTCCTAAAAAAAAAAAAAAAATCGTTAATCAATTTCGCTAAGCATGCAGGGTGCAGAAAAGGTCAGTTAGATCAGGACAAGAGAAATCGGAGTAGATCGTCGATCTATTAGTGAGCGCGGAAAAACGCAAGAAGGATGTCTCTTGAGGAAGAGTTTAAATACTCGGGACCCTAGGAGGAGAAGGAAAAGGCGCTTCTCTTCTAACATTGTGAAAAAAAAAAAAGCAGGAGGGGAGAGGAGGGTAAAAAGTAGGCAAGAAACAGCAAAAGGAAGCGAAGCTGAAGAGGGAAAGTGGTACTTAAGATACTTCCGAAGAAGGCATTCATACCATAGGATTCTTCATAAAATGAACTCATTACATTACGGCCATTGTGCAATCCCAAGTAAAAAGAAGAGAATAAAACAAAAGAAATAATCGGGAAAGGCACGAAGCTCTTCTATGGAGGGGACAACACGACCTAAGCTAAACGCGGGGGTGAGACCGATTCGCACTAGGAGAGAATAGGAAAGACAGTGTTATAAAGATCGGCACAGGAAGGGGGGAGAATACTTCGGGGCCTGTCTCAAGGGACAAACGTAATGAAAAAAAGTGCCACAGTTCAAGGGAGCCAAAAAAACGGGAGGAGGGGAAGAGGAGACTCCTTGGTAAGGTTGGGGGACTGGTTTGGGGGAAGCGTTTCCCCCCATTAAAACGACAGGTGCCCAGCGTAGAGGTGTAGTCGCTGGAGGAACGGGAGGTACGGATTATGGAAAGAGGGACCACAATTTGAGGGGCTTTGGAAGAATACCGGAATGAAGTATGCTGGTTGGGTTGAACATGTATTGTTCCCAAGAGCAGCGAGGGGAGGGATGGGGGGACAATAAGGGGGGGAGGGAGTGTCAACACTTACTTGGCGTAGTTCCTACCCATTTCGAAGGGATGGTATGATGAAAAGCATGGGGGAGGGGGGGATAGATTCTGAGAAATTACAACAGAAAGAAATAGGACAATGGCTCTCTTCCAGGGGGTGTCGGACTCTGGCAAGAGGCTGAGGAGGGGTCACACGAGATCCAAGAAAAAAGCGCAGAGCAGACAAAGCCGAGACGAAGACGCCGTGGGCATGAGGTTCTGAGCTTAAGGAAAAGCGAAGACTACGGGGGGGGGAGCGTGGAGAATAATTCCTACGAATGACAGGAGGAGAGCAAGGGTTCGAACTTGAAAAAACGGAGGAAGGGAAAAGGGGGGCAGCTCTTTGGTAGGAAAACCAAGAGAATGCACGTCGATCAGAGGATGTCATCTCCTCCTCGCATACAGCTGCCGAGCCATGGATTACAGAAAGGACACTTCTTCCAAAGGAAGGGAGGGTTATGGTCAGGGCAGAATGAGGCTCCGTGAGCCACCAAAGGGGGGCCATAGACCGTCGGTCATTCACACTGCAAATCATCGGGTCGATAACAGGGGGGTTTCGTTCCAGAGGGCCTAAAAAGGAGGTTGGGTGGTTTTATGGTGTCAGAGACTGGGGTCAGGCCTTCTTGCTGGTGGCGTGTGGGGGGAGAACTAGTTAAGGGGGAAAGAAAAGAACCAAACCCTGAAAAGGGACACTGGCTTTTCTTTGTTCGAAAATGGATAGTGGTGCACGAAGTGCTAGGGGGGCTTATTAGAAAAATTAAATCAGGGGGAAAAAACCACAGGCTGCGAGCCGGGCCGGAACCTTTGAGTAGGGGGGACTGAAAAATGGATATTTCTCTTCGAGGGGGGTATGAAGGCGTCTTAGAACGCTCACCGTATTGGGGAGAGAGATGAAACACAGAGTGTTGGGGGTGGTGTTCCCGTCCATCAGGGCACAAACAATCCTTGTGGGGATTCAAGAAGAGGGGGCCATTGAAGGGGAGGGAATGACTTTCTCACTGAAGGACAGTAAAAGATTCACACCGTTTCCGAAGAGTGGGAAAGACGGGAGGAGGTTGAGGAGGTAAAGGCCGGGGGGAAGGTTGAAAAAAAAAGTCTAGGAGGACTGTACACATTTTAATGACATCTTGAATGGTAAAAGTCTTCCCTCAAGGACGGATGAAAAGGAATTAGAAATACGCGTTTTTGGCCCGTGGCAGGACAAAGCTGAAATCCGGCCCGAAAAGGAGACTCCCTCCCGAGGAGATAGGGAAGTCCGTTTTTGGGGGGAACCAAGGGAACCGAGAGAAAAAGTCTAATCTAGAAAAAAGACGGATTTATTGAGGGGAGCCCCGCTTTGAATCACAGAAACTGTCACAACGGAAACACTGACCCACTGGCACGCAAAAATTCACGGGGAGAGAAAAGGGGAGGCCAAGATTTGGGGGAAGCCGAAAACTTATAGAAAAAACGACAAAGTCAAGAACGAGTATTTGGGTGGGGGGAGGGGAAAATTCCGAGGAGGATTCAAAAAGAAAAAGTCCGTCTTGGGGGCAGCAAAGCTAAGGTTATGTTGGGAAGAAAAGAACCGGGAAGGGTCAAACGGGGAACGGAGGAAAAATTCTTAGCCAGACAGTGGTGGTGAAAACACAAAATGACCGGATAACAGAATATGCGCAGTAGGGGGAACCTAACAGGAGCGAAGAAAGTTTTCCAAAAAAGCACTTCTGGCATTCCTGTCTGTCCAAGGATACATCAGCCTTGAGGGATGGAAACACACTGGGGATTGTGGAGCATGGTGGCAATAGCTGGGGCTGACGTCACAAAATCCAAGCGCGAGCAAAGTTTCGACTCCCATAAAAGCCAGAAAGAGGGGCCCTTTAAATACGAACCTAAATTCCCAAGCTTCATACATTGGAAGCCAAGTTGACATTAGATGGGTCGAGGTAAAAGCGAGGAGTTGTGGGGGAGTAAGGAAAAATCACAAGGGAAGTTACAAATACAAACGAGCACGTTCAGGAACTAGGCGAAAACGGCAAAAAAAAAGAAAAGAAACAATCAATGCGGTTGAAAGCACAAGCAACCAGACTTTGAGGATATCCCCTCGAGAAGGAGGGGGGGGGGGGGGGAGCGTATGGAAATATGAAAAAAAGAAATTGGTGTCTGTGGGGTAGGGGTGTAGACAACTCCAATTGCACTGATATGGCATCAGATCCTTGGCCAGATCAAAAACGCTTTCAAGGTCCGAGGGTTAAGACGGGTCTGAGATGGAACGACGATCTCAGGGTTAAGGACTGTAAAAACGGTCCAATTCGGAAAGAAAAAAAGGGGTCAGGATGGGCAAGCGCAGCTGTGTGGGAAAAAAAAACGTAAAGGATCGGAGAATGGAACAGGGCCCCAATAGAAGTGGGTTGAGAAAGAAGATAGGTGAGGGGGGACTGAGTAGGCTTGGGGGGGAAGTTTGGAGACGTAAACAAAAAATAATCCGACTAAGTCCCCAGCGGGGAAGTTAAAGAGAAAAAAGAGATCAGAGGGGAAAGTCCATTTGGGTCTGGTCGACCTTATATCAGTGTACGATGGGAGCGGCCCCAAGATGATACGTTGGGGGACAGCAAGGTGGGGGGGGGGATCACATGGGGGGGAAAAAGAAACCAACTTACAAAGGGGCCCTCACTTAGTTCGTGCTCCGGCATGGCCGGGGGGGAAAGGGATTGGTGGGGAGGGAAAGAGAATCCTCTTCCTAGAACAAAAGCAAAAGGAGACCAGGGTAATTGGTTGAAGGGAGTCGCGCCTTAAGAGGGCCGGTCAAAGTGCCTTTTTTGATGAAAAGGTCGTACACGGGGCAGAGAATGGATGAAGGGATTTGTAGAAAAAACCCTGTCGATAGCGGGTCAGGAACGTGGTGAAACAAAAAATACGTTATCCTCCCTGGGGATACCGAGAAGAGAGAGTGAAGCCCAAGACTTAGGGGGGTTAAGGAAGCTACTATAAAAGATCATGAAGGTTATCTTCAATTTGAACATCACATATAATTGCCGAGAGGGGAACCTGGATGGGAGGGGGGAAAGAAGGACAGGCCGTGAAGGAACACCTTACAATATCCAGGAAGAGAGGCGTCCTTTAATTATAATCAATGGATTTTTGAAACCGGACATGGAAGAGGAAGAACTCAAAGGGAAGAAAAAGGGAATTATTATTATGGAAAAAACCAAAAATCACTATTTCCAAAGAGCAGAATGGGGCTTGACGGTAAGGTACGGAAGTCAAAGGGAGGGGCGAAAAAAAAAATCATTTGATTCATTTGAGAGGGCACCAAGAAGGGGTAGCCTCATTTAACACTAGGGGAAAAAAAAGGAGGTTGGAAAAATTCTTCTCAACCAGCCCAACATCGGTCGTTGGGGAGGACGTGGAAAATCCTCACAAGGGACAAGTAATAATCGGAATCGATAAAAAGTAACAAATTGGGTCCTGAAGATTCGGGGTTCGAACAGGGAGTGAAAACCCTTAGAGTCATGGAACGGAAGATATAATATGGACCACACCGATAGGGAAGGGGGGAGATCCTCTTTCATTCAAGGTACTCCTCGCCCCCCAATCGCATGAGGTCACTCCTTGTGTTTAAGGAAGAGTGTCTAGAGTCAGGGGGACCCTAGGGGATTATCGTTCCGCCGCCTAGATGGTGGGGGGGACTGGGTTTTCGGACTAAAGGGTTCGAAAGATTGAGGAGGACTCTGCAGCATGACTTGTGCCGATAAGTCACTATAGCAATAGTAATAAAGAATCGAAAATATACAGGCAGAACGCAAAGGGGGAATCGTTAGGAAGAAGTTTTTGGGTTTGTGGGGCAAAGGAAACGCATTTATCACGGTTTATTATGTCTATTGACGTGATCGAAACGGGGGGAGGGGAAAGCATGTAATACTAAATGCAAAAACAAGAGAGAGTATCCTGATTGTCAGCAGAGCGAATAAACTGCACTTACTGTCCTTAGGCAGGATCGTGGCTTGCCGACTAAGGTATAAGGAAATGGAGGGGAGAGTCGAACTCAAACCCGTCGCAAGTGGGTGGTTGAGCTGATCGTATGTATAACAGGTCTAGTCCGTGGTCCAAGTTTTGGCCTATAGGGGGGAAGGGGGTTAAAAGAAAAAACCGAATAATGCGGATCTTGATTGAAGAGGGAGTAAAAAAACGGAAAGAAGAACTTAGGGAGGAACGGTAACATCATCCCTAGGGGTATGCTTTTGGTGGGATAAGAAGAGGGAAAAGGGACAGACTCCACAAAAAGGGGACAAGAGGTATAACCTGGGGGGAGAAAAAAAAGGAAGCGGGCCTGGGGGGGAAGGGGTGTAGTCGTCAAATGAAACCTAAAAATTAGGTATAAGGAGGTCGGGAGAGAGGAGAAAAACAAGTGTATCCGTGAAAACCGACCCCCAAAGGTATGAGAGATTTTGGCGAGAAGACTGGAGAAGGGGGTCTCGAAGGAACAGAGGAAAAAACAGAGAGGGGGGAACGACAAGCCTAAACATCCCCTCCAACATAGAGTTTCTAACATCATAGGGGGGGGCACTTTACAGTCGACATCTCTAAGTGGTACAGGAAAAAACGCTTCGAGGGGAGAAGAATCAAGGGGGAGGATTCCGAATTGGTGGGGAAAGGTTAAGTCTTTATGACCCGTGAGACATTCGCGTGGCTCCCAAAAAGGAGAAGTATAATTTACCCTCTAAAAAGAAGATGGGGAAATAGTGTGAAGTCCCATAAGGACATAAGAAGGTGCAATTGGTGATGGCACTCTCACCGCCGGTGAGGGGGTAGAGTGACTACGTAGCGGATGAATTAATCGTGTGAGAAAGTCAGGAAGAGGGGATCTTGGTGAGGAGGGAGGAGCCCTAGGTGGGGGTAGTCTTTGGGGGAAAGCTGAGATTCATCTGAGGACGGGGGGTTTCATTACTGGGGTATCGGCAAAACAACTTGGACGCTTACAGCTAATGGAACAGCGGACGAAAGGGCAAAAAGGTACCGCTTTGAAAAGGAAAAAAAAAATGGAGGACGAGTTGATTAAATGGGAGTGTAATGACCGAGGAAGGGGACTGGCAGGGGGAGGAGCAAAAGTAGGGGGGGAACTGGGGAAATTGTCCCGATAATTCCACCACATCTCCCCGGAAAATTGGAGATAGACCACAAGAGGATTAGGTTCGTACCAAAAGAAAGGGCCCTCAGAGTAGAAATGACGAAGCGCAACAGGAACGAGAGACAGGAAGTAATTTACCACAGGGCATGGGCAAGGCCGGTTTTCTCGCCTTCGTAACCTGGCTCAGAAGGGGGGGGCCGGAAGTTGACAGGACGGGGGTATTCAAAAAAAAGAAATTTCAGCAATGTTCTTCGAAGACTCCGACGGGAGTGTGTGAAAAAGAAAAGGTTAATGGAAAAAGGAAAGAAGAGGTAAGGTGTAGGGGGGGATAGAAGGGGCATTATCACCCAATTGTAAAGAAACTTATGGAATAAATATATAAACGAAAAGGTTCAAGGGGCTGTAATGAGGCGGAGGGTTCAGTTAAAGTGAGTTCTACGCCGGGTCACATCTCACCAGAGATGCAAGTGGGGGGGTATAGAGCAATGAAAGAAGAGGTAAAGTTGGAGGGAAATACAAAAAAAAAAGGCAACAAGGGGCGATCGGCTTCCTAAATACCTTGGTTATGGAACTGAAAGAAAGGGAAGAGGTTCTTTTGAAAAGTGAAAAAAACCAGTATTCTCTTCGGGGGTACCCCGCCCGGAGTTACGAAGGACAGCAAGGAAGTCAGGGGGGTAAAGGGGAGAACTCCTAACTTGGGGTAACACAGAAAGCACACCTGCCAAACCCTAGAAGAATAGATAACCTGAGGGAGGGTTACGGAATCGCTCCTACTTACGAGGAAAAACCAGACCCCTGGAAGAACCCAGGATTTTGTCGATAGGGGGGGGGATTGGACGTCAAAAAAAAAATCTCAGGGGATTCTCAGCTGCAATCCTTGGAAAGGGCAGACGCCTTACAATCCAGAGGATTGAGCAGGGGGAAAGAAAAAGCGAAAAAGCTCCGGGCAGGAAACATGGAAGGTGTTCATAATTGGATCACCTGAATGTAGAAAGGGAAGGATAATCGGGAGTACAAAAACGAGATCTTAATCGTTTTTCGAACGACCGATTGACCGACCCGGGCTGGGGTGAGGAACCATAGAAAACCATCACAAGTCCCCGCAAGAACGCGTTCCTAACAATTAGCTGATGGAACCATCACACCCTAAGAAAAAATTAAAAGAAAGTAAGGGAAAAACAACATTCTAGACCCTCTTAAAAGGACGGGAACAGGGTAACAAGTGCAGGTGCTCACTTAGGCGCAAGCAATCTTGACACACGGGGGCTCGCCGGAAGGAAGAAACGAGAAAAGGAATGGGAATCCTTTCTCTGAAAAAGTCTGACGGAGGAGAGGATATATCGGTTTAATTAAGGAAGATTAATACGGTGGGTGACATGGCGCTCGAAGGCAAAATCGGCATCAGTTCCCTTCCGCTAAGAAATCCAGGCCATAAGAGGAAGAGAGAGGAATAGGGGAAAAAAAAGGAAGAAAGGAGAAGAAAAGCATAGGGCTGGACGTGGGTCTTCTGCTTAAGAAACTAGTTCATTCAGGGAAGGTAGTCAGGCCTAGAGAACGGAGAAAGAGGGACGCTTGCCCAAAAAAAAAGAAAGAGCAGGCAAAGGAGTGAAACGCAAAACGGAGAGTATTGAAAGTGGTAATTCTCGATCTAATTCCAATGTATGGGTCTAGAAAAAGCGGAACCTACCCACGGTCAGAGAAGCCGAAGGTTCCCAGTCAAAAGGGGGTTGCATGCCATGCCTTGCCCATGAAAGCGGAACAAGACGACAAAAAGAAGAGGTTAAACCAAGACAATAATATCTTTCTGGAGGCAAAGGCAAAGTCGAACCCCGGGGAGGGGAGGTAGGAGGACCAAAAAAGTTCTTCACTATCGCAGAAAAGCAAAGGTTCCAGACAGCACGCAGGGTAGCACGCTGGTAGGAGTTGCAAAAAAAAAAAAAATGGAAAACCGGCGGAAAAAAAAAGGGGGCACTAGCTTTCAACTGTA
>Ga0179593_1498628_pt1 | contig 10987 bp, 9 predicted proteins | sample CZODoug2_1_08_16_FD_185931 | JGI IMG/M metagenome (GOLD analysis project Ga0179593, IMG submission 185931) | Vadose zone soil fungal communities from Angelo Coast Range Reserve, California, USA - CZODoug2_1_08_16fungal (PacBio error correction) | ecosystem: Environmental > Terrestrial > Soil >...
GTGTGTTACCGTAAAAGAGGGGGAAAAAAGGGGGAGGCGTGCGTCCTCCTAAAGAAAAAAGAAAAGAGGCGGTGGGTCAGCAGAACAAAAAAACCAAACCCTCTCTGCACACTGGGGGAAAAAGGTGGGAGGAAAAAAAAGGGTAGGGGAATTTTAGAAAGGGTTGGGCTGATAAGGGACGAGAACCAACGAGTTGTCAGGGGGTGAGAATTAACGCCAAGATGTTAAAAAAATAACGGGGAAAGGGGAAAAACACAAGAGGAAACCCAATAATAGGGACTAAACGGGGGGGGAGGGGCAACTAGAGCATGGGAAACCAGGGGGACTTATGGGTTGCTACTGGGGGTAACGGGTAAATGCATGTTCGTCAATCCATAACTCAAAAAGACCATCCGCCGCGCAAAGACTGGAGGTCGAAATGGTGCAGGACAAACCAGAAGGAAACACATGGATGTGCACTCTAGGAGGACGTCAAAAAAATACAAGGGTACTCCCAAGTAAGAAAGGGGAAAAGTGGAAAGGCGAGGGACTGTGGGGATTGGGGAAAGATGCCTTTCTTCTGGGTTCACGGCGTGGCATTCAGTCCACAGAGATTACCTTGGTGAGGAACCAGGAAAAGTGGCGAGCAGCACAAGTGGGGGCAACGGGGGGGAAGAACTGACACGCAGAACTCCCCGGGGGCCGGGAGTAACCTTAGGAGAGCCTCAATGGGGGTGAAAAAAGGATTGCGGTTCAAGTGTAGAAGGGAGGGTATGAGCAAGGGACAGCGTAGAGGAGTGGAAGGAGCACAAGGAGGGGTGCTTTGCAGGTTGCGGCACCCTACAACGGGTACAGGTGCAGGAAGCGGGGAAAGAAATTTTGTTCTAGGGGGGATGGAGGATGGAAGATTCTTAACTACGGGCCGGGGAGGGGCATGATCTGTTACTTCAAGGACAGAGGTTCCGACACAACTGTCAAACAAAAAAAACCCAAATAGCGTACAAACTACGGTTGAGTTAAAAACAAAGCGGGACAAGCTGGGGGGAAGCGGTCAAAAGCGGAAAAAGAGGGCAGGAACAAAACGGTGGGCCTGGGGAGATAAGCCGTATTGTTGTGTAGAGGGGTTTCGTCTACGTTTAAGGGGTGGGCCCGGCTGCGGCAGCATTTGGTCTGGTACCCAGAATGGCGGGGTAATGGGCATGGCTACTTTTTAGAAAGTGCGGCAAACCGGTCTTTGTCCTTTCATGCATGCTTTGGAACGGAACAGAGCTATATATGAGTAAGTGACAAATTATTCTTGTTCCTAATATGAGCTCTTCGGGTGGAAAGGAGGCGGAACTCGGGGTAAAAAAAAATGGTCCGAAGTCAGGAACTGATGTGCGGGCATAAAAAAGGGAGGGGGAATTGGAAAACGAGAAGGTGGCGGAAGGGGGAGGCAAAACAAAAGGAATACTCCATATATCCTGGAAGAGAAAAAAAAATATTGGGGACCTTTAACTGGGAAGATCAAAGGTACATACCTACAGCCAGGGATAGGGGAACGCAAAAGGCAAGAGATGGCTCTCAAAGGTGTACCGAAACGCTAAAGGGTGGGATTCTTCTGGAGGCTGCTTTAACCATAAGATTTGGGGGAAAAAGAAAAAAAAAAATCAAAGGACCATTGACAGAACTCGCATTGTTGCCAGAATGTTCTATTTCCTAACGGGGGAGCGGGGACTAAAAAAATAACTGCTCAGCGAAGGAGTGAAAGAAAAACGAACGTTTATAGGGTTTTGTCTGGAACAATGCAACGGCACGGTTAGAAAAAAAGATCAGAGGGGCAGGCTAACTTCAGGCGGTCTGCCTAAGCCGTCAGAAGTGTATCCTAAAGGGGGAAAGGGCAAAGGAATAAGAGACAGTCGCACCGAAAAAACGTTGTCTGGGTATAGAGAAGAAACGGAACGAGAGGGGAACAAGTAAAAAGACCAGTACTAGGCCAGGGGTGCAGAGAGAAGAGGGGTCCAAAAAGGGGGCTTTGGGGCAGATTCGCCACCTACTCTAGAGGCTTGAAAGGTTGGTAAAAGACCCAAGGATCAGGGGTCTAAAAGAATATATCACGAGCAAGCGTACGAATGGAATTGAAACCGGATGATAGGGGAAAAAGATCGAGGAAAAAAGTACCGTCGACTCATCTGTAACCACCAGGAATGGACAATCACGGACCGTATCTTCGATGTATACAAAGGAATACCGGGGTAAAAAATATCACGGATCACTCCCAAGAGGAACAGGTGGTGATTTGGGGGGGTCAAAGCATCTCAAGTGTCAGGGATCGCGGCCTCTCTCATGGAACTGGCGGGGATAAAGAACAACTCTGGGTTGGGACCGACGCCGAAAACGAATATGTTACAGCCAGATCGGGGCCAGGGGAAGGAGGACGGGGGGGGAAGCATCGGATCCACACTTTAAAAACAGTTTCTCAAGCCCAAGCGCGGAACACGGGGTGGGAGCACGTACCTAGAGGGCAGCAAAGTGCCTCCTACATGGAGGGAGGGGTTGATTCATACAATGCAAACGTGCATTTGCCGAAAAGGGGGAAGCGGGCAGGGGGGTGGGGTTGGACAAGTATCAAAGAAAAAGTGTCAATCTGCTATAAGCAAACGATTTCAAGGGAACGTGGGACTGGACAATATGATCTCTCAAAACAAAGGAAAGAGAGGGAAAAATAAAAAAAAGGGTATGTAACAGCATTAGACAAAAAGGCAAAGGGGACGAAAGAGCACGGAGAGAGAAAATTACCCGGCAGAGCAACGAAAAAGGCAGAAGGGCCTGGACCAAAGGAGCCTGCCCGTATGGGCGACCAGCCCCCGGAGATAGCTCAAGGGTCATTCGGAAGAAAATCACGGGAACGTCAGAACAATAAACGGGGGAATCAGTGGTTGGGGGGGGGGAGGTCAAAATTTTGTGTTTTTAAAAGGAGACGAAGAAAAACCAACAAGCGCGCCCACCTACATTACACAAGGGGTGGAGCCCAAAATTGTATGGGAAAATTGCGGTCCGTCAAAAAAAACACTTTGAAAAGTTCACCAGAAGCAATAAAAGACGAGAGGCGCGAAAAAAAAACTAAGAACCCCGATGACGAATGAAAAAAGGAAACAGCCTCGGGGAAGTCAGGGGAAGACAGGGGTTGAAAAAGGCAAAGGGGAATTCCGGGTAGCAAAGAAGAGAATTGAGAGCCACCCCGGACGGAGGGGCAACAGTTAGGAGGGATCGTACGCCACATCGTTAAAAGCATCAGAAAAAAAGGACCGAATCGGGGTGGAAAGAACTTAAAGGAGAACAAACAAAAAGGAAATGGAAAAACCCAGCAGTTCAATCAAAATGCAACAAAGGTTGGGATAAAGGCAGGCGGTCGGGTCGCTACCAAAAAACGAGGTGTTCGGAAAGGAGGACACCGCAGAGGTCGGCAGGTACCAACAGTTCAACCAAGGGTTGGGCGAAGCAGGCACGAAAAAAAATGTCGAGATCTTAGAGACAAAGTAAGAAAACCGGAACTTTCGGGCCCCAGTATAAATCCTCAGTCGTATAGGCCATTGGGGAAAAGGCACTTTCTAAAACTGACGGAGGGAAAGACAGAAGTAAACTTCTCAAGGGGGAAAAACAATACAGATTGCGTAAAACGAAAAAGCAGTCAACCTCTGGGCACAAAGAGGAAAAGCGGAGAGAGGGGTTCGACAAGGAAGACCGGAAAACTCAAAAAATCAAGCAGACAAAAACAGACCGTACGTCGGGGGCCCACATGCGGGCATAGCTACGCGTACGGACACCGACCTGAAAAAAAACCATCATATGCAAGGAAAGAACCCTCGAAGTAACGGAGCAGAAAGTAGAAGACTAATGAGGGGGGAGGGGGGGCTGCCCTTGTTCTTGTCAAAGGTACCGTACTGTAACGATAGGGATGAAAAAGATGGGGGGAGAAGGGAAAAAAACGGAGCAAACATGAGGTAATTAGGGTGACCGCCAGTCAATGAAAATAGCCCCTCCGTTGGAAAAAAAAAGTGAAAACCCGCCCACGGACTGGCAAAGGTTAAAGGAAAAAATTGGGATGTTTAGGAAGATCCAAGGACGATGCACATTTAACTTGTAACTCGTGAAGAGACTAAAAAAAATAAGGTTTCGTACGGTGTCACTGGTCCTCCTGAGGAGTGAGGATAAAATAACATCCGTCAACGTCAAATAATAGGGAGGAAATGGAAACCAATGAAAACGGGAGTCAACTATATCAAGGACCCAGGTTACCGGTTTTACTGAACTACCAAAAGGGGAACATGAGGAGAACGTCCAAGAAGACCCCTAGGTCACTAAGCACAAGAACAGACTTCTCTCACAAACTGATTAGGAATGAATAAGATGTTGCCGAAAGGGAAAACCATCATGGGGAGGAGGCACGACCGCGTAGACCACCCGCGTAAAGGTAGTAAAAAGGTAAAAGTATGGAATTTTAGCTAGGTAAAAAAACAAGTTAGATGCAACACAAAATAACATACTTCTGGAAGGGGACTTTGGCGTAGCCGCGAAACAAATCCTAAAAAAAAGGAAAAGGAAGGGGAAAAAAAACGATGCCGGTGCATGGGACCCAAAGGAAAAAAAAGGAAAATTCCATGCAAGAAGGGGGGGTTTGGGGAAACTCGGGCCTCCGAGGAAAAGTGGGCAAGGAAAAAAGGTGCAGGAGACGGGAGGGGAAGGGGTGTAGCACGCCCGATTGGAAGGAAGGACGGGAACTAAGACGCCTGGCTAGAGGGAACCCAGAGTTGTGAATCAACGTCGAGAACACAAAAACAAAAAAAAAAAACCCCAAAAAACATCGGGCCGGGGGAGAATAAATGTAACTGGCAGAAAGAAGAACTGAACTGGAAAGGGGAAGTTGAAGAAGGCAGACCTCAGGGAGGGGGAAAAGGGGCGAAAGGGGGTGAGTGCCCCTCTCAGCCGCGACTCGGAAACGGACAGGACAGAAGCGCTAGAGCAACGGGTAGGAAAGGGAGAAATGAGAAACCGAGCGCGCTTAAGCAGGGCGTAGTAACCGTTCGCCGCTCTGCCTCGCTCACGCCCGCTCTCCCGGTCTCTCGCTCTACGCACCCTCTCCTGGCGCCGTAAGGGGACGCAAGAGATGGGGTACGTAGGACAAGAGGTGATCAGAGGCTGCGCAGCTCGTCACAGGCACGGGGATGGGGCAAGCTCCTGAAAAAAAGGGCCTAAGGAAAAAAAGAAGAAGATAAGTAACACATGGCCAGACAAACAGCAACGATTGGTAAGAACAACTCAAAAGGAGAAAGCAAAGAAACAGGAAGCGGGAAAAAGTCGGGGCCGAAAAAGGGAAAGCGGTGGAAACGGAGAGGGACAACGCACCGAGTATCACATGGCAGTGGGAGAAAAAAAAACCTAACCGAGGGGAAGCTTCCGAAAAAACTAGGGAAGAACGAACTTACGGTAAAACAGTAGTAGAGTTGCAATCTAAAGAACGAGGCAAGCTTAAATCTGAAAGACTGGACGAGTCCGGTTCAAGTCGGAACGGAGACCGGCCATCCCGGACTGAAAAAAAAAAATACCTTGGGAAAAACAAAATCCAGCAAGGGGAAAAAAGATCGGGGGGGGGGATTGGGGACACAGCGAAAATAGGAGTCAGTGACGACGCCGCGAAGATAGGTTGAATCTGGCAGAGGGCAAGAACGCAACATCGGTTGTGACGAAAGGGCAAGTCTAAAAAAAAAGGGGGGAACCTGGGTGGGTTTTCGAGAGGGGTCATCATCGAGACACTATGAAAACCACAAGTTCAAGCCACGGCGACCAAAAAAAAAGGAAAACAGTACCTAAAATAGGAAGGGAAGCCGGTCGGGGGGGGGAGTGAGGGTTGGTCGGAAGAAATCAAAAAGGGGGCAAATTGGGAAAGGAAAACGGAAAATTAGGGGGAACCGGAAAAAATCAGCGGCACTGTCCATCTGGCCCTTACGGCTGCGTACAAACAAATATGGGAAAGTGGGTCCGCAGGGACGGCATAAGAAAAAAAAACACCAAAAAAACTTTATGAAGGGGAAAAGGAAATAATAGATGATATGAAAATAAAAGGGGGGGGGGGAGGAACAAGACTAAACAAAGAAGGAAATCCAGAACCCAATTCAGAAAAAGAGAAGAAAGGAACTTTCAACCAAAAAAGGTAACAAAATGGCCCCGCCGTGGGGGAATTTTCTTTCAAAAGCACCCAAGCAGCAGAGGGACTCATGAAGCGGCCATAAGAATGCCGGCGCTGACGAAAAGGGGGCTTGAACAGTGGTTTGGAGGAATCGGAAAAAAATAAGAACGCTGTACAAAAAGCCAGTTATCAAGGCTGCCAATGGGTGTTGGGGGTAGGAAAACAAAGGGAAAAACCGCAAACAAAAAAAGGGGGGTCCGCGCCGCGCGCGAAATGAACGAAAAAGAACAAGCGCGGACCGATGAGCCGTGAAAACTGGACATCAATTGCAACCACACCTAATTGAGGGAGGATCAGGGGGGGGGGGGGTTTGAGGGATTGGGGGAAATGCCCGGTAAGTCAAAAACCCCGGGAGCCATGCCATCTGAGGGTGCATTCTCCCGGAGGAGTCCAACCTACTGAAGGGCAAAGACTGGAATCTGGGAGCCAGCGAAAGTGACGAATCGTGACGCCGATTCGTCTCGGGGGACGAGAAAAAAAAATGCGGAACGGGGGGGAAAGCAAAGAGGTCTCAAAAAAAACTGCAAACAAGTTACTAATAAAAGTAATTGGCTTAGGATTCCAACTAGTTTAATGCGACAAAGACCAGAAGGAGAAGTTCAACTTTCAACCCCTCAACTCGAAAGACAAGGCATAGATATACAAGAAGGCTGTCGGTTCCGGACAGGGCGAATCGAAAGCGATTGCCAAAAAAAGGTTACTTCAATCGGAAAGGGCATTTTGCCAAAGGCAAAAGACGTAACGCGAGAAAAAAAACAAAAAAATCCTTGGATATAAAAAAAACGCGAATCCAGCAACACTCTACCAGGAAAAAAGTCTGGCAATCTTGGGGAGTGTTTACGTAAACACTCCTACTTAGAAGGCAGAGGGCCCATGGGATGGAAAGATTGGGAAAGATGGACGTTGGGGAAGAAAGATTTCTTTCTCAAAAACAGTCCCGAGTCCAGAACGGAAGGGAACAAACGGCGGTGGCAAACCGCAACCGACCACAGCGAATGCAAAAAAGTCGCGGCACAAACAGAGAAATGCTAAAAAAAAAAAGGGGGTCGGCCAAGCATAAGGCGGTTAGGAAATGTGAGAATGTGGAAGGGCGCAATGTTCCAGGTTTCACACACGGAAAAACCACAAGATATCCTTAAAACTCTGGCGTATGCCTAGTCACTTAAGGACCGCCCATAATGAAAAAGAGAAAACTCTGGTAAAGGAACTGCCACGAACAAAAAGACATTTTTAAAGACAAGGTGGACCGCTTACCGGAACAACCTGACGGCAAAAATTGAAAGGGTCCGGGGGGAGTGGTTGGGCACAAAAATGACCTGCAATTGGGGAGGTTAGGATCCCAGGGGGGAAAAATTTAGCAAGATCCAGGAGGGGGTTGGAAGGACAAAGAAACCAGCGTCACGCAGACGATTTATGAAAAGGGGCCAAAAGTCCAAAAAGGGAAATGCCAGAGCAAATTCTCTGAAACTGGTTGGAGAAAAATTCAAAAAAAAGGGGGCACGGCGGGATAAAAAGCGTTAAAAAGAAAGAACGCCTCTAAGGCTAAAAATCATCAGAGAAAAAAACCAAACACGAGAGGAAAAAGAGAGGATTTGGGGGGAACAACTCGTCTGGCACGAAAGCGTGAAAACAAGCACAAGACCCGGCGAAGGGGGGAATTGAAAAGAACGGTAGAATTTGCGGGGCTAGTGGGAAGCAAGGGGGGGACCGGCCCAACCTCAAAGGCTGGGGGGACCTTTGAGAAAGGGAGGGACGAAAAAAAAAAAGCGCGATAACTGACAATAAATACTAAAAAACCCAGTCTGAAGGGGTGAGTACGGTGGGGCACCGAAGTAACGGAGGGGACATTATAAAAAAAAAAAAATTTGTTGCCCACCTCTAAAAAAGGACAAACTCCCCCTTGGCCCGTCACCGGAAGGAGAGGGGGTATTGGAGTTTTCTACAAGCAACGTAACCGGGGGGAAAAGGAAGGAAAAAGATGTAAAAAAGGAAGACTGGCGCTCGGGTAACTCCAGAGGGGTTTGAGACAGCAAACTCTCACTTGTGGAGGATTTAAAAAGGCAAAAAACATACCCCGCCGCGGCGCTGCAAAACAAAGTTTAGGGGATACGCGGGTGGGGGGGAAGAACCGCGGGACTTGGCGAGGCGGGGAGGGCGCGAAAACAAGAAAACGAGGGGGGAGGACTCCCTAAAGAGCCGGGAACACAAAAAAGGGGTTAGGAGTGACGAGGCGCGTAACGGTTCGGAAAAAAAAAGGCTCAAGCCGATGGCAGAACGGGAGGGGGGAGTAATGAAGGAAGAGGAAAAGGGGGGGACCGGAAAGTGGACTGGGCATCAGGGGAAAAAGAGCGGAAACTCGGGAATCAAAAAGACGAAGGAAGAGGTCCTAGGCGAACGAAGGAGGACAGGGGAGGCAGACTCCCTTTATGGGAAGAGGCGAGCGGGATCCCGGGGAAAAGGACGAAGACAAAGGTGACGACTTCCGGCTGGGGAGGGCAGAGAAACGAAAAAAGAGCACTGTGAAGTGGGGAGCTAGGAGCGGGGGGCAAGGGAGACCTCGAGAAGCGACTGAAAAGGGGTACACCGAAGAACTGGGCAACGCGAGAAATGCCGGTCTAGAGAAAGGGGGGATGATCCTGCAAAAGAGCCGGAAAGAGAGGGGCGGGCATCAGAAGAAAGACCGACAAAAAAGGCTCATCACAGAGGGTGGGTTTGGAAGTGGGGGGTTGCCACTCTTCCAGCGGCGTACCGTGTCATGAGCGAGTTACAGGGAAGAGCAAAAAAAAAAATGAAAACGGTTGGTTGACAAAGGAAAGAAGACGTAAAAAAAAGGGGGGCAAACAGTCATCGGTGGGGGTCAAAGGGCGGTTGAAAATAAGCGATACCCTGACAACCACCCGGGTGGACACAAAAAGAGTAGGGAAGTGGGGGACAAAAAAAAACTCTGGGCGACAGGCACCATGAGCCCAGAAAAACCACGCTGGCGGGGCGGAACGGCAGACAATCAAACAACACGAAGACGGGGTGTGCATAAAGAGTGAAAAAAAGGGGGGAACGAAGAGCTCAACGGCCGGGTGCACAGCGACATGGGGGGATGGGCGCATCTCCAGGTCCTTGATAACTAAAAACAAAACAACGGAAAAAAGAATAGGAGGACTCCGGAAAAAAAGCAAAAAAACCCATCGACTCGCACAAGATAAGCAGATGAACAAGAAAATTAAACACGGCAGCCAGAAAAGAAGGAAACTGCGTGGGATTTGTCTGCCGACACCGGCACGCCTTGAAAGAAAAAAAAATTGGCCGCCAGAAGACCTGGGAAGGAAAAGACCGCACGTGGCTTGGAACGGTGGTGCATAAGGGAGCTATGATACAAAAAAAGCAAAAGCAAGGCGCCCCGAAGCCGTAAAGTATGAAAAGGGTGGGGGGGGGGTCAAACTAAGATTCGGTCACCGCGGTGGGAAAAAAAACTTAGGGGAAGCGGGAAAAAGAAAAAATAACTATAACGGCCCCGGAGACGGAATACTATGGAAAAAAATAAAGCACCAAAGCGGTGAGAAATGGCGGAATGTCGGATTGCAAAGGGTATGCAAAAAGCCTTGGAGACGGCCAGCTCGGGTTCAAAGACCCTAACCCAAGACTGAGTCAAAAAAGAGTTCGCGTACGGCATTTGAGGTCGGAAGAGAGGCCATCAACGGTGTTAGCTAAGGGGAAGAATCGCTGCCGTACGGAGCTAAGGGAAAAATCCTAAAGGATCATGGTTGAAGAAAAATGTGAAAAAAAAGGGCGTGCTATGAGGGTGGGGGGGGTAACAAAACAACACGTAGAGAAACCTGCGTGCAACGGAAAGTCGCCAAAATGAAGGCGTAGGGTTCCGTCTACGAAAAAGCCTACGAAAGTGGCTAAATCAGAAAAAAATTAAAAGAAAGGGCTGGTCTGCCGAACTGGCACAGGATCGCATCGCATAATTCAAGTATTGACAATTGTCCGAGAGCGTTCCCTAGTGGTCAACAAGAAAAAGAGATTGTAAAACAGCCAGAATCCTGGATAAAAAACCAACCGTCTTAATCGGGGAGAACGACACCTCTAAACCATTAAGGAAATGAAACAGATCTAAGGAATGTGGTCGACCGAACTACAGGCAGAACTCTAAAAAAATGGCGGGATTAAAGTGCTTGACCCAAAAGACGAGGGCGAAGCGTTACGGGAACGACGCCCCCAAGAAAAAGAAGACTCGCCACGTCCCGCGACCGGGACAACCCCTGGGGGGAGCGCCCTTATAATAGGGTAAGGGCCAGCCGCGGCGGACCAGTCCTTGGGCAGGAAACAGTTACAGGTGTCAAAAATATAAAAGATAAATAACTGCTAACGAGTGAGGGGGTTAATCACAGGATATACCGGAGAAATAGGGAAAGGTTACAGGGGAAGGGGGGAAAAAATCAATGCCACCGCTGGTGTAATAAACTAGGTGGATAAAAAGACCCGAAAACTGCCCTGTACAAGCCCACAGTGGGGAAGGGTAGAACAAAGTCACACACCTGCATTAATTCCGGGTATAAAAAAAAAAGAAAAACCGTTAAGAAGTGGGGATTACTTCCTTAAGGTTGCGGCAGGTGTAGCACGATCGCGGCGACGGCAGCAAAAAGGAAAAAGAGAAGGGGGGAGGGCGTCAGGCAAAACGGGGTGAAAGGAGGGAAAAATGGGGAGAAAACTTAGTTCTAAAAAAAAAGGGGAAGGGGAGGGACCTGGGGAAACAGGGACCGACAGCGGCACGTAAAAGGGAAG
>Ga0179593_1628749_pt1 | contig 10987 bp, 13 predicted proteins | sample CZODoug2_1_08_16_FD_185931 | JGI IMG/M metagenome (GOLD analysis project Ga0179593, IMG submission 185931) | Vadose zone soil fungal communities from Angelo Coast Range Reserve, California, USA - CZODoug2_1_08_16fungal (PacBio error correction) | ecosystem: Environmental > Terrestrial > Soil >...
TTCGATGACTCCAACGTGGGGGGTCGCACTTGAGGAAACACTTCCTGAGCAAAAAGAAAATCTATACGAAAAATCAACGATCCGGCCGCAAGTCCCCCGATACCGAAGCTTCGTAGACAGGGAGCGAAAAGATCGGAGGGGGAAATGGGCGTGACAAACAGGATATCGGTAGGAAAAGAGGATAAAGGTGTTTTAGGGGAAAATCAGGGAGGGGGCGGAAGGAGAGAAAGATCGCTCCACGACTCCCAAAGGGAACGAGTTCAAGCCACATCTATGGCATGCTTTTACCGCACCAAAAGGGGAAAAAAGTACAAAAAGCTAAAGGGAGATTAAAAATTCCGAGGAGAAGGAGACCAACGTTTGAAAACGCACCACTATAGTTCGCCGGAGAGAAAACAAATGAGTGTGGAGCCGATCACAGCGAAATTACTCTCGTCCTAATCGGGGGGCTCGATCCTTCACTGCGGGGGGGAGGGATAAAGAACGCTCAGGAAAAAGAATTGCAGAGCTGCTTCTTTGTTCCGAAGGGCCTCGACAGGAAGGGGAGGAGAGCGTTGAGAACCGGGAAGCTGAAAACCACTTGCTAATATGAGCACCCCAAATAAAAACCGAAGGGGCGTTCCACCATCGTGGCAGGAAAAGGACGCGAAGGCGTGGGGGGGGATCGCAGTTCCCTATTTAAACACAACAGAAAAGAATTGATCAAAAGGCCGGAAAAGTTGGAAGAAAAACTGCAGAATTTTTGAAGTTTGAAACTTGAGGAAAACACCGTAAAAAAGAGGGCTACAAGAGAGAGAATCACAGGGGGCACATTCCAATAGAGACCGACATCTAAAGAAGGGGTCTTAAAAAACGAAAAAGTGTCCTCGAAAAAAAGCGCAAACGGGCGCGAACGTGAAATGCATAAGGGGGACAACCGGGGGGGAAAAAAAGGGGCCCATTGCGACTGCGGTTACCCGGGAAAAGGGTGCCCGAGGGGACAAAAGACATTCAGAAAAGAGGACTCTGGAATTCGCGAGGAGACAGGAAAGGTGACAAGGTCCCCGCGCCGCATGCTTACCGATTCTCAGAAGACGTGCTTCATGAGGAGCTGGGGGGAGGGGTAGGGAAACCCCGGGAAAAGGAGGGGGACCGGCCGCTTAGCGGCAAAGGGCCACCACGGGAAAAGGCCTAGCGCGCGGCGAGTTGCAGAACTCGAAAGGTCGTGGGAACTCCCCATGTCAAGGGTTAGGGATTTAAGAGTATTTCACCAGAGAGTGTCCCCGAAACTAGTTGGGCCTAGGGGACCGATCCACACTCGACTGGGAGCATCAGGATAATGGAGCTCCCTTGGACGACGGGATCTCTAAGAGTGAAGGAGGAAAAGAGAAGACTTCTTCAGAAGATCCCGGGTAGCCGACGGACCATGAAAACCATTAGACTTAGTGGGGGGAAATTGGGTCACACAAGACGTGCTCTGAACGTACAACTGCTGGTTGAGGCCGACAAATAACAACTTACTAAGAGGACGGCGGCCTTTCCACTTCCACTCCGTTATCAACGGGACGAGAGCTCTCTGGCCAATTCCAGAGGTACTACCGCCGCTACGCCCCTCTGGCAGGGGATCTCCTTGTCAACCTTTTAAAGGTTGGCCTAAGGCAAGAAATAGAAAGCAGTCCGGACTAACATACTTCCTGGACCCACTATCTGAGAGCTTCCAGGCTACTAGTTCTCCTGATATGTGTGAAGAATCGAGCAGGGATGGGAACATTCCTGCTCGGAGGTTCTTGGGGAAGATCAAAAAGTGAAGCCCAACCGAAACCGGTGTCGAAACTTATGTAATGACGTCGAGATGCAAAAAGCAGGTTGCCCTGCTTCCTGCGAGTTCTACCTAACAGGTGGCGAAAGGGGTAGAGACTACTGGGGTCATTTGAAGGGGGGGAGCTCTTTGTCCAGAAAAGGCAAGCCGCCGGCTCGGAACCTTAATGAGGAGAAAAGAGTCTTCAAACATTGGCGGGCACTTGTCAAGGTGATCATAGACAAGGGTTCACTGGTGCAAAATAACTGACGTGAGTGGTTTGTTGGGGACCCTCGGCACGGCCGAAAGTCTCTCTCGTTCGCGAGTCCGTGTCCTGCAGCCACTGGGAACAGTCGGTGACGCAAACAGAGGGGCCGTGCTGGAAAAGTCCGAGATGGGGGTGTTTAGAAGGTGCATCACCCAAGCCGCTTCAAAGCGGCATCCTCTACGCGGAAGGGGGGCCTTCGCCGCGGGGTCATCCGCGACATTCAGAAACGGCACGGGAAAACGCGGCGGGGGGAACGTTTTCGGTGCGTATCCGCCAAAAGCCTTGCTGCGAAAGAAGCCCGCGATCTAAGGCATCTCCCTTTGGGGGGGGGCGGTGCTAAGGGACTAAGACAAGGGGAAAAAGAAGTGCCGTGTGGGGAACAAACGACCTCTTCGTGGTGGAGGCACAACACGTAAGCGCGGAGTAGCATGGGGTCTTCCAACCAAGCCCTCGGAGGTATACTGTAAATTTGGTTCCTGTTCCAACACAGTGGGGTTGTTCAGGGTCCCTCGTGTTTCCCTGGAAATCGTTTTTGCGCGCTACATCTGGGGAGTGGGGGACTTGACTCTTCCCGAAAAAGGATCATTAACGAAAGCAACCGATCCTCCAAGCGGTGAAGGGAAAACATTTACCAAAGTTCGAAAAACGAAAAACGAGCTAAAGGGCTGACCTGGCCAAAATCGGGGAACGATTAGCAAGAGCTGCAGGAGGGTATCTTAAAAAGGACGGGAAGAGATCTTTTTCGGTCCTTCGTGAGGGGGAGAACCCCCTTGGGCGCGTAGTCTTTTGCCCTTTGTCGAGGAAGTGTCGGGAAACCCCTTTTTGGACGAATGGAGAAGACCTTAAAACCTGTCAACCGACTGTCCGACGCACCAACAGGGTGTCCCACCATGCGGGAAGTTCGCAAAATAAAAAAAAAGTTGGCGCCAGCCTAAAGGAAGGGGTGTCGACCGATAACAAGGGGGGGTCAATGGGAGAGGGATGAAATCGTCGGCCCAGAAAAAGAGGAATCCAGCAGAAAGGGGGGAAACCATGGCACGTCGAAAAAGTCACGACCCCCAAAAAGGGAAAGAGCACCCGTCCAGAACGTCTGCCTTTACGAGGGGCACACTCAAACCGTTCCGCCCAGGAAACAAAGAAAAAAGAAAACGAAAAAGTCCTCTTTGACTGAGGGGAAACTTGCGCTAGCTGGGCATATAGAAGTATCTCCGTTTGAGAGAGAGAGAAAAAAATCCTAGTTCGCGTAAAAGCTGCACACCCCACGAGAGCAAAAGGGGGGGAGTTCCTTCGCAACTCCCAAAGAAGGAAAAAAGGGTTACCAGTCTGGAGAAAACCCCGTTGTAAAAGGGGGGAACCACGCTGAAAAAAATCTCTTCCTAAGGGGAAAAACCTTTCAGTCAAGGTGGGATAATCAAACCGAATCATCGCCTCTTTAGCTCCTGCGTCGCCGAGGGGAAAAAAGGGAAAAAGACTGTTTACCCCTCGGGCGGAGAGACTGAAATCAAAGGGAAAAGTAAGCTTCAAATCGGAGGAAAGTTGCCAAAAGGAACTAGGCCCGTGAGGGGATGAGTCCTTGGTCTTGCCAAAATGTTTTAGTAAGAAGAGGGAAGCTCTCTAGAAAAGAGGAATTCTTCAAAGAGAGATGAACGGAGATTACACATGGGGAAAGGATTGCATCCTGTGAAAAAAAAGGCTACCTCCAAGGTAGAAGGCTCGAAGAAAAGTGCTCAGATTTACGCTGGAAAGAAGGGGTAGGTGAGAAGATTGAACAAACGGGAAGGTGTCAAAAAAGAGGGAAGTCCTACTCAGTATAATTCGCAAGAGGCCGGAAGGTTTTTCTCTCCTGAAGAGAGCTGTAAGAGGCTAGATAGGGACGTCGCGGGAGCGGCTTCTCTCCAGGGTGGGGGGTCGCGGCGAAGGGGATATATCCAAATGGGTGAAAAAGGGGGGTGCTCATACGGTAGGGAGGAAACAACCGCGACGAAGGGGAATGTTCTCTCCGCAAGGGGGGGCAAGAGAAAAAAGAGGCTTGTCGGGCAGTAGCGCTTCAGAAAGAAAAGGGAATTACGAGGGAAAGGACTCCCTCGACATCGAAAGAAAAGAAAAAAGGGACTGAAAAAAGGGGTTCCTGGGGAAGGTACGTTCTACCCTCGAAAGGGGCGGACTGGGGAAGGGAGCTTTCTTTACGCGCGGAATTGTTTCAAAGGGGAGGAAAATCAGAGCGGGAGGAAGGTTCCTTATGGGGGAAAAAGAAGATCGTCTCATCAAAAGGGAGACTGAGAGGAGGGGGGTCGAAACAAGCCATGGTATCTTGCAAGGAATGGGGGAAGGGTCTGCCTCAAAAAAAAAAAGAAAAGAAACCCCCACAGAACTGCGAGACATGGGGAAAAAAAAACACTTTTTTTTTTCAAAGAGGGGGGGGGAAAAGGCAATACGCAAGGGGAGGCAAAGGAACACGTTGGGGTAAAGAAATTAAGACAGAAAAAAACAGACATCCAAAAAAAGCAGGGAAACCGTGGGGCCAAAAATCCCGGAGAAAAGATGCTGACTTTTCAGGGGAGAAAAATCCTGGGGAGGGTCAAGAAAAGACTCGTAAGGACGATCTTCATCTGATGAAAAAAAAGGAGATCGGAAAGGAACATCCAAAGGGGAAAGAAGTTTCCCACGAGGGGAAACCGCGGGAGTGAAGAAGGATTTGGTCTTAAAGAATTTAAAAGAAAATCGAGAAAAAAAAGGGGGTCGCAGGAAAAAAATGCCGTGTCCGAGATGGGACGCTTTTTAAAAAAAAAGGAACAAGAATGGTGGCCCAGTACCAGAGACGCTCCCGAGGCTTGCGGCGAAGAAAAAAAAGGGGAAAAGAAGGGGGGAAAGCCGTTGTTGCCAGAAGAAACACACAAGAGGTAGAAGGAGCCAGAAACGTCACACGACTTCGGGGGACCCGTAAGAAAAGCACCGCGGGAAAAGAAAAAGGACCTTACTCTCGGGGGAGGGAAGGGGGTCCGGCCGTAAAAGGAGGGGGAGGGGAGCTTGCTAAAAGGAAAGGGCCGCGATGCGAAGGGGGGATTCCTCGAAGCTGCTGCTTCGGAAAGAGTCGAAAAGGGAGATATGATGCATCGGAAGCATGGGGGAAGGGGGGGGGGGGGCTTTGTAGGGGAAGGATGAGAAAACAAAAGGGAGCAAACTCTCGACGTGAAAGCACTGAAAAGGAACCAAGACTGTTGAGTTAAGGAAGAGGAGTAACCGGCTCAAAACGCGGAAGGGAGGGTTTTTGAAGGAAGAGGTAACTATAAAAGAAAACCACAAAAAGTTCTACTGGTAAAAAGGGGGAGACCTATTTCTATGCTCAAGAAGGGGGGGGGGTTCCGGGAAAGGGAGAGTCGCGAGAAAAAATTGAACGTCTTCTCTTACTGAATGGAAAACCACGACGTTTAAACAGGACACCTCGGGGGGGAAAACTCGAAACTACCTTGGAGGGAGTTTGTAGAAGGAAAGAGGGAAGAGAATCCTTCAGCAAAAAGAGGAAAGAAAATAAAGTAATGACTAAAAAGAAAATTCCTCCTCGTGGTGAAACGGGGTTTAGGTGGGAAGAGTGAGCTGCTGCACGGGAATCACCCCTGGAGGATAAAAAGTCCTTCCGGGGTAAAAGAGAAGTAAGACTGCGGGAACAAAGGAAAAAAAAAAGGCTACCTAGGGGGCAAGGGAAGGGGAAAGGAACGCTCGTGCGGAAGTATTTTTCAGGAGAAAGTGAAATAAACGAATGATTAATAGGAGGGAGGGAAAAAAAAACACTACGTCTGCCAAAAAAAAAAGAACCGGAAGAAAGAGGGGAACTTCATGGCCGATAAAAATTTGAAGGGGGAATATGCGCCAGGAAAGGGGGGAAAAACGCGATTTCTGGGAAAAACTCGGCTAACCGGGGGGGAGGGAAACGGACCTGCCCGTCTGAAAAAGGCAACTCGAACCAGTGTGACGAACCTCGGAAGGAAAAAAACTCATTCTCATTTTCTTAGGAATGTCGTCGAAATAGAGACGATTACCGACTGGGAGGAGCACAAAAAAAAAAGGGGATTTAAAAAGATATATCACCGGAGAAAAATATCCCTGTAGCCGAAAAAAGAAATTATACGGAAATTAGACTGGGGGGAGGGATGCAAAAGGGCTTCCACCAAGAGGAACTCGGCGCGGAAAAGGAACTCTGCCTGGTTCAAAGGGAAGACAAAGACCAACCGGGAGAAAGAAAGAAAGCTCCTTTCTTCAGGAAAGTCTGGCGCCAAAAAGGGTCCTCTCTGAGAGGCCACTAAAGAGCTTCCCTTGAAGAGAAAAAGTCTTCAGGAAAAAAAAAGGGGTCCCTTGGGGGGAAGAACGAAAAGATAAGACTATGATGAGCAAAGGAACGACAACTACAAATTGAAGCAAAAGAAGGAAAGCTTCGCTGCCGAGGAAAAGCTCGAGGGGGGGGGTTACCTATCTAGCTTTGAGGAAAGTACACGATTTCTTCTGTCCTGAAAACGTTTCTTTATCCCCGCAGGGAAGAAAGGGGGGAAACAGGCACCGGAAAAAGTTTGGGGGGAAGACCAAACAGGGAAAAAAGGACGGGCGAGAGTCCGAAATCACCCAGGGGGGGAAAAACGATGCAGACTTACTCCGTTCGGGGAGGAAACTTGGAAAAACCAAGGGGAGGATATTCCTCTCTTTTCAGAAAAACCTCGAGGAAAGGTTAGGACGTGTCTACCGTCGCGAAAGCTCTCACCCGTAAAGAAAACAACATGGGAAAGGAAAAAGAAAAGGGTGTCTTTCTTGGACGAAATCTGTATCGGTGTCACGAACCCTTAGAAGGTCTCTTTTGTTAGGGGGTAGCCTAACACGGGGCGCCAAACCACGCCTCGCGGGAAATCACCTGTGAAAGAGTCACTTCTTCAAAACTTGGTTTAAGCTCAACGTTTGGGGAGGGACGGTTTCTGTGCATGAGAAAAGATAGTGGGAGGTTTTTCTCGGAAGGGGGGAACCTCCGACGGAAAAGGGGGACTGATGAATCCTCGACGCGAAGTCCTTCTCCAATCGAAGAAAGATGCTCATCGATGGGGGGCCAACGTCTCCTGCAAAAACGTTAACATTCTGTTCGGGAGAGAAGCTCCGCCAAAAGCCGTGAACGGACCGCCAGCGGGAACGTCAAAAAAAAAAAAGTTTCAGAGGGGGGAGCTGTAAAGAAAAACGAAAGGACGGGGGGTCTCGGAGGGACCGTCGACCAGGGGAAAAAGTAGGGGGGGGGGAGCATCGCGAAACACGAGGTAAACCCGTTCGAGAATCTGCAATGGGCCCGAGAGAAAGGATCTTCTCGAGAGTGGGGAATGTTAAGGCGACTTTGTTTGGGAGTGGTTAAAATCGAAAGAACGATGGGGGGACATTAACTCCTGGAAACTCGACAATCGGGGGGGGAGTCTGGCTCCGTATCGTAAAAGAAAATGCTCTTCATTCAAAACCGAAAGGGATGAAGTACTGCGAATCGTAAAGCGGGAAAAAAAACATAGTTTGGATGCGCAGGAGGAAAGGGAAGGGCCGTGTCCATCTGGGAAAAAAAACTACGAGAGCAGAGAAGAGCGTCAAGGCGAAGGGGCCTGAACAGAAGCCCGGGGGGCGGACACCAGGGATTTGGGAAAACGATCGGGGTATTTCTCAAATTACCTCATTGGGGACGACCCAACCTTTGGGGCCAGCATCACCTTGTGTGAAAAAATTGAAGGTCCCCCCACCCAAAGAAGAACAACAGTGGGGAACCCCGCAATGCTAGAAATCTCCGAACTTCAAAAAAAGAGGGGTTGGTAGGGAAAACGCCTGGGGGCACCATGGGGAGACCTATCCCTAAATCTATGATGCGCTACCCTCGGAGCCCATAAAACCTAAAGCTCCTCTCGAGATGGGAAAATCAAAAAAAAGGGGAACTCTAGAAAGCCGAGTAGAAACTCTCCCCAAACCCCCCTGAAAAAAAGCCAACTTTCGTTCCGTTCACGAGGGGAGGAAACACCTTCCGCCAGGAAAAAAAAAAAACAGAATTAAGCGGAGAAAGGTTTCGGAAACCGATGAGATAGCAAAGACGAGGTTTTACTCGCGGACCCCGACAACCCGAGGAGCTCAAGAAAGCCCCCAAAGCTCTTTTAAAAAACGATTGCCGTTCTCAAAAAAACTAAAAGAGCCTTATTTCTAAGAAAAAAGGGTGTTACCAAATGTCAGCCAGATCGACCCATCGAGCCGGGGGAAAAGGGACGTCCTCCCATTCCAAGGCCCCCTCGCAGAGAAAGGGGACATCAACCTGAAAAAAAAGGGTTTACGGAAGGGCACTCGTACAGGGAAAGGGCCTCTTTTTTCGGAATAAGGCTCAGAAGAGGAGAGGCTCTGGTGACACCGCGGAAGGTATGAAGCGAGCAAAAAAAGTCCTCGGGGAGAGGGTCCAGCGCGACACCCTTGTTGGGGAAAACAGCGCAGGAGGGGGGGGGAATATTCCCAACTCGGAAAAAAGGGAATTTCGTTTCCAAGGAGCATCGAAAAGGAAAGTTGCCGTCGGGAGAGAAAGATAACAAACACCAACTTATTAGGAGAAAAAAAGTCGAAGAAAAAGGGCGATGCCTCCTGGAAACAGACCGCAGGGGACCCTCCGGGGGGCTATGCTGATGTCTCTCGCGAGAAACGATTTGGGACGCCATGCAATCGTCTGGGACGTTATCCGAGGGTACGCCAAGAAGAAAAGCCAGGAAGGAGAAGGCGACCGGAGAAGTCAAAAAGATCTATGCAAGAGGAAGTGCGAGCCCAAGCCGAAACCTTTTAATGGGTAAGAGACTATCTCTTTTAAGGGAAAGGGCTTCGATCCACCTTTTGGGTGGTCTTCGCGTCCTAAAGGAAGTTCCAAAGGAAGGGGGGGGTTTCGACAAAAAAAAGGGTAGCGAAACGAGAAGCCATAGGTTCTCTCCGAAAAAAAGGGGGGGTGTGCCTCATGAAGATTCACCGGAAGGGGTCTTTGGGGGGCAAAGATCTCTCTAAAACACTCTTTCAAATCGGTTCCCCTACATCGAGGAAAAGGACACCCTCCTGGCCCAGGACTTTCCTTAAGGATGGAATGTTAAATGATTCCCGGGGGTGGGAGTTTCTACCTCGTAAAAAAGGTGTTAGGAAGGGTGGTAGGGATCTTTCGAGATCTACGGTGAAAAAAAAAAGTGTCTTTCTTTACAGTCTAGAAGGGTCGTAGGGGGCCGGACGAGCCATCTTCGCATCCTAAGGGAAAAGTTATCGGGGGAAAAAAAAATGTTTCAGCCATGGAGCGGGGAGACACAAAATCTTGGGGGGGGAGTCTAACTAAGCATGGTTCTGACACAGGGCGGAAAGGGGGAATAAAACGAAGTTGCTACCAAGAAAAGGAACTCGCTAAAGGGTGGGTTTCGCACTGGAAGGGAACCTTCAGGCAAATCAAGACCCGAGAGGAAAGTTTGCGGGCCAGCCAACGAGGGAGGACTTTCATGCCACCGGGGGAAGGAAAAGTCTCGGGCAAAGATTCAGCGCCGACTATCTTCATCTGGGAGGGCGATGACACCGGCCCAAAAAAAAATTAGGGGGGAAGCGCATAAGAGGGTAGAAGGGTAAGCGTGCCAGAGGGGAGGGGGATCTTATAAGACGAAGGAAAGACATGGCAATAGGAAAAGCTGCTCCACGACTCAAAAAAAAAAAGGGGCAACGACGTGCAAGCAGGACACCGCGATGGGGGCGAGGTTACCGCACCAAAGGATGTGAAACCACCTCTACAAGAAAATAGGCTGGAGGGGAGGGGCGGCCACACTGCCGATTACAAAGGAAAGGTGCCCAAAAAAAAACCCAACCCAAAAAAACACCCCCCGTGGGGAAAAAAAAAAAAAAAGTGTCGCCGAGGGAAGACGTCGAACAATTTTTGGGACCGTGGAAGCCTATCCCCTCTTCACAGGGTAGGAAAAATCTCTATCGTAGGGGAGGGCGGAAGGGGTCATCGTCGGAAGGATACCAGAAAGGGAAAGGGCCCGGAAGCTATTGGCGCCGATCGTCTTCGGAAGCTGAGGAGGGGCTTGTCCTCAAGGGCCTCGAATTCCGGATGAGAAGAGGGAAGTCAGATTTGATCCCGTGCAGGGAGAAACCCATTGAACGATCGACGGAAACGCAACTTCCATCACAAAGAAAAAGTTGGGCGGGCCAGTTCTTGGCAGGGAAGGGCGATCTTACCTTAAATCTAAGCTTTGGTTGGGGGGGGAGCCTATCAAAAAGGTACAGAGAAGCCCAAAAGGGGGAAGTGATGCCCCGTAACGAGATCAAGAAGAAAAAAGGGGTGGCCCAAAGTTGAAGAAAGGCGGAACCAGAAAGAGCCGCCCGGGTGAAAGGGCGGCGACGTCGAAGAGAAAAAAGGACGCGTTGAAACTCGAGGAAGACCGAGGGAGGAACGGGTAAGAAGGGGGAGAAAGAAAATGACTCTAATGAGAGCTACACCGGGAAGAAGAACGTTTCATAATTTGGGAAAGGGGTTCGGGAAATTGAGAAGCTGACTTGGCGGTATCAAGAAAAAGTAATAATGAGGCATGGGCAGAATAAGCTCCGATCGGGGAAAAAATCGAGATCTGGCAAGGCCGAGGCAGGAACGAGTCGTCTACCAAGCATTATTTGGTCGTCGACGAAGAAGGGGCTAAGATGTCACTGATGATGAAGAAACTGCGAACAGGGCGGTGACCGGCAGAAAACCAGGGCCGCTCCCCTTAATCCTGGGGCAGAGAAGAAAGCCGAACTAGCTGCGAGGGGATGAAGAAGGAGCAGCTTCTGCTCCCGGGGAGTTCACTGTAGGCACAGTCGTCGTGTGACCGGGGCCGATCTGCGTACCAAGCCGTCAATGAAATCACTCACGTCTCAAGTCAGCATGGTCGGCTCCCGGGATCGGGGAA
>Ga0179593_1651673_pt1 | contig 10987 bp, 10 predicted proteins | sample CZODoug2_1_08_16_FD_185931 | JGI IMG/M metagenome (GOLD analysis project Ga0179593, IMG submission 185931) | Vadose zone soil fungal communities from Angelo Coast Range Reserve, California, USA - CZODoug2_1_08_16fungal (PacBio error correction) | ecosystem: Environmental > Terrestrial > Soil >...
AAGGACCTTGCCGTCGGGCCACAAAAAACCACCACTGGATACCTCAGGGGGGAAGGATTTTCGCGGAGAAAAGGATCTTTCGACAAAGAGAAGAGAAACTAAACAGCGATGGGGGGGTGAGGCCAACGAAGGGAACTAAACACGAGAAGACCATCACGGGGCCGATGGAGACGAGAGTTTAGTATCGACCGCGGCGGGGGTTTTGGCGTTCTAGAAAGGAAGCAGAGGGAAAAAAGAACATCAGGAGGAGGGGAAACATTGGTATGATCCGCCGATCAGTCCGAAGGGACAAGATACTGACACCGGGAGAGCGGTCAAAAAGACTGTCAGTGCTGATCCCGCTCGGGAGAGGGGGAGAGAAGTCGTCGATTCCGGCTGGTTTGCCTTATCTCTGTTGGTGGCGTCGGAGACTGCACAAAAAATGAAAAAGAAATAGGAAGCTCTAAGCACAAGGAAAAAGCGTTAACGAATAAAGGAAGAAAGGTACTGCAGAGGGGAGGAGACAGTGGGGCTCCTCCTAGAACATTTATAAGAGAAGATCCAGAAGGCCAGATGAAAAAAGTCGGGGAAGACTCAATAGGAGGGGGAAAAAAGGGTGAGGTCAATCTGGTGCCGTGCAACGGTTCCGGGGGGGAACATGCCATGGCCCATGTTTCTTTGTTTTTTTTATTCCGTTCGGGAGGTTAGGGGGGGAAGGGGGGCCAGAACCTTCAGATCTTGTCAAAAGGAGCGGGCGAATCAAAGAACTCATCTGGCTCAGAGGGGGAGGCAGGGGCGGACGGGAGAAGAAATTGGGCCAAGCCGAATGGCGAAGGCGAATCGCAAAACAACAGTCTAAGGCAAGCGCGAGTACTCGCGTGTCCACCAGAAAGGGGGCCGCCCGTGGGGACAAAGGGGGGGAGCCCGTTTTTATGGGCCTGGAAGACAGGGGCTGTGCAGAAGGACATGCTTTTTTTGATCGGTGCTTCACGAATTACCAACTTTAAAAAAAGAATACGTGGGGGAAGACATGGGAAACCGAAGCTCCAGAGCACAGTATCTAAGTAGTGGGAAAAGGCCTATCTCCATTTAGAACCTATGAAAAAGGGAACTGCCTGAAAAATTCCCCCAGAATCAGCCCTGTAAAAAAGGGGGCGAGTGAAAAGGTCCTTATTCCCCCTCTCCTCTATCCGAAATGGTAGAGTGCAAGAAGGTCACTCAGGGTGGCCTGAGAAGAGTGCACAAGGCGCGGAATTCCTTTTAAAGAATCCAGAAGGGGAAAAAGGGATTCAGGGAATGGGAAAAGGCGGAGGACTAACTCAGTTGGGGAGCAGGCCGGGGGGGGGGAAACGCCGAGAGGAAAGGAACCGTGGCTCAAGAGTGGAAAAAAGAGATTGGGGCGATGGCTTCATTGGCCGCTGGAAAGAAAAGGCTGAAGGTAAAGGGAAGGGGGGAGAAAAGGGAAGGGTCGATTGGACTTGTCGACCTCTGCAGCGAAGAAGACAGCGGGACCGTCGGCTCACGTCCCTCAGTGAGAGGGCAAAAAAAAGCACGACAACGTTGGGGGGAAGGGACTCTACCAGTACGCTCTGGGGGAGGGCTGAAGCCTGCATTCATGGAAATTCTTGTCTCAAGAGGGGAGAGAATAAGGGAACGGGGCTGGGTGGAGGAGAAGACACTACGACGCTAAAGAAATTGAAAGACGTAAAAAAGGAATCTTACTACCGGGCAACACCTACTAACGGGGAACCGAAGAGGGGGGTCCGAAAAACACAGCAAAGAAAGATGCAAGGCTGGCAGCCGATTACTCTAAAAAAGGTATCCGGGTTCGAAACCAAAAAAAAAAGATTCAAAAAAAAAGCGGAAGGCGGGGGATCTTTCCTTTTAGCAAAAGACATGGAGAGCCTTGAAGGAGTTGAGGGGTGACGGAATAGCAGCGACCCGAAAAAAGTCTTTTATGCGGCACGCCCCAAGGTGAATATGAAAGTAACAGGTCAGGAAAAAAACGAAAAAAGGGAAGCTACTACAATGGCCATCCTCGCAACCAAAGGGGGGGGCTAGGGGGGCATCTCCATCTGTGAAATGAAGCATGGGAGGATTTCTTGTCCTTGTTCCAAAGCTCGATCTAGGGGAAGGGGGGGAGAAAAGCGAACGGACATCAGTGTCATGAAAACCCGCGCCTGCATTTCTTCTTGCTGGGCAAATAAGGAACGAGGGCGTTTCCTAAAAAAAGCACAGCAAAGCCGAGCATCGCCCGAGCTTCAAACACTTTGAAAAAAAAAAGGGACAGACGGAAGAACCGACAAGCGTCGCAGCACCGAGGGAGTTTGAATTAGCGCCAGGGGTTGGGGGCGATTGGAAAAAGAAAAGCAGGAAAGCAGGTCGCGGGAGGGAAGCGAGCGTAAGAAGCACACAAACAACTGATATTATTAAGGTATAGTAAAAGGAAAAATTGCCTGAGACGGGGGGAAAGCCTTAAAAAATATTGATTCAGATAATCGAAAGGGAAACCTGCTTCTCTATCTGGGCTACTAACTCAAAAAGGGAGCGCGAAGGGAGGAGAGTGCTTCCGCGGGCAAACGGGTAAGATCCGCAGGGCTCATCCTTCTGCTCGTGGAGTCCAAAGGAAAGACTGAAGAATAAAGAAAAACGTCGCAGTGGTAGTGAAAACTATAAACAGAAAGAAGGGTTCCGAAGGGGAGGGGAATCTAGCCCTATCTTGTCCATGGGGAAAAACTCATGATAGAAAGGAAAGAAGTGCGAGAGGAAAGGGGGACACATGTTGGAGGGAATAAGAAATCTTAAAGCGGGATTCCCTCTTAAGTCACTGTCGTAAGTTACACTGGTGAAAACCGGCAAAGGGAAAAAGGGGCATCAAAGACCGGGGGGAAAACACAATGCGTTGACGCAGGGAGAAAAGCCTCAATCCTCTACGGGGGCTGAGAGGAAAAGATAAAGTCACGCAGGAGCGAGATTTGGAAAGGGCGAAGTGGCAGCGAGGCTGAAAAAACTGCTATCTTCCCTCTGAAGACTTGACTTGGAGGGGTGTGAGAAAAAAGGCAGGGTTCCACGGGGGGGGGAAAAAATTGGAAGATAAGCATCTAGGGTACCGAAGGGAAATTCCGAGCTTGTGTTCACGTATTCTCCAAAAAAGCCCGAAAGGGAAAGGAGGGGAAAAAAGAAAAGACCGGCTTGACTCGTGTCCCCAGCGGGTAGAACGGACACGGGATCCACTGACTGTCTTGACACTCGGGGGAAAAGGGAAGCCTAAAAGGCCCAGGTGATAGTCTGGCAGAGGAAAATATTCTTCAAACAGGCTTAAAAAAAAACGGTCGAATTCTCGAGAGAGTCTACAGCCAAAAGCCTGAAAGAGAAAGTCGAAGAAGTGGGACCAGCCGCGACTCTACTCAGCAGCGCTCTAAAACTTAGCTATGAACCTCCCGATATTTTAAGGGAGTCAAAAAAGGGTCGGGCCCCAGGAAAAGCGAAAGGGGAACGTGCAGACATTGCACTAGGGGAGGAACGAGGAAACATCCTATTAGTGGGATCTGTGGGGATCATACAGTCGCCGTATCCAACCGAGGCCTCCAGGCAAAGGAGGGGAAAAAAAAAGAGGAGGAGGGCTCACCAACCGATGTAGGCCACTACTTCGGAGAGGAGGCTGGGAGAGTAAGAACCGGATAAATCGTTTGATCCCTCCGAAAGGTGACATCGTGGGTCCGATCCCAGGAGGCCAGACCACGTAGAAGAAGGAGACCCCAAACACGATCCAGCCACGGCTCCAAAAACACGAGGGCGGCAGCTTTCCACAAGTGGCATCGACGAGGTTACGAGCGCTTGCCTCAAGGGGGGATCTTTAAGACAGAAGGGCGTCCCCCTGAAGAGCCCAAGGAGAAGGACAAAAAGTCCCGCGGAAAATGAGCAAGAGTTGCCAGAAGAAAAAGTACAGAGGGCTACGACCGAAAGACATCCCCGCAATAACTTCAACACAACGACCAGTTTAGTCGGGGGGGGTACGGCAAGAAAAAAAAAGAGGGAAAGAGGGAAAGCCGATGATCTAGATAAATGGACGCGAAGGAGAGAAAGGAGAATGGTAAGAGGCGTCGCCCACCTCGGGCGAATCCAGCGGGAAGAAACGGAGGGACGTCCACGTAGCGGAGAGAAATTAATGAAAGCCTGCTGGAGCCCCGGAGAAAAAAAGACCCACGTCGCTAACGCAACGAAAAGCAAGGATAGAAAACCTACTTGAGATCAGGGGGAAAAGGCCGGGGCGAAGCGCGGAGACAAGAAGAAAAGACCGGGGGGGGGTGAGTGAAAATATAACGTCGGCTCTACTGAAGGTATCCACTAGGAACTAAAAAGTATGATTCTTCAAGATAGGAAGGGGATGGAGAGAAAAAGAAAAAAAAACCCGAAAAAGAAAAAGAGGAAAGAGAAAGGCAAGAGGGGTTTGCACTCAGGAATCGAGAGAACAGAAAGAATTCCCGACGAGTCAACTACAAGTTTGAAACACGATCATGGCGAACTCTCCTACAGAGGAGCCCGCGGCAAGGGGAAAATCATCTAGGAAAAAAAAGGGAGGAGTAAAAAAAGACGAGGGGGGGGGGATTCACCTCCAGAAGGACGCTAGCCGGAGGAGACAATGCCAACTTGTCGTTTACTCGCCTCCTCCCATCGGAAGGGAGGGGGGGGGGTTTCACTGAAAAAAGAGAAAAACTCCAGGGGGGGGGGCCAGAGAAAGGAGCCGGCGTTGAGGCAGCTTCGGGCGGGGGGCGGAGCTTCAGCAAGGGGGGGGTAATCATCCGGTCGGCGTTTGCTCTTTGTCATCCGCCTCACTCCACGGGGAGAGAAAAAGACCAAAGTCAGAGACGGTCTATCTGACCGATTACAAGAACTCGGGGTCCTAAAAATGCGAAAGACCTGTTAGTCTTGTTCGAGCCGAAGGGGCTTACTGGGCAGGGGAGGGAAAGTGGGCGAAAGGGACGACCATACTTCATTCCGTAAGGTTCAGTAAGAAACTTGTGCCGAAATAAAAGGGAAAGGCTGACTGTTACGTAGGAGGTCTATACCTAGGTGGTGACACCTTAAAAGGAGACACGCAAGGCAAGTCCATATGATCCTTCGAGATCGGCAGTGCCAGGGCGAGCGCGCAAGAAACTGCCGTAAAAAAATAAAAAAAAAAGACACACCTGGGAGCGTTTGTGGGGGAAGAAACGGGAGACGCGGTCGGTAAAAGCAACTTCCTCGATCTTTCAATGAAATGAATGAAAGGAGAAGCAGGACGGATGTTCGCGGGGAAGCCAATTGCCGCCGAATGGAAGAACTATCAGACCGTCGAGAGAGGACAAGTATCGGGCACATTCCCACATCGGGGTTGGTCAAGGAGCACGCAGCCCTTGTAAGGAGCGGGAAGGTGTTAGAAAAATTTAGAGTAAGACTGTGGATGATTCGAAAATATTGATCGCGGGACACTATTACAGAGGGCAAGTGGCAGGAGGGAGGAGAGACGAAAAGGGGGGTCACAGGTCATATAATGGGGGGAGAAAGACTCCATGGAGGCTGGATTCCTTTTGGCAGAAAAGACGCCTCGTCCCTTGCGTCGATCGGGTTTCCTCAACGACTTGGGAAAGGGAACTCCAAAAGGGATGGGGTGTTTCCGGAGAGTTGGCATCTGCTCGGTCAAAGGGAAAAGTCTTAAAAGGAGATCAAGAAGCCCGATCCATATTCTCGCTGATTCTGGCGAAGTACACTGATAAAACTCAGGGGGAGTTGGGGGAACGCAAGTCCGGGGTAAAAAAAACAGGGAGTAAGATTAGTGTTTCGGGCCTTCCGCACTGTAGCCACTATCGGAGAAGAGAGGGGAAGGGGAGGTGTCGAGACCTCGAAAGCCTTCTCACTAAGGGGACAAAAAAGGCAGGAGCTCACGTCCTGGAAAGAAGAGGTCGACCAAAAAGCACTACTGAAAAGTGGTAGTGCCTACACGGCAAATGGGGAAAAAATGTGAAGAAGAATGTCGCACCTCTTGGTCTGGAAGGGGGGGTTGCGACACGACTACCTAACGCCGGCTATTTAACTTTAGTCGTAGGAGGAACCGACAAAAAAGGTTGAAACAACGAAGAAAAGGAGTTGTCTAAAGAAAACCACACCACACACTCAACGCGTCTTCAATGCGTCCGCTCGAGGGTAGCGAAAAAAAAGGGACAAAAAATTACAAAGCCGTGACTATGGTCGGGGGTCGGGGGGAAAACTGAGTCATAAAAAAGAAATTTATATTGAAATGGATACTAGATCAACGCAAAAAGGGGTGAAAGGCTTGGGAGGAATCACTCACCCGTCGAGGATTTTTTATTGAACAGTTCCATTTACACCCTTGGAACGCAGAAGCAGAAGTGGCCGAAGAACACATGGTTGTAGGTCCATCAGCGCAAGTCGCAATAGGGGGGCAGAGGGGGGGGGGAAAGGGAAACTGAACTTAAGCTATAATCGTTCGAAAAAAGCACGACCTTGGCCCTCATTTTCATTCAACGGAAAAACCCGCAAGGGGTGCTGGAGTCTGGGCTTGGCAAAAAAGGAGGGGCTTTTAAGTACAAGGAAGCAAAAGGGAAAGAGGAGAATCTGGACTAGAATTACAAAAAGGGTTCGAGAGAGGCAATGAAAACCTACTCCCTACAAGGCTTAGAGGAAGCCCGATTGAACCGAAAAGCGAAAAAGCTTGGACGATGAAAATCAACCGTGAAATCATCTGGGGGTCGGGGGGAAAAAGAGCGGGAAGAAAAGAGGGCTCTACAAAACAGAGGAGGAAGTAAAGGGAAAAGTAGGACAAAGGGACGATCTCCATCCTTACAAAGATTACCTCGTTTTCCAGAAAGGCCGAGCAGGGGACGCAAAAAAAGTTCGGTCGCCTCCTTTTCGGAGGGAAACAGGGGGGGCAAACATTGCTCTGCCTGCTCGACTTGGAAGGCTCAGTGCCGAAGACAATAGCAGGGGAAAACGAAAAAAGTCGCTGGGGGCCGTTGGCGGCCAGGCCTCGGGGCAAGTATCTGGAGGTCTCGGAGAAAAAAAAAGACAGATAAGGGGGGAGGATCAGGACCTCATCTTGGCGAAGAGATCCAGTGGTAATGCTATAGTCGGCAAAAAACAGCGAGGATTCAGCAAGAAAAACCGGGACTGGGGCACCATCAACTTTTCAAGAAGAAAAAAGGAGACATAAAAAACAAATAACCAATTCGGCGGAACTCTTCATCAGGGAAAGGGAAAACGCCAAAATCCAATTGGAAGGGAGGGGCGTCTTGCACTCAACGACTACAGGAAAAAAGCGTGGGGAAGGCGTCGCTTTTTATACTGCTACTGAGGAGTCCGAGGAGAAAAAGCTGTGCAGCTTGGGGGGTTGAGGGAACTCCACGTCACGGAGCATGGGGAGAACGTCAAGCGTCGATATCCTCCATTTCCCTGTCTCGGCGTTCGTAGTCGGGCCGGGGAAAAAAAGGAAAAAGGTACGGGTGGGAAACCGCCCGGGAAAAAAACGGCTTCTCAAAGGCACCAAGACGTACGGTATAGCCCGGGAACCACAAGGAGTGACGGTAAAGCGAGTACTGGTGCGAAAAGGGGGAAAAAAGCAGGTCCCGCGGTAGAAAGGGTGCAAAGGAAAAAAGCGAATGATTCAACTTCCTTAAATCCCTTTCAGTTCGCGAAGGGAGGCTAGCAAGGACGCCAAAGGGAAACGGAGAAAGCCGGGAGCAACAGAAGGGAAAAACCAGAGACTTCCAAGACTGATTGCCCCTCCGATGTAAGTCAGGAAAACGTCGAGATAAAAGGAAGAGAAAAGGTGGAGGAAAGACTGGGCGGACATGCGCAGAGCAATTTCAACGAAAAGCCAAGGAGCGGGGGGATCAGAAACGGAGCCACCGTCGCGCCAGTCGGCGTAGGTTTAGGTGCAACGGAAAATGCCGGCTGAAAGGAGAGGAGAGACACAAAGTCAGGCGCCTGTGAAGAGGATAGGCTCTAGACCGACGCAAAGTTGTACCAGAGTGAAGACTTTTCAGAGAAGCTTTCCGACGGCAATTCGTCTACTCCGTATAACCGGATCCAGCCACCCGGCGCAAATCAACCGGGCGCGGAAAAACGGTGGACAATACATTGCGATCGCGTGCAAGCTGAAGGGAAGACAGGCAGAAAAACCGGCGTCCCCGTCGGCGTCTCCAATTGGGGAGTACAAAGGGAAAGAGAAGGAGGGCAGATAGTTGCAGAAGATCTAAGCTCCTTCAGGAAAGACCGAAAAATCAAAGCGCCGATGAAGAAACGCCCAGTGTGGAAGGTCAATGACTAGTAGGCAAGTGGGGAACCCCAGCGATCGGAAGCTAGATCGAGAGCTGGACGCGATGAAGCAAAGGAGAGGCTGGCGAGAAAAAAATTCAAGACCCAAAACCAGGGGGGGTCTCCAGCAGCCTACGTCACCTTCGCAGGAAGGCTCAAATTGACACAAAAAGAAGAAGAGTCAAGAGAAGACGCCAATCCCGATCCAACAAAAAAAAACGCCTAAAGGGAGGGGAAAGGGAGTTAGACCCGAGTTCTAAGCGGCGGATACAGATCGGACTCCGACGAAAGGGGGGGGATTGGAAGGGGAAAAAAGCTTAAGAAATGGCGTCTCCCTTTTCGGATCCAGGCAACTCAACTCCCGGATGAGAACAAAACGTAGGGCGCAGAGAAACACCACCCCCCGCCTCCTAAGAGCAACGTACACTGGCAACATTGTGCCCCTACTGATGGCAAAATGGCGGGAAGGAAGAAGGAGTGGGTCAGAAAAAAATAAGGAACGGGAGAGTCAACTACAAGGAAGATCATAACGCCTCTCCTACATCTTTCTCCCAACAAGAAGGGATCCCCTAGAGCAGAGCAAACACCTTAAGGGAGACGTCTCGCTGATGTATGGCTCACCAGGAAAGCTACAGCGGTAGGCGGACGCGTTATCTTATCAAATGACTCGCGCCCCCCTCCCAGCGGGAAGGGAGGGAGGCTGAGAGGGAAAAGTATGATCCAAAGCTTTTGGAAATAGGGGAAAGATGTGAAAAAATTTTCTTTGAGGATCATCTCGGGAGGTGGAAGGTAGCGGCCCTGGTGCAAAACAGTTACTCGTTAGCGTTGCAACAGAGGGATCATGGGGAAAAAGAGCCAGGGTGAAGACTGGACCGCTAAAAGTCTTCGGCGAGATGACCAAAAGAACTAGCAGATTCAGAAAGCTTAGCCACGTAGGGGGAAATGTGCCCGTCCTGGAAACAAGAAAGTGTTCTTCCTGGCTACCATTCTTCATCCTAGATGTGTCAGGCAGACCGAAGTTGGGGGGGGGAAAAAAAGGGGTAAGAGAATTTTAGTCTCTTGCTTATCTAAGGGGTGGCTCTGGCCTCCTTAATCTAGCCAGTCTAACCTGTTCGGCCTAGAGCCATCTTAATTCTGTTTCTGGAAGTCGTTCCCTGTTATGGTGGGGAAACTTGTCAACTTGCCGAAGCGACCCTCAAATCACTCGTTTTGGTGGGCTTCTTTCTTTTTCTTTCCTCGAAAGAAACATTCTGAGTCTTGTCCATTATTAGCCGAGGAGGGCCCCTTTTCTCAGATTAAAGGTTGAGCCCCTTTGCGGGTCGTTGGCTCCGGCGTATCGCCGCTTAAAGGAGCAAAACTTCGAGCCAAACAAAAAGACACTTACATCAAACGAACAAAAAAAAAAAAACACAAAACAAGCCGGCCATTGACCCGCAGGAAGGAAGAGACCGAGGAGTGTCTTAACGTCGGACGCTTGAAAAAGGAACAGAACGCGGTAAGGGGGAGCCAGGGAAAAAAGGACGAGCTAACCTAAAAGAAAGGTCCAGTCTCGAATGGTAAGTAGAGTTGAAAAAAGCGCTTCCTTTTTGCCCTCCTCCTCCTCTCCCTGGACGGAAATCTGTGGCCCAAAAGACCACAAAAAACGGGCAGGTGTGACGCCTGGTTCCATGATCTGGTAAATTTCACAAGGGACTGGATCCGCTGCAGCCCGAGTGTTTTTTTGCAACCCAAGGGGACGAATTCTGAGGAGGGAGATCGGGAATAGAAAGTGGAAGAGCGCGGGGCTGACGAGGCGCACAGTCCATCACAAAAGTGTGCTATGGAAAGGTCCGCTGCTCGCCACGATCGCGATGACCGATGGGAGACTGGGGGGCAAAAAAGCAAGCGCGGTCGCCCTCTCTGAGCGTGGCGTCGGAAAAAATACAGAAACCGAGATCAATGACCGTCAGGGGCCTACAACGTGGGAAGGGATAACAAGGGAAAAGGAGTGGACTGAGACGGGGGCAAGTTCAGCAAGATTTCGCTCTACAGTACTACGCGCACTCTGGGGCTGAGACGACATAATGGAGAAGGATGCCCGACCGACCCGAGATCCCGTTCAAAAAGGGGGGGGGGGACAAGCTGGTCCTAAAAAACACAAGCCACACGCACGTCAGGAAGGCTTGCCGCTCCGATACGCCGAAGAAGCCCACGCCAATAAACAAAAAAGCAGACACATGGAAGGATCGGGCACGGGAGGGCGCACCAGGTACGGATGGGCGGTGACGACGACAGCGTCCCGCCGCATTTGGAGGACCGGGGATGGCCAGGAGTAGAGTTACAGTCCATGTATCCGCCGGAAAAAATCAAGAGAAGGGAAAGAATCCCGCACCACCTGTTTGAAAGCCATCCGCGCCAGAAGGAAGGAAGAGGGCAGGCCCTGAAGGGGGGAACGCTCGGGATCTGAAGAAAATAATCCGAGCAGGTTCATGCGCAAAGAAACCCCGCGACGGTTTCTTCGGAGTTGCCAAGGAAACCGACCGGGACCGGGGAAAGAGCAGGACCGGAATGCGCTACAGAGTGTGCCGAAGACAGCAAGGACCCCTACCCGTCTTATCTCTCACCGTGTCATTTTAGAGCAAAAGGAGGAGCAAAAAAGAGCTTTTAGGGGTCAACGCTGTCATCGATTGGCTGTCTTCGGCATACCGGAGGAGAG
>Ga0179593_1660526_pt1 | contig 10987 bp, 12 predicted proteins | sample CZODoug2_1_08_16_FD_185931 | JGI IMG/M metagenome (GOLD analysis project Ga0179593, IMG submission 185931) | Vadose zone soil fungal communities from Angelo Coast Range Reserve, California, USA - CZODoug2_1_08_16fungal (PacBio error correction) | ecosystem: Environmental > Terrestrial > Soil >...
GTGCCCTCGGCATAAGGGGGAGGGACCCAGGGGGGTGCCTGCATGGCCGTCCGTACACTCTGCGGGAAGCAAGTGGGAAGAAATCTCAAAGTGCGCATGCCCAATGTGGGCTAGAACAGGCTGGGCGGGGAAAAAAGGATCTTCTTACGGGGAAAAAAGAAGAACAAAAACAAAAAAAGCAAAACGCACAAAAATCAAAAACCCAAAAACCAAAGAAAAAGAAAAAAAAAAAAAAAAAACAAAATTCGGGATCTTGCGCAGCGCCAGGGGAAGATTTTCGCTTTCTCTCCCAGAAGCGACAGTGGGTTCGCGGATGAGAAATGCGGAAGGGGGGTGGGGGGGGGGGTTGCGGCTTGAAAACTGCTCTTCCACGTCTAGCACGGGGCCTCTGTCTTGTCGAGGATTGACTGCAGGGCTATTCGGGATGACTTTCCAAAAAAAAGGTGGGGGATCTCGTCTATCACTGCAGGAAACATGTCATTGGGACTTGCAGACCACGAAAAGAAGGGTCGCGGCCAAACGCGAACACGCATTTAATAGCCCCGGTCGGGGTTTCGAAAAAACCCCACAAAGAGAACTGGGTAATGAGGAAGGGGGAGAAAGTTGACTTCGCAAAAAAAGTTTTGGCTCTTGGGGCGGAAAGAAGGCACCGTAAGCAGCTCAGGTTGTTTCCGAACCTTCTATCGAGGAGAAAAGGCATCGCTGCACACAAGAAAACAAAAGGGGGAGGAAAAGTTTTAGGAAGGTTTGTGCCGGGGCACATAGAAGCATCACGTTTTAGGTGCTTGGAAAAAAGACGCGGGGACTACCTCTGTTTGAAACAAGATCCACTCCTTGAAAAAAGGAAAAGGGGAAGTGGCAAAAAGGGTTTTGCTCTGGTTTGGAAATCCTGCGAAAAACCGAGGAGGATTAGGAAAGCGGTGCGGCCACTTCGGTGGCGGGGTAATAGATTCAAAAAGGCAAAAAAAGGAAGAAAAGAGTCAAACCACCAGGGACGGTTCAAGGGAAGGGGGAAGGGGGTCTCCCTACAATTCAAACCAGGGATATTTGCAAACAGGGCTCCAAAAATATCGAGAAAAAGGTAGGCTCGCTTGAAGGTGAGAATTACGCTTGAGTACTGGCTGGGGGGGGAGATTGGTCATAAGAAAAGTAAGGGTGACAAAAGAAATCCAGAAATCCGATTTTGCGCGGTCATTACCTTTCAGGGGGAGAAAAAAAGCAAAAAAAAGCGAGGGTTGTCCCCAAGGTGTCGTTGCACAGGGGGGAATCCTTTCTCAGGTCATCGTACTGTATCGGTGTTCTATTTCAAGAAAGAAGGGAGAGGGATTTAGGCAATACCTGGGGATAAATCTAGAGGGGGCTCTGCATCCACTGCTGACAAAAGAAAACGGTGTCCTTCTTTCACGAAAGCACGGGGGAAAAAAAAAACGGCATACTTCCGAATCGCCGCCAATAAATCAAAAAAAGAGAAAAAAGGGGGGAACGTGAGTCACGACGCTCAGCATGCTCGATGCGGAAAGATGGACCGGGGGGTCGGGCGGCGAATAGAGGACCAAAAAAAAAGGGGGAAATTTCAAGTAGGACCTTTAATTGGCGGCCGGCAGGGTGAGGGGGAAGAAGTTGAAAAAAAGGGGGGTGGCAAGGTTGGAGTGGAAAAATGTCGAGGGTGCAAGTCCGCAGTTCAATAGTGGCAACATACAGATACTGCGGTACCCATCATAAGGAGAAAGGCTCTGAAACCGTCTTTATGTGAGAAGAAAAATACTTGGCGTGCAAAAGAAAAGTGGAATTCTATTTGGGAACCCCTGAATCCCAACCGAGCGCCGGGGGAAATTGGGAAATCGAAGGGGGAAATGGCTGATGAAAAAAGAGAGAGCACGAAAAGGCAAGAAAAATGTAAAGGGGGGGGGGAAAAAAATTAGGAGGTTTTGGCTGAAGGAGGCGTCTAAATTTGATCAAAGGCAGTTTGAGAAGGAAAACGCGGTCCCAGGGGGGGCGGCTAAAAAAAACGGGCAGGGCTGGAGAAAAAAAAAAAACTTTTCGGTAACCTCAGACACCAAAAAAAAAAAGGGAGGTCTGAGGCTGAAGGGAACGATCGAAAGTGCTCGGGAAAACATTCGGACCGGAAAGAAGAGGGATAGTCGGAAGAAAGAGAAACCAGTCAGAAGTCCTGAGAGCATGTAAATGGGGTCACCTTATGCTAAAGGGAAATGGCAGAGGGGATATGGCCGTGGGGCAAAGGGGGGTGGGCCACGCTAAAAAAAAAGAAGCTGTGGGGGAGTCCATGAGATGGCTTAAAGAAAAATTCCTCATCAGGGCAGCAGGGGGGGGGGAATCTGCATCGGTCAGACGTCTCAAAAAAAAGGATATCGCGAAAACTAATCTTCCGATAGGGGTTTGGGAAACTTCACCAAAGGGAGGGGGGCTGCGACAAAAAAATTGGGGGGGAAACGGACCTCTGGACAGAACGGAAATGGGCAAAATCGATGGGCGGCGAAAAAAAACCTAGTAAAATCGTTGAGAATGGGGGAACTCACTCAAAAAAAAAAAAAAAAGGAAGGCTAAGATTGCTCATGCTGGTGAACGATTAAAAAATGGGGGAAAGACGACTTGGTTCAGGGCGGGGGACGAAAAAAAAAAAAAAAAAAAACCTTCGGCACTGCTGCAACCTCCTCAGGGACTTGGGCTTTCACACTATTTGAAGAGGAATGCAGAAAGCCCTATATCGCGGTTTCTTCATCTTTGCGAAAGGGAAGCGACTAGTGCCGGGGAAGGAAAGTATTTAAAAGGAGAAAAGAAAAGAGAAAAGAAAGGAATATTTTAGGCATCTTGCAGGCAGGACAAAAAAACCGGTCAGCGTGTAATAAAAGGGGCTATGGAAGAAATGGTCCCCGGACATAGTCAGCGTCTCTTGAAGAAATAAAAAAAAAAGATACTTTATGGTTTGCTAAAGGGGCATTACCTGACTAAAGTAAACTACGAAGGAGGGGGGCTCGAGGTGAGAAAGAAACAGTCGACTCGGCAAGGGAGAGTTAAGAAAAGAAGAGGTTTGGTGGGGAAAGGCTATCTACTACGCGGACTCGAACGCTGCTCAGAGCTCACCTGAGGGGAGAGGAACCCGGTGCTGGGGGGTATCAACCGGCGGAGTGTCACCTTGAAAGAAAACCTTAGGGAAAGGGCGGGTTCGTTTCTGGTCAGCTTGATCAAAGAGGACTGGGCTTGCGGATTTATACGGCTGAGAAAACGCACTAAGGGCGGATTTGGGGGGGACACAGGGGGACAAGAAGTTTTAAAGTTCGCTGGCCAGAGGGGAGTTGACATATCATAAAAAAATGTTGGGGGAGGGGGGGAGTGTCGCGTGCTAAAAAGGGGATAGGGTGAAAGGGGGGGTAAGGCTCATGGGGAATAAGGAGCTCGGAGCCTCGGGGGGTACCGCGTTCGTGCCATGAAAAGGAAGTGACTCTACCATGGCCAAACTTGAAATCAAATAAACGGGGAAAAGGGGCGGTCAGAAAGGGGATATCTCAGCGGCCATGAGATTTCATTTCGGTGCTTTCTTAAGGGGCCGGGGGGGGGGGGGGTGAAAGGAGAGTAAAGGAAGGGGGCGCATTGAAGGTCCGCTGAGGAAATTTGCGGGCCAGGTAAGGGCTTGTGGGGATGTGCGGGCGGGGAAAAGGGGGGCTGAAGGGGGGGGGGGGGGTAAAGGGATTCATAAGATCTTCTAGTCAGCGAGGTACTCTGTTCAGGGAAAAGCATGGATTTAGTAGAAAGGGGGCTCCGCGGGGGGGGAAAATCTGGCGAGGCTGTCTGGGGCTCTGGGACTCGGGAAAAATAGCGGTGAGGGAGTCAAAAATAGGGGGGAAAAAAAGAGGGGAGGGGGGGTTACCTGGGAGCGTGGAAGCACCTAAAAGGGGCGCATCTTACTGTTGTCAGGGGGAGTACGACAGGTGAGGGAGTGTGGTTCAATTGGAAAAGGAAAAGGGGGGGGGGTGGGGGGGGTGCCAATCCGCGTTGTGCCGAAAAACAAAACAGAAAAAAAAAAAAAAAGAAAACCCCCCAATAGGAAGGAACCACCGCTCACAAAAGTATCCGTTGTCGTCAAATGGGCCCGGGGCTACATGATACCCGAAAAAAAAAAAAAAAGGGGGGGTGGCATTGAGGGGCCTTAACCGAAGGCGGAATAGGACAAACACCCGGGGGAAAAAGGAAAGGCTCTTTAGCCTAACGGACCTTCAATCATATTGGGGGTGGATCGGAGAAAAACAAGACATACAAACTGAGAGAGAGATACACAACTTCTTGCAGTAAGAGGGGTGCGGGACCGGGGAGGAAGTCGGGAAAGGCAAAAGGGTTGCCGAAAAACAATGTAGTTCGAGTCATGCATCGGTGCAAAAACGCGCGAGAATATGCCAAAAGGGGGGGGAACCCTTCAAAAAGGCCTGCCATGACAACTAAGGATCAAAAAAAAAAAGGCTGGAGCGAGCTGTCCTGTAGAAATGACGATCCGTTTGGCGAGGGGTAGTGAATAAGCTAATGTTACTTCAGGGGGGGGGGGCTTCTGTAACTCAACGCCAGGATAAGGCGCCGCGTCAACCTGGAGGAGAACGCGACTATTAACGAAAGCGGATTCGAGGGGGGTTGACCGGGAGGGGGACCACATGAGGGAGGCAGACGTGTATCGGAGGGCCATGAGAAAGAGAGGAACTGTTCTCGACAGAAGGGAAATCCGAAGGGGGGGGGACTTGGGGGGTGCAAGAATCAAAAGAGAAAAGACATGCGTTGGGCTCGAAGGGGGGAAAGCGGAGGAGAAGCAAAAAAACACGCGCCTTAAAAAAAGGGGTTTTTCCTGCCAAAAAAAAAACACAGAAGACTCAAGGGGGGAGCTCCTGGAAAATCTCTTGGCCGGCGGAAAAACAGTCAATCTGCAGAAAACGTTGGGGATTCGTATGATAATATCCAAAGAATTAGAAGGAAAGATAGGGGATTTAGGGTCGCAATGTCAAGACGGGGGAGTGTGTGTGATTTTGGATGGGCCTAAAAAGAAGGAAAAATCCTTGCAGGGGAAACTGCTACATGAAGGGGAAGAAGGCAGAGGGAGTTGGCTGCGAAGGGGCGCAAGAAGGGAAGGATTAGTCCTGAAGAAACGGTACCTCTCAAGTATTGAACGAGGGGGAGTAGAAGGTCCAGAATCCAACCATGCGCCGAAATGGTCAACATAAAGTAGTGGGGGGGGGGGGGGTCCTGCAAAAAGGTGCAAAAGGGGGGGGTTGCAGGGGGAAGGGTCTAAAAAGAAGGCTGGCTGGGCGAAAAGTGTCAAGCTGACAGGAGACAAGAAGTTGGATGGGGAGAGGGGGGTCGAGTTCTATTAAAGTGGACATCGCAGCAATTTGGAGGTTAAATAAGCCGAAATAAAAAACGGCGCGCAGCTAAAAAAAAAACTGGTACTGGAAGATATCTGGCCAATACCCCCAAACTATAAATGAGGCCAAGATGCAGCCGGCTGAGAAAAAGAGCGCGGCCCAAAACATGAAGGGTATCGAGGCTGAAAATAACCGGGGATAGTGGGGAAAAAAAACGAAGGCTAGAAAAAAAAAAAAACTTATCTGTCCCGCCGTGAGACAGGGCACGATAAGTCCTAGGAAAAAAAAGCCGGGTGGGACAAAGCGAGTGCACATTCGCGAGGAAAAGGGCAGACAGGAGCGGACAGTACGAAAATTTCAGGGGGAGCCTGAAAAAAAAAAGAAGTACGGCTCAGGCAACAGTGAGAAAGGGGGCGAGACCATTGCGGAAAGTGGGTGTTCTATAGCCGTCAAAAGTAATATTGGTATGGGAAAATCCTGAAAAAAGAGAAAGACAATTGTCGCCAGAGTGAAAACCATGGAAAAAAGATGGGCTGGGAGGGGCCTAAAAAAATCGTTCTCAGTTCACAGGGCATGCCCTAAGAAAAAAACCAACTACGGAGAGGAGAGGACGGGGCGAAAGAGGAACTGGGTTGTATGGTCCAACGCTATCGACTTTGAGGCTGCGGACGGAGCTGGAAGCGACTTGTCAAGAAAAAAAAACAAAACCAAAAAAAAAAAAAAAAAAAAATGAATTGTGTGGAGGTAGAAGCGTCGCCATAGAGGCCGGGGGACGCATCCGCTAGGCGCCGGGCGCAGGGGAGGGGGGGAAGGGGGAGAGCGATTGATATTTAAAGGGCGTAGCGGGCAGAGAGACCGGAGGAGAAAAAAAAAAAATGACATTTTTCGTCTTTAAAGATGCAGGCGGTCAAAAAAAAGTGAAACTTGTAAAAGGCCTCTCCCGTCAAAAATTTGGGACCCTGAGGAAGGGCCGGGAACCATAGAAAAGGCTTTGAGGAAAGATGATGTTTTGTCGGGGAAGGAAGCAGGGATCTTCCGCGCGGCTAAAGAAAGGGCTGGATGGAACGAGACGGAAATTTCGAAACCGGAAAGGACCTTCATGCTTCAGCATGCGTTTTGGTGGGGCAGGGAGCTCTGAGGCTTATCTAAACTGGAGAAAAGAGGTGGGCCAGCAAGGAGGGGGCTCGGGACGGGGGGAGGGGTTAAAATCCCCGAAAAAAAAAATGCAAAAAGGTACAGCGTTACCTTTGAGCAACAGAGTCAGCCACCCTGAGCTACGGTGGGAAACAGCTGAAGAGGCGATCCTTCGTGGAACGGCACCCTCGACCTAAAATTCGAGTGAAAATTGGCTCCGCGAGGTGGAGCAGGGCGTTCAAGGCTTGATGCTATACTCGGAATTCTGTCGCCTGGTGCAAAGGGGGGAAAAGAAAAAGTTAGAAAGGACTTGAAAAAGAGGATTTGGTCCTCGCTCAAGGGGGCTCGCGTTTTTAAAAAGGGGCATTTGTAAGAGGAGACCATTTTTGGTAGCACAAGAAAAAAGATCACAGAAACATTGGAAAAAAAAGGGCCAGGCGAGCCAAAAAGGCTGCGGCTCTATGAAGGGGAAAAAATGTCGTGGGAAGGAGAGGAACCAGAATTCCTCGTAAAACGGAGGGGGCTAGAGGGAAAGAGTCGTCCGTCATCCTCGGGGGGTCCTTATAAAAGGGGTCGGCGAAAAAATGGGGGGAGGTGTGTTTTGTTTGTGGGGTTGAAAGTAAAAAATATGCCATACTCTTAAAAACCGTGCGAGGGCGGGGGCCCGTAGGAGAGCAGTTGGGGGAGAGCTCAAAGCATAGCGGTCGGGTAGAGCCAAGGTCTGGGGGGAAGGGGCCTTTGCTTCATGGAAAAAGGGGACCACGTATAGCGCACCAAAAAAAAGACATGAAAGAGGGGGGGTGACGCCGGTATTTGGGAAAAAAAACGCGAGGGGGAAGAGATGGTTTAGGGGAGAAACAAGTTTACGGGGCGGGCGGATCCGGGTAGTTGGTAAAAAGGCTAATGGAAATGCGGCGAAGTCTTGGGCCAGCTGCCGGTTGAAAAAAAAAAACGAATCGTCTATCGCTCCAAAAAGAGCCACGCCTCTGCCAGCCGCAAGGACATCTTAGCCGTTTCGGCAGAGGGGGGCCGGGGGGGGAAAATGGGGGGGCATTGGGAAGGGCATTAGGGAGAGGTGCTGAAGAGGGAGGGGGGGAAATGACTATGAAAGAAAACCAAAAGGGGGGGGGGGGGGGGGGGCCGGGGGCGGCTCTGGAAGAAAAAGGGGGGGGGGGGGAAAAGTGTCAGAAAAAAAAAAGTCTCTCTAAAAAAATACCAACTTAAGAAGGAAGAGGAGAAAAAGGCTTGGCGGTCTGGTTCAAGAGAGGCTCTAAACGTCTTCGGGTTGCGCCTGGGAAAAAAAAAAAGGAGGTAGATTGCATTCAGTAGGGGAAAGCGGTTTTAAAGGGGGACGCTAAAGGGGGTCTATGTGAAGCATCTTACGAGAACGGGCAGAAGGAATGTCGTTAGCTTCTCTGAATGGAGAGAATCGGGAAGCTTCGTCGTGCTGCTGGTGGACACAAAAGAGGGGGGTCAAAGAAAAGGGCTTCGGAAAAAAAAGAAAAGACGCCAACTCGTTTTCTGGGGGGAAGCCGCGTCAAGCCTGTCTTAAGTGCAGGGAAAAAAAATCTAGACTGAGAGGGATTTGGGGGGAAATAGAGAAACTTTCAAAAAAAAGATTCCTTGGTTTCAGGGCGTTGAGGGGTGCGGAGAGACAGGGGAGAAGAGTTTTCTCGGGTCAGGAGGGGGAAAAGACGGCTCCCTTTCCCTCTTCTCTTGGGGGGGGGACTTTCTATATGTCAAAAGTTCAAAAAAAGGCTTTTTGGTACGCGAAGTTGATAGAGAGATACATCGGGAGAAGAAACCTCTACATTCGGGGTTCCCTCTTGTGTGGCTCTAGCTAAAGAAGAGAGATACTTGTTCAAGTGCAAAAAAAAAGAAAATACGGGAGGGCCTCTACTGTCTGAAATGGTATGTCAGGTCCAAAAAGGAAACTAGAGAAGGGGGCGTCTTTAAGAATCCCGGTGTCGCCGGTAGAATATCTCCTAAAATAGGCTCGTCAGGAAAATGGCGAAAGGCCAAGCTCGGGTAATTGGGGGGGGGAAACTGGGGGAAAAAAATTTGTTCGAAGTCCACTAGAGGTGCAAATTGAAAGAAGCTTTCGGTACATAACAGGAGAGGCGAAAAAAAATCCATATAAGTGCTCCTGAAAAGTGCTTTTCGACGTCTCCAGAATAGTAGGTAATTCTCGGAAAAACCAGTACGAGTTGAAAAGGAAAAATGCGAAAAAACTTGGGATGGGGGGGAAAGACAGCACGACTCGGCGTGTGTGGCGTAATCTACCTGGGGGAGGGATGGGCAAAGACAAAAAAATGAGGGTAAGTTGGCTAGGTTTCTCAATTTGTCTCCTTCTAAAAAATTGCGGGAAGAAAAATGTGATAGTCTTTTACCACTCAACAGGGGCGGAAAAAAACCCTTCTGCAGGGTCGGAAAAAAGAAGACTATTCCTATAGATATAAAGGGCGCCGTCGCTCCAAAGGAGCAACCGCAAAAAGTCAAGTGCAGCGAAGAAGGAAACATTCAGGGAGGGAGAGCAGAATTAAGGAAGAAGGGCCATTCAAAAAAAAAAAAAAGGGGATTGCCGGCGAGTAAAAGCTCTATGTTTACTGGGGGTATCGGGGAGAGGGAAGCCTCGTCGATGTCTGGCCGGAAGTTTCGAGAATAGAAAAGGGGGAAGAAAAGTGTTTGAAGCCAATGGCTCAGTATAGCTGGGTGGTGCCTGGCGGGAGAATTACATGTAGTAAAATTTCAAAATTGGGGGGGGGCCGCCAGCAAGGGAGGGGGACTGTTGAAAGAGAAAAAAGACGAGTCGCGTCCCAGGCAGACGAATTTATCGGGCGATAAGCAAGAGCTTTGGAAGGGGGGAAATACCTTCAGCCATATTAGAGATGAAGATGCAAAAAAAGTGGGGAGTTTAAGGAGAAAAGAAAAGGAGCCGCGTGCCCTCTCGGCGCAACGATGGGGGGGTCCAAAGGGGGAGGCAGAAGGGGAAAGAACAACGGATAGAAGGAGGAAAGAGAGAGGGGCGCAGGGAAAAGAAAAAAAAAAAAAACAAGAGAAAGAAAAAAAAGTCGACTCTCGCCGAAGCGTGGGAGGGGAGGGAAAGGAAGAAAAAACTGCGTTGGCGTCAAGGGAAGATGGCCAGCGCAATTTGTGCAGCAGAAAAGCTTGGGGGCCGCTCCAAAAAAAGTGGCGGTCGGAAAGCGGAAGGATTAATTAGAAAAGGAGAAAAAAAATCTGCGGAAATGTCAGTTCGAGAAAGTCTCCAGCTGTCGGGAAGCGAAGATTATCAAGAGCGGGCGGGGGGGAAGCACAAGAGATGACCTCAGAAAAAAAATGCCACTGCATAGTCAAGGAGATCGGCCAGAGTCAAAGAGAGAGGGAGGGTTTGGGAAGAATGAGCGGGTGGCCAGCTCGGACCCGGAAGTCGGGAAAAAGGGGGCTGGAGAATGTCTGACACCAAAAAGGGTCTGTGCATCTGGCCTTCAAAAGGTGCTCTCATTTTTGGGAGGGGGCTATAGACGGGACTCGCTCGAAGCAGGTCCAGCGCGAGGGGGGAAGGAGGTGCGCCGTCGGGGGGGGGGGGGGAGAAAGAAAAGAGGTCTTATTGCCAAAGAATGAAGGCTTGATCAACAAGGAAACTACAGCTGCTATCTCCAAAGAAGGGTAAAAAAAAAAAGATTCATTTTCGCAGGCCTTGGGGAGTAAAAGAAAAAAAGGAACGCAAAAAAAAAAAAGTTTTTGGAACTCACAAAGAGGTTGACCATTGTCAAAAAAGGGGGGGGGGGGGGGTCTGGGGGGGGGAAGCGTTTACGTTGGCCAAAGGAATTCGACAAAGAGGCATCCAGAAGGGGTATAAGAAAGGAAAAAAAGTATCTGCGTGCAAGGGGGCAAGGCAAAGAACCGGGAAGAAATGGCCTTTGACCTGGAGGATAGGCTAGCGTAAAAAGGGTTGGGAAAAATCAAAGTCAGGCAAGGGCGCATGCCGCAGGAACGCTTATCCAGCCTGGGGTGCATGGACGTGGGGAAAGAAGGGGAGCGACAGAGGCTAGGTAAATGCTGAGAGAAGCGGGATGGCTTCGACAAAAACTTCGGATTCTGGTGGCTGGGGGGGGGGGACGGTAAGTTGGGGTTGCAAGAGTCAGAAGAAGGTCTTCAGGGAGGGAAGAAAAAAAGGGGGGAAAGGGGTCGTAGGCATTTGATGGAATCCTAATCATTCGGGAAGGAGGGTCTGAAGCATCGGCTAAGAAAGGTGCCAATTTCTTCATGAGAAAAGACCGTAGAAAAAAGAATAGCTCTGCGGGGTGAATCCAGGTGGAAAGTGGGGGGGGGGGGGAAAAATCTTTATGAGAAGACTGCGTTACTATCGGAGGGGGTGGGTCTCTTGGGAACGTAAGGAAAAAACCAGTGGCTCCATGGTTCAAAAAAAAAGACAGCAAAAAAAGTCAATTCTTCAAGAAGAGGAGAAAAGCTCCAGCCTGCTCGACATGAAG
>Ga0179593_1733663_pt1 | contig 10987 bp, 15 predicted proteins | sample CZODoug2_1_08_16_FD_185931 | JGI IMG/M metagenome (GOLD analysis project Ga0179593, IMG submission 185931) | Vadose zone soil fungal communities from Angelo Coast Range Reserve, California, USA - CZODoug2_1_08_16fungal (PacBio error correction) | ecosystem: Environmental > Terrestrial > Soil >...
CATGTGGTCGGGAGCCGTAATTTGATGAAAAAGAAATTAGGAAGGCTGGAAAAATCGGGTGAGGAAAAGCGATTGCGGAAAAAAAAAAGAAACTTCGCGCTACGGAAAAGGCTTTGGGAAAGCATCAGGGGGGTTAGGTTGGTTCGTGAAAAAAAGAAAAGGAAAACGTCCGGGGAAATTCTTCGAAGGGCGCTTCCGGGGCGAAGACGGTCTTATGTCGAAGGGGGATTTATGCCGGGAGTGTATAAGAAAAAGTGAAATCATTACTAGACCCTTGGGAAACTCCTGCATTGCAAAGAAGAGAGGGGTGAGGTCCTTACTGGAAATACCAGAGATCCAATCCTGCAAAATAAGGAAAAGATAATAATATAGAAGGGGGAAAGAAGTTTATAAGATGTGATGGGAATGGAGGAAATATTTTCTAATGTCCAAAAGAAAAATTTGCAGGGGGAGTGAACAGCAAAGGGCTTGGTGAAAGATCAGGGGAAAAGCGTTCAATGGGTTACAAAACAAAGGAGTCCGAACAGGCTTACGTCGGAGAAAGATAATTGCAGGGAAGGAAAGGGAAAAGCATATCTGAAACCGGAAGGCGAGGGGAGGATTCCCTTTCTTAAATTTTGTCGGGAGGGGGTTCGGCTGCGCCCTTGGCAGAAAAAAGGATGGCCGTAAGGGGAGTAAAGGGAGAGTTCGTGGGGTCTGAGGGTCCTCATGACAAACCCCATACGGTTCCTGTTCAGGAGGACAACCCGGAAGAAAAAAAAAAGATATCAGTCAAAAGGAGTTTTTTTCACAAAAAAAAGAGAGGGGGTCTTTACCGGGAGTTTCGGCGACAACTCGTCCACCGCCTTATCTCCCGAGGGAGGATCTTCAACTCGATGCGTTCCCTCCTCTTCGAAGGGGGGGGGCAGCCCTGGGAGAGCAGTTCAAAGGGACAATGGAAAAAGAGGGCTCGTTGTTTGGGAAAAGAAGGAAGGAAGGAAAAAGTATTGGAAAGCCAAGGGCGAGGAAGTGGGAAGGCGACAAGGGGGCCGTTTGGTAAGAAGCATCGGAGCGGAGGATGTCTTGAAGAAGAAAGGAGGGAAAATTGAGGCGGGGCTGATTTGGGGAAGGGGAAAAGAGTGGGGAGGACGATTCAAGTCAAAAGAAAGACGGGAGCAGCGACGGGCAGTGAGCAGGCAAAGGGGAAGCCGTAAGCGAGCGATGTCGAGAGGCTTGGACCAGCGTTTGCGGAGGAAGGGTGCTTGCCTCAAAGAGCAGGAGGGGGGTCAATGAAGGCTTCTTCGAGAAAAAGGGGTGGTATTTGCGGAAGAAGGGGAAATCCGAAGACTCATCTGAGCAAAAAAGGGGCTTGACGGAGGAAGTGATAAAAAAAGCCTCCTTAGGAGAGGAATGCGGTTCATGGAACCCAGAACTAACTCGCAAAAGGTCTCAATCGAGAGTGTTTATCAAGCCGGGGGAATTGAGAATGAGGCTATCAATCGCGGGGGGATGCGCTAAAAGGGAAAAATGGCGAACCTTCTCAAAAGAGTCGGAGAAAGGGGGTTAAAGAAAGGTCCCCCAAGGAGGGGCATAAGCGCGGCGGGGAAAGAGGTCGGAATGTGATTTTGCGAGGGCGAGGAGAACTGGCTCAAAGGGCTCTTCCAAAAGAAGTCGAATTCCGGGGAAGGGGAGGAGATTGGTCGAAGGTGAAGAAAGACAGTGGGGAAGGTGAGACGGACACTGTGATTTGTCTTCTACGGGCTAATTCGCATAAGAGAAAGGCAACCGGCGGGGGAAAAAGATAAGGAGGAAACGCTTAGAAAGGCGGCAAATCACAAGTTTCATTAAGGAAAAAAAGGAAAAAGGAGATTTTAGTCAGCGAGGAAGAAAGGAGCATTCGGCCTGAGAGAGGGTTGGAAGGAATGGGGGGGGAAGAGTAGTCCGAATAAAAATCGCAAATCATCGTATTAGAAAAGGGGACTCCCGCCTCCGCTAGAATAGGAAAAAGTCAGTTAAAAAAAAAAATCATGTTTCAGCCGAGAGGGAAAGGTCGAAGAGAGTTCCGCATCGTTTCGCGGGAGAGGGGGGATGTTCGGAGGCCGGAGAAGGGAGAAAATCCCAGGAAAAAGGATGGCCGCTCACAATCCTTCAAGAAAGGGAATAACGGCGGGGGAGTGCTGATTTCGTCTGTGGAAAAAAAAAAAAAAAAGGAACCTGCATTAATAAAGGGGAGGGCCTCATCAAGAAGAAGGGACCGCGGGGTGGAATCAGAAGGAAGGAGAAGGCTTCCGAAAGAAAAACCACATTAGTCGCATTGAAAAGGGACATTGCAGAAACTGGCGGGAAGGTGCGCTCAGTGAAAGGCGAAATCGAAAAAACGGGGAAAAATCGAGGGCCTAAGAGCTCAGAGGGGCTTACACATTGGCGGATCATAGCCCTTAAAAAAGGGCTGATTGAAAAATAGCTACATCAACGTGGTCCAATAAAAAAAGAAGTGCGCATAAGGGTCGAATCGGTGAGATTCCGAATCCTCTCCAAAGAGGGGGGACGTTTCACCAAAGAAAAAAAGGGGGAAAAAAGAGTTGCTGGAAGTCGCATCGTCAAAGGAGCTTAAAAGGGGACAAAATAAGCCTATGCTTCAAGAAAAAACCACAACGGCCTCTGGGGGGGGGACAAAAGTGAAAGAAAAAAGGCCGTTCTGTGGGCACAGAAAGCGACTGGGATTGCGCGTAGATTGGAGGAAAAAAAGAAGAGGGGATCGTGGGGCTCAGGGCGCCTTCTCAGCAGTGGTGCAATACAGGGGATACTTACGCTGCAAAGGGGATTCTCTTAAGGGAAGGGAGGGAGGGCCGAGAAAAAATGAAAAGCCAGGGGTCGTGCTTGCTCCCGAAAACCACTACTTAGGGCAAGGAAGTAGCCTGCAAAGCAAGCGGGAAGGAAAGACGCCGCATCGAAAAAAGGTGACCAGAAAGCGCAGAAAAAGACCCCTCGCGTAAAAAAGCTTGGGAGATCTCCAGGCCTGGCGTGGCGTCAGACGAGGGGGGGGGTTCGTGAAAGAGAGTGTGAACCGATTTGAAAAGACATTTCTCGGTGCAGAAAAAGAGGCTGTTTCCCGAAAAGAAAAGTGGTGAACTCCCGACAAGGGGGGGGTACTGCTATGGGTTTCATTAGAGCTGTAGGGCTCGCTAAAAAGGAGGAATCGGGGAAAGGATTTGCAGGATTACTAAAGGAGATATTAAAGTAGAAAAGAAAGGACGAGACTTTCGGGAAGGAAGTTCTCCAAAGGGGGATGATTTCACGGGGAGCAGCAAGCAAGCATCGTCTTCTATCGGAGAAAGAAGAAAAAGTACGCTAAAAGGGAGGGCACGAAAGAAGTGTGTACAGGGGGGAGAGATATCGCCAAAAAAAGAAAAAGTATCGATTGCTCACAAAGGGGGGAAGAGCGCGGGGGAGGGTGCGCTCAAGGCCGAGCTATGAAGAACAGAGATCGCTTGGCCGAAAAGGGGGATTTGTGAGTTGCAGAGGAAGAGTGGTCGCAAGAACCGGGGGAGAGGAAGGAAAAAAACAACAACGTGGGGAAGAGGGAGATAATCAGGGTCTTTTTAAACGAAAGGGGCAAACTACAAAAAAGGGGAGCGCGTCCAGCGAGGGGGGCGTCCTAACTTCTCTTGAGACGTGATCCGGGAAAAAATCACCGACGGAGCCTTTGTTAGCAAAAAGAGGGGTCGGTGGGAAGAAAGGAAGGAAAACGTCCTGGGGGGAACGGCTAAGTCTTCGGCAAAAAAACATTCTTCTTACAGGGAAGGAGGCGCGTAGTGCGAGGAGGAGATAGGGGAGGCCAGAGACAAGTTAAAAAAAGGCATCAAAGGGGAAAAAAAGGTCCGCAGGGAGTCGGCAAGCGTTCGCGTAAAAAGACTAAAAATCCTGGAGAGAAGGGGAAAAGCAAATCTGACAAATGAGCCGCTCTCTAGACGGAAAAGGGAACTTTCTGAAAAAAAAACGGTGTTTTGACAGAGGGGTCCCAGGACGAAAAGTTACGGGAGGGAACAGCAGCGAAAAAATGCTTGGGGGACAGGGGGGGGATTTTCGCGGAGAACGGGTTACAAAGAGAGGAAAGACTCGCTTACGAAAAGGAAAAAAATTTCCGGGCAAGGAGAGGACGCAGCTCTTGGAAAGGCGCGGAGGAAGTCTGGAATTAGGGGAGGAGGTTTGAAGGGGGGGGGAAAAGTCGTAAAGGGAAAGGGATAAGGATGGCCACGGCGACTGAAGTAAAAATTCGGAAGTCTTGGAAAAACTACTGGGGAGTGCAGAAAACGAACCCATACGGGGGGGTTTCTGGTCTTCTTCTCATACCGGAAAAAAGAATGGCAAAAAAAAATTGGGTGGTGAATCTAGGTATGGAAGAGCGTTGGAAGGAGGAAAAATCGAGGCCAGGGGGGGTGGGGGGTGGGGGGGGGGGGGGGTTGTGGTGGGGGAGGGTGTTGTGGGGGGGGGGGGGGGGGGGGGGGGGGGGGGGGGGGGGGGGGGTGGGGGGGGGGTGGTGTTGGGGGGGTGTGGGGGGTTGGTTTCCTCAGAAAAATCGCCTACGGGCGAAAGAGGCCGACCATCGAGCAAGAAAGGGAGAGATTTGGCAGAAAAGCCTGCCAGTTCAAATTGCACAGGTCCAGAGGGGCAGGGGTTGGGGGGGGTGTGGGGGGGGGGGGTTGGAAAGGGATAAGGAAGCTCGCCAAGGGGGGTCCCCGAAGCTCGCGTGGGGGGGCCAAAGGAAGTCCTACCAAGAAGGGTGAATAACCTTTTGAAAGGGTGGTGAATCTTCCAAATCTGAGCAGGCAGGATGGAGGTGTCTATATCTCTCGGGAAGTCGTGGAGGAGGCTGAATTGGGTGCTTTTGTGAACGTATGTGAATGAAAAAAAAAAAGACCTTAGAGGTTCAAGCATACTGTAAAAAAAGGGGATCTACTGGGAGGAGAAAAGTGTGTTCCCAGAATCTTCGGCTGAGAGGGGGGGGGGGCAGGATGAGATGCTCCTTTCCACTAGAAAAACCTGTCACGGAGCCAGGATGGGCTGTCATGAAAAGCAAGACGACTCATGTTGGGGGAAGAAGTCCGTTTCGGCAAGAAGAAAGATGGAAATACACACCGAGTAAGGGAATTGAATGAGGCCTGAGGGCAGGCTTACATTAAGGAGGGGAGGAAGGCGGCGCGCAAAAAAAGAAACAGCCGGCAAAGAAAGGGCGCAAGGCCTATGAAGAGGGGGGGGAAGAACAGCAAATCCTTTTCGCTTGGGAAAAGAGGTCTCCTACCAGAAGAAAGGGTGAAAAAGCACGGGAAAGGAGGGAAGGTCCGCGTCTAAAAGGCGTCTGCTTAAACATTATTGTGAAAGGGGAATCTCTTAAGGGGGAGGGCAAGAAGGTTCAGAGAAACATGAGATCTCTAACTCAAAAGGGAGGGGGCTAGGGACTAAAGAGGGAATTCGCGTACTCAATTCCTGAATCTTCATTCGATCCGCGGGATGCCGGAGAAGAAAGTGAACTACAAGAGACAAAGGGAACTGGTGTGATAGCAGCAAATTTGAGGGGGCTGCTAAACAGGGGCGGGGACTCTCGAACAACGGAGTAGGAGGAAAAGGGCATGAGGCCTTCTCGTCCAAATAAAGGAGGGGAAAGTCCAATGTCCACTGGAAAAAGGGGAGCCACTCGCAGAGACAGAAAAGGAGAAATTCTCATGAGGTTTGAAGGAAGGGGGAAAAATCTAGGGGAAGAGTGAACTCTAAAGAAATAAAAGAAATTCTGTACGGAAGGCACTCGCCGTCCGATTCTCCATCTTCACTAGGAAAGGAGAAAAACCCCATTTTTAAAAAAAAGAAACTTGAGAGGGGGAGGGACAGGAACATTCCGCAATCTGTTTGAAGACGTCATGGTCGAGCCGTCATTCTTATCCCCCTCATGAAAGAAAAAAAAGGCCTCGTCTTGAGCCCTTCTTGGAGGACAGGGTTCGTAAGGGGAGGCCACGCTCATGAACCGCATGGAAGGGGAGCAAGGCATCAAGGAAGAGGCCCTCGGTTTGGATGCAGGGAAAAGAAACGGTGCCGAATCCAAAGAGGATCTAAGAAGAATTGAAGGAAGCATAATGGGCGTGAAGTGTTTCGCTCGGGGGAAAGAGAGAAAAGAGAAGGAATCTGCAAAGATCTAGGAAGAAGAGCTCTCCTTCCTGAGGAAAAGGGGGATTCCAGAGCCAGGACGGCTACTCTTCTGGCTTGAAAAAAAAAAAAAGCCGTTCAATGCACCAAATCAGCGCCAAAGGGAGGGAAAAAGGGGGCCCGATACTCGGCCAAGGCCATAAGACGCAAGAAGTTTCAGTTCACCAAAATATGAGGTCGAAGTCCACGGGGAGAAAAGCAGGTCTTCGGACAAGAAGGAGAAGTCTTCCGGGGGGAAGAAAACGCAGCAACTGCCTATGGAGGGGTTGCAGTAGCTTTCTTCTCCGGGGGAAAAAGAGCCCTCTTATGAGAGAGGGTCGCGGAGAAAAAAGGGGCTACGTCCTTATCGGGGGGGGGTCATACTTCTCCGGAAAAAAAGCCGTTCCATACAGGACGACTTAAGAAGAAAAAACAAAATTTGGGGGTGAAAAAATCTTCAGGGAAGGTCTTGCTCGAAGAGGGAAAGCCGTATGTGGTGGACGTGGGTTCTGCTCCCTGTCAATTAACCACATTCCTATTTCATGACGAAGGGGAGCATCCTGGGGGAAAAAGGGGGAAATACGCCGAGAGAAGGGGCCCGAAAAATTTGCAAAAAGAACCAAGCTCACAGAACTCTTAGGGCATCCCGGGAAGAAGGGGAAATTATCTTGGAGTCTCATAGGCAAGGGTGGGGTGGCCGACGGCGTTTTGGAAAAAAGGGCCTCGAACATGCTCGGAAAGGAAGCAGGCGGGGGACCCGCCAGGCTTTGGCACCGCCGATTGGCCGAGAAAGGGGGAGCAAAAGGGGGGAGGCAAGATGTAACGTTAGTAAACTCTGGTAAAAGACATAGAAGAGACGGGAAGGAGGAGATTCTTCTGAAAAGAGATTGCGCGGGAAGGATCATCAAAGAAAGATGAAGTTCTAGGAAGAAGACGTTCTGCAAGCGTCTTTCTGAAAAGGGGGATTAGAATGCTGGGAAGGGAGAGAACAAAAGAGCATCGCTCCTAGGAAAGAGGGCTTACGCATTACCGAATTCGCATTGGGGGAGGGGTACAGGGGGGAACAAATGAACGCTGATTCGCAACAAAGAAAATAGCAAGTGCGAAGTCGGCTTTTGATGGGGGTGGGGTCGGAAAGCACTCGGCAAGAAAACAGGATGAATCACCTGCTAGCGGAAAAAAAGAAAGCGAACTTTCTTTGGAGGGGGAAGGAAAATTCCGGGCGGGGGAAAAAGGATCTCTCCTCAGAAACAAACGTATGGTAGTGGGAGGCATTTCTTTGGAAAGAAAAAAAGGGGAGGGGATTGCAACGTAAAACGGAGCAAGAGAGAGGTTCTTCGGGCTTCGGGATGAGAAAGGGGGAAGAAAAGATCCTAGGAAGAAGTGTGTTCGCATCGGGGGGCGGGGGGTGGCCTAATCAAGAGGAAAGCGTCCGCTTGTACAACTTCTGAAAAGGGAAGCCAATGGAAAAAAAAGGAAGTCCGGTCAAAAAGCAGGAGGGATCGAGATAGTCGATGCAGGGGAGAAACCGTGGAAAGCATGAAAGACCTTTGGGAGAAAAAGCCCAGAACGAAAAAAGTCGGTAAGGAAGTATCATATCGAAAGCTTAGAAGGAAACAATAACCTGACGCAGATAAGAATAAAAATAGCGAGGAAAAGGACAGTTATGCGTTGACTTACGTCGGGAAGGTACTTATCGCGAGTCGTGCGGGGGGGGGCCTTTATTTAATAAACAGAAACCTACGCTTGGGGGAAGATCATGTTCGCGAATACGGGGGACCACACGCCGAGGAAAAAGCTGACTCTGCTCTCCAGGCCCTAGGAAGGAGATTACGAAAAAAGAAGGGGCCCTTAATACCAGGGGGGGGGGACCCACCGTTCTTTCAGGGGGGAAGGGGCGTGTTTCAGAGGGGAGTGCAGGAGGATGGCGAAGGAATTCGACGGAACCTTAAGGGAGTCGTTGTTTTCACCAAAAGGGCGGATAACGACCCCAGGAAAGTTGCTTCAATGGAGTTTAGGGAGAAAGACCTTCCTCAAAAAATCAAAACCTGGGGGGGGGTTCATCGTAAGAAAGAAATTTATGGGCCGTGCTTGAATTCTACGCGGGGGGGGGAAAACGATGCAGGACGTCGAATGGATATGGGAAGCCGAAACTATCCTTTCAATAATAGGAAAAGGGGGGGGCATAACGGGCGAAAAGTAAATTTCCAGGGGAAGGAGGGCGTTGTTGAAAGGAAAGGGAATGCACCCGTATGGGGAAAAGAAGCCCGAAGGGGTGACGAGGGGACGTCTACAGGCGATAAAGGGTGTTCACTGAATCTCTTCTTTTCTCGGGAGGGGGGAGATCCTCTTTCGAAAATTTAGAATGAATTTTGGGAGGGAAAGTGATTTTGGGGGTAAAAAACGATGGGGAGTCCTAAGAGCCTCTAACGGGATGCAGCAAGGTGTTCGCGAAAAGAGCAGCGAGGAGCTAGAGAGGGAGATGCCTGGAATGCCGGTACGAGCTCAAAAAAGAAAAAGTCAAAAAGCCATTGAAGGGGAAGAAGCTTCCTCGACTCAGGGGTTTCGGAGGCGTTTCGAGAAAAAAGGGACATCTGAAAAAAAAAGAGGACAGGGGGCTTCCTTTATGGGTGCGGAATCCGAGTAATGGGGTTCATTATTCTGAGGGAAAGACGAACTAAAAAAGAAGAAGAAAAGATGAAGATTGGGGGGGGCCCGCCGGGGCCTTTTGTGATAAGGGAGGCTCGCGACGAAAAAGAGGGGAATCACGAAATGCGGAAATTGCTAGAACTGTGACAAGCGTAGGCTGAAACAAGGGTTGTCCAGGGGGGGAAAGTTCGAAAGGATCTTCGAATATGGCAGAGAAGAGGGGGGCAATCTACTCTAATAGGGGAAAATTTGCGGGGCCAAAAGAAGATGCCTCTAAGGACGGACAAATCTTCAGGAGGGGTTGTATTGCTGGAGAGGCGAGTTACTAACATTGGAATGGAGGGCTACTTACACGGGGGGGAGGTGCGCTAACTGGCAAATTCAAAATCATATCGAAAAAAAGTTTGTGGGGAGGGGGGACGAGTAGAGGGGATAAGGGGATCAACTTCGACTTCTCTCAAATCAAAATTGAGAAAAAGGCGCACTGTATATTGGGAAAATAGCATCTCAGCCGAAAGAAGGCTCCTTAAGATGGGGGGGATGTGAGAGAGTTATTTCCGGAGGGGAAACTCGAAAATCAAGAAAGGATTTATGATGTGGTACCTCCCGCCGCAGAGGAAGGACCATCTTCGAAGGAGGGGAAAAGAAGCATGTGTAAAGGGACTGCTTGATAAATGGGGTAGCCGAGCCTTCCGAAAAGGTCCGGATTCACGATTGAGGGGGAGTCGGATGCAGGAGGACACCCCAGAAAAACCGGCTGGCTCACAAGAAAGAAGTCGTTGAAAAAAAGAGGTTGGGGCGGAACTTCTTCATACAATTAAGAACCGCTTAGGCGCGAAGAAAGAAAAGGACAGGCCGGCTCGGGGGGATGCAGATGAAGATGAAAGGCTCCGACTGAGGAGACTTAAAGGTCCCTTCATAATGTGTCTTTAAGGGAGGGGGGGGCTCTCTTGAATGCTTCAATGCGAGGGGGAACTGTCAAATTTCGGAGAAAAGACGCTCTTCAGAAAAAAAGTTTCGGGAGAAAAACCTCCTTAGGAAAAGTCGACTCGTCAGAGGGAATACGCGAACCACTCGCTTCAAATGGTCACAAAAGAGAAAAAGGGGGGGGTCGAAGCGTATCTAGCCCGGCCTCACAAGGAAAAGAAGATTTTTCAGTTTCAGCAAATCACTGGCAGACGTCCCGTCAAAAAAGGGACTTCGGCAGGGAGCGGAAAGGGAGCACAGGAGCGACCACACAAAGAACCAAGGTTGGCAATGACCTTTCGTCTCCGGAAAGAAAGAAATCGGCCTCTTCTTGGAGGGAGGGGACTCGCGAGGAGGCGACGTAAGGATTGGTCAGAGACTGTCGCCTTCAAAAAGGGAATACAGTTAAGGCCTTTGGCAAGGTGTTGATCGAAAGGGGCGGAAGGTCTGGCAAGGGAAGAATTAAGGCCAGTAGGGGGGGGAAAAAGTGTCAGGGCGAAAAAGTGGGCCAAGGAAAAACGACTTCTTCGATTTCAGGAAGACTTAAATGCAGAAAAAAAAAAAAAATCCGAAAGGGGACAAAAAGGAAAAAAAGGGGTCCTAAAAAAGCCCTCGTCTTCAATGCGGAAATCTCCGGCAGAGGCAATTATCTTGGAAAAAAGCGGTTCGTATCACGGCGTTGGGGGGGAAAAAGATTGGCCGCGAACAAAAAAGAAGACGCCATCGTGATGCTGTTCCCTCCGAAAGGGGGGAAACCCGCCGGCTGGGAGGAATATGGTCAGAACTTAAGAAAGCGCTATCTTCTTATCGGTCAGTATTTGCGGGAGGAAGGGAGAGAAGGAGATATGAAAGGGGGAAAGGACGAAACGCGACGAAGGGATATGCGGCTTTCTTCCAAATGGAAGAGAAGTAGTTTCTAAATATCGCAGCGGGACATCGCTCCTATCGCGGCTGCGCATTACCGGGAAGGAGGACCGGGAACTAATTGGGAAAAGTTTCGGAACGCTGATTCGCAAATCTAAAAAGTACGAAAAGGAAAAGTCTAAGTAGGAAAAGGGGATTGGAGGTGCATCAGGAGGGACAGGTTATGAATTCAGCTCACTAGGCGAAAAAAAAACTTTATTTTGTTGCAATCCAATTAAAGGGGAAAGAACCTGATAGGCATCAACAAAAAAAAGGGAGGAGGAAACTAGAGATAGAATTAAAACCGGATGGG
>Ga0179593_1356378_pt1 | contig 10986 bp, 22 predicted proteins | sample CZODoug2_1_08_16_FD_185931 | JGI IMG/M metagenome (GOLD analysis project Ga0179593, IMG submission 185931) | Vadose zone soil fungal communities from Angelo Coast Range Reserve, California, USA - CZODoug2_1_08_16fungal (PacBio error correction) | ecosystem: Environmental > Terrestrial > Soil >...
GCGGAAGCAAAAAATTCCTCTGGGGTGAATGTCCGGAAAGTGGGGAAAAAAGGTGCAGGTAGTGGATCATGCGGGGGGGCTGAAACGGACAAGAAATAAAAGGATTCGGAGAGCACTGATGGCAGTGAAAAACTAGTAGACAAAAAAGCTTTTCAGCAATACGCTAAAGTGAAGGGCGGGGGAAACAAATCATTGGTGTCGAGGTCCGAGGGTGGGTCGGAGGGGGTGACGGAAGAACAGCGCGGGCTGTTTCAGGGTTCCAGATAGGGTTGAAAAAAGTATCATTGGGAAAGGAAGAAACGGGAAAAAAGGGGATGGGTTTCCGGCACTACAAAACCCTGAAAACGTGGGGAAAGAGTTTTCCACAAAGGTTCACGACCTCGCAAGCACGAGAGAACCGTCTGCGGAGAATCAAAAAGGGGAAGCACCGAAAGAGGGCGAAAATTTGGAGGGGCGATTCAAAAAAAAGTGAAAAAATGGCAAGGACGGGGGTGTGGGTGCGACAAAATATAGCGTGGAAGCCACCCATCTGTGTCCTGCAAGACGGCGTGCAAAAAGGAACAGGATTTGCAACAAGATCAGGGTCAACGCAGGTCCCACCGGAAGGATCGACCACAAGGACCGCCTCGCAGAAAGGTGCCGAAAAAAGAGATGGGGGGGTTGGGGGTGGGGGTAAAAAAAAACAGAAATTTGGCAGAGGGGGGTCTTAAGGGGTGGGGGAAAAAATACTAAATGAGAAGGAGATAATAAGACTTACGAAAAAGTCCGCAAGTAAACGCAGACCGATGACAAGGGGACAGAAAAAATTATGGAAGGGGGGTGGCTAACTCTCACCAAAGAGTCAGAAGAAAGGACCACAAGAGAAAAGGGTGTAATTGGGTCACCACAGGAGAAACCCGAGGAGAATCACCAAACTGGATCTTACAGATGAAGCAATTATAATTCGGCCCAAAAAACTAAATTATGGGAACGGACGGAAACGACCGGGGTCAAGGGGGTTGTCTCTGTTGCAAGATCACGGAAGGGCGGTCCCCACAAATAACCGTGAGGAGAGGGACCGTGAGAAGACAGTTCAAAAGAGGGAAAGGAAAAATTTGTAGAAGTAGAATGGAGAGGAACCCCCAAGGAAGAGAGGCAGACTGCAGCCGTTTGACCAGGGCATGCGAGGAAAGAGGGAGACGTGCACTCACGGGACAATGCGCCAGCGTTCGCAGGAAACGACGTAAAAGAAAAAAAAAGAAGAAAAAGAGGGAAAGGACCCTCGACGACGAAAAAGAGCGGAGAAAATATCTGCTTCGAAAAGGTCTACGGGAACAAATTTCTGGTTGGGGGGAAGAAAGGAACCAAGGAAGAGAAAAGGCCATTTGTTCGCCAAAAAATAAGCGCGACGCAGGGGCGAAAAAGAAAAAGAGGGTAAGGAGGTCATTCCATGCCGGATGAAAATTGAAAGTTATATGGGACGAGGAAATCTTGAAAGCAGTAAAAAAAAAAAAAGCTCCTAACTCGGGGGTCGCCAAGACAGAAGGCGGAAACAATTTAAAAAAAAAAGCGATAGCTTGACTCGCCAGGTTACGAGGTGGGTGGGGTGCTCGATTGGACCTGGAGGAAAGCCTGACCTGAGACCCTAAATGGAAAACAGGGAAACCTGGGATGGAAAAAAAGCGCTAACCGGACAGGGAGCTCTTCTTGAGTAAAGAGTGGGAAAAACCTCAAAAAAAGAAAAAGTGGGGAAATCAGTCGCAAAAGTCTTATTTTGGAGAATTCCTATTTCCGGAAATGGTATGCTAACGAATCCAGGGACATAATCGGGAGCACCGAGTGGCCTGTCAGCACCTTCTCCATCCAACCGGAAAAACTCGGCAATTCACCCTACCATCCTCGAGGGGGAAGACGAAAGGGGTGGGGTCCTCACACGCAAACCTCGGTGGAGCACAAGAAGGAGGGAAAGACACCACACCGTGACGCTGGCTAAGGGGGAACCGGCGACACAAACCCGGCCATGGGAAACCAAAAAGTAAGAAATAGAAGAAGAAACGGTCACGAGGGGGAACATTGGGGACGAAAAGAGCCGATCAATCAGAAAAAAGGGGAGGGGTAGGTAAATTGCAGGAAGGATCGACTGGGTCAAGAGCCAAGTGCCTGGGAAAGCGGATGAGAGGGTTTAGACTAAAGAAGGGACGTTCGTCAGGTCAAAAAGACAAGGAAGAGGGGAAGGCCTGCAATGCACGCGTAAAGGGAAGAGAGTGGGGCGGGGAAAAAAAAAAACGGATCATTGGGAGGGAAGTCCCGCCCAAAACCCCCAAAAAAAGCAGAGTGGGGGTGGGGGGAAAAAATGCGCAGTAGCTGGTTAAAGTTCCCGGGACAGAAAAGAGGCGGAAGGCAAACATGGGGGGCATCAGGGGGTTCACCAACACATATTAAGCAGACAAAGCCGAAATCACTAGTGGGGGGAGGAAAAGGCGGGGATGTGGTCCGTGAAAGACAAAACTCTGTCTGGGAAACTAGTCCCCAAGAGAAACCCAATGCCTGCTGAAAGGGGGGAAATGGTGATGGTCCCAAAGGCAAATGGCCTGAAAGGGACGCGCAAGAAGGCGGCTTCGGGCCTCGGGGAGACAAAAGGGGGTGGATCGTCCAGCGGTCCAAATTGGGATAAAAAGGGGAGGGACTGGGGAAAGGAAGGTCCCCAGCGGAAATGCATTGCTACAGTGATCTCGCGAAATGAAAGAAACAGTGAGGGACCAAACCGCAGACTGGTGGGGGGGGAGGGGAAGAAAAGAAAAAGTGTCAACCATGTCGCGAGGCGTCAAAAAACACGGACTGAACTAAAACAAGAACTACTCACATGAGAAGGATGGAAAAGCGGAGACACAGGCGATCTCAACTTGAATCGAGTGATGAGGAAAAAAGCGTCCAAACTAACGCGCCTTGTCCTCTGTCGACCGCGGGGGGCGAAACGGAACTCACAAGTCCGGCCAACACTGACAGGGCGGGGGAAGGGTCCGATAAAAGAACAACAAAGAGATATACATACGCCGGTATTCGGAAGAGGGGGGGAAGGCTGTCGTTGAGGAAAAAAAAAAAGGGGGAAAACACAGGGGTTAAACGACAGAAGAAAAGAAGAACGAAGGGTCACGTCAAAAGAAGAGAGAATCGGGGACCGACCTCTAAAAGAAGGCGAGTGCAGGGGGGGAAAAGATGGGGACATGAAAATTCCTGTGCATCAAAGTAGAAAATTGAAACTTCAGGATTGGAGGTGAACTAACCAAAGGCCCAAGAGGGAAGGAAAAAAGAAATTAAAGCGAAAGAAAAAAGGGAGTTCATCTATGCTCTCAATTCAAGGGGGTCAGACAAGTCAGCCGAACGGATCTAAAAAAAACAATTGGAACAAAAAAAAAAAAAATGTCGTAAGGCCGTCTCCAGGAAAAGTGCCGCGCAATGAAAGCAACACAACGACCCTGTAGAGAGGGAAGAGGATAAGAGGACAGGAGCATTCCGAGATGAAATGCAACGTGGATAAAGAGGGAACGGGAAAAAAACGGAAAACAAACAGAGTAAGACTACATGTGTGGGGACCAATCAAAAACCGGGCAATCACCAACCGTGAAACAGAGTAGGGAAATCTGAAAAAAGCAGTTGTTAGGCCGAGCCAAAAGACCAACTTACAAAAGGGACCCAGGACCGACAGGGGAGGACACGATAAGCGCAAAAAAAAAGACAAGGAAGCGGGGCGGCTAATTCCAAACCGCAGGGGCTGACAACGAGTGAAGTAATGCAGGCACAAGGAGGACCACCCTTGGGAGTGAAAAGATCCAAGCTAAGGTGGCGGAAAGAAAAAAAAAAAGCCAATTCCACAGAGAAGGGGGTGCACGGCGGACCAGTCAGGGTAACAAGAGACGACGTGCAGACCGTTGAAAGTTTTTGATGTAGGGTCACGGTCAAGCAAAAAAAAAGGGCCATTTGGAACCGGGCCGAGGAATCAAGGAAGCGTTTGAAGACCAAAACCTGGGGTGGGGGGGTGGGAAAACGAAGGGATCACGGTCCCGCCCGAATCAACGTGTAGGGAAAACTACCTGAAGGAAAATAGCTGCAAGGGGAGCCTCCTAATCGCAAGGGGAATGCGTGGCAGGGGTGCGCGCAGTTTTGATTATGCAGGAATGACCGGGACGACATTAAAAAAGGAGTTCCAGGGGACGGAAGGGGACCAAGGGAAGGAGACGACAGAAATGCACGGGACTGGAAAAGTGTCAAACAAAACAAAAACATCTAAAATCAATAACGATGTAACACTGGAGGGATCAAAAAAAGTTGTCACGGGAAAAAACACAAGAAACGGAAACAAAAGGGCAAGCTCAGCCTTTGGGGGCCTAAAATGAGGTTGAACTCAGTAAAAAAGCCTAAAAATTTCAAACAAACGGGGGAAAACAAAAGAAAAGCGAACTTGGGGGCTATGAAAAAAAAGCTCGAGAAGAATAGACTCTATGTGACGAGGGCCAACAAAAAAACCACTCAAAGGGAAAATGAAGACCAAAGCGTAAATGAAGGAAGAAACGGAGGAACCTATGCCAGAAAGAAGAAAGGGATGAAGCATGCTCGACAAAAAAAACGTGTTCTCCCAGTAATGGGGGGAGGAAAAGGACTGGGAAAAAAAAAAAAACTGGGGAAATGGGAGCCCCACAACATGAATCTTTCAAAGATTGGAGGAGGAAGAGGTCGCAGCTTTCAAATGGCGGGGGTCCGAAGGACAAGGGAAGGGAGGAGGAGACTTTAGACGAGGGAAAGTACCCTTGTAAAAGACGGAAAAAAAAAAAACGGCCCGAAGGAAACAAGTGGAGGGCAAAGAAAAAACCGACCGTGACCACCAACAAGCAAAAAAAGCACGGCAAAAACCAGTGACAGGGGGGCTTGCGCCCCACCTTGAAAAAAGCGGCACTGAAATCAAGAGGGGGGGGGGGGGGGGGGGGGGGGGGGGGGGGGGGGGGGGGGGGGGGGGGGGGGGGGGGGGGGGGAAGTACATAAACCCAGAAGGGTGCCAAAACCTTAACAAAAGACGAATAAACACTTTTCCTTCGAATTCGTAAAAAAAAAAAAAAGAACAGACCCCCGCTGTGTGGTGGAATCAGATCTAGGAAAGAAAGAGGAGCGGTCGGGTGGCAGGGTCGTCTGTCAACGGGTATCGGTGCACCCCTACATGAGGGACAAAAAAGTAAAAATTCCCCATAATTCTAGCGAAAAGAGTAAGGGTTCAAAAGGCTTTTGAAGAAACAACGAGGGAAAAAGGGGCCTGGTGTATCTATAACTCAGGGGGACGAAAAGAACACGCCAAAATCAGGCGTGCAACCTTGATTAAGAAGGAGTTAGGCATGGGGGGTCGCGACCCTGGGACGTATCTACCGAGGGTAGAAAAGCACACTCGTAACGGACCAAACGAAGGGGGGAAAGAACGTGGTGGACAAAAAGGGGGGGGGGGTCCACTTCCAAAAGGAGAGAGGGGAAAAATCCTAAAAAAAAGGACTGAAAAAAAAAGATTTTAAGAGGGTGCCAAGAAACTGTTGAAGGTCAAGGTCCTGGCTACAAACGCGAGACCCCGCAGAAAAGGGGAAAAAAACAACCCGGAAAGTCAGCAAGGAAAAACGAAGTCGACGAGGAGTGAACTCACACAAAGAAATGCCCTCTGGGGGGGCATTCAACTTGACACGCAAAGGGGAAGAAGTAAAGGGAGAGGGGGGAGAACGCCATCGTTTTACACTTCGTCAATAAAAGGTTAAGGAACTACAGAGGCACAGTCCAGGGCCGCATCCACAGTACAACGCTAACCAATGGAAAAAAGCCGATCCAGAGGAGAACCCACCTAAAGCACCCCACGGTTCGTCACAAAAAATCGAAAAAAAAAAAAAAAAAGTTCAAAAAGCACGGTGCGGAGGACAGCGTGGCTAATGGCAGCCAGGGGGAAAACTCTGAGGGAAATAGGAGTTTGGAAATTCCGAAAAGACTTTGGGGGAAGGTGAGAAAGTCAAAAACCAAAATAGGATCAAGGGGAATCCAGCCACAGGAACCTCGGCAGGGAAGAGATCGCAAAAAAGCGGCATGTGCAGGGTAAGTAAGAGGGGACATTGCAAGTAGGGGGACGCAACCACGGATGCTGCAAAACGCAAACACTCAAAGTAAAAACAAAACGAAAAACAAAAACGATCGATGGCGGCATTAGAATGCAAAGGAAATTCCTCAAACCAAAGTTGGGGCAAAAAAAAAACGCACTCTACAGACGAAAGAAAGGGACACGAGCCCAGCAACCTTCTCAAGAACTCACTGTAAACAGCCAAAAAAAAGAGAAGAAAAGATTCAAGGAGGGAAAGCCTTTAAAGAGGAAGGAAGAGAAAAAGAAAAGAAAAAATCTCAAAAGAACACGGGCAAGAGGGGAATAGTCGGACTAAGCTCCAATAAACGGAACAATCTCCGGAGGGGAGCGGTGAAAGGAAACGGCGCGGGACACGAATGAAGGGAGGGTGTGACGCATGGCGTCCAATCAATAGGAATTTAAAACAGGCAAAACGAAAGGGAAAAAGGGGGGTTTTTTTTTGGAACTGCACTGGGGGAGGACTCAAAAGGAAAAAAGGTTCAAAACAATGAATAGGGGTTGGAATCCATCCCAAGTGGGAACTTAGCGGAAACGTCCAAAAAAAAACACCCGAGCATGGGCAAATGAAAAAATAGAGTTTCTATGACAAGAAAGAGACCTAAAAAAAGGAAAAAAAAAAGAAACAAGGGAAGCGGAAAAGACAGTCTTTCAATCATCAAGAGGGAAACACTGGAAAAAAACGGAGAAGGAGAGTCCATCTTGAAAGGCAAGTCAACGAAAGGGACCAGTCCAAAACAAAAGTAAAAAAAGCGCCTTTTTCGAAATAAACTCAAGGAAAAGAATCTCAACAAAATTCGAAAAGAGGGACGAGGAATTTCATTCTTGAAAAGAAAAGGCCTGGAAGACAAATGCCGGCGCGGAAGGCAAGTTGACAGGGGGTAGCTCAAGCGACAGCAGCCAAAGTTTAAGGGGACCCGCCAGGTCTCGACGGGACTCAACGAGGTTTATTGAAAAACTAGGCGCCAATCACGGACCCGGAGGTAACCTGGTCAGGAGGGGGAAAGCTCAGAGGCAGGTCGTCGGGAATATAGCAGAGAAAAAATAAAGGGGCTTGATGGATCGTCTGAGCGAGGGGTACAGGTGAAAGCGAAAAAGAGGATCTGCACTGGAGGGAACAAGGGTCGAGGAAGAAGGTCCGCCTCCCGAGGACCTGAGGAGGTCCTAAATGCCGAAATAAAATCATCAGAAGATGCGACCCTCGGACCAAGGCAAAAAAAAAGACAAAGAAGGGCGGCCGGGCCCTGAACCGCAGCAATGAAAAAGGAAAAAGATGCACACCGCGAAGACCACCCAACACAGCAAAAATGAAAGTACGATTAACCCGAACCCGAAAAGAGTCGGCGGTGCATGAGGAATAAGGACGTAAAAAAAAAAAAAATCTTCAGTTTCGTGGACCTCAAAAAGAGGGGGGTCTAACGACAACAGGATGATGACAGGAAGGAATACCTGGGCGGTAGGTTGAAAAACCCACACAACCCCCTTTCGCTCAGGCAAAAAAAAAAAAAGGGGAAAGGGAAGTTGAGTGAGAGGAACGCAAATCAAGGCCAGAAGAAAAGATTCAAGAATTAGGCGAGGAACAGCAATCACTAGGCAAAAGTCAGAAAAAGGGTCGAGAAATACGTTCAAAAGAAAACTGTCGCCGAACCAAAAGGACACCGTTGTAGCACGGGGAGAATGTGGACGGGGGGCCCTCAAAACGTGCCTGGGGAAAAAACTTTCCCTACGAGGAAAAAAGAAAAACTATGCAATATGCTCAGAACGGACTGTCCCAGACTCCACACTCCTGGGACTCCCAGACTTAGGAAACGCAAACAACTACGGGGTGGGTAAAGGGAGAAAATGGGTTCTCTTTTGCCACTTAAGGGTAAAAAGACCGACCCAAAAAGATGGAACAAAGAAATTCTTTTGGGCAAATCCGGAGCGGGCCACTTGTAAATTTTCAAATCAACCAAGCTGTTCCGGAAGAAAAGACAAAGAAAAAGGATAAATGTCAACAGACAGAAAGGTGCCAACCGCTGAGAAAAATAATCCTAAAAAACCTCGGTCGACTTAATCCAGAAAGCACCAAGTGACGTTGGAGAGGGTTCGCAATCGTTCACGCGAAAAAGGTTTCGAGCGGGGAAGAAAGGTTGGTTGGGGAGAGGCAAAACCCTTATAAGATGGTGGGTTGGGGGGGGAAGGTGACCATCAAGGGGGGGTCGGCAAGGCAAAGAAAACGGCATGTGGCCAAAGATAAAATATAGCGGGAAGGTGATCCAACAGGAAGAAGTGGGGGGGGCAAAAGCAAACACAGACAGACTGGGTACCAACCTTTAAAAAGGGCACGGATGGAAGAGATGGTGTGACGCGGAACTAGAGGGAGTATTACGGAAAAGTAGCAAAATAACTGGGAGAAAAGCACAGATCGAACGACGGAAATTAAAACGGAATGCCCAAATGTGAAAATGAAAAAGAAAAATCCACGAACACAACTAGAAGCACTCCCAAAAAAAGGTGTACCTTGAAAAAAAACCCGAGGGAAAACACGACTCTGCAAGAACGGTGAAGGCCCCTCAAAAGGACAAAAAAGTCAAAAAAAAAAAGATAAAAGGGGACGTCAAGGAATGGGACCGACCCCTTGGGTCGGACGGTAAATATCAGAAAAAGAACCGGAACAACGGGAGTCCAACCACAAAAACAGGATTGACAAAAAGGGGGGGGGGGGGGGTCGCCGGCACAAAATCGAAAGACAAGGGAGGACAGAAAACGAAGCACAACGATGGGGGTATTGAGGGAACGCCACGCGGCAGAAAAACAAACCAGCAGAACGCAAAACGGAAAAGAACATTCGGGTGGGAAGTGAAAGCCGTTGAAAAGACGTGAAAACGGGGAACTCCCACTGGGAACAAGAACAAGTTCATTCCCGGCCAGGAAGCAAAAAAAGGGGGTTAAAAAAAGAGCGTAGCCCTGGAAGGGACCGCTCCAGACCGGGGGGGGATGGTGGAAAAAAAAAAAAAGAAAAATGGAGGTAAGAAAGCAAGGCCATAAAGAAAAAAGAGGGGAGGGTTGTTAACTAAGGAACCGACCTAAACGACCAAGGGTAAAAGGGTGTTAAAAAGAACAGTACCGCGGGTAGACAAAGAAAACGATCAATGGGACGGATTAGTCCAAACGAGGGGCTTCATTGGGAAATGGGGGGAACCTTAAGCAGGAAAACCTCAGCAAAGGGGGGGCTTTCTACTGAACAGGCAGGAACAATTGGTCCAAAGCTAGGCCAATTGAAGGTGGACCAAAAGGGGTCGAGGGTGGGAAAAGTCCGGAGGAAAGAGGGGGCGAAAAAGCTTCAAAAACTACTTACTAACGATGAGAGTCGCGCGATTACTTCGGGGCGACTGAACAAATCGTTTGTAAAAACCCTCAAGGTGAAAAATTGGCATCAGGCAGAAAAGGGGGGGGTTCGATCTGGAGAGTAAAAAAAAAAAAGGTCACAGGGTCCCGGGCTTAGGTGTTCGGGGAACGAGGAACAAAAAGGAACTCAAGGGAAGGGAAAGAAAACCACGGAAAAAAAGAAGGGGGTGTCCCCGGTCAAAGAAAAAAAACATCAATAACGGAGACCAGAGGAAAATAAAACACGAAACATCCAACGGGGATGGGAGGGGGGTTGAAAGGGGGCACGCAGACTTGAGTAGAAGGGGCCGAGAGGGGGACCGGTGGAATGCGGGGGTGGTGACGGCAAAACCTACAAGTGAAAAAAGTGAACGGGTCAGAGAAAAAACCAAAGAGGGAGCAACGCCAACCCAGGGAAATCAAGGAATCCGAAAAACTGTCAGGTCTGGTGCTCTGACTAGGCCTCTCAAGCGTATGGGTCAAGAGAGTACGCAAGGAAAATGTAAGAAACACCGGGTTGCCTTTCAACTTAAAAGGGCCAGGGGGGGGCGGGACTAGGAAACATTACTCCAGGGGATGGCTGCACACACCCGCAAAAAGGGGTCGGCCACCGAAGTGGGTCCAGGGAAAAAAGCGGAATGGAACACCCGAGGGTCGTTTGACCCAGCAAAAAATCACAGGAAAGAACCAGCACAGGAAGCCCGAGGGAATTTTCAAAACGCCGCTGTACATACCCCAAAAACCAAACAAAACCAAGGGGGGAAAAAAAACTGGTTCAAAAAAGGATCAGCCCGGCGGCCTTTACCAAAAGGGGGAAAAAAAAACAGGGGTGGGTTCAGACGAAAGTCAGTAGAGCACCGACCAGGGAAGACGACCAAAAAGTGGGAGGTCAAAGGAACTCGGTGTTGGGGGGAAAAAAGACACATACTCTTGGAGCAGGAAAAGGGAAAGACCCTCGGGGGAATCAGCCGAATTTTTCTCCAAGCAATAAAAAAACGCAAATGAGAGTGGGGAGGCAAAAAGGCTGGAACCTGGAACTGGGCGCGCAAACTGGCGGCTAAAGCAAAAAAAGGGGGGAACAAGTGTTCGAATCGGGAAGGAGGGGGGGGGGGCCCGGGGTCAACGTCACTGGATGTCACCAGGAAAAACCCCTCATGCCGACGTTTAGAGGGAAAAGAAGGAAAAAAAACACGACATGACTCGGCAAGGGGGGGCCACAAATGGGGTTGGAGGGAGGAAAGCCATTGTCGTGGAAGCAAATATAGGAAACCTTGGGACCCTGAGAACTCAACCTAAAAAACACCGGATGAGAAAAGGGAAGGGAGTCCCCCCGGTGGGGGAAGGAGGATGGAAGGACACGTCGCTTAAGTCAAAAGGAAGAGCGGAGTTAGATCAACGTTGAATGAGGGACGAAAGGGGGAAAGGCACAGAAACAGCTCCGGCTCAAAAGAAACTGAAAAAAAGATTACAACCGGGGGAAGGTG
>Ga0179593_1533052_pt1 | contig 10986 bp, 10 predicted proteins | sample CZODoug2_1_08_16_FD_185931 | JGI IMG/M metagenome (GOLD analysis project Ga0179593, IMG submission 185931) | Vadose zone soil fungal communities from Angelo Coast Range Reserve, California, USA - CZODoug2_1_08_16fungal (PacBio error correction) | ecosystem: Environmental > Terrestrial > Soil >...
GCGCGTTCTGAAAGAAAAGGAGGGATTTGCCATCACAAGAAAAGGGAAGTCCTTCAGGAGGGTCACTCGCAAAGCCCTTGATTAGTGGGAACTTTAGGTCAAGGAGTTGTGAGGGTCGGTAAAAGAATCCCTTGGTAAGTTAGGAAAATCGATGAAACTACGCACCATTCATTTCCCGAAGCGGGCGGAATTATTCCAAGAGAAAGCTGAAGGGACATGAGACTCAGATTTGCGTGAAGGGAGCCATCGGTGGGTAGGGAGGAATGGGGGTCGCGCTCGGGCGCTGCCTGTGAAATAAAGCCTTCGAAAGCCCGAAAAAAGAACATCTACAGGAAAGCTCTACAGTTTCGCGGAAAAGCGGCTATCGGGGGAGCTTCTGAGCAACAAAGAAAAAAGAGGAGTCGACCACAAGAGGGGTTTTTCGGCAAAAACATTGCAAGACCAGAGGAAACTTGTGGACTGGTAAGGATGGTTCGTCGCCAGAAAGGAAAAGTATCATGACAAAGAAACTGAAGAAAGCGTAACTTCAGAAAGGAACAAACTTCATTTTCAAGACACGTCTATCAATTAATTCAAAGGGGAAGAGGAAAAGACGCAACTAAAGTGATATGGGGACCCAAGAAAAGGGGTGTTCTGAAAGACTCTATCCGGGGTCGCAAAAAGGAAGCTTCCGTTAGAAGCAATCTTCCGCGGAGAGGGGAAAAGATGCACCGGAAGAAGATGAAAAAAGCTCTGGACGAACGCAGAAAAAAGGTTCAGACTACATACGGTTGGTGACCCCCGGAGTCCCCAGAAAAAAAGACAAAGAAAGGAAAGCACATCGAGCTCCAAAAATTCGGGAAAATGTGCATAGGGGGAAGCTCCTCGCTTGGGGGAGAGAAAAAGGGCCTTACCTTCGGAAAAAGTTGGCTCCCATACGAGAAGAGAAGGGCATATGCGAGAAAACAGAAACCTCGCCCGCCTCCAGAATTTCTAATCACGAAAAGAAGAGAACTGCGTTTAGGCCTTTGGAAAAAAGAATGCTCCACGACTTTCTTGAAAGGAGGATGCTTGTACCTAAAAAAAAAAGAGAAAAATCAAAAAGGGCGGTGGAAGCTCAACAATGAGGGAATATTACGGGGGGATGATATCCAGGGGGTTCCCGACTTACCTGTAAAGAAACCGCTGTCATATAAAATCCGATCCCTTGGGTGAAGAACGAAAAAGGCGCAGGGAGAAGACTATATCAGAGGAAAGTCACTCATATCGGGGGATGTAAAAGACCTTCTACCAGAACCTGTCATTAAAGACTCTCAGGAGAAAAAAACCGACCCCATCGCAACGAAAAGGCGCGTTACAGGCTTGGTAAAAAGATCTAGTAAGAAAAAAAATAGCGACAAGAGGAAGGGGTTTTGCCTTCGACCTATGGAGGGGAAAGACCAGTTATCGACTGGAGGGGAACATTACCGGGAAGAATCGCTCCGAGAAACCGCATGCGAAGGGCTCACCCGCAAGGAGGGGTCTTCGAAGATCAGCATCTGAAAGGGGTAAAGCAACTTTAAAAAGACTAGCCCGCGTCCCTGGACGGAAAGAACGGGGGAACCTGCCGCTAAAAGCTGAGCAGCCTGGGGGGATTCTGCACAACCGCCAATTTGCATGCCAAAAGAAATCTGTCGGAGGAAACGAACAAGACCAGGTCCGAAAGAGACGGAGGAGGAGGAAAATAAAAATTTCTATGGAGAAACGTCCGAAGAGATTGCCCCAACTGTATGCAAACGTTGGCGGTCCATGTGGGGATACTCTGCACCAAAAAAGCAGAATTTTAGAATCCCTGCGAAAAGAAAACGGTTTGCCTAAAAGCCAAGGTCATATGCAGGAAGTCCATGAAGACACGATGGCCTGAGAAAAAAACACAATATGGTAATTCGCAAAACTCTAAAAGTCAACCGTTCGGATCACTGGGACTGATTAAAGCAGGGGGTCGATGGCAAACACGTCATTGAAGTACTCTGGGGGGGGTACCGGCCAATCGTCCAAGCCTGTAACGCTCCTCTGAGTTTGCCTCGGCGATAAACAGCGAGCGCTTTTCGAAAGACGCGAAGACCTGCAGTAGGCAGCCGAGGGGAGGGGCATTGGAAAAGAAAGGGTCGGCAAGCGTTTCAAAGGTTTGAAGGCCGCCTTGTCAATGGGCTAAAAAGGGGAGAACGTGGAAAAGGGGGAAGGACATCCGGGGGGAGAAGTCCGGAAAAAGAAGGTCGTGCAATCCTGGGAAAGATCAACAAAGAGAGGCGTCATCGAAGAAACTTGGCGGAACATCAGAAAAAAAAAAGTGACGGCGGGGGGGCCCTTGGTGTGAAAATTTGCTAGTCCCTCATCAGAAAAAAAGAAAGCCCAGGCTTAGATGGCAGAAATGAAAAAGGGGGGGCAGCCTGCGAGGGGGGAGATCAAAAAGAAAAAGGTTCATCTCGGCGTCAAGGGGGGGGCATCTGAGAGAAAAGGGATACATAGTATGGGGGAAAAATGATCAAGAAGACCCACACCGTGAGTAAGAAGTTACTGAACCGCTTGAGCGCATCAGGAAAATCGTTTTCAACGAACTCAGCTCTATGAAACTCAAATATTAACCGCTTTTGCCGAGGGGGGCAGTATACTATTCAGAGGGCCCACATCCGTATGGCGCTGGAAGAAAAACATAAGTTAAGCTTCAAGAAAAGAAGTTGCAAGTTGGGAGAGGAAAGAAAGAACTAGCTTGATGAACGGCAGTTCTGTAAAATTCTACCACTACGGGGGGCAGGGGTTCAGCAATTACGCGGGAAGGGAAAAAAAAGGGTCACCATATGACTTGGGAGATAATTTCTATACGAGGGCCGGTGAAATTCAAGGGAGAGGGGGGGGAAAGAACTCCCATAGGGTTGGTGCCTATGCCGACTCCAAGGGGAAGGATTCTCTGTTCATCAAAAACGGCATGGACTTCTCCTGCGAAGCCCAAAAAAAGTCCCCCCCCCCACCAGGAGGGAAGGTTACTTGTGACCAAAGCACGGCCGAAAAACAGAAATCACATGCTTTTCAGGGGCAGGCAAATGAATCTTTTTTTGCTCAGGAGGCTATAGACGCAGAGTTAGGGCCCTGATGGTGGGAAAGAGATCTGGAAGGAATTAAGGGAGGGAATGGGCAATCTCTCCATATCGCAGGAATCAAATCGAAGAATGGAGTCAACATCAAAATATGCGGGGGGGGGGAAACTCCTGCCGCTCGCAGAGACGCTGTCATCAAAGGACGCGTTGGCTTCATGAACTTATTTCAGGGGTTTGGTAGGGTGGAATCGAAACCGAAAGGAAAGACCAAGGGGAAACCATCTACGCTACTACGGAAAGGGTTATTTTCGAAAAGTCCAACCCTTAATAAGGGAAAAAAGGCTTTGGGGACATGAGAAGGAAAGCCGGTGGGATTTGAAGGGGAAAAGTCAAAGCTGGCCGGGCAGATTGTTGTTTGGTGTCGATAAAAAACAACCCACCTGAGGAGAGGAAAAGCTGCGTCAGCTTTTAGGGGAAGAAAAACTCTGAAGTGAAAGCTTCGCGGAAAGGGAGCAGCGCACCCCTTGAAGTTGGATCTGGATCAAAAATACCACGGTGGGAAAGATCAGAACGAAAATAATAGGCGAGTGCTATTAGAAAAAAAATTCCCCAGAGATGCATGCCAACGCCCGCGAGACAATATTCGCTGGCGCTGCATTCTAAAAGAATCTCGCCTTGGCGTTGATGGAAAATCGTAAAAGCATGAGAGTGACAGCAGCTCTAGGAAGAAGGACTTTCCTAAGAAAAAAGCCGCGCTCGCGGCCACGAAAGACTACAGCCTCAGTCCGCACTAGGTTCGCGAAAAGAAAAGGAGATATCAGAAAGATGGCTGCCAAAGAAGAAGGCAAAAAGCAATACTTTTTCGGCATCTGAAGAAAAAAAAAGACAGAGGGCGACGGGGGGGAAGGAAAATTTCGCTACTATCGGAGGCGCCTATACTTAAGAAAAGGTAAGAGTCAGAAGGAATGCAGGCGAAGGTCATCGCAAGGGCATGGAAGGGAGATCACCGAATTCACCGGCCCCAAGAGGTCTTCCTGCCCTATATTCATGGGAAAAGAAGGAGTATGGGTGGAGAGGGGACGAGCATTGCTGAAAACTGTGGGGAAGAAGGACATCACTCTCTTAGCATAAACTGCAACCTCGCGCGAAGCCACTTGAAAACAGACCAGACGAAGCAGTATTTGGAAGTATGGGAACACAGAAGTCTTCAGAATGCAGAGACCTGGGAGGCAAGGGACTTACCCAAAAAAAGGCGAAATCCATGGAAAAGATATATCGGCTCCGGGAATGGTACCTCAATCTGAGAATGAGATTCAAAGCCGGAGCGGTCTGAAGAAGAAAAGATCCTATAGGGAAGCGTTCATTGCCATAACCATAAAACGTCCTATTCCTCAGGGTCGGTCTATTAATGACTCTCCCTGAGGTTTGAGGCCTTGAAGGGTCTTTAAGGAAAAAAATGTGCTCAATTTCAACCCAATGAGATCCTCTCCTTCATTTAGCAGATGAAGCGGTTGAAGCTCAGAAGGCAGCAGAGTCTAGGGAGGATATACCAAGGATTGCCCTAATCTCAATTTCATGATCCAACACTTGCCGGGCCCTTTTTAAGAACCGATGGAGAATTCAAACCGAGGACGACTAGCTCAAAGAGCCAAGTCGCCAGATCTAGGGGAATCCCCTCAAGGACGTTATCGTGGGAGAGGAGTGAAAGCTAAAAATCGTCAAGAGGGAAAAAAAAATCTGCGCGTACCTTCTGAAGAGCCCGGCTAAATACCGTCCCCCTAGTAAGGAAAGTCAGTATAACGAAAAGAAAGGGATACGGGAAGGGTGAGAGGAGGTCTGTAAGAAAAAGGATTTAAGGGTACCCTATCGGGCGCCGATAACGCATTCGCCTTTAATGTAACCTGCCGCTTCTTCAATGGCAGGAGAGGGGAAGGGTGAGTTAGGGGTCAGAGGAGACCGGGGTTTTGGGAGGCCGCTGGAAGAAAAAAAAAGTAATTCTGCACAAATGCCAAAAGGTTTCGTCCCGTTTTCAATCTCAAAGCGGCATCGCCGAATAAAAAAAAAAAGGAGATCCCACATAAAGAGAAAGGAGAGAAACCTGGTTGATCGGGAAAGAAACGCCTACGAGGGCCCCAGGGATCACCTTTCTGGCATTTTTATCAAGAGAAAAAACTATAAAGCCGAAAAAGGAGCGAAATGACCGGAGAGGAAAAGGGAAAATTCTCCAAGTGTCCAGAGAATGCCAATGAGTTTACAAGGAGGCCAAGGGGTGGGAAGGGGGAAAAACAGGTCTTGATTCAGGGAGAACCGTCTATCACGGCAGGTGAAAGCATAGGGGCGTTAAAGTAGGTAAGAGAAGGAGGGATAGAAAAGCTCTTCAAAAAGGGAAAAGCGCCGCTTTCTTAGGGGGTAACCCTCTGCGAGGAGGCTGTGGAAAGCGCGGAGAAAGGAGAAAACCGCAATGTCGAAATCTGATATGGGGAAAGGACTCGAATTATAGTCGGAAAGTGTCAATGGCCTGTTGGAAAGGGGGGGGGCAAAACAAAAGAAAGGCAACTGTCTGAGACGCACAGGGACGGTCCAGTTGCGGCAATAAGGGTATCAAGCCGCCAAAAAATCATCGTCAAAAGGCATGTGAGCGCAAAAATAAGGACTCCATGCCGCCTTGGAACCAGGTCAAAGCATGAAGAGACCCAGGCGTGGAAATCGATTTTAAAGTCGAGCGGGGGCAGCCTGCTGGGAGTTACGAAAAGAAAGGAGAATCGTTTCTCGATAAATAAGTATTTCACTTAGCCGCAAGTTTGAAAATGAAAGCGCGTTAGCAGAGCACAAGAAATGTTTGGGTACGTCCCTCTTTAGACCAGCGCCTGAGGAGGAGGTTAATGAAGAAGGGGAGCTCGAATGTCACGCTTTTATAAGAAGAATGAACTATGGCAGGGGGGTCCAACATCCTTATGTACCTCCTAGATAGGTAGCCAGACGGGGGGGGAGACTCCGGGTTCAAATTTGAGTCTTCGTCTGCAAACGTTATTAACGGTAGGAAGAGAAAGGCGAAAGAAGGAGCGTTTTGGCCGGGGGGGCAAGCAATTACCTCAGGGAAATGGAGACTATACGAGGGGAGGGAAAATGAGTTGGGGGGAGGTGATGGAAGCATTGAAACCATGCCAGTTTGTCGCGAGAAGGCCATTGCGCTAGAGGTACTGGGTCAGCGAGAAATAGAGCGACAGGAATACAGAAAGAAAAGGGGGGGTCTTGGGCATGGTAGGGGAAAGCCTGCCGAAAACATATTGAGCACAGGCTTTTGAGTAGATTGGTCTAGAAAGAAAAAAATTTTCCGCTAAGAAAATGAAGGTTGAAAAGGGGGCCGAAAGGCGGCTTTCTGAAAAAAGCCCAAATGCAATCCACAGAGAGGGCATCGAGGAGGGCGGTTTGGGAAGAAAAATGGATGAAAAGAGCGAGGGGGAGGAACTGCCGGAGCCCGCAAAAGAAAGAGGTACGGAGACGGGGCGCTTTGTGAGAGGGACAGCACGGTACGTTCGGGAAAAGGAAAATAGTTTAATAACTCCAACTTGAAACCACTACTAAGGGAGGGGAAAAAAATGCCCTTACATGAAATTAGGAGCGCTGGGGGAAGACTAAAGGGGGGGGGACAATTCAACAGATTTGACAAGTAAAGGGGTCAAATCTTGCCTCGGAAAGAATCTCTCTCTAAAAAAAAAAAACCTGATGAGGAAGGGGAACGTACATGGTATGTTTTGCAAGAAGAAAGAAAGTAATCTGCAAACCGGCTGGAGAGTCTGTTAATCCATACGGAAGCGCACCCTTGAGGTAGATTGTCAGAATTGAGAAGTAAAAGTGGGGAGCGCAATCAAGGGGGTTATTTCGGAGGAAAGAAAGGTCATTCCCGACAAGTAACCTTGCAAAGGGAATTTCCCAAGCGCCCGCGCAGCGACAGGGGACGGAAGCGCGAAGAGAAAGAAAATATGTGGGGACTTTCTGATTGAACACCAACGAGAGGAAAGAAGAGGGGTCGCGGAGGTGTTCCTTGCCCTTGGGCCAGCACTCCTGAGGAAAACTCCAATACCCAGAGAAAGAAGGAAGAGTGTAGAGGAAACATACTCAAAGAGAGAGACAATATCACGATGAGGAAAAAACTGTTCAGCAATCCTGTTTTTTAAAGCTGTACAAGTTACAGTGAAAGTCCACCAAGTCGGGACTGTCGCTCTAAATCTGGGGACCGCAAAAAAGATCTGAATCAGCGCTCATTATGACTGTCTTCAAATGGGCATGAGCGCATCGTGGGCAGAAAAGGGATTGGTGACAAGGAAAAGATATCAGTTGATGCCCCAAAAATTGGATTTCTCGCCTATAGTAAAACTGCCCAATTGTCCAAAAGGGCGGAAGGAGGCGGGGGAAACAAAATAAGGGGGTCGCATCTTTAATAAGGTAACATCACTCTCCTACGTTCAAAGAAGAAGAGACGCGCGTAAAAAAATGTCCAAGGGGAAACCAAAAAAGCCTGTTCAGTCAGTGAGAAACTCATAGAAAAATGGAGAAGGGCGCCACGCCGGCAAAAGTCATCTCGCCGGACCTGAGGACGAGGCTCCAAAGGCTTAAAGCCAAGGGAAGTAGGAAGCAGGAAAGGCTTCGCAGGGGCAAAGCCGGTGGGGACGCCATCGCCTGCTTATCCAAAAGAAGACCGGAATCCTATAGAGGAGGGAACGAGGGGAGAGAAATAAAAGATCCAGGGATTGCTTGAAGGAAGGCGATCTACTCGTAAAAGCATGTGCCCACGAGAAGCGATTAAGGCCTTTGGAAAAAAAAAGACACTGGGGACGGCGGGACCTTGGGGGAAACCCAACAATCCAGGAAATAGGGGAGCATATGTCGGGGGCTCACAACGTCATCTCTGAAAAGGGAGTCAACAAGGTTACCTAAAACAGAGGCCGCCCAAAAGAATACCGTTCCTGATGTTTTCGTTCCGGAAAGAAAACCGTCAAAGGAAGGCCGCGTATAAGAGACGAAAGAACAAATCGAGGTTATCAAGGGAAGAAAAAGGACATTCGCAGTCGTCTATGCGCGGAAACGCCGACTATCGCCGAGGAAAAAGAATCTTGCTCGTGGAGTAGCAACGCTCAAGGAAGAAAAGAACAGAAGCTGGAGGTAACACAGGGGGGTTCCGTCTACATTATGGCAGAACAAAGCAGTGATCAGAAAAAGGCATAACATAAATGAAAGAAGGATACCGTATCAAGGGGGACTTGAAGGACCGCCACCAGAGCACCCCCCCCAAAAAGACCGCGTCTTCATGGAAGGAAGAAACTTCTCAAAGGAAAGAGAGACAAGAGAGCCGGAAGGGGGGAACCTGCCGAGGGAAAAAGAAGCAGCTGGATTTCTCAAAAAGGAAAAAAAAGTCCACATTTTGGGGCAATAGAAAGGTCTGCGGCATCGCCTAATAGGGCGTCTCAAAAAAGAGAAAAGGGAGAGTACCAGCCCTGGTTGAGTGAGAGAAAAAATCCGAACAAGGAAACAAAGTGGGGACTTCACCTTTGGAGAAGGGGTGAAATCCATGAAGACAACAAGGGAAAAGGTTAGATCCCCTTTCTAAAAAAAAAGGCTAGGGAAAAAAAGCCCAGTTCAGATGCTGAGGGCCATTATACAGAGCGGTGGTTAGGGAAGGGGACATCTGCCTGAGAAATTCAAACGACGATAGGGGAGATTGGCGAAAAAGGATGGGGGAAGGTCCTAGAAAAGTCTAGGAGTGTGATGAGTGAGGGGTTTCTAAAAAATAGGAGAAGTGTGGCCGTTGAAGTGATTGAGTAAAATAGGAAAGAAAGGTAAAAGATCCCGCCGTGGAAAAACGCTCTTCCGTTGGAAAAAATCGCGATCAGGGGGGAGAGGTCAATACGAGAAAAAGGGGGGAGAGAATAAACCGGAAAGGAAGAACCTCTATCAGATTGATAAGCCCTCAGATATATCGAAGGCCCTTTTCAAGAGGGGAATGCTGGTTAAAATTGCAAAGAGAAGAAGGAACGTGTCTCTTCAAGTTGCGACGAACCTTTCAGGGGACGGGCATTCCTTTGAGTAGAATAAGCCCAGCCACCTCAGGAAAAGGAAGGGAAAGAAAGCGAAGAACGAGGCTCAGGAAGAGGAGGATTGGAAATGAAAAAAAATTCCAGCATCAGAAAGCAGCCCAGGCTTTATCATATTGAGGGGTCCAATTCCGAAAGCACTTCGGAATGACTGGGCGAGGGGCATAGGAAAAGAAGGTCATCTTCTTGCGGAGGAAAGGAATTTCACTAAAGAAAGAAGCGCCATGAGAGGCAAGTCAAGGGCTCAGAGGGGCGATGGCTGCCAAGGGGGGTTACGTCCCAAGGGCGCATTCCATCGGGGAGAAAAATATCGTCGGTCGTTTAAGGGTGGGGAGTCTCGATTTCAGGAAAACCAGTGAATATTACGAAGGGGTCCAACACCTTATGAGAGGGAACATCCTGCTAGGGAAAAAGGAAAGTGGCAACAATAGGGAGGATAGGTTGATCGGAGGGAGAGCTTGAGGGAAAAAAGTTTCTTCCATATGCTACGGAAGACACGGGGGGGTGGTGGCATAAATCAGAAGGAAGGGACATATACATTTGGAAAAAGAAATGAGATGCGGCGAATAAATCGAACGGTTTAAGATTTCAGTAGTCGCTATGAAAGAAAGTGAAACGCTAGTCATTTTGAAATTATGATCAGCGGCAGTAAAAAGAAAAACCTAGAGAGCCGACCCCGGAAGATCTGGGGCCATGGGAGTTTGTTCATGGTCAAGAGAGAAACAGGGGGCGGGGCACTGAAGCACAGAGGGTGATCTTGTGGAAAAAGAAAAGAGGCCGAGATGGGGGAAGAAGGTCTGTGGCGGAAGGGGGAAGAAGTTCGTTGCCGCTAAATCGGGGAAATTTCAGAGGAAGAAAAAAAGATGCGACAGGCCTGCTCTTGTCGGTTGGGGAAGAGAGTGGCATCACATCCCGTAAAGAAAGGAGATTTTGGGGGGAAAGGAGTCTACAGATGGGCTGCGCGGGAGGAATGCGGCCCGCACGGGAAGGGGGAATAATTTTTCTGTAGGGGAGGATAAGAAAATAAACGCCTGAGGGAATGGCGATAAAAAACTGAAACTACTTCAAAAGGAAGGACCTTACAGGAAACTTAATCAATTTTTCTCTTCATTGTAGTTCCGAGGAGGGGTCGATAAGCAAGAAAGTTTTTGTATGGCCAGAACCCCCAGGTTCCTCGCCCAATGCTATCTCTCTCACAAAAAAGAGGAGTAGGGGGGATCGCAGGAAAACATTTTCCGGCTTTTAGGGAGAACGTGACGAAGGGAAAAGACCTTCTTTGCCTTCGCGAAATACTTTATATCAGCGAAAAATTAAGGGTTTGACTGGGGGTGAGGGAAAACGTATCTAGAAGAGGGGGAAGGATAGGGTCGTGGGAATTGGAGAGGCATTCCCGAAAGAGGTGCGGGAATTAATGGCCAAGGAGAGGAGACAGCGTCCTTAGTGAGAAGCAACTGTCGCCGTTCAAGGGCGTGCAGCCTCTTGTGAAAAACGAAGGACGGGAGGGGGGAAAAGGCGCGCTTGCCTTCTGGGCACAGGGACCCCTTTTGCCAGTCCGACGAACTCGCGAAAAGAAGTAGCAAGACAGGATGCATAGAGGGGGAGACTCTGAGGCAAAAATCACCTATTTCTTCCACAAATGGCAGCAAACTGGGGGGAAAAAAAAGAACGTCGGATAAAAAGACCATAAGGTCAGGGGGAAAAAAATATCTTTCTTCGCCGAGAAAAGGGCCTCTGATCAGCGCTCATAAAGGAGGAGCTTAAAATGGAGAGGAGAGGAAAAAGACAATGGGAAGGGCTAAGGTATCAAAATGTTCACGCTGAAAAGTGTCTTCTCGAACAAG